>Ga0187856_1000054_pt1 | contig 109724 bp, 156 predicted proteins | sample June2016WEW_8_40_FD_132443 | JGI IMG/M metagenome (GOLD analysis project Ga0187856, IMG submission 132443) | Peatland microbial communities from SPRUCE experiment site at the Marcell Experimental Forest, Minnesota, USA - June2016WEW_8_40 | ecosystem: Environmental > Terrestrial > Soil >... | reverse complement strand
CGAACCTCAGGAGCGCGAACCTCAGGGACGCGAACCTCAGAGGCGCGGACCTCAGTGGCGCGGACCTCAGTGGCGCGAACCTCAGGAGCGCGAACCTCAGGGACGCGAACCTCAGAGGCGCGGACCTCAGTGGCGCGGACCTCAGTGGCGCGAACCTCAGGAGCGCGAACCTCAAAGATGCCCAAGACATTCAACTTGTTTTAGCAAAGTCGTCTATCCTGCCTGAGACTGGCCCTATTTGGGGCTGGAAGAAATGTAGAAATGACGTACTTGTGCGCCTTGTTGTGGGAAACACAGCAAAGCGTAGCCATGCCACAGGACGCAAGTGCCGTGCTGAGCATGTCAAAGTACTAGAAGTGGTTGGTGCTGAAGTTGGTATCAGCCAACATGATCCCAACGTGCAATATCGTGTAGGACAAATTGTACGCTGTGACAAATGGAATGAGGATCGCTGGACAGAGTGCGGTGGAGGAATACACTTCTTCCTCACACGCATAGAAGCTGAGCGATACTAAGCACGGCGCGGGGTGATGCCCTGCGTAGGCCATTCAATGCAACGTAACCACCAGACGCAACTGGGAAGGGACGGGTGCAGACGTATGGCCTACGGAGGGCATTATGACAAACAAAGCTCGCAAACAGGCCAAAAAACTGTTCAAGAAACTGCCTCATAGCACGCGTCCCTTTACATCTGAGGATTACAATCGCTTGCCCAAGGAGTAGCCATGAAAGAAAAGCATATGAAGGGCTTAGTGCATGGCTTCCTTGCTGTACTGGGAATGGTTGAGTTATTCAACTGCAACACCCGCGTACGACGGTTCGTGCTAGGCACAGCTGTGGGGTGGCATGCGCACGCTACGTTCTACCACCTTGTGCTGGAGAAGAACAAGGAACGGAGGAAGACAAATGATTTGCGGACAATGTAAAGTGTGTGGTCATTGGTTTGCGCTGAATTCGCCCGCTGGTTGCCCTGTGTGCCGCCTAGAGCGTGTGCAACAAGCTTTCAAGCCTATTGATTCGCTACGCACAGCCCTAGCCATTGAACGCTTACACGATGCTGCTCAGTTTACGAAGGAACATCCACAAATAGAGGAGGATACAGAGCGTACCTTCAGTGTAGTACAACGTTTGCGTGAACTAGACAAAGTAGAAATGACACCTTGGCACTGGCATGGCGAGGCACCCCGAGAAGAACCAGAGGCTGATGAGGGAAAGTATCGCATCCCACGGGGAGAGCAAGCTCAACTTTACGAGTTAAGGAGAATGAGGAAACTCATTGGAAAACTATGACTGACATTCTTGGTTTCATTTTGATGTTGTTCACCATCAGTGCCTTCGCTCAGAATATCGGGGATCGCCCTGTGTACTTCAACGAGCATCCACAGCACGCCGATGTACGTGCTACGGCATCAGAGGGCAGTGCATACGCAGCGCAGGGAGAGCGTACCTCCAACTTTCCCTCTCCTGCCGACCAAGTACCATTAGGCACAGTAACACGGCAGTATCGAGCAGAGCACAAGAACGCGCCGAAATCAGTCCTGTGCTGGGAAGGAGATGGCCATCCCTAATCCTCTAGGCTTGCCAGAGGTGAATCACAAGGACGGATGCAAGACACATTGCCAAGCTGACAATCTTGAATGGCGCAGTGTGCTGGGCAATCACCGGCATGCTGTGAAGATGGGACTGTACACAGGTGGAGTAGACAAGCACCAAGGCAAATGGCGGGCGATCTACAGCCCAGAGCCAAACAAGCCGAAGTTCCTTGGCTACTTCCCAACGAAGAGACAAGCACAAGCAGCGCGCAAAACAGCGATAGAAGCGCTGCCAGACATTCTATAAGGAGGACATACTTGCTACGCCCATATCAAGAAGAGCAACTCAATGCTGTTCTCCAAAATTACACTGAAGGGACCACACAACAACTCGTGATGGCTGCTACGGGTACTGGAAAGACTGTTCTATTTTCCAATCTTCCGCAAAAGCTGAAGCATGTGCTTCCCGGCAAGATGCTAGTGACCGTGCATCGTGAAGAGCTGGTAGATCAAGCCATTGCTGCCATGCGCTTTTGGAACCCAAAACTGAAGATCGGCAAAGAGATGGCAGAGCATTATGCAGACACAGACTGCGATGTAATTGTATCATGCGTGGCGAGCATCGGGCGTACCGGAGCAACCCGCATGGAGCGCTTCGGATGGGACAACATTGACAAGGTTGTCATTGATGAATGCCATCATGGTATAGCCTCCACCTACATGAATGTGCTGGAAGCTTCTGGAGTTCTCAAAGCAGGCACCAAAAAGTTGTTGTTGGGTGTGACAGCTACGCCCAAACGGAAAAATTTGCGGAAGCAGAAACATTTTGAAGTACTGGATGATGCGGACTTGTTGTCTTTGAAGAGCATCTTCAAGAAAATTGTACACAAATACACTATACGCCAAGCTATTCGAGATGGTTGGCTAGTTCCTATTCGGGGTTTTCGCCTGAAGACCGAGACAGACCTAAGCGAAGTCAAAACAACTGCGGGAGACTATCAGCAAGACGCATTGTCCGAAGTGGTCAATACTGTAACACGCAATCAGCAGATCGTAAAGTGTTGGCAGGATGTAGCTGAGAACCGTCAAACCATTGCCTTCACTGTAGATGTGCAGCACACCAAAGACCTTGCTGACACATTCCGCAAAGCGAGTATCAAAGCGGAGTCAATTTGGGGAACGGACCCAGAGCGCACAGCAAAACTAATGCGGTTCAAAGCGGGAGACATCACTGTACTTTGCAATTGCGCTCTGCTCACCGAAGGCTTCGATGTTTGGCAAGTCATGTGTGTGTTGGATGCTGCTCCAACGAAGAGCAGTTCTCGATACACTCAGAAGATTGGTCGAGGCACGCGGCTAGAGGAAAGCACAGGCAACTTGCTCGAAGCGCTTAAATTGGGCATGCCTCTGAAGAAACGAGATTGCTTCATTATAGACGTTTGTGACAACAACAAGCGTTGCGCTCTTGTCACTCTTCCCTCTTTGGTTGGGCTCAACCCTGATTTTAACTTACATGGGGAGAGCGTCACTGCAGCTATTGAGAAGGTAGAAGCCCTGCAAGAGAAGTATCCAAGCATTGATCTGTCTCAATTGGATGATCTTAGCAAAGTCAAAGTCTACATCGAGTCCTTGGATCTCTTCGCTGAACCTTATAGTGAAGAAGTTAAAGAGTTCTCCAAGCTGATGTGGATGAGCACAGCAGATGGCGGCTACGTGCTGTCCATCCCCGAGGATCGCAAGATCGTGGATGCGCGGCAGTTCTACAAGTACCGTCACGAGAAGTTACACATCAATCAGAACGACCTGGATGAATATGTATTGACACATTCTGAAGTGGAGCGCGAGCGCGAGCTGGGGATCTTCAACACTCTCCAAGAAGCATTCGCCACTGCTGATGAGGTGGTCAATCGTTGCCGTCCCGGTCAAGTCAAGCTACTCGCACGCAATACGCCATGGAAGGATGGGCCCGCGTCCAACGCTGCCAAGAAGTATCTGAAGCAGCTGGTAGGCAAGAAGCCTTTCCTTTATTGTCTGTGTCCATACGGGGTAAAGTGCTCTGGGACCCCTGGCGAGCTTTGCCAGGACTGTAAGAATATGCAGATCAACTCAGGGCAAGTCACCATAGCAATCAATCAACTCAAAGCCAAAAAGGAGAAGTGATGAATACATTGGAACTGGCAGAAGGACTTAGAAGGGTAGCGAGCTTCCTAGACTCGCGCCCTACATTCGATTTGGATGGAAGTGTCTACGTCACAAACAGTGAGCACTTTCAAGAAGCCAGGTTGTACTTCTACGAAAAAGAGAAGTTCATAGCTATCAGCAAGATTTTCGGCACAGCTGTGAAGAAAGTCACCGAGGGAGAGTACGCGGAATTTACCCTCAAGTCCTCCGTTGGCCCTGTCTCAGTTAGCATCTCTCGGGACAAGGTATGCAAGAAGGTAGTAAAGTTCGAATGTGATCCACTCTTCACGGCAGAGGAGATCAACGCTCTCTAGGAGGAAGACATGTGTGGTCTGTGTGTCGAAGCGGCAGTCACAGGCGTCACCCTAACTCTCTCGGGGTGGCGTCTATGGCTGTCTTGGGGAAAGAGAATTCTGCAATGCTGGAGGAGACATGGCTTGTGAAAGTGGGAGGACCTGTGAAGAATTTCAATGAATTGCGCATGAAATCTAAATCCCGTGTAGTGATGGCTCAAGGTTTTCGTCGCGCAATAAACCAACTTAAGAGTCAGCAGGACAAGATATATAGGCAAGCACTGAAGTCTTTGAAGGTGGCTGATACCAGCATCACCTTTGACTACTTCTTCAATCAACCCAACGAAGGCTTCAGCAGCTTCGAACAATTTCTGGAGGTGAAATGAAAGTCAAGCAGACCGTAGCACTGCAGGACATCAGCGATGGGCAAGTGTTTCATGTTCGCACCCGCAACACTACCTATGTGATCAATAAGGAGCTTGGCAAGCTTTACATCTCGGGTCACGAAAAGTACTGTCCGTATACGATGCACACTGAGGTCAGTGATCTGGTGCAGGGCGAGCACTTCATATTCAGCACGCCTGAGCATCCGAGCTGGGTTCATACCTCGCGCATCCAGTACATTCTGGAGGTGACCGAGTGAACTGGACCTTGCTTATCATCTTTGGTTTCATGGCATGGGCCGGTGTTATGCTGCTGGCCCTCGCCGTCTTCATTGGTATCAAACGCACACCTGTACCAAAAATCCAAAAAGAGTTCGATAAATGGGGGTGGTAATGAGCAACTACGAAGTGATTGACGCTGGCAACGGAAAGATCATCAAGGCCTGGAAGAAAGGTGTGTACTTCGAGGACAAAGTGATCGAGCAGTTAAAGGCTGTAGCCCAGCTGCCCTTTGTATGGCAGTGGGTAGCCTCGATGCCTGATGCGCACTGGGGTAATGGCTCAGCGATTGGCACAGTGTTGCCTACGCTTGGAGCTATCGTTCCCGCCGCTGTAGGTGTGGACATCGGTTGCGGAATGCTTGCGGCCCCACTTCCTTTCAAGCGCTCTGAGTTTGTAGACCTGAAGGCCCTCCGCGAGTTCATCGAGCGCGCTGTGCCCAATGGTCGCTCAGACAATGGTGGCCCTCGGGACATCGGAGCTTGGGGTAATGTGCCCGAGCGCATTCAAGCTGTCTGGGATGCAGACTTCGCTACTGAGTATGAGGAGATCTGCACCAAGAATCCCGGCGCGCAATCTAAGAATACTTTCCGGCAGCTGGGAACCCTCGGCACCGGCAATCACTTCATCGAGCTGTCCGAGGATGAGCATGGTTGGGTATGGATCGTATTGCACTCGGGGTCACGCGGCCTTGGCAACAAGATTGGCAGCTACTTCACCGAGGTGGCGCAAAAGAAGTGTGAGCAGTATTATGTGCCACTGCCCAACAAAGACCTCGCCTATCTGCCTGAAGGTACCAACGCGTTTGTCGAATACACTCAGGCCGTACGCTTTGCGCAGAGGTTTGCTCTGAAGAACCGCGAACTGATGCTGCAAGCAGTGTTGAAAGCTGTAGCTGATGCACTGCATGTTGAAAGTGTGACTCCTGGCAACGTGATTAACTGCCATCACAATTACGTGAACTGGGAAAAGCACTTTGGCAAGAATGTCATGGTAACGCGCAAGGGTGCGGTGCGCGCCCAAGATGGTGACTGGGGTATCATCCCAGGTTCCATGGGTGCGAGAACGTACATCGTGCGCGGCCTTGGAAACCGCGATAGCTTTTGCTCCTGCTCTCACGGCGCTGGACGTGCTATGGGTCGCAAGGAAGCGGAGCGGCGATTCACGATTGCAGATCACGTTGCCGCAACTGAAGGCGTGGAATGTCGCAAGGACGCCTCAGTATTAGACGAGACACCAGCTGCGTACAAGCCCATAGAAGATGTGATGGCTGCGCAGTCGGATCTCGTGACGCCTGTAGCTACACTGAAGCAATTTCTCTGTGTGAAAGGAGCTTCATAATGGCAACTGAACAAGTCAAGCGTGGTCGTGGTCGCAAGGAGAACAATGACAAGAACTATCAAGCCCACAAGGAATGGATGATTGCAAAGAAGCTAGGGCGCAAGAAACAGAAGTGGGTCTGGACACTAGAACCTAGCACTATGGGCGGTGAAGAAGTGCCGGGTATTGGGCACTGGGAGAAAGTCCGGTGAGCATATCCCGAGAAGAATGGGCAGAGCAACACGGTTACATGTCGCGCACCTGCCCAGTCCATGGGAGGTTCTACACTGATAGCGGGGATAACTGTCCTCACTGTGAAGAGCCTCCCCCTGAAAAGGAGGAAGACGATGCCTAACCTTAGCCCAACATTGTTGGCGATTCTAGCCCGCTTTGATGGTGATCGGACACTAGCGCTCAATTACTGCGAAGACATTGCCTACAAATACAGTGCTTTGCGTGATGAGTACAGACGATATCACAACACACTTCTTGATCTAGGACCAAACCTGTTGAAGTCAGAAAGGTGAACAATGCGAAAACATTTAATTGCGCTTCTGCTTCTCTGTTCATTTGCCTACGCTCACACAGTCACTCTCACTTGGCAGCTGAGTCCCACGCAAGCGAAGTGGCAAAGCATCTACCGGCAGATTGGATGCACAGGTGCGTATGTAAAGCGCGCTCAAGTATCCAACACTACTGTTGAGTGGGTGGACACGACCGTGAAGAATGGGAAGACCTATTGTTACTACGTCACTATGACCGATGAGGAGAAGGTCATGAGTCAACCATCAAATGTAGTGCAAGTGGAGATCCCCAATGAGTAGCCGCTACGTCTTGGTCGATGGGCAGCTTGTTCTGCGCACCCCTGAAACAGAGCGCTGGGTACGCCGTGCGGCCCAAGCGATCCCCACGAAGAGCCCTGAGCCCCAGGAGGAACCCGTGGTGGACCTGACTGATCGCAGAAGCGATTATCAGAGAATTGAAGATTTGGAGGGTTTCGATGAATGAAGCTGACAAGACCGCCGAGGATTGGGGAAAAGAAGAACGACGTTTTTGCCCCAGTTGCAATTCTACCTCGATGATTGGCATACCTGATCCCGAAGGTTATGGGTACGTCTGGGAATGTGACAACTGTGGTGCTATAGATGCCACGGACGACACGCCCGATGAGGAAAAGGACGAAGACGATGAGTAAACCACGGAAGTGCTATCACATAACTGCGAGCAAAAAGGCGCGGGTTTTTGCGAAGACAGATGGACTCTGCTGGTATTGTGGAGAGCCCGCTGACAACGTGGATCATTTCATTCCGCTCAATCCTCCAACTGAATTGCGCGAGTACCTGAAAGAATGCGGAATATTTCCTGGCTTCCCGCCAAGCAGTACTGTCAATATGATACCTGCTTGCAGAACTTGCAACAATTTCAAAGGCAACAAGACAGTGGAACACTGGCGGGCGCGCATCCAAAATCGTATTGGTGGGCCCTTCCGCTTCTACGGAGAGACGGCACTCCCGCCAAGCCCTCTTGACAAAGTGCCCACAACTGCTGTATAATGTATAGAATGGAGAATCGACATGAGCGCAACCTTACGCGAGGGCCAGAAGATCCGCAGACTCATCAAAGTGTACGGAGTCGAGCTGCCGGTTGTCATGACCATCACCTCGGACGGCATAGAGTTCAAGGTGCAGACGGCCAAGATTGGCGTAGGCAATACGTGGGCGCAAATCGTTGAGAAGGGATGCCTTACACCCCCAAATGTGAGACCCGCATGGGCCGAAGGGCAACCCCTTGCCTTCCTCGTTGAGCAAGCCAAGACTATCGTCCGACACAGAGTCATGCGTCTGGACAAGAAGGAGAACGCTTGATACCTACCATTGAGATGATTCCGCTGAGCAAGCTCAGGGACAATCCGTGGCGCGATAGGAAGTTAAACCCTATCGACCCGGAGCGCGTTGAAGCCCTGGCCGAGTCCATCGTTGCCACCAAGGAATTCTGGATCGGTGTGTATGGTCGCAAAATGCCGGATGGCACCGTGCAACTGGCTTTCGGACATCACAGAGCAGACGCTGCGAAGTCCATTGATACAGGGGATGCCCTGGCAGCTGCGAAGTCTGCAGGGCTGAAAGCGATCCCTGTAGCCCTGGAAGACTTCACAGATGGTGAGATGCTCATGCGCATGACGCGTGAGAACTTGCGCGGGGATCTCCCCGTAGTCAAGGAAGCGGTCAGCGCTGCAGTCCGAGCATTGGCCGAGGGAAAGATAGAAATCCCTGCGCCGGAAAGGACAAATCCAAACAACATTCGCTATGCTCCCAGCTTTGTACCGGGGAAAAAGCCGACTTGTCCCTCCGAGGGACAAGTAGAATATACCGCTGATACTTTAGCTCGATTTCTTGGTGGTATTTACATCAAAGGGAGAAAAGATAGTGAGCAGGGTCGAGCACAGAATTCCGTGGTGGCTGCACTCGGGATCTTCGAGCTTGAAGAGAAGCGTATTCCAATCAACGTTAAGGATCTTCCCATTCGTGCGATCATCCCCATGATCTCGGAGATCAAAGAGCGTGTGGAGAAAGTACAAGCGCGCCGGGACAAGACTGCGGCAGAGATCACAGCTTACAACGAAGAACAGCGCGCTCTGAAGGCGAAAGCCAAGGCTGATGAAGAGGCTGCTGAGGCACAGCGCAAGGCTACACTGCAGAAGCTTGCTGACGCCAAGCGCAAGGAACAAGAAGACCGGGCTGATGCCTTGGCTGCAAAGCTCAAGGAGAACGATCAACGCGCAAAAGATAAAGAAGCGCTCAATAAGAAGCGTATGAAGGAACTGGACGAGACGATTGCGCGCAAGAAAGCTTGGGAAGCTGAGCAACGAGTAATCGACGCTTACCTCCCCATACGCCGGGATGTGGAAGCATTGCTCTCCAAATGGACACGGAGAGTTAGCGAGCGTGACGATGAGCGTGAACAAGTCAAGGCCCTGGCAAAGCTAAAAGCTTTGACGCCTACAGATCGCTTACGTCTACGCAAAGCTTCAGTCGCTGTGGCTGATCACTATAATGACTGGGTTGCCCCACAATTCGCTCCATTGCCCACGGCGAAAGCCGAGTTCAAGACCATGGCCAAGCGTGAAGTTGCAAAGCGCAAAGCCGAAGCCGCTGAAAAAGCCAAGGAGAAAAAGCTATGAGAATGGACCCAAAGGCCGTAGACAATGCTGATGTCGGGGAACGTGTCGGAGAATTCTTCGGCACAGCTATTCACTCATTGGATCATGATGCAGTGGAGCTGCGCGCAATACTTGACGCCCGAGAACGTGTCTTCATGAATACAAAGATGGGTGGTGTGGACATACCCATCGAACTTCTCCCTGGCGAAACGCTCACCCGAGGCAGTAAGCTAGGTAACAACATCATCCGGCGAGAAACCACTGTAGAAGCCAGGGAGGCCCTGTGAACTATCCACATCGAAACGAGCAGGAAGCTGCCTCACTTGAACGCTTGCCTCAGACAATGTTCGCTGAGGATGATAAGCCCTTCTTGGCCACGCAGCGTTACAGCCTATCACCCGACTACGAACCTGCTGACGTTGCAGCCAAGCAGCAGGTGGACACGCATGGAACGATGGACAATCAATACTGGTTGAACGTCTGGAAGGAGCGGGGTTTATAGTGGGAACGATGCAAGATTTCCTGGGCAGGTTTGGCGGCTGTCCCGAGTGTGATGGTGACACTCCCCAGGCCAACCTGCTCATGTCGAATGCGCCAAACGCATTCGGAGCGTTCATGGAGAAGTTCTCCACGCTCACAGAGTCATATTGGTTCTACAACAAGACAGTCGAGCTGAGATTCAATGTCTCGGATCACAAGTACTACCGAGTCATGGAGCTTGGCAATCTTGTCGAGCAACTAGGGGTCACCAACACAGTCCACATCATTGATCGCTCAGTGGCGCTTACCCCGTGGGCAGCAAAGAAGTGCGCGGAGAAAATCATACGCACGATTCCTCTATCAACTACTGATCCACTGATGCTCGCTACAATCAGTTTGGCTGAGTTTACCAAGCTGGTGATGGAAGCCAAAAACGCGCATAAAGAGATCCTAGTAGAAGCTGGGGACATTGGCCATCTTGCCCATAAGTGCCTCGAAGAGTCGATTCAACACGCGCTGGATCATGACCCTGAACATATTGTACGTGTGCTGAAGAACATGCCCGAGGACGTGAAAGCTTGTGCTTGCGCTGTTGCGGCATTCGACTGGATGAGTCGTCACAACGTGCGCTGGATCAAGACTGAAACGAAGATCTATAGCAAGGAATACGAATACGCAGGCACCTTGGACGGACTTGCAATTTGCGATTCTTGCTCAGATCCTAGCTGCTGCGCGAAGCCTTTCAAGAATCACAGGTCGTTGATCGACTGGAAATCCAGCAACTATTTGTACATCGAGTACCTCTTCCAGACCGCCGCGTATCAAGGTGCTGAAGTTGAGGAATTTTCGATTCCAATAGATGATCGTTGGATTCTGCGTCTGGGTAAGAACGAAGAGGAAGCTGGGAAATTCGAGCCCTGGTACCTGGGCCCCGAGACCTATGCTGAAGACTTCGCCGGATTCCTCGCATGCCTCAGGCTCACCAAGTTGGTGAAATCTGTGGATGAGCGCATGAAGGAATGGAAGGCACTCATACGCGAGTCCAAGAAGAAACAACGGGCCGAGCAGAAAGAGATCGAGAAGATGCGTGCGAAGGTGGAGCGCGAAGCTGAGAAAGCCAAGCTGAAGCTGGAGCGCGCTGCCGAGAAGGAGAGAATTAAAATGGAAGCCAAAGCCAACAGAGAAGCTTTGAAGCTAAGAAAAATTCCGATGGAGGAAACATGAAAGAAGTCTGGAAAGTCATTGAAGACTTCGATGCTTATGCTGTAAGCAATCTTGGTAGAGTGAAGCGTATCAAGAAAAGTGCAGGAGCACTAGTTGGAAGAATATTACGCTCTTCTCTGGATGGTTGGGGATATGCTAAAGTCACACTAGTGAGGCACACAAAAAAGTACACAAAAAAAATACACTTGTTAGTAGCCACAGCATTTATTCCCAATCCTTTAGGTTTACGCGAGGTTAATCACAAAGGCATCAAGAGTGATAATCGAGCATGTCGTCTTGTACGCGTATCAACCAAAGAGCATGCAGCAGACATTGCTCGAAGAGGTCAACGTGGAGATGGTGTATTCTTTGATAAACAGAGAAAACTTTACCGTGCTACTGTGCCTGATCCAGCACGGCCCCAACACAAAATTTATTTAGGATACTTCACCTCTAAGAAAGCTGCCTTGGCTGCACGCAAGGAGGCTTTTGCATGATGGTAGCTGAGGTCATCCACACCCTCTTGGAGTTGGATCAGAAGTCCGATATCCTGTTCGTAAAGATCAAGAATTCACCCTACATCTATGTGAGTGCCAAACTGCCTGATGGGCAGGGCGTGCTCGCGGAGATGCCAACCGGAGTTGACAAATCACAAGGAGCTGACAAAGATGAGTGAGGAATTGGTACAAATCAGCGGCAATCAAGCGCTGGCGCAAGGTGGTGTTGGATTCGGAGCAGGCATCTTCAGAGCCCGCCCCATGATGATCGAGCTGGTGCAGAAGTCTTCACGAGCTGAGAACGTGGTGTACGGAGACTTCCGTATCGTTTCGACTAACCAGCACCTGGGACGCGTGATCCGCGTGGTCCTGCTCGCTGTTCCGCAGGAGCAGCGCGAGTGGTTCAAAGACAAGAACGTGTTCTGCAAGGACAACAAGAAGTGCTTCTCGCTCGATGGCATTCAACCGCACCCGCGTGCTCTGGAGCCCCCGGTGCCGTTCTGCAAGACGTGCCCAAAGGGAGATATCAACTGGGAGACGTGGCGCAAGACGAAGAACCCGAATGATCTGCCGCCATGCGGAGCGTATTGGAACCTGCTGGTGGCCGACCGTCAGACGCAGCGCCCATATTACTTGAACTGCAAAGGTAAGAGCTACAAGCCGTTCAAGGATGCGATGGAACAGCAGATGTATGGCCTGATGCAGGACATCTTCGCCAATGTGCGCCAGATCAACAAGACGCGTGGCTACACTTACAACAAGGTGCAGAACCGCTTCGTTGACATCCCAGGCTTCGTATTGCCCGAGGGGACTGTGAAGCTCGCGCCGGAACCGCTGCCGAATATTTTCGACATCAGTTTCGATATAACATCCAACAATGTGAACTCGACTGCTGGCTCCTCATTCGTGATGAGCTTCAACAAGTTCGCAATGATGAGTCCTGAGAACAAAGCCGAGTTTGGCCAGCTGTACCTCGACATCATCGAAAACAAGGTGGCCATCGACTCCAGCGCAGCTGTTGCTGCAGCTGAAGCGGCTGAGTCTGAGGAAGCTGTTGCGGAAACACCAGCAACTGTCAAGTCAGAGATTTTGCCACCGACTACACCAATCTCGATTTAACAACCCAAAGGAGAAAAAGCATGAGGCTACGCGTAGCAGGAAATGACGATGAGCAGGTCATAGTCAGCGTGGATATCAAAGGCAAAGACGAATGGCAACTCATCACTTTCCGTATTGAAGACGACAAACTCGTATTCGCTCGTAACGGTGGGATAGATGACGACATAATTTCCACAGACGTAGATGGAAACATCGTGGAGGTGGACGAATAAATGTCCCTAGTCGCACATTTGGCTAGGTGGTGGAGGGTGCATAGCGAATGCCGTGCGCCCCTAGGTATTCCGTAGCAATACGGAGAAACACGCGTAGAAGGTTGGCATCAACATGGCGTCACCCCGGTTCGATTCCGGGCATCTCCACCAAGACGGCTTCCGAATAGTGAGCCGTGTTGGGGGATGAACAGGCTTCGAACGGCATGTATGCTGTTGCAACTTGCGCGTCGTGCTGACGTGGCACACGTACTCTAGACACGTAACAAACAACCGCGACTGAAAAGCCGATGGTCATGGCAGCTGCCTGCGGGCGCTAGCCATAGGATGGGGAGCCCGCAAGGGCTCTCCTACCGATTTCTAGAGGTTGGGCAGATACAGTGCCGTGCTCACACGACGATACTACTGAGACTGAACAGGGTGACTTGATCACCGGCGTTGACTCAGACAGGCACAGCAGCGGGGGAGGGCCGATTATAAGGCTTGCGTCCCCCGCTTCATTTCATTTTGGAGGAAGAAATGGTCAAAGCTGACCCCGAGGAACAAGCCCTGTCTACGCGCATGCTTGCTTGGTTCGCTGAACTGAGCAAGCGCGCCGAGGCTGTGCTATTCAAGCCCCTTGAACCACTCACCGACCGCGAAAGGAAGATGCTGGGTATCCTCCATGAGTCTCTTCGATGAACAGAATATGTGCTGCATCTACGGATGCCACTTTCTAGCGAGCCACACAGACGGGCGCGGCAACAAGTTCTGTGAGGATCATTGGAAGGAGAAGTTGCTGGAGGAACCGGAGTGCGAGAAGGGGTGCGATGGTTGCGCTGCCTGCACTCCACCCCCTAGATGTGCGATCCCGCATTGCATCAACCCGGGACCTTTCGTTATGGACATGGGAGGTCTTTACTTCTGCCCAAAGCACCTCTGGAAGTCGAATAGGCCAGGAGACAGTCTCAATCATCCACAGCAGGCGCAGTGGACTGCTGAGGATGAGCTGCGCGCCCACGGCATGGGCATCACAATCAAGGAGGAGAAGAAATGAAGGAGATCCAACTTACTAAGGGCTACATAGCTTTAGTAGACGACTCAGATTACGAGCGTGTAGCCCGCCGTGAGTGGTGTGCAAAAGAAAAATTTCGCAATGAAGTTATCGTAGGTGTATACGCTCAACGAGGTTGGCGTGTGGAAGGTAAAACTAAAAGCCAATCCTTACACCGCTTCATTATGAATGTCACTGATCCTGCGATACAAGTTGACCATGAGGATCACGATGGTCTGAATTGTCAAAAGTACAACTTGCGAGTATCTACGCCTCAGCAAAATGCAAGTAACGCGCTTTTAACGCGGGCCAACACTTCCGGTTTCAAAGGTGTTTCATGGAATAAAGATAGAGAAAAGTGGCGTGCATATATCCACGTAAACAACGGAAGGTTTCATCTTGGATACTTCACAGATCCGCTCGAAGCGGCTTGTGCATATGATATGGCTGCTGTGCAGCATTTCGGTGAGTTCGCTCATTGCAACTTCGCTCGCCTCTAAAGGAGATGTATGGACCCACTGAACGTACCAGCAATCCATGGGGAGCAAGTAGCAGGCCAAGAAGCCTCAATACGCCGGGATTTGCTGCGCTTGACCACGGACATCAATGTCCACACCTTTGATGTCGCTGAACTCTTGTTCCACGTCCATGAGAGCAGACTTTACCTCAAGTGGAACTTTGAGAAATTTGCAGACTACGCAGAACAAGAGCTTGGGTTGAAAGTCAGAAAAGCCGAGTATTTGAGCCGAATTGTTCGAGTGATGAACACTTGTGGTATCAAACGCTCTGATTACGAGCCTGCGGGGGTCACTAAGTTGCGCCAAATCACTACCCTGAATCCCGAGGAAAATTTCTTCAATGCCATAGAGAAAACGCACACACCCATGGTAGAACTCATCACAAACCTTGTGGCAGAAGCCCCTGAACTTTCTGCCTTGGAAGTAGAAGCTGAAGTTGCGAGACTCAAAGGACAAACCGGCGAGAACGCCATGGTTCTGCGCAACTACAAAGTGACCCTATCAGCCTGGGAGAACGTCATCACGCGTTGCTATGAATCTGTGCGCATGAAGCTGGGCAGTGCAGGCCGGGATGGAACAGGCGCAGCAGTCGATTACTCCGATGGCAAAGTCATCGAAACACTCTGCGCTGAGTGGAATGCAGACCCCAGGAACTTCTTGGAAGAAACGGATGAAAGCCACGCACAAATCGAGATCCCCACGGAGGACAAGATATGAGAACACCAACACCGGAAGAGCTGGATGAGATTGCAGGTTGTTTCTCGTCCATAGGTTTCAGGATCAATTACCCGCATGCCCTACGCCTGGGAAAGCTAGGTACTGCCAAGGAAGTCAGAGCAGCCTTGGCGAAGACTACCGACCTTGACAAAGCGATGGGCAGCGCTGCATTAGTCGCGGCCACAGAGAAGATCCTAGTTACACCCAAGGAGGAGAGCAAATGAATGAAGTGCCAGCAGTAAAGCACGGGATGAAAGCGAAGAGTATCAAAGGTCGCATCCATCGTAAGATCAATCTCTGGTTGGACAGTGTTGAAGACCTAACGCTACGAGAAAAGCTCAAGACAGGGGTGATTGTCACTGGAGGTTCCATTGCTTCCATGCTACTTGGTGAAGAGGTCAATGATTTCGATGTCTATCTTCGCAATCATGACCTAGCCAAGTCTGTAGCCGAGTATTACCTGAGTAAATTTGAGCAACACCACAAGAGCAAAGGAATACCTACACCAATGAAGGTGTATGACGATGGCGTGCGTGTGAAAATTGTAGTTAAATCAGCAGGCATAGCAAGTAAAGAGGGCACAGAAAAGCCTTATCAGTATTTCGAAGGACAACCCGATGAAAGCGCTGCTGTATATGTTGGTGAAGTGCTTAATGATCCTGCTCAAATAGAAGACACTTATCAAGAAATTGAGCAGACAGTACTTAGCCAAGAAGAAAAAAATGAGAAGTATATTCCGAGGTTTTTAACAAGCAATGCCATTACGCTGAGTGGAAAAATTCAAATCATCCTTCGCTTCTATGGAGAGCCTGATGAGATCCATGGCAATTACGACTTCGTACACTGCACCAACTTTTGGTCGAGCTGGGATAACAACCTTGTTCTACGGCCTAGAGCCTTGGAGGCCTTACTCTCCAAAGAACTACGTTATATAGGCAGCAAATACCCCATATGCTCAGTCGTACGTTTGAGAAAATTCATTGAGCGTGGATGGCGAGTCAATGCAGGACAGATCCTGAAGATGGCTATGCAGATCAGCAAACTTGATCTAACAAACATTTCTGTGCTGGAAGATCAATTGACTGGCGTGGACACAGCTTATTTTATTCAACTTCTGGATCGTTTGAAGGAGAAAGATCCTGAGAAGGTTGATGCTGCCTATCTCGTAGAAATCATTGATAGGATCTTTTGATGAAGAGTATTGAGGAGCGCATAGAAGACATGACCTTGGACTTGAGGCAGCAATTCTTTTCTAATCACATGTATGGGCCTCACATTCTTGCGCGGGCTGAGCTTTTAACGGAGACAGCCCTCAAGGCTGGTATGAGATTAAAGGAGGAAGGTAATGTTCGAGGAGAAGAAACCTCTGGAATGGATATTCCAAAAAAAGCATAGTACGCACTTCGGACGCTACAAGAATCACAACAAGTACGGTCCTGCTACGAATACCGCAGCAAATGCAGAACGGGAAGAAGAGTTAAAAGCGTCTGTAGAGAAGAATGACGCTCTTTTACCTAAGCTCCATGAAGTTACAAATACAGGTCTACGAGCACATGTTTCAGCAGAGCACATAACAAAGGAGAATCAATGAACTTGCTTCGCACAATGGTAGCTATCCTGCTCACTTCCACACTGATTTGGGCCTGTGATCCGCCCACACCTCCTAAGCCATCCCCACCAGTAGATCCGCCCACGACGGTTACTAACACGCAGTCTCAGAATCAAGCACAAAACCAGAAGCAAGGGCAAACGCAGACCGCAAATGGAGGCTCCGCATCCTCCACATCTAATGCTACTGGTGGAAACAGTTCTGTTAAAGGATCAGGAAACTCTTCGGTGAGCAACAGTACGTATGTAGCAGCCCCTAAGATTCCAGTGTCCACAGCTGTGGCTCCTCCCGTATTGCCTACGGTGCCTTGTTTTAAGGGTGCTGGTGGGGCGCTGCAGATGGGAATGGTTGGAGGCGCATTCGGTGGCGGCAAGGTCGATTCAGGCTGCGATGATAGAGAATTAGCACGGGCTTTCTCTGGCCCACAGACAATTGCCTCATGTAAGATCCTGATCGCTACCAAAAAGGCGAAGAAGGCCGGTGTTACAATGGAGGACTGCATGGGACCTAAACCAGAACCCATAGCTGCCCCTGCAATCGAAGATACCCCGGCACCTACATTGGCTACTCCTATTAGTGTTGTGGTTCCTGTCACAATCATCTCACCACCTGAAAAGACAGCAGTAAAAATACACAAAGCAGCGCCTAAGAAGAAAGTAGTTATCAAGAAAACTTGTGTAACTCAAAATTGGGAAGTTACATTCTGTAAATATGAGAAGTAGCCTATGAGCCTCCGTATAGAACAGGAAGAGTACAAGAAACTCTGTAAACAAGTGTTGGAAAGAGATGGTTATAAATGTCGCAATCCACGATGCCGTCTCAGAAACAACCTTTCCGTTCACCATATTATTTACCGCTCTGAACTTGGTGAAGACGCTTCTTACAACCTCTGTGCCCTATGCGTAGACTGTCACTCAGCAGTACATAACTACAAACTTTACATTGCGTGCGCCCCCGGGAATTTCGTAGGTACCGGGGGTGGTGCTGATGGCAAGTTGGTGTTCACGTATGAATGACCTAGGGATAGACTTGAAAGGCAAGACTGTGATCGTTAGGAACCCCCTGAGTGGAAAGAAATACAGTGTCAAGGAACGCACTTTCCGCATCACAGGGGGTTCCGGTTGTAATCCCGCTCCCGAGTGGTCTCGCAAACTTACTGGAAAATGGGCAGACGGCACTGCAGATACAATCAATTCATTCGATATTGAATCCGTGAAAGGAGATTGACATGTGGATAAGGACCCTAGCGCTGAGCATTGCCCTCCTTTGTACTCAGGCCAGCGCTAGGGCCCATAGGGGACCGTCCGTGTGGTGCAAAAATTTTCCGGCCACCCAAGATTCTGTGCTTTTGGAGAATCAAGCTGGGGATGCCATGGGTGCCCCTAGGTATTTTACGCAAGAGCAGGTAGACGAGGCTGTATATGCAGGAAAACTCTCAGCTTTGTATGATCACAATTACTATCGAGTATCCCCGAAGTTGCCTGTGGAACGCAGGTACGCCCTGCCTGCCACAGTAAGCTTTGTGGAGCAATTGTCTCAAGAATTCTATGCCCAGTTTAGAATGTATCTACTGATCGACAGCGCGATACGTCCTGCTAACGTACAGCGTAGGCTCATACGTTGGAACCACTCTGCCGCACCTTGGGATGGGCCTAGGGCTAGTAGTCACCTTCGTGGCACGACAGTAGATTTCTCCAAGCATTTGACCAAAGCACAGTACCGTTGGTTAGTGATCAAGCTGATGTATTACCGAGCAATCGGACGCGTCCTTGTCATAGAAGAGAAGGCATGCCTGCACGTATTTGTGAAAGGAGATTATGGAAATTACTAGATTTGGGTGGTGGGATGTATTCAATGAAGTGCTCTACACCAAAGAAGCTGACGCTATTCTGGCTGCAAATGGAGGTAATGAAGTGTTTCCTGTATACAGATTAAAAGACGAGGAGGAAACGTGGAGATCCCAGAGCTCACCGAGCGACAACTGAATCTCATCGTGGGGGCCTGCCAAGATATTGAGATGAATGTGTTCTGCCAATGCAACGTACTCCCAACGGATGACTTCGGCATAGCTTGCAAGACCATCGAGGCTGCAGCTGATGTTGAAGCCTTGATCGTACTCAAGTTGGTCAAAGAGATCACTGAGGAGAACAAGGAAAAAGTCGAAGAGCAGAATATTCAGACAGGGCGCATCTGGCGAGTGTATACGGTGACCCCGTTGGGTAGGGCACTCTTTCAAGCCCAGTGCAGCCCAGCAGTTCAGTAGGAGGAGCATGACTCAAACTATACCCGAGAACTTGCAACACAGCCGAGCTGTTCAATTTGTAACTGCACAGGGATGGAATTGGCGTACTGGTTCTGGAGATCAAATACAAATTGAAATTTGTCCCTACTGTAAAAAATCGGACTTCAAATTCTTCATGGGCACAGGGGACCCTAACGACCCACGCAATACACGCGATGGTTTACATAAGTGTTTCCACAGCTCTTGTGATCGACAAGGGAATTTAAGGACCTTAGCCGAGCATTTAGGTCTACGGATACCGGGAGTAGATAGTAGAAAAGAGTGGGCAGGTAACGGAGAGCATAAACCAGACGCATTACCGGATACTGAAGCTTGTCATCAGGCTCTGTTGGGTGACCCCGAGGCCATGGACTACCTTTTGAACGTGAGAGGCTTCACGAGAGAGATTATAGACCAACAAAAACTTGGTCTAAAGGAGAAAATTTGGTTTCATGAAGCAGGAGAAAGCAAGGCGCTCGTCATTCCCTATCTCGTCGGTGGTAATATCGTGTTTGCAAAGTACCGCACACTCCCTCCAAAGCCAAAGGATTTTATTACACCATCTGGTTGGGAAGCCCCTCTCTACAACGGTGAAATCCTTGTTGAAGGAATCAACGAAGTACTCTTTGTTGAAGGGGAAGCGGACGCCCTCAGCTGTCTCTCACACGGTGTCTCATACGTAGTTGGGGTACCCGGAGCAAATGTCAAGAAAGCTTTGTGGATAGACGCTCTTGATAAGGTTGCGCCTAAGAAGATCTACATCTTGTACGATGCGGACAAAGCAGGAAGGAAGGGAGCACAGGAATTAGCATCACGCATTGGTATTGAGAAATGCTACAAGATTACTCTGCCTCTATTCAACGTAACTGTGGACAGCGTAACGCGGCCTGGAAAAGACATCAACGACTGGTTCCGCTATGGGGAAGGGACGTTAGAGAAGTTTGAAGAGCTAAAGAAACAGGCAAGCTTGTTCGATATCACAGGCGTCACATCCTCCGTAGATGCGCTCACGCAGTTGGAGAACGAACTCAACGGGAAGACAGATCTTGCACCTACGTACGTTTTTCCCTGGCCAGAGTTGAACAAGCTGATTGGTATGGAGAAAGGAGATGTGCTAGATATTGTTGCCCCAGAAAAAGTGGGGAAGACAACCTTTGGCCTTAACATTCTTGACCATATGGTGTCTCAGTATGGTGAGAATGGACTTCTGGTCTGCTTGGAAATGACTCAGGCCCGCCTTGCTAAGAAGTGGGTTTCATTGGTAACGGGATTTGAAGATGTCATGACTGAGCCCGGTACTGAACCGGCCAAACAAAAATTAGCAGAATTGAAAGCGGCGTGCGTAACTGCACGTTCTATTCAACAAGAGCGTGCAGCAGATTTGTACTTCGCATACCCTCAGCTCGTAAGTGAACCTGAGGATATTTTCAAACTGATGCGAGATTGCATTCGACGCTATGGTGTTGAGTGGATCATGTTTGACAATCTACAACGCCTTTGTGACGACACTTTGAAGAACCAAGGTCATCGTACGGTGCAGCTGTCTCAGATCAGTAAAGGGCTTGCTAAGTTGACCAAAGACTACAACATAAAAATGATTCGCATTCTGCAGCCCAAACGCATTGAAAAGGGGGCAACCATATCTACGAATGATGTTGATGGATCATCACAAGTGGCTAAGGATTGTGATGGTATGATCACTATGTGGCGTAGAGTTGTTGGGGAACTAAAAAAGAGTGAATGGGAAACTGAGCAGGAAGGTTTTACAGAATCCTTAGAGTCATTCGACCCTATCACTAAAATAACTGTGGGTCTTTCTCGGTATTCAGCTGGGGGCACTACTAAGTTATTGTTTGACGGCGCACGTAGTCAAGTACGCTCGATCCCCAACGAGCAGAAGGCTGGCATGAAGCAGAACGTAGAATATAACAAGGTGATACCCCTTGAAGGAGGAGGCAGTGTCAAGGTTATCCCCACAGAAGATGTGGCTGCACCCAAAATCACAACGGAGGAGGCAATCACAATATGACAAAGGTCTGGGCACCTGTACGAACCACCATTGACGTTGGCGAGGACGGTGATATCCTCGCACCTTTGAAGCGGGTACAAAATCAGTACCTGAACACAGGTGCGCGCCACGAAGCTGCTGGTCATCCTGAGCGGGCCGAGTATTACCAAGAACAAGCCATGAATATAGAAAGGCTAATTAAGCAATGAAGACAAAAATCCATCGAGGCCCCTTGGCCAACTGTCAAATATGCATGGCTAAGGTTGCTGCACAAGACCCAGAATACGCTAGGAACTTTTCTAAGATCGCGCAAGCCGCAGCAAAACTAAAGCAGAAGAGGAGCAAACGATGAATGAACACCTGCAGCACAACGAAGCAACCGCAGGGGATGCTGTGCTTGCTTTCTGTAAACAGCACTTAAACAATACATTCACTGCGGACGAGCTTCGCTTATATGTGGCTGAACACATCACAGGCACAGTATCCCCGAGCACTGCGGATCGTGTATTGCGCAACCTCCGCATCAAGGGACAGGTAGAATATGTTGTTTTAAATAGGGGCAAGAGCTTGTACAAGGTAACAGCAGTTGAGCAATGGGTTGTAGAGGTACAGATTAAGGACCTAAGCCAAGGTTGGGTCTGGATACCCAGCGGAAATCGAGGCTTGCATGGTGTAGTGTTTCCATCTGAAGAAAAAGCCAACAAAGCCATAGAAATGTATGGCAGCGAACCCATAGTCTATCGGGCGGTGAGGAAGTAGCACGAGAACTTCCTCAGCAAAGGCCAAGGGACGCCTTCTCCAACAGAAGGTGCGGGATGCCCTACGCATAGCAGGGGCATCCCATGGGCTTGTAGATGGTGACATTGAATCCCGGGGGATGGGGCAAAACGGAGTTGATGTGATCCTCTCCCCTGCTGCACAGAAGGTGTTTAATCTGTTGATAGAATGCAAGCAGGTAGAAAAGCTGAACGTGGTAGGGGTTTTCTACGAACATTTTGCAAAATACGCGGACAAACCTGGGTTAAAGCTGTTGATACATGGCCGAAACAGAACTGAACCAATGGTTACACTGAAATTTGAAGACTTCATGAAACTCCTTGTGAATCAGAAAGAGGTACGATGAATGACATCAGACTTGAGCTATTGCGCTCGGAAGAGGTTTTCGCCAACGTTTTAGCGCTTTATTATAGCTTAAAAAGTAATCCTTCTCTTAGTCTTAAAAATGTTGACGCTACAGACTTCTTGTGCGATGTAGAAATCAAAGCACGGCGTACGTTGACTCCTTTGCAATACCAAATGTTCCTACGTATGGCTGAAGATGGAAGCTATGACGCTCTACCTACCAACTTCAAGCAAGAGCTTGGAAAGGTTTTCCTGAAGAACAATCTTGGAGTGGGAGGGCATTACCGCGTTCTCTATTTCAAAGCCAAGAACCAACGGCTTCATGAATCTATTGTACAAGATCGCCCATCATTTCCTGAGGAAATAAACGCGGAGGATATACTTTCATGAGTGACCTAGACAGCGCAGATTTAGGCGCAGGCAAACCTGTGCAGACCGAGCACAAACCTACTGAGCGAGAAGTCCGCGCATGGCGTGCGGCCAACTTCACAGTGAAGCACCCCATCGTCAAAGCCTGTGGTCACCGCATTGATCTACGTCATGCACCTCGACATGCCAACTGCAAGCACTGCTGGCAAGCGCTCTTCGAGGTGGGCTTCAACGCGCAGGAGATGGAACGTCTGCACAATCTTCTCATGAATGCAGGATCGAAATTCGTAGTGAAGCTCTATGGCAAGAAGTTCCTACAAGCCTTCGGCGCATGGTTGAAGGAGAAGCTGTTACGACAAGCAAGCCCTGAGACGCAAGCTGCATCCGGCCTTGAGCCTGTGCAGACCATAGAAGGTGGAACGCTTGACATCAAAGCTGAGCAGGAGGTGATCAGTGGCCTTCGGTAAGAAGAAAGAAGAGCAGAAGGAACCGAAAGTGGTGGTCGCCGCTCCGACTACCGACTTACAGAAGTTCGCACAGCTGTTCTCACTCTCCAAGGAGATCGACAAGAAGTACGAGACAACTAACTCGATCATACGCCTTGGAGCCAAGAACATCGTGGCTCTCCCCAGCATACCGGCCAATCTCCCCACGTTCGATCAGTACGTATTGGGGTGTGGAGGTATCCCGCGTGGACGCATAGTCGAGATCTTCGGCCCTGAGTCTGCCGGGAAGACAACTTTCACATTGTGGCTCATAGGCCAGGAGCAAAAGGCCGGTGGTATATGCGCTTTCATTGACGCAGCCCATGCGCTTGACACAGCTTACGCCAGGAACCTCGGGGTCAACATTGACAATCTGTTGATCAGTCAGCCGGACCATGGTGATCAGGCCTTGGACATCGTACGTGAGCTGGTGAAGTCGCAGTGCGTGAGCTTGATTGTGGTGGATGACGTTGCGTCCCTCACCCCTGAAGCTGAACTGCTTGGAGAGATGGGTGACAATCACGTAGGCCTCCAGGCCCGCATGATGTCTCAAGCGATGCGTATCCTCACAGCTGATGCTGCCAAGTATAAGGTCACGATCATCTTCATCAATCAGATCCGCGAGAAGATCGGGGTCATGTTTGGCAACCCGGAGACCACCCCAGGGGGCCGCGCCCTCAAGCACTACGCGAGCGTACGTCTTGATGTGCGCCGACAGGAAGTGATCAAGGACGGTGACCGAATCCTCGGGCATCATGTCAGACTCAAAGCCGTGAAGAACAAGGTGGGCACTCCGCTGCTGGAAACTGTAGTGGATCTCTACTACCCGGATTCAGGCCGAGATCCTGGCTTTGACACCATCAGCGATCTCATCACGTATGCTACTAAGCGTGGCTTGTTCAAAATGGATGGACTGTGGTACATGATGGATTTAGGAAACGTCGATCCCGAAACCAAGAAGCCCATCGGTGTTGAGCAAATTGCCTATGGCCTACCAAAGTTGAAAGCTCGTCTGCACGATGACGAGAAAGCAATTGCCAAAGTTCGTCAGATGGTGACGAACCTAGTCAAGGCAGATCATGAGGTGAAAATCTGATGGACAACCCGGCAAGTGTGTTTCAGGAGTGGCTTGAGACCATTTCGTGGAAGCAGCAGACCGTCATCATCACTGGTCTACGCGGCTGCGATGGCCTTTCGAAATACGATCCAAGCAAGCACATCTCTCGCTCAATTCGTATGGCGTCACTGAAGAATGCTGACACTACGACAACATACATGAAGCATGATTTGTTCGCGGAGCTTCTTGAATCCGCTACCAAGTTCATTGCTGACCTGGACAAGTACCCCTTACACTTCGTTCTGCACATGGCGCATGCCTGTGAGATTTTGGGGTACAAACACCCTGACCAGAAGACACGCGAGACATTCAACGCAGTGTACAACCAGATCGTGTGGGCAATGCACCTTCGCCCTGAGCCCAAAGAAAGCATGGATCACAGGCTTTCGGACAAGAAGGAGGAAAAGCATGAAGTCGAAGTCGGTGTACCTAGCGGCAGCGTTTCATCGTAAGGAAGAAATGAAAGATATCTCGCTCAAGATTGCCGCCTTGGGCGTGGAGATTACATCACGTTGGCTCGATGAAGAACCTGCCCCAGCGGGACCCATAAAGTTGAAAAGGTTCCTGCTGGATACAGCAGACATGGATGCCGCTGACGTGAAGAGGGCGCATACGTTGATCCGTTTCTCCGATGATCTCTCGACACCTACTGTGCCTAGCGGGTGGTGTACGGCTGCACGCATGGAGGAGACCGGCATGGCCCATGCTTGGGGAAAGCAGATCATCATTGTTGGTGGGATACAAAGTCTGTTCGACCGTTTCCCCCAGCGTGTGCATGTGAAAGATGTAGACGCCCTCCTGGCCTACATCAAAAAAGGAGGTTTGAAATGAGTAGTTCAAATCCAGCTGATCCCAGTCTGAAGGTAGTCAAAGACCTGTTCCCATCGGATGCAGCTGAGCGCAAGAAGATCCCTGTTGGCACAGGAGTGCTCGATTATTTTTCAGCTGCATTGCTCGAAGTTGCCAAGGTGTCCTACCTGGGAAACGAGCAGCACAACCCTGGTCAGCCGCTGCATTGGAATCGCAGTAAGTCAAGTGACGAATGGGATACGGTGATTCGCCACGGGATGGAACGTGGGAAGTTCGACACAGATGGCGCACGCCACTCAGCCAAGATGGCATGGCGCGCACTGGCAATCCTTCAGAAAGAGATGGAGGAAGCTGGGGCTCCGCTTTCACGAGGGTCCAAGCTGTAGCTTTTACAAATCTGCACCACCAGGAGATCTCATGTATGCCGAATACGACGAACCAGAATTTACCTTCGCCTGCTACGACGGTAGCAACCCCATCGACCGGGAAATCTACCAAATCTTTATCAACATCTGGGAAAACGGGAAGGCATTCAGCGAGTACTGGAAAGCACTCCCGCTCTCAAAACCCGAAGTACAAAGGCAAGAAGCACGGCAAGAAGAATCGCAAGCCCTCCGCCGCACCCAAACAGCAAGGGCCCGTCAACGCGTACACCAGCGCGTGCTGCAGTCTGCCCGCGAGGAAGCCCAAGGCCTTTACCCCCATTGCGGGGAGTAAGGACAAGACCGGCCTGGGTCATTGGCGCTGCACAGGCTGTGGCAAGCCCTGCAAGGTCACGGTCAGCAATGTGGCTGCGGCTTTGGTTGAAGCTGTGAAGGCACTGGAAGCTCCCTCAGGTGGGTACTCCGCTGAGTCCATGAAGGTGCTGGCCGGGATGCCCCCTGCTACACCCACGGTAGTGATCACGGAGGTGCCGAGTGCTGGCTAAGATTCATTTGGAAACAGCCTGTGGATGCCATAAGAAGTTCTTATTACGTATCCACTATATCCCACAGTTATGGGCAGTGCCTATTCACAAGAATACTTTCCCTGTGCAAAATGAAGACCTCGTGGTCTCTAGCACAGACGTACGGTACTTCCGTTTGAAGAACAATGAGTTCATTTCAAAAATCAGGGTGAAGCTCTGGTATGAGGAGGTCGTACAATGAGTCTGAATTTGCAACGCTACCTTATTGGTGGCTTCCTAGCTGCAGCCTCTGGATTCAATCTCTACTGTTGGGAACACAGGCATCACGCTGTGTACGCGTTCTTTGGCATCCTGGCCGCGTCCATTGCCATGCCTATCCTCATCGAAGTTGCACGGGAGAAACTATGACTACAAAATATGTTGTGGGGTTTGCTTTTGATGAACAAGGTAAACATCTTCTACTAATTCGTAAGAATCGTCCTGCTTGGCAGCGAGGATTACTGAACGGTGTAGGTGGGCACATTGAAAATGAAAGCGAGCACGCAGCACAAACTAGAGAATTCAAGGAAGAGACAGGTATAGAAACATATGAATCCAACTGGAAAAAGTTTGCTATACTCTCAGGAAAAGACTATGAATTACATTGCTTCTCTTTGTTCTCCAATGAGATTACTTATGCTAAGGATATGACTGATGAGAAGCTGAATGTGTATAGTGTAAAAGATCTGCCCAAATTATCCACCATCCCAAACTTGCAGTGGCTTATACCTGCTGCACTTCATCAGCATTTTTGGTATCCAGAAATGGGAATTATACGAGAGGGGAATCATGAAACACAATGAATTGCTGACGTGTCTAATCGTGTTCCTCTTCGTACTTTCAATGCTGACCTTCGGGCACTGCACGACTACAAACAACCGCCCTAATTCCCTAGGGGTTAGCGAGGTTTACCAGAACCCCTACGCTTACCTACTTGCGGAGCCAATAGAAGTGACACTGCTAGACGGTAGCAAGTACACCAACGTACGCTTCTGGCCCTATGCCACACCTGCGCTCTATGAAGAGACGGTTCTTTTTTGTGGGGACCAGTCAGACTACTTCTCTCGTGAACCCATTATCCTCACGTATGAGAAGCAGGCACACAGCATGTACCAAGGCATTGCTTGCCACAAACTGGTAGGTGCCATCTCAATCACGGGGTTAGACAAAGATGAAGGAATCCACTAAAAGTACTCTGCGTACTGTGTTCGCCATACTGTCCTTCATAGTACAGCTTGTGGCGCTGCATGTCATCCTTAAGTACCACCCACACTGAGCCCGTCCGTGTGGTACAAAAATTTTGTGGAGGTATTTATGATCAACAACATCATAGACCAACTGGTGCGCGATGAAGGCATGCGTCTAACCGTCTATCACGATACCCGAGGCTTTGATACCGTTGGGGTCGGGCATAACCTGGATGCCAACCCTTTACCGGACGTAGTTTATCCTATTACCCAAGCACAAGCGTTGCAAATCCTCGGCAAGGATGTGGAACGCATCTCCACATTCCTACAGAGCAAGTTGCCTTGGATAGTCAACCTTGATGACGCCCGCCTAGGAGTTCTACAAAATATGAGCTTCAATCTCGGAGTTCCAGGGCTCTTGTCTTTCCACCATGACCTTGCAGATACTCAAGCCGGGAACTTTGAGAAGGCGGCTGCAGATATGAAGGCTTCTGCGTGGTACACAGAGGTTGGGGAGCGAGCTGAGCGTCTTGTGCAACAGATACTCACAGGAGAATGGCAATGAACCAACATGAGATTTGGTCTCTGATGACTCCAGCTGAAAAGTTGGTACAAAGAAAAACGGGTTTTTTCACTTGGAGTTGGATGAACATGTTTGTACGTGAAGAGATACGCCAATGTATGATAGATTTGGCCAATGAAGTTCTACGTTTGCGTAGACAGTTAAAGAAGCAGCTGAAAGTAAGAGTATGAACTTCGGTTCGTTCTTCGCTTGGTCTGGAGTAGCCCTGGCATCCCTAGCATCCATCGGATACTTCGTAGCAGGTGACATACGTCTCTGCCTCTATTACCTCTGTTGCGTTGCTATAACCATCGTTGTAATATGGAAGTGAGGAACCATGCCGGACTACACAGGTTTCATGGATGAGGTAGGACCTCGACAAAAGCATCTGATGGAGCTTTACGACGTATGGATGACTGGACTAAACATCCTTGAAACGTACGATAAAAGCACTGCTTTTTACACAGAACGGAAAGCAGAGCTGGAAGCTGCTATAAAGCTCCTCTACTTCTATATGAGCCAAGATTACGAGGAACCAAAATCCACATAAGGAGTTAATCCTCATGCGAAAGATTTTCATGTTGTTACTTTGGTTGCTGATGACCCCCTTGCTATGGGCGGGAGTATACCCAGTACGAATGCCGGAACAACCCCTCACGAAGGTTGAACGTCTTGCACATGCTATTGCGAAAGCTGAAGGCTTCTATGTGAAGGGATCAATTCCTAACAGATACCACAATGTGGGAGATATCAAGGCTGTGAAAGGCTTCAAATACGCAGGCCAGAGCGGAATAGGCAAGGGACGCCATGTCATCTTCGCTACAGACACCGATGGGTGGATGGCCTTGTATCGACAAATCAATCTCATCATCCAAGGGCATTCCAAGCATTACTCCACGGATATGACGCTGCAGCAGTTGGCCAAGAAGTACGCGGGTAACTGGAGAGTGTTTGCCAAGAACCTGTCACACAGCCTGGGGGTTCCCCAGAGCACAACTTTGAAGGAGTACCTATATGAGCCATTGGAATCACAGAGTCGTACGCCGGGTATACCCAGGAGCACTTGATGGAGAAATAGCGTACCAAATTCACGAGGCGTACTATGGTATAGAGGATAAGCCTTTAATCATTGTTGAACCTGATCACCCTCATGGGGAAACCCCGGAAGAGCTGAGGGAAGTTTTGGAACGCATGCTACGAGCCTTGGATAAACCTGTGCTCGACTACGAAACCAGAGAAGAAATCTAAGGAGGCCCCATGGCCAACGCAGGTACGCAGCGCGCATTAGAAAATTGGAAGACTGTAGAGGGCTTCGAAGCGTACGAAGTGAGCGACCTTGGAAAAGTACGTCGAAAAGAAGCCACCAAGCATCACCCAGGAAAGACGCTTCTAAAAACTTGGCCGGGAACTGGAGGCTACATGACAGTCCAGTTTTACATGAACGGCAAGTCTCACAGTTTAGCTATCCACCGTTTGGTTGCGAAGGCATTTATCCCAAATCCTATGGATCTGCCAGAAGTAAACCACCTTGGTCCAAAATCAGACTGTCGGGCTATCAAGCTGGAATGGGCAACCAAGAGAAGCAACACGGTACATGCAGTTAAAACGGGGCGCACCCCTGGAGAAGGCATAACGTTCATAAAAAGCACAGGCCGTTATCGAGCCCGTTGGAATCCGGCACCAAATATCCGAGAACACATTGGGGTCTTTGATACCTTCGAAGAAGCCCATGCCGCACGAGCAGCTAAAATTAGGAGCCTTTAAGGAGAGTTTTATGTCCGCAGCAGGAGCACAACGAGCTTTAGATATTACGCAGACTAGCAAGCGTTCTAAACTTCTCCAACAACAATTCTCCAACAAGATTGTAGGGCAGGAAAAAGCTGTGCAGGTATTGATTGACATTTTCGAAGCACATCAATCTGGTTTTAGTGATCCAAGCAAACCTGCAGGAATAGCTTTGTTCTTAGGCCCAACTGGCTGCGGTAAAACTTTTGTATGTGAAACACTTGCTGAAGCGTTACTAGGAAATAAAAAGGCATGCATAAGAATTGATTGTGCTGAGTTTCAACACGATCACGAAATCGCAAAGTTAGTAGGAAGTCCCCCCGGATATTTAGGATTCAGAGAATGCCATCCTATGCTAGAACAAGAAAGATTAGATAAGTACCATACAGAGGAAATGAAACTTTCTATTCTTCTCATAGATGAGGTGGAGAAAGCTTCAGATTCTTTGTGGAAACTTTTATTAGGAATTCTTGACAGCGCCTCTCTGACTCTAGGAGATAATCGGACTGTAGATTTCTCCAAAACAATAATAGTACTAACCTCCAATCTAGGCGCAAGAGAAATGGCAAACAGAGGCATAGGATTCGCTGAGCTGTCTGATGAAAAAGACCAAGCACGCCTTGAGCAAATTGCTCTGAGTGCAGCTAAGAGTAAATTCAGCCCAGAATTCTTAAACCGTATTCAGCATATTGTTACCTTTACCGCTCTTACCAAAGAGCAAACAGATCAGGTCTTAGACTTCGAGCTGCGGGACTTAGCATATCGCCTGTGGGTGCTGGGTACTCCCTGCTCTATAGTGCTTGCTTCGGATCTAACCACTACAAGCCTAAAGGTAAGGCCCCCTGTACCTCGCTTTGAATTTTTTGTTTCTCCATCAGCTAGACGCTTCTTGCTCAAAGAAGGCTTCGATAAAGCCTATGGAGCGCGCCCTATCAAGCGCACCATAGAGAAGTACATCCAGAAACCACTGGCCAAGCTCGTACTCAGCGAGCAAATTAACAAGGACGACAAAATCATCATCGACTACAAGGACGGCACGGGGTTCGAATTCATTTCCCAAGGAGGACCAACAATCAATGATCGAAGCTAGGAACAAATTGCTGCAACAGATCAAAAACCTCAGGGAAGCCCTCGATCTTTTAGAAGCGAGCATACTCGCTGGAGGATCAAAGTACACACCTGACAGTGAAGAGGAGAACAGAGCAAAGCCCAGATGTTAATTTGGGCACAAAAAAAGGCCCCTCAAGAGCACCCTAGTTGTCTTAGGATGCCCTTGAGGGGCTATTCTTGTTTCTAAACTACTTGATTCTCTTCAAGGCTTTCTCTAATACATCTGAATCATTTGCTACTGCCAGCCTCACAAGCTCTTTGAGCAGAGCCTTGCAGAATGTTTTGTCTGTGTGAGCGCGTTCTATAATCTCCTGCTTCTCTGCTTTGGTGAGCATGGGGCCTCCTTTACAAACCCGCTGAATGTCCTCCCCAGAGGCCCGCTACAAAGCCGCTGACGAAGCCTATTTTAAACCATCGTATTTTCCCTTTGCGGCCTTCGGCCTTGGCAGCAGCAACCTGTGCAGTGCAAGTCTTAGTTTGATCGCTTATTTCTAGGTTAAGTCCTGTGATTTGTTTGGTTTGGTCGGAAATCACAGTGTTGGCTTGCCCCAGCGCGCCTTGGGTTGCCCCTAGGTCAGACTGCGTATCCTTTAGATTCGATTGGAGAACAGAGATTTGTTCCAAGGCTGCGACTGTATCATGGGCCTCTTGGGAAGTAAGCCCTATGCCTACCGGGGTAACCGTGGGGGTAACCGTGGGAAGCAAGGTCTGCCAGCGCTGTGCTAGGCCTGACAGGGGCAGATTAGCATCTACAGTTACCTGCTTGGCCAGGGTAGCCTGCCGCTGCGTCAGGGAGGCCTGCAGGGCGCTAGTCTGGGCGGCTAGAGACTGACACATGGTTTGATACTGCGCGATTACCTGCGCGGTCTGAAGGGCCATAGCGGCATTATTCTCTTTTTGAGACTCCAAGGCCTGCTCAGCTACGGTTGCTCTTGTTTCTGCCTTAGAAGCTGACGCATCTGCGTACTTGGAATAACCCCAAGACCCGGCTAAAAGGACCATGAGGACTATTAAAAGCCTTTCATGGACCTTGAACCAGCTTTGGGTGACTACAGGTGTGACTGTGGGTGTGCTGCTCATATCTGAGTTTCCTTTTCCTACGCCGCGTTCGAATGTACAGATCCCGCGTAAACTGTCACGGAAAGCTGAGATTCGTCTAAAAGCACAGTGACCTGAGCAGTGACACCAGACCCTGTGACCGCAGTGACGATTCCGTTGGCCGTAACGCGATCCGCCGTTGTGAATAATTTACCATTCTTGGACATAGCAGCGCCTGAAGTGTGCTGGACCGAAGTGCAGTCCCTCGCTTGCACAGTGAAGGTTTCCCCATAAATTCCCTGGAGAACAACTGAGGCTGTGCTAGGCGCACTACCTGTGATGGACTGAACTCCGCCAAGGATAGAGACCTGATCTGCTACATTTATTGGTTTGCCTTCATAGCTTGTGCCTGACATATTTCTGTTTCCTTTCGATAATCAATGTGTTTGGTCTGTTTACGAGCGTTGCAAGGTCCGCAGAGCGGTTGAATATTGATGATATCGTTGCTACCGCCACGTGACAGTGCAACTACATGATCAGGTACAAGTGTGAAACCCAAAGATGCAAGTTCTACTTCACTTCTCTTGCAGCAGAGACATGTGTTTCCGAATGAAGCGCAGAGTTGCTTAAATTGCAAGTTTGTAAAAGAGCCACCTGCATTTAATTTGCGAGCGCGTCGTACACGTTGTTTCTCACGTACTTTTTCTGGGTGCAGTCTCCTGTATTTATGCTCAATTTCTTTTCTTTTCTCAGGATGCGCTTTCTCCCATGCTTGCCGTGTTTCGGGGTGGGCCTGATACCATACACGGGATTTCTCACGCACTTTATCAGGATGTGCCTTGGCCCAAGCACGAGTGTTCTCTCTTACTTTCTCAGGGTGTTCCTTGCGCCATATCCGAGCTGATGCACGACTACATGCACGGACCTTCTCAGGATTCTCTTTGCAATAAACGTGCCTGCGTTCAAGGGCCACAGCACGGTTTGCGTAGTAGTATGCAAGAGCACTAGAACGAGATTTCTCAGGGTATTTTCTGCGCCAATTTCGAGCGTTGAGAACATTTCGCAAAGCTGCAGTCATTACATTGATGTGAATCATGTGTCCCTCCATAGGACAGGCCCCAACGCGATGGAGTCACGCTAGGGCCCTAGCCCCCAGGAGCAACCCCGGGAGATGTAATTATATTTTCTTTAAAGTTTGGTATGCAGTTTTGAACAGCCGCCCCACGTACTTCATTGCCTTCCAGACCGGCCCTGCTGCCCCGCGTATGCCCTTGGCTAGTGTCTTGAACACGCCACCCAGCGTGTACCACAAGATGCAGACTGCGAACAACCACACCAGAGCCCACAGAGGAGCTTCGCTATGATCGACTACAGAGTGAGCTGCAGTAGCATTGACATTGACGACCGGGCGAGTGTCGGGCAAGTAGACGAATGAACCTACGCCCTCGGCCTGCGCGATCTGATCAGCTGTGAACGCGAGCGGATAGACGCCTGCGAACATACCGTACTCCATCCCGTACGTCAGGACTCCTGCAAGGTGGCCATCTTCGGCGCTGAATATTGCGCTGCCTGAATCTCCACCAATCACAGGTCCATTCAACATGAGAAAGGAACTGACTGCATCAATCTCCATCTCATAGATCGGATCAACAATTGACCCGGTGACGTAGCCCTCGCGGTACTGGTCTCGAATCAAGCCTGGGTTGCCCCACAGATAGTAATGGTCACCCTGCTTCAAAGGAGCAGCGGAGCCATAATCCACGAAGTTCTTGAACGAGACGCCTGGGAGAACTAGGAGCATATGATCCTGATGATCCAGGTACCGCTCTGAGATCTCCAGCGGGTGCTGGTAAGGTCTGTTGTTCTGATCAAGGTAAAGCACACTGCCTGGGACATTGCAGTGCTCAGCAGTGAGCAGGACATGTTCAGAGATTGCCGTTGCGGAGCAACCAGCTCCATCATGTGCCTTCTCATTCGACATGACAATCGTGTGCGTAGCCTTGTGCTGCAATGTTTTCTGTGCTGGTGTGACGGTTGCCGAGGCCAATCCGAGGAGGGCCCACAGCAGGATCGGTAGCAAATACTTTTTCATAGTGAGTCCTTGAAGGTGCTCAGTTCAGAGCATTACACCTTCACCACCGTACCTTTCGGTTCCTCTGTTCGGTGCTCTTGCGGAACTGCTGAAAGCAACATGTCAAAGCTGAAGAGAACCTTTTCCTTGAACTCGTTCAGCGTGCCATTGTTCTTGATAATGTCGGACCAACCATCATAATTGGCCAAAGCTAGCTCTGATTCGTGCGCCTCACTGAGAGGCGGGAGACCAGGACGGTCGATGCGAATCACTTCCCCGTATGTGAGTATAAAATTCACTTCGTTTAAAAAACGCAAGTCTGTGATCAGGGCGATCTGTGGTTTTTCATCGGCAATACGCTGCTTCACTTTGTTGAGCCAGTAGTTTTCGTTCACTGATCGTCTAAGGTTTGTTCCCCAAAATTGCAAGAGCGAGCGTTGCTTGCCATATGGGCATTCGGGATCGCTCATATCGGGACTGGGGTCCATTTGTACCCATTCTGGTAGTCGCAGGAGTTCTTCATTCTCCTGCATATACCCGCAACCTTCCAAGCGTAGACCGTCAGCGAACAAATTCTTCATGCCGCCAGCCTTCATAGCGTTGTGGTTGACCTCAGCCTTCAATTCACTTGCAAAACTATATCGGCGTATGTCAAACTCTGCTCCGCGTTCTTTGATAATAATCGAGGCTGCGGTGTCTTTTCCAGAACGAGCGCGATGTCCGTAGCCTAGGATCACCGAGTGAATCACTGGCCCAATAATCATCGCTTCCACCAAATGTAGCGCGTAAGCCAGACGAGCGCCGAGATCGCACCATAGAGACTGAGGATGATTGTCCCCACAACTGCAAGGACGATGAGGAGGGAAAAAGCTGCTTCAATATATTCCATCAAAGCTTCTCGACTTTCCGAGCCCGAGTCTGCTTCACCTTCGCGTCGATTTCTTCTGCTGTGAGGTTATACATACCGGCCCTAAAGAGGGTAATGCCATCACCGATCTTTTCTCCAAGACCAAATGAATTGTGCATTCCCTCTACACGTACTATGTACTCCACTTGTGACATTTACTGAGTCTCCTTTTGTTAACAAATTGGAACGTTAACCGTTTTGGTGCCAGCACCTTTATCGCTCTTCGCAACCCGACCCCAGCTGCCACAGTCGTTGCACTGGAATCTCTGGTATTGCCGAGTGATACACCGGGCAACCCCTCGGTACTGAACGTTATGACCGCCACACTTGGGGCATTCTCCACGAGTCCAGAAGGTCAGGTTCGGATGTGTCTTTGCAAAAGGAGCTAAACGATAATACAGTTTTTCCAACAAAAGAACATCTACCTTGTTGTACTTGACCATGTTTGCCCAACACTTCGGATCACCATTGATGCAACCTTCCCACAAATCGAAGTCCGTCTTGATCTTGTGCGTTTCGAAAAGCTGGCCGCAGAGATCGTCCAAAGCGTTCGAATTATAACGAGCAACTTCTTTGGTGAGTTTCTTGGTATCAATTGTTTTAAACGGGCTTGGAGGGCGCATATTATGGAGGATAAAGCGGCCCACCACCACTTTCACATCAAACTGATCCCCATTATGTGCGACGATTATGTCTGCCTCATCAAACAGTTTCCAGAGATCCAAAACAATTGCCTTGTCACTGTATGAACCGGGCTTGTACCCAGCATAATCTGGCAAAGCTTTAGTGATGATCTCTTTCTTCCCTGCCCACTTTGCTACGAAGGTAGCGATACAACTTTGCTGCGTGTAACGAATGACATTCTGGTCGTATTTGCCCCAGACGTACCCAAGGTTGGGAAACGTCTCTATATCCAAAAACAAAATCTTTGGCTCTGGCATTAAATTTGACCTTTCTGAGTCACTGATTTACTTCATAAACATTATACCACAAACTGAAGCTGCTTGTCAACTACCGTTTGCGACGGGTTGGAGCCGCTATGATCTGCGTTGCCTGCATAAAACCAGACATTGCAGCCTGAGAAGTGTGGATATTTCCAAGGGTTTCCACAGCTTTGCCTAAAAGTTCGATTTGGCGATCCCCCTGATTTTGAAGTGTGGTAAGACAGTTCGTCCTTTGGGTGACAAGCTCCGCATGCGTCTCGGCTACGCTGTCTTTCAAGGTTCTCCACTCTTTTCGTATGGATCTAAAAGGCCACATAATAATACCTATTCCTCCCGCGACCAGCAGGCCCATGAACACCTTGTAAAGCAGTGTCATAAGCGGCACTATTGTTTGAACTTGCATTTCTTTCTCCTACCTCTGGGATACGTCAATTCCGAGGTCGCTTAAAATCAGGTTCTGAAACTCATAGGCTAAAGTCACCGGCACCTTGGACGCTGCCGCATAGACTCTGCCTTTACGCCAACAGCAGGCAAAGCTATGGCATGGTTCCTGTGTCATATCAGGCGTCACGATGGCACCCGGCGTGATGTCGGGAACCGAGACAACTGTGACGTGCTTGGGTACCACTGTCAATGCTGCGGGCACTGCCGCATGCATCGGCCCGTTCTCTGAACAAGTCAAAGGAAACGAAGCGGACACTAGGCCTTGCTGGGCCAATGACCACTGAGCGTGAAGCTCTAGGTCAGTGGCGCTGGTATAATTTAAGAACACGGCACTCGTTGGCACGTACGCAGTGATGAACCGCCAGTAGATCTCCAGGGGCATCTGCACGAAAAAGCTGTACAGGAACCTAAGAAAGCGATTACTGATGGAGCGGACATAGAATTGCATGGGGCCTCCTTTATACTGCGGTCATGCTGAGTTTGTTCCAAGTTGTTGCACCACCCCCCGGTCCCGATATCGAACAGAAGTATAAATTACCGTCTGTACCTGAGGTCAACTGACCTTGTGTCCCAGCTGTATGGGCAGAAGTAGGCGGAGTCAAAGGCAATAGTACTATGCCGGTGGATAGAACCGAAAAAACTTCTCCAACCCCATCAATATAAAATAGGTGTCCGGTATTACCATAACCATTTCCTCCACCATATAAAATCTGAGAGCCACTAATATTGATCTGTCCTGCACCATTTCCCAAACGTATAGTTCCACCGGATAAATACGTTCCCGCTCCATCCGTAAACACAGCAGCTTGTAGATGACCAGAATAATCCCCGGCAGACCCGTTTCCGAATGCAAGAGTGTGCGCGGAAATACGGGAAATACCTGTGTCTGGTATGCCTAAAGTAGGCCCATCCCAAGGAATAACTTGGTTCTCAGTCAGGTCACCATACAAGGTAGCCCATGCAGCAGATATAAGGCTAGGAGCAGCTACCCATTTTATACCTGTTACGGTGCTGCTCAAAACTTGCCCAAGCGATCCGGTTGAGGATAAATTATCAGTAAATGATCCAGCAACAGTCAAATTAGTAAGTTTAAGAGAGCCATCAAAACCGTTGTAAGACCCTATACTGGCCCCGATACCTATAACACCGGGTGAAAGACGGCATAAATAGGTGTCTAATTGGTCATAATCAACGGGATAAATGTTTGACCAACCAAATACTCCTCCATTAGGAGTGCTAGGTCCACTGGATGTGCCAGGTATACCTACAACACCATCTCCAGTTACAAGAAAAACTATATCAGATCCATTTCCGCCGACAGGATTAACAGCAAACCAAAATTCGCTATTATGAAGATTACCTTCTGGGGAAATAGCGAATTGTAGGCCAACATGCGTTGGGTCATCAGCATAGGTATTTCCCACTGCGTCTCTAATCATATTGGCCATAATATCATATTGATTAAGAGATGCTGATCCAGCTCTTAGAGAATATGTCAAACCCGGAGCTGTTATTTTTAAATAAGAATCTGCTCCTATAGGAGGAAGCAGAATGTCAATAGCATCTACAGGGCTTGTACCAACAGTACCAGCGGGAACAATTCCCAATTTACCTGCTATGGTACCCCCAGTAAGAAGAAGATAGCCTGATGGGGTTGGCCCGTTAGGAAACAATGAGTCAAGCTCAAGAAAGTTAGTAGCTATTCCAACTGCTATTCCTTCCAGAGTCATCTTTAAATTGGGTGTAAGTCCACTTGCAGGGTATTGATCAGCCATAAATCTCCTTTACACCTTGGTCAACGCTGCAGCCATCCAGATTGCGTTGCTTGCGGTACCACCAGAAGTACAAATGAAGATTTGTCCAGTTGTGCCATTCGTGCCTTGCCAAGCGATTTGTCCTGTTACTCCTGCTGTCGTAGCGGAAGCAGGGGTAAGCGTAGCATTCTCGATTAATTTAGCTGCTGTGAGAGAGCCAAGGCCATTGCCAACAGATGTAGTATCTATTGAAACAGTACCAGCCGAAGGATTTGAAATACTTGTGCTAGGAGGAAAATAGTGTACACTATCGGCTCCCCACCCTATATATAGATCATCTGACAGTAAAAGACCAGCAGTACTCGTTAAATCAATTTTTGGATCACCCGAAGAATCTTGAAATGTGATATTGCTATTAGCTGCGCTAATCTGAATGTGTGTGGTAACCGCGTACGCTCCAATGTCCAGCGTAGATAACTTTAGCTCTCCAGAATAATCACCAGAAGTTCCATTACCTATAGAAAGTGATGCAGCTCCTGTATAACTAATACCAGCAGGACTACTCCCTATACTCCATTCCACTACACCAGTAGACGGTATAGACACAAGGGGCGAAACAACTGAAGTGCCCGCATACACTGTACTTGGACGTGTGGCACCCGCTGCTCCTATAGCGTATGTGTTATCAGCAGAGAATAATAGAGCACCTGTAAGAGTTCCTCCAGCGATAGGAAGAGCATCAGTAATGCCATACCCAGAAAGAGTAGTAGGGTGTGCCGATAAATCGGTGAATGTAGGCTGGGTTTCTGTGAATACACCTGTGGACGCTGTGTAACTGTTTAGCCACTTTGATCCGACAGCAGCAGCAGTTTGAGGCAGAGTGTTTAGAGCAGCTATACTACCTGCTGTAATTGAAAAGTTTGCGCCTGTACGGTCGATGGGAATTACATCTCCAGCCTGTGCAGGGTTGCCAGAAGTGAGAGCGCTGATTTTAGTATTTGCCATATTATTAATTCTCCAAAAGCAGGATATCCCCGCTCTCTAACAAAATTACTCCTGATCCATCTTCCAATTCGAAACCGCTTGCAGAAACCGGAGGACTAGGGGGGATTGGTTGCCCCCCTCCAGCCCAAAGAGCATTAGCAACCTGAAGTTCATTGGTCTGCTGTAGCAGATTGGTGGTAAGCAAGAGATTCGTTACTTCTAATTCATTGCTATATCCCATAGGGGTGCCCTTCGAAATGCAAAGATGAGGCCGGGGGAAAGCACCGGCCATTCCTAGCTTTAGATCATTATTTTACAAATGACGGTAGGTAGTGTTCCGCCCACCACGGTTCCGTTGAGTACTCTGAAAAAGCGCCCAAGCGTGGGGTCTACTGAAATCTGGGGAGACCCTTGCACTGCCCCAGTACTGACCGTTGCTATAGTCGCAACAGTCTGATACTCGGAATCCAGGTCCTGCAGAGCTTGCTGCAGATAGAGAATCACGGACGTTGGCAAACTTGGGAACGATGCCACGACAGTCACAGCCTGACTCAGGTTAGCGGACATGATATTGTACATCTGAACGAGCGGTGCAGATGCACCTGCTGCCAGAGGTTCACCTATTTCTGACTGTGGTATTTGGAATATACCAGAATCAGTCATAGTAGACTGAGTTGTAGAAGAAATTGCAAATGTTACTGTGTAAATGCCCTCGTCAGGGTTTGCAGGCGATGAAACTGATAAGAGAACTGCGTTAGTAACATTGAAAATGCCAGCAGAGTTAGTTGAACCTACAATACTAATAAGAGCCCCTATTACTGGGATATTTCCAGATTGAATCTGCAATGTCACTGTAGCAGTTGTACTAGCAGCAGAATTGCTAATAACTTTGCCCGTAGTATTTCCGGTTTTGTCGTTCCACGTTCCCCAAAAATACGCGGGTATACCGGGAGTCATGACCTTTGGGGTTGGCTTGAAAGGTGTAGTCTGATAAGCTGGCATTGTTAATTCCTTCCGATGCGCTTGGCATCTCTTTCACGATTGTCGATCCTATTCTTTTTGCGCCTGACAATTTCTTTTTTGTGCTGATGGTTAAAGCATAGGGTTTGCAAAGTTTTTGGAAAATTATTTCTCCTTGCCCATCTATATAGACGTATGCCTAGATACCTTATACCTGTTTCACTAACGTGTTCTTGACCATCATTTTTCACATGGTCTAAGCTTAGCATGTCTAAGTCACAAATTTTGCAACCAGACCAACAACACATAAGCTTCCCACCTTTTCCATAGTGCGTGAGAACTTCTACCTTTATCTTTTCTCTATTGTTGTTAGCTGTACTACGTGATGCTTTTTTTCCTTTTTCAGAACTCCTATAGACGCTGACTCTTTCTCTTCGGCATCGTCTGCATATTCTTTGACCTGTACTTTTTACAATATGCAGATTGTCTCCTGATATTTTGTGGCCACGTTTACAGTGTGTTTGAAACTGTCCTTTTGCTGGCATATGTTTTCCTCTCATTCAGGTCGAGCAGGGAGGTGGAATGAGCACCTCCCCACTCTATCCTCGGGAGCAACCCCGAGGGATACTATCGTTTCATTCGAACAGCGTTCATCTTTGCAGTGTTGAATTCGACATCCTCATCCTTGAGTCTGGACCGAGATTCTCCTGCTGGAGCTTCTCGGAACCCAAATTCTCCTTGGGCTGACTTTGGAGGTGGGATGGTTCCTTTACCTCTTGCTGTTTCGATGCGTTCTTTAAGCCGCTCAATACTGCGAGAAGTAGTTGGCGTAGTTCTACCGGAGACTTCTGGCTTTTCTCCGATGGCTGCGAGCTTTGCGTCGAGGTTGGCATGTGAGACTCCTAGATCTGCTAGTAAACCACGTACTTGTGGGTCGTGAGCTAAGAGGTCAACAAAGTCCTCAGAATGCTTACGAACTTCTTCAGGTAATTCTTCACCACGCTCAGTTAAAGCTTGTGTGAAACTCCAAATTGACGCTTGCGCTTCCGCAGGGCTCCAGCCAAGTTCTTCAGCGGCAGCACGCGTAGCAACAGACAGAGGGTGATATGAGTGAGCACTGGAGATCTCCCTGGGATCAAGCCCAGCAAACAGAGACATCCACCCATCGTTGGTAACAGAATCGAGATATCCTCTCAAGTTTCTTGCAAAACTTGGTACCTTGAACGCTTTATTCTTCGTGATGTCCGGCCACATGTCTTCGCCATTGATGGCTTTCAGTGCATTGGGTACCTTGGATGTTGCAGAAGTCAAATTCTCCTTCAACAAATCTTCCAAAGGTTGCCCTGTGGGTCGATTTGCATCAACATAGGCTGTCCATGTACGTAATGTCTCACGTAGATTCATCGCTACAGACTGCCGAGGTGAACTGGCAGCTAATAGATTGATGAATTTTTCCTTATCACCATCTTTGAAGTATTCAGGAGCTTCTTCAGCCATAGCGTCGAAAGCTTGGGAACTTCTCTGGTACCATTTTCTAGCACCTTCACCAACCAAAGCTATATCCCTGTATTCATGAACTTCTGGGATCTGCTCCATACGCTCAATAAACTTGGTTTGCTGAGCTTCCGACTTGCTCACTCCCAACTTCTCCTCGGGAGTCAAATGTTTCTCAGCTAATTCAGGAAGAGGGGGCAGCTCTTTGGCTACCTTAGCAGCTTTGTCTGCTGCACCAGACCCACCACTGACTGGGGGAAGATGCTTACCTGCATCATTGGTAATGTGATTGACTGCATCTTCCAGAGCTTCATTTGTAGCAGCGCCATACTCCAGAACCTTGTACTTGGAACCAGCTTTGCTACCCTCCATCATGACGACTCCGCTTCGTAACTGCGGACTCATCTTCTGAAGGTACTTCATCTGCTCTGCAGTGATTCCATCATCTGGTATGGAGATGGCTACTTCTCTACCGGCCTTGCCTCCCGAGCGAGGACGTACGCGAATGTTTCCATCCTGTATGAACTGCTCGCGCCGAGGATTTACATCGGTAGCTTTGCCACCCAGCATCACATCATGGTCAACACCAGTGTTGGCTACACCACGTCCATCCTTCAGGATGAATGTAGTCTGCGCAGGGTCCCCACTGGATTCCCCATACTTCTTGATCAAGTCATCACCTGTGGGTAGTTTGGCCTCTTTGGTAACTACACCAGGAGCACCACCACTTTGGCCTTCCTTGGCAAGCTCTTCTTGAACCTTGGCGCGATCCTCTGCGCTCATCTTGCTTTGGTCGCCCCCAGTAGGGATTTCCTTGCCTTCCTTCAGATCATAGATGGCTTTCTCGCCATTCTTGACACCCATGGCGATAGCCTCGTCACGAGCTGCTGGAGTTTTAACCAATTCCACAACTGTGTTGTCTTCCCCAGTATCATGCCATGTACCTATGCTGGCATCGGGATGCTTAGCAAGTGCTTCCTTAACCGCAGGACGCTCAGAGAATTCTTTGAGTTGCTCAGCAGTCAATTCCCCGCCCTTGACTGTCATCTTCAGGTCTGGGTTCTTGAACTCAGGCTCACCGCCCACAGCAAAGTAGGGTTGGCCTTTTAGATCACCTTTTTCTGGGTGAAATGTAGAGCCTCCATTAGCGTTGTGTGCTCCGACCTGCGTACGTATGTCAGCAGGTGCGCCCCCTGCTTGCCCCTTGGCAGCAAGTTCGTCCGTATAGCGCTTCATTGCCTCAGTCAGGATGGCTCTGGCACGCGCAGCATTCCCAGAAGAACTCAAGTCCTGCGGACTAAAGACATCGGGATTCTTCTCATCAAAGGCTTTCGCCGCATCTACGATATGGTTCTTCAGGGCTTCAGGTAGTTTTTCCTGGGTGTCCTTGGAGAATTTCTCACGCTCTATTGGGTGCTTGCTGCCACCCTCACGGGTAGCTTCGCGCTTTGAGAAGTCATACTTTGACTCATCTAGACCAAAACGTGTGCCCAGCCTTTGGAGGTCTTGATTGGGCAGTTCAGCGACGGCACGGTCTACCTTCGCTAGATCCTCAGGTGAGCGTCCTTCGTGCGCCAATTCCTTCTCAGGGCCCATCAGACCGGGTTCCTTTGCAGGAATCTTAGCTTCTGGAACTGGAGCTGCCTTAACTTCTGGTGCTGGTGCAGGTGCTGGAGTATATTCACCACGCATCGGTGGCACTTCCCCAGGTCTCACTGCCGTACCTTCGGTAGCTGGGACCATCCTAGCTGGTTTCTCTGCCCCTAGGGCTTCCTTGGTTGCCGTTTGTATAGCGGTGGTATCCTCTACTTTGCCTTCGGGCGTCACTTTTAGCCCAGCCATACTTGGGGCACGCTCAGGTTTACCTGCGGTCATGATAGGGGCAACCTCGGGCTTTACCTCGGCAGGGACCTCCGGTTTACCTTCGGTCATCCCAGGTTGTTTTTCTCCCATCCGAGGAAGTGGCTCAGTCCCTTCTGCATACGGGGGAGCCTTGGCCTCTATGTCTGCCATCAGCTTTTCTTGGCGTGCTCCCAGCTTTTCATTAGTCGGAGGGGGCGTCATACGCTCAGCCTGGGCAGCTTGTTGCTCAGGGGAAAGTTCCATAGATACTGGAGGTCTACCTCTCTTAGCTAGGTAGTCTTCTTGTGCAGCTTGGAAGTGTGCTTGCGCTGTCTGCAGAGCAGTCTGTGTTTTCTCATATGCATCAAGCACTTCCTTAGGAGCAGGAATACCTTGCTCTCGTCCAGGTTTGTGCGCATCATACGCAGTCTTAGCTTCAGCAGCAGCAGCTTCCGCTTGTTGTAATCGTTCACCTAGATGTACAATACCTGCCTCATTAGCATCAAGACCAAAAGTTCGGCCTTTCTCCAGAAGAGGACCAAGCCACGCTTGTGGAAGCATAATACGCCCAGCGATAGCGCCCCAATAAGGGTGACCAACGGTTTCACCTGCTACTGCACCAATTGCTGTGGGTAGCATAGGTTGTACTTTAGTAGCTCCGCGTGCTCCCATGCGAACAGCCGCATCAGCTGTAGGTAATGGACGAGCGCCAGCTTCAGCCGCGCCCGGTAATGCTCCACCCGGCATTGCTTCATGCGCGATCTCAGGAGCAAGAGCCAGACTTCCCGCCTCGGTCAACGCGCCAGAGACATCTCCCTTACCGGCACGCTCTCCTAAACTCATACCCCAAGGCCCGACCATCGGGATCATTGACATGGCTTTACCGCCAGCCTCAGCCATCTTGGCCTGTATCGGATGGGGATCTTCTTGACCATGCTCAGCAAAATACTGTTCACGGTCTCTCGCCATTTTCTCTGTCTTCTCATACGCCTGTTGACTTGGGTCCAACAGCATGCGCTTCGCGGCCAATGCAGCATTACCAACCACAGGTGTTTTATCTAGTTTATTTTCCTCTTCCGTACGCGGGTCTGTGAAAGCATGGTACGCCTGTTTAGCCATGTTTGGTAGCATAGTAGCTACGCGCCCCAAAGCATTGACTACCCCAGGACCTTCATACTGCTGATTAGCTGTGTCAAGCGCACCTTGCTTTGGTTGCTCACCTGTTGGTGCATTGGTAACATGAGCCAAGTATGCAGATTGATCCTCAGGGTGTGCGGCCTTAAATTCAGGGTCAACAGAGGATAAATATCGTTGCTGATCAGCGGGTGTAGCCGCCATGAAATCCTTGTCTCCCTGAAGCTCTTCTACTGTAGGCATACTTGACTCCTATACGATTACTTCGATTGCTGTGCTTTCCACGCTGCAAAACCACTGCCAACTGGAGGTGCTGTTGGAGGCGCTTTAGATTCAGACTTCTTTGGTGTAGCTTCTGCGCCACCCGCAGGCTTCTGTACTGGTTCTTGACCACCACTACGAACAGTATCATCAATACTCTTAGAATTGGCTGTGTGAGTGATTTCTTCTTGTTTGCCCATATTAGTCAAGAACTCTTTCACTTCTTTCCTGTACTCATCAGGGATATCACCCGCCGTCCATTTGTCAGCATGGGTTTCAGCCCAGCGCAACAAACTACCGTTGGCTGGCATGAATTTTGCCAACTCGACTGCGTTCACACGCTTAATACCAGCTTCATTTGTTGCTGCAAAGAGTGTGGCAACTGGAGCTATGCTAGCTGCAAATTCCGAGTGGTCTGAAGTGTTGACAGCATTCAAACCCATTTGGATCATGCTGTTCACTTTGTTATAACGAGCATTCTCAGTGTTCTGAAGTTTGTCAGCCTCCAAGCCCCGACCGTTAGCGTCAGCGTTTTGCTGGACCAACAATGCACGAGTAGTAGCAAGATCACTGCTGAACTTAGTTTTTTGCTCTGCATACGGAAGTGCTGCAATTTGCTTCGCTGCTGTATCTGCGGACTCTAAAGCTATACGAGCAGTTTCACGGTTAGCCGGTGTGTCTTCCATATTATGCGCAGACACATAATCAGCTACGCGCTTCTGATGCTCGTTCATTTTAGCCCCAGATTGCTGCTTCATTGCTTCTATTAAAGCCTCATCCGGTGTATAATTCTGTCCTGTTTCAGGGTTAACTTTATGAATAAGGGCACGTGCCAGTTGCTCTGCTACGTTTTTGCCTTCCCCGGTGGACAGTGTTTGAGCTTCAGGGGGTGTATAAGGCTTCTGCGTATCAGGGTTGATCATTGGTTGGCCAGCATTTCCTTTCATAGCCCAATTATATACCTTTTCGGGTACGGTTGTACCCATTCCAACCATACGCGTTTGTGCTTCTTTCAAGCCAGTCTCAGCTGCAGTAGCTTCTTTCTTCTGCGCCTGCTCAACCCCTTGCTCGCCAACAGCTTCATGCTTTGCAATATTCGCCTGTGTACCAGGGATCATCGGAAGCGCATAAGGAACTGTCCCCATTGCAGCCGCCTGACCAATACCGCCAAGAACGTGACCAATCTTGCCCAAAACTCCGGGGTGTGCTGATCCTTCAGTGCCCCACGGTGTACGACGTTGCATCTCAGCCAGATCCTTCTCGGCCTGGAAGCGCTCTTGTTCGCTAGGGGCGTTGATCATCTTGTTACGAAAATCCTTCTCCTGATTCATCACATTCTCACGCGCAGTCGGTGGTGTAGGTTGTGGCAACTCAGGCAACGCTGCTTTCAGTTGTCTTTCATGAATATTTGCCATCCCAAGCTTTGTCAGATCCCCGGATTGCATTGCAGCAAGCTTGTCTTGCTCTACAACCTTCAGGTCATCTTCAATCTGCTTCTGCTTGTCCATCTTCTCGCCAAGGGCTCCAAAACTTTTGTCTACTGAGAACCTCGGGACTTCCGTGGGAGCAGCTGCTTCCTCACCTTGCTGAGGAGCTTCTGGATGATCCGTAGTGCCCGAGGACATGGGAGTTTCTATGCGCATCCTGGGCGTGCCCATGGTAGAAATCTCCTGCATCGGAGTCTCTTGACGCGGGGTTACTGTGTCTGCCCCTTGTAAAGGTGCTTTTTCAGTGTTCATCACAGATTTGCCTATAGGAGCATTCTCCATGTGCATAGTAGCGCCCTGCAAAGGAGCAACATGTTGTTCAGGCGGCTCTGTATCCATCATGGGCTTTATCCCCTTAGGATTAGGAATAGCTTTAGCTCCACCTACATCTACCATCATACCTTCTTGTTTCATTTCCCCAGGGGCCACATTATATTCCTGCTCAGCCTGACGATACGCTGCAGCTTCCTGTGGATTGAGTACACGTTCCCCCTGCCCTAGCTTTGCAACTTGATCCTCTGGCACATCTCCACCATCATCATATACAGGCAAGCGCTGCTCCCCCGGCTTGTCCCCATACTTCATACCTGGGTGTACATAGTCAGACGGGGCAGGCGTGTAGTTCATCTTAGGAGTTTCGGCAGGTGTCTGCGTAGCTTCATCAATCTGATGCTGCTTCTCTTTCAAACCTTGCTGCTCGCTTGTCATAGGGGCAACCAGGGCTTTGCCTTGAGAATAAAGCTGACGTGCTCGCTCAGCTACGCGTCCCATCATCGTTTCATCTGGCATTTTATGCTCCTAGGTGTTCGTTCCACCGGGTCCATACATTTTTAGATAAGGTGCAGCAGTACTTGCTAAACTACCTAAGGCACCTTCAGCATTCTGCAGCCATCCAGTTTTAGATGCTGCAGTCTCAGCTTGTACATCTGGAGCAACCTGCCCCATCGCGGAAAGCATGCCTTTTAAGTTTTCTCCATAAAGACCTGACTCTAATCCAGCGCCTTCTTGACGCAATTTCTGCGCACCCAGTACGTCTTCACCTGCGATACCTTCGGATGCCCCAGCTTGCGCTTTCATACGGTCACGCGCCAACTCCTGCAAGCCTTTGGTCGCACCCGCCGCATTGCCTGTAGAAGCCGCTTGGCGCTGCATAGCAGCCTGTGCTGCCCCTGTCACTCCCCCAGCCCCTGCTCCGGCTGCTGTGAGCAATTCATTGAGCTGACTCGGATCAAAAGCATGCTCAGCCTGCATTTCACGAGTGGCGAATGGATTCAGAACGCCTAGCTCACCTTGGGCCTCACCGCCCAGCTGGGCACCCGTTGCCGCCGCAGTGTTAGCTGCTTGTCCTGCCTGTGCAGCTGCTTGTCTCAAACACTGTGCTACAGGGCCTTCATAGGAGTACGAATCTTCGGAGATCAACTCCAGCCCACCATTGGGCAACATTTGATATTCTAAACGTGTATAAACTTTCATTTCTTCACTCCTATGAACTTGCTGTATCCCAACCACCCGGGGCGGTCTGGAGAAAAACCTAAGCCATCTTTACCACAAATTCGTTTTCCGAATCTCTCGTAGCCTGGAGGCAGGAAACACTGCACTGCGTCCAGACCGACATCTGCTGCTGCCTCGGTGGTCTCTTTGTCGAGCAACCTGATTGCTGCCCATTTGCCCTCGGCGTCTGTCCACTCATCTCGGGACAGCCAGAGGTTGGCCTCGGTTACCAGACGCAATGCATAGGAGGCCTTGACTTCCCCGTTCATGAGCAGAACCTTGTGCGCGGGAAACAGCGTTGAGTCCAAGTTGGGAAACTGAAAGTCTAGCTTGTTCTGCTCATGTATTCGCTTTATCGCCGCCAAGTCCGAAGGGGCGTATGACCTGACCAAAATTTCTTCTGACATTAGGTTATCGACCTCTTCGTCGTTGGCGCAGGGCGTGTGAGTACAACGCCCAACCCCTTGCCCCCTTGGGTGCCATTTGCGGCTGCTGTGCCTGACCCAGGAGAGCTGAGAAGTGTTGTGGCTGAGCTGCCCGTCATCTGAATCTTCAAGGGGCTGGCTAATCCCCCAAGTACTGTAGGTTTCTGTGGGTCAGAGCCAGGGTACTGAGCGTAGCTGCGTAGGTAATACGTCTGCTTCGTAACGCCGTCGTTCAAATATGTTGGCAGGTGTAAAAAACCAGTACGGCTAGTGCCGTGGTCAATGACATGCGGAGCCAAAAAGTTTGGCTCTGTCGCAATCTCGCTAAAGTAGCGGACATGCTTCTGAATCTCCTGAGTGTGATTTATTGTCCAATGGAGCAGCTCGCTCGGACAAATGAGTGTGCTGCCCGACTGCACGCCTTGCACTTGAATAGATTGTACGGGAGGAGGCGGGTCCAACTTGCCCACAGCGGCTGCTCCCAAGTTATGGGCAAGCCCGTTCATAGCTTGGATGATGCGATTGAGGAGGTTGCCATTGTTGAAGTCTTGGCGCTGAATTATGGTTAGCTCTTGCCCGCCATCGAGCGCGCTAGTTCTGCCTTGCATACCGTAGGGTCTCCTTTCTTCTTACACTCACGAGTTGCTTTTGTACTGGCTACCCTTTTAGCAATCCATTCAGGGTTTTGTACTCGACCTTTACCTCTAGAAACAAAAGGCCTCTTTGTTCCAAACCAATGTCCCTTAGGGCCTTTCTGTGCTTCACTTATTTTTCGTTTGTGCTCTTCTGAAAACTTTACACCTTTATTGCCTGGAGGATTTTCTCCTCCATCTGTTAGGTTTCTGAGACAACCTGTGCCTTTGTCTATGCGCCCATAAAAAGCAATGTACCAAGCCTCAATCTCAAGCGCCTTTTCCTCAGACTCCCAATATTGCACAAAAATCCTTGCCCTACTCACAGGTCTGTGAAACGAATGTCCATGATTTACGTAGGCTCTTTTTCCGTTGCCTTTTCCCACATAATATGGGGTGCTATCTGCCCTGAACCAGAGGTAGGTATAGAAGCCCTCTGGTATTGAAATACCAAACTCATCTACAAACGAGTGCTTATGCTGTACGTGGTAAGCCTTATGATAACACTGGTTGCACATTCCTTTTCCAAAATGTTTTCTATCAGGGTGACAGTTAGACATTCTAGGTATTGTTGGTTTTCTTTCATAAATTCCTGTTGGCATAATTCCTCCTATGAAAAGGCGAGAAGGGAAGTGTTCATAGCACTTCCCAACTCTAGCCCAAGGCCGCTAAGCCTTGAGATATTAAACTATCCCGTTCGAACCTCCACCCGTTGGATTGAGTGAGGACCATGGATCTTGTTTTCCTGAAAGCAAAACATGACAAAGTTCAAACCACGCCCCAACAGCATTGGTTTCCCATTGCGTGAAGCACCGTTGTGCCTTGATGTTGATTGGCCTAAAGTAATCATCGTTTGCGGGGTCAACCAGAGCGATGCCATAAGGCAATCCTAGTGGGACAGTCAATGGGTATCTTGCCCCCAAATCATTAGGGAACAACGTGACATTCATCTGCCCAGCACCATTAGCATTAAACTGTAATAATGTGTATCGCTTCTGATGGAGCCCAAAAATGGGCATGGTCACTGCTTTGGCCGCGTTGACAAAACCGTAGCCGCAATAAAGTGAGTGTATCGGAGCCCCATCATCACTGGTGGCTTCATCTTCAAATTGATAAATCTTTGAAGAGTCAATTCCGTTACAAACCATCAATGTTATCTCAAGTAAGTTGGCTCTAGTGACCTGTCCTAAATAAGGAGTTGGTATGTTCCAGATTGTCCACTTACGGCGCATATCTGGGTTCGCCAACTGGCCAAACATCGTAGCATGGACACCTTGGTCTTTTAGTAACTCTTCAAACGACCCTATGGCTTCATAGTTACATACGAGTATGACATTGGGAGTAGTCGGAGCAGGGTTATACGGTGCGTAGGGGAGCCATGTAGTCGTTGCGGTTGCAACGCCATCAGGGCTTGTCCCAGTGGGCAGCGGAACTGTACAGAGAATCCTACGGTTTTCCGTATCATTCCTCAGACATATGGAGTTTCCCGCGTTCCAATTGATGCAATTCCAAACCTGAAGTATTTCCAAGTTGAGCAGTTCAGGCTTGCCCCCATCGAAACCATAGATGCCATTGCGGCATGCCATGATCGCCCATTCCTCACCCGTGTCGTATGCGTTGATACCACATGCACCAGCCCTATTATCTATTTCGTTTATGGACCAGCCTGATGGCTCTGAAGTTGGATTATCCTTAGTCACGTACATGCTATTCGTCTTGAGCAAGTATAGACTATCACGAAGCACAAACGCTCCCATGACAGGCTGCGGATTCTCAGTAGACGTGTCGATAATGCCCCCGTCCCCCGATGCGTCCACCATCTCTGGTCGCCCTATGTATGACCCATAGACCTCAGTTTTAAGGTAAGGGAAAAGCGTAGGATAGACTTCGATACGGTCGATGAGCAAGTCTGCCCCTAGGCCCATGTTTTGAGCCCAAACGCGGAACGTCAGGTATGGATCGACATTCCCAGTGAACACAGACGCAGCAAGCAGTGGCCCTGTGTAGACTCGTACTGAAGGTGACATCTCAGACAAAGGTAGCACGAACGAGCCGTACACGCCGAGGCCGTTTGCCCCTTGCGTGAAGTTGCCGTTATTGAACTGCGTGAGGTCAATCACGAGATTCCCTATAGCAACGCCCGAAGGACAGGAACAGGCCACGCGTACCGAATACGCTGTGTTGTTCTGTATGATCGCAACGTTGTAGGGGTCCTGATAGGCCGTCTGATAGAGCATGCCAAACTGTGGCTGAATGCTCCCCGTTGAGTTAAGGATGTAGATTGCGTCTCCAGTAACCGGGCTGATTATCAGCTCCAATTCTGTAGGAACGCTTGTGGCGAGATTCAAGCCCCAACCTGCAGGTTGATTCGGAACTACATATCCCCCGTCGAACGTCAGGTTGTTAAAGTTCTGCACCTTGTTCAGCTGCAGGCCATAGAACATTCTGCTCGAATAAGGAACGCACCATGCGCAGCTGCCTATTTCAATCGTGTTGAAAATGTCTAGGCTGGGCACGTCAACTTCTGTAGAGTTCAGAAGGACAGCATCCGAAAAGCTAAAGGAAGCTGTGGTGCTTGTGTTATCCTTGATGATCGTAGACGTGTTCGTAGTCACCACTGTGTTTACAGTTGTGGTTACGGCGGTCTCGATCACGTAGAAGTTTGCCCCTGGGACGCCATTGGCACCGGCCTCGGTAATTGCTATGCCTCGGCCAACGACATCAGGAGGTCCAATTGGGATATTCGACACATTGAGCTGGTTTGCATCAGCTGCAATAGTGAATGTTACAGGAGGAGACGCAGGCGTCCAAGAGCCAGTCTTCGTAATGAAGAACACGACACCTTGGCGCGTACCTGCCCCTATCGGAACCAGCGTAACACCAATGAATGATACGTCTCCATCGGTCGCTGTTCCAAATATAGCATTTCCAGATGCGCTGCCCGCCAGCAAAGCCCCAGGATCAAATATGAACTGCGTACCAGCCATAGTTGCCTGCGCACTATTCTCAGCAATAGCTGAGGGCTGCGCTGCAAGGCCTGGGATAGTCACTAGCACGCTGAATGTAGAAGCGCCAGCATTCACAGCCGAAATTGCAAAGATACCGTTCATGGCGGCATTGTTGGTGACGCCTATGATCTGAATGGTATTACCTACAACAGGAACTTGACTATTAGTTAAAGAGGCGAAGTTGTATGTGAAGGTCGCAACCCCAGCGCCATTATACTGGGATTCAGTGATGTTATACTGACCTGTATTGACAGCGTTGGTGATAACCCACGTATTGTTGTACCCTACCTGATCTGGAGAACTTCCTGTGACCCCTGTAATAGTGATGGGTGTATTATTCGTGATCCCAACGACACCAGGGGAAGCTAAGGTCAACGTGGCTTGTGTCAGATAAGCCGTGGCATTGTTGGTGCCGTTGGCAAAACCAGACTCAGTGTACTGGAAAGTGAAGTAATACCCCTGTGAGGTATACCCCAAGAAATGGTTGTACCCTATGCCTGTGACTTGCCAGATCCCATCAAAATTGTAACCATTGACATTGGCTGCATTATTGATCTGCACGTAAACTGGAGGACCAGTTCCAGCCACAGACGCATTCCAAGCATTCTGAAGGTTCAAATTTGGCGCTAGTGAAGGCGATGCATATGCGTAGTACACTGTCACTACACTGCCCTGAGCAGACTGGTTAGGTCCTGTACTCAGAAGGAACCAAAGCACCCCACCGCTCAGACCGCTCGTAATGTACCCCAATTGTTTGATGCTCTCTATGGGATATGCGAAGGTGAGCGTAGCAAGAGCTACGACAGCGGTGTTGCCTGGAGCAGTAACCGATACATCTGCTGAAAAGCTAGCAGTGGTTGCACCTGTCAAAACCGTGACCACCTGACCATTCAATACTGCGTCCGGCCCAGTGAATCCGCTCAGTACATAAAGTGATCCAACAACCGGAGCTACAGCTGCCACAGGTGATATTGTGAAGGTCGTTGATGACGGAATAGTGGGTGTGCCTGCGACTGCTGTGTAAGCGCTGATGTGCAGGGTATTAGTAATCCCACCTGTGGAAGCCAAGAATGTCGGAGCACTACCAGGGCCCACTTGGGTCACCGGATACCAGTTTCCATCGTTGTAGAGCTGACGAGGACGGTCGGTGCCGATATTCAGATCCGAGAACATGATGAACTCGGAATCATTCATCGTAGCTCCAACCGCGTACGAATCTGGAAGCAAACCGCTCAATGAGAGCGATAGTACCCCAGGGTTATTGAGAACGTTCTCAGCCCACATGTTGCCATCAGCATCAAGAGCCAGAGTGGTAAGCGCAGCATTCGTCTGCTCATAGCTCCCAATCCAGTTGAAATTCGATAGCGCCGGGGTGACAAATGTGGTGACATCCAAGTCCCCTACGTACGTAGTGCCGACTCCTTCGGCTGTGATCTGAATTCCAAACTGCGGAGAGTTGACGTTGGCTGCTGACCAGACATAGCCCCAAGGGTCCTCAGGCCCGCCCAGATTATACACCGTGGGCGTAGTGGTGAGAGGAAGAGTCTTAGGAGTGCCCTGAGGAACTCCGTTCTCAAGTAGTTGAAACACTGCCGAAGTAGATGCGCTGGAATACGCTTTGAAAGTGGTGTTGAACCCTGAGACTCCAGAAGACAACGAGATCGAGAATCCGAAACTGTTGGCCGTCAGAATCTCTGTTGTAGCCGATGTGGTGTAGTAAACCGCGACCACGAGGCTGTTCAAATAATAATGAAAGTTGTTCGACAGAGTTCCCGTGAAAGCGCTTAGGTCAAACCCGAAAGTAGGATCATTGACAATCGCGGGCGTCAGAGTGGTACCCCATTGAAACGTTGAGGAACCATAATTGTATGGAGCCAAACTCGCGCCATTCGCTGCGATAGGAATATTTACTGCGCTTCCCAAGTAACTTTGCGACCCTCCCAGCACAAGCTGAGCAATGACGTATGGATTACCGCTGGCCTCTGTAGCTCTAGCAGAGAATGCGACCTTCACCCCTGTGATTGTTGCATTGGGAGGTACAGACAAGCCCAAAGCACTCGCATAGAGGGGTGCGGACACTCCTGCACCAAGAGAACTCACAGTAGCGTACGTACTTGGGCTTGTGGACAAAGCATAGCTTGGGTTAGTCCAAGCTGTAGATGAAGTGCTAGACGTTGATCCAGGGACAATCGCAGGGCTGTATGTCTGTCCTCCGCTTGCCGAGGCGTACCCCGTGGGACTGAACACGTTCTGCGGACTACTCCAAGAAGTGCTAGAGGCAACCCCTTGGTTAGGCCCTACAAAGGAGCCCACTAGGGAAACTGCGCTGGCGCTTAGGTTGACAAAGGTGCCCAAGGGTCCAACTACTTGTGCCATGAAAGTGTTCATGGTTACAGCTTCGGCATATATCGTGGTTCCGTTCAAAACACTGAGAGGTCCTTGGAATCCGCTGAGGATCAATCCTTCGTTCTCGGTGATCTCGGGGATACCGGTGTAGTTAAATGTTGCAAGACCACCACTACCAAGGGAGTACGAGGTGATGGCCCAAGTATTTGCGTAGGTATACACGGATACTAAGCCGGGACGAGTGGCTACGCTACCGACTGTAAAGTCAACGTCGAAACATCTCGGACTCGCACCTTCGGGCAAATCACGGGCTTGAGCCATGGTAATAAGACCGCCAAAACAATCCAAAGAAGCTGTCGTTTATATGTTACGCTCGAATCGTTTCCATTCGAACTCTTACTGTTGCCAGTAAGACCAGACTATATCATGATCCTTTTCAGGACCCCAAGTACTTCGGGAACACTGTTCCCTACTCCCTTGCGGGATAGTCGTTACACCTTCCGCATTAGCGGCTCGGCTCGGTATTGGCCCAGAGGGCGTTTCACCGAATTCTCTTGGTTCTGCGCTCAATCATTACTGACTGAGGGGGCAACTTACTTACCCAGTTGTTTAAGGTTATGTCCGATATCGCTACCCTTCCTTCCACTTTTCTAGATATTCAGCTCTTAAATCAGATCGAGCAAGGAAGGAGAGTTAGGCTCCTTCCAGCTCTAGCCCAGGTTTCGAGGACCTGAGATGCTTTCCCTACGGCTTGTACACAGAATATTGAAAGCCCCAGTATTCATAATCACAGCCATACTCAGAAGCTATGGCCGTCTGTACTGTGTGTTCCCCAGCAGGCAAATCTACTACCCAAGAAGAAACAGAACTTTCAACAAAAGTACCATCACCTGGAGTATCAGTAGACCATTGACAACCGTTTGGAACAGGTTCTCCATCCACAAGCATACATACAGCCAGGTTATTACTGGAAATACTTCCACTGGTCTGCACTGTTAAGCTGCCTAGGATTGAACATGTGCTCGCGCACGTTACTGTTAAGGGGTCGTCAAGATACGTAACAGACAAAGGTTCTATGTACGTTACATTGCCGTTGCCGGATACCAAATAGGTGCCAGACAAAACATACTTGGTAGGTGGATCAACCTTGATTTTTTCTTTTAGTGCTAAAGTGTGCGTCTGAGTCTTTACTTGCAATCTGCCTTCTTGTGCAAGGCATGTCCCAAATAAAGAGATAGACATAGCAGCGAATAAAACCGCTTTCAATACGTTCTTCATTTAATTCTCCTATGTTTTCTCTTTCTTTCTTTCTTTACCAACCTGTCGAAGTGAGTGCTGCCCGACCCCATTTCGGAGTTGAGCCGTTCAAACAAACGTAGATGTAGCTTTGATCCCAAGCGATCTGGCCCGTGACCCCTGCGGCAGAAGATGATGCCGGAGTTTTAGTTGTAGCCTCAATAAACGGACCATTGACTATTGTTCCGGTTGCGCTAGAGATAACGATTGAGTTAGAAGATATAGTATCGTTACTTTGTCCAATAACTACTGGATCACCATAAAAGCTGTTACTATCAGGGCTAAATGTGTCTGTTTCCATTCCGGCATTACCGGTAGAGTTTCCTACGTGGGCTACATCAACACCAGAACCTTTAAGAATTTCTATTGTGGCACCCGCTAGAGAGTTGAATGATACACCGGCCAAGTCTGCACTGAAATAGTATGCAAAGCCCGGTACAGTGAAAAATATTGCTGGCCCTCCTACTAAAGAGCTGTTACCAGATGCGATAATATTTCCTGTGACATCCTCAGTAGTCCATCCTCCAGTAAAATCTCCAACAACTGGTAAAGTGAATGAAGCATTACAGTAAATGGAGCCCGTTACTGGGGTAGTAGGTGTATTACCAGCAAGAGATAAAAAATCATCAGCTGCGTTTAAGGAAATATTTGACCCAACCGCAGAAAACGTGACGGTAGGGCTGTTGACAAAGTTTGGGGCTGTGACCAAAGCCTCATTCACCTTGAGGCTTCCTGCTGCCACAGCCGAGTCCAGAAGTTCAAAGTTCTCAGCCATGGTCATGCTCATGTCCCACAAGGCCAAACCAAGATTCGGAGTGACAGGGTTGTCACCACCTGGGTAAAGTGTTACTGACATATTGAACTCCTATTCCTGTTTCTACCTTACTAATCCTTCTAAACGTTGCAAATTATCCTGTACGGATACGCTATGGATCGGCAGCATTGTCTTGTTTTTCTGAAGCTGCTTAAAAAGAGTGATGGATTCCTTGAACAAACCAATCCACCATGCGGAGACAGCCTGCTCATAAACCAGAGCGTACTTCCCCGGGTATTCCACGTTTGTCCTAAGCTTAGGCTGGTCTTCGCTGAGTCGTTGCCCCATTACAGCAAAGCTGTATGCTTCTTGCCAATCCTTGTTTTTCTCATACACTTGACTAAGAAGAAAATATGCCTCGGGTCTCTCTGGTATCAAGGATATGGCCCGCAACAAAACACCCTTGACCATGTAGACACGACCACCTTGCCGTGTAAAGATATTGGCGATTCGCAGCAAAGCTTCATAGGATAGCAAAGCATCTGAGGAGTATTCTGCCGCCCGAACATAGAAACCCGCTGCTCCCGCAGTGTGACCCCAATTCTCATACCAAAGTCCGAGTTGGAAATTATATTCTGCATTCTTGGGATCAGATATATATCTCAGTAATTCAGGAAACATCTTTCCTCCGAACTGATGGATGAATAATAGTTCCAAATCCCTGCGCTTTTGCCCTCTCAGATCGAGCGGCTTTACGTTCTGGAGTCCAAGCTTTTTTCCAACCTTCTCTAGCTCGGGTTTTCTGTTCTTCGGATTGAGGAATTCCCTTAAATCTTTTAGCAGCGGCAGCGGCTAAAGCAGCTCTACGCTCAGGAGTAAAAATAACTTCCATTGCCATTTTACGACACCGTTCGGCTTGAGCGGCTCTCCGTTCTGGCGTCCACCATTTTGCCTTTTGCTCATCAGTAGCATGGATTCCTTTGTTGTAAGTAACTATTTCCCCAGAGGCATGTCCCGCCCTCAGCGATGTACTTAATTTTTTTCTCGCCTCTATAGACTGAGCGCCGGGAGGTCCCATCTCTCCTGATGCAAATTTGTCTTTCAGAAATTTGCTGTGTTTGCGCCCCTGTTCAGGGTCAGGTATAAATCCCGCCTTGCCTGCGCCTCCATCAGATAAATTTCTAAGAATACCTGTTCCGTTATCCTTACGTCCCCAAAAATTGATCCACCAGACTTCCATTTCAAACGCTTTTTCTTCAGACTTCCAATATTGGATTAGAATACGAGAATGGTAAATCGGTTTCTTGCATGGGCGACCCCCATTCTTGAACGCACGATAGTCTTTCCCTTTACCGATATAATACGGAGTTCCGTCTGCACGAAGATACGTGTAAGTATAGAAGGTCATGCTACTCCGATCAATTTGGGAATTATAGATGATGGAATTTTCAAAATCCAAGCACTATTATCTTGAAAACCGAACGTCATCAAGAAGTCCTTCTCATATTCTGCGAGTCCACAACAGAATTCGATTTCCCCATCCATGAAAGAGAACTGGTCGCCAATCCTAACTATATTCCAATTCCGGTCATAGACCACAAACCGATGCATGTAAGTAGCATCTTTTTGTCCTATGAGATTCTTGGTCAGGTCACAGTCGTGGACAATACAGATGTAATAGTTATGCCAAGGGATTACTTGGGAACCCCCACGGAGAAATGGCATGCCTTCAATCTTGCCAGACTCATTGACCTCAATCGCCCGATAGGACTTCAAAGTCGTAAGGTTAGCTTTAACCAATACCGCAGGATTTGTCCACTGGATGAAATGGTAAGGCATGTCCAACACTGGCATCCAATTCTTTTCACAATACCATTCAGGAGCCGTAGGATGTTCAATTCTATATCGCCCGATTTCCTTTACAGTGTCGTTGACCAATTCGAGTTCCGAAAACTCCATCCGTCCCTGACCGTTGGTTGTTGTATCACGCCGAACTCCGATACCGTACAGATGCCCATCCCAACGTACGAGACGAGCGTCTTCCAAACCCGTAAACTCCCAGAGCGGTTCTTTGTCGAGATGGCTAGTGTCGATTTTCCAGTATCGTTCTATTTCGAGACTTGGTGTCAACTTACAAAGAAAATTCGTAGTCCGCAAATGCTGGTCATGCTCTGGATTGAGATAACTCAGCGGACCATACCGACTATTGAATCTCTTCTCATTTTCGCAGTGGTATATCGTGTAACTGACATTTCTGAGTATCAACCAAATTTCACCGTGATCAACAAACACTGACGGGTTACAGAGCCCAAGCCCACCAGAGTCAACAGAAGAAATCATCAACGGTTTGATTGTTCCACCTTCAGCCAAAACTAAACGCACAAAATTTCTGTTAATCATAGTTCCTCCATTCAGGTCGAGCGGGGAGGTGGAATGGCACCTCCCGACTCTACACCAAAGCCGCTAAGCTTTGGGATTGTTAAAACATTTGAACGTGTGGCTTGTTTGTGACTGCGGCACTAGGGATATAAAACGCATCTACCAAAGCTATCCAATTACCAGAACTACATGAATAGTTTACGGCTGTTGCTCCGGTAGCACTAAGTATATACTCTACATCGTTGTACTTCGTACTAGAAGGCGATTGACCGGCTCCACCAGTCCAACTACCTAGAGTAGCTCCAGCATTTGGAGCAGTTATGCCTGCCACGGATATCGCAGCGGTAGAGTACAATAAAGAATTAGGGTAAGTAGGGGTTATACTTGGGGTATTTATTGTAGTACCAGTACCAGTACCTTTAGCTTCTTTATCATAAGTAGCATTTCCTCCACTTACTGCAAAATCATCTACTGCAACGTAGATAATAGCGGTGACAAGGGATGCGTGAACTGAAAGGCTATTAGTCGCATTAGAAGGAGCTATTAAATAATACAAGGAAATAGAATTATCTCCTAAAGTATAAGGAGAGTTAGCTGTTTTAGTATAGCTATTACTATTGGAATCTAGTACAGTTAAGTCTCCTATTGAGGCTCCTGTAACGTTGAAAATTGACACCCATACAACATCCCCAAGTGAGGGATTACTGGTCAAGGTAACCGCCAGTGGGGTAGCCACCGTAACTGTTCCATTTACCAACTTGCTCTGAGAATGTGTAAATCCCATACTCCTCCTACTGAACCTGCAACTGGAAGTTGATGTATCCTACCCCGCTAACCGTAAACAAGTCCGCCCCGATAATGTCGTTGGCGGTAACTGTGGTTGTCGTAAAGTCAGAGGTAACTGCACTTTGGACCACCGTTCCAGTAGAAATAGCCACACCACTTGTGCTGATAGAGTTTGAACCTATAGTGGGAATCGCTGTTCCGCTTGCCACTTTCAAAGTCTTGACTGTTGCCGTCCCTGCATCGACTTCAATACTCCACCCAACAATCGTGCAGCCAAAAGGTACTGTAATATACCCGAGAATACCTGTGCTAATCGCAGCCCCGCCTGGTGTACCAAACTGGAACGAGATTACCTTTCCGGTTGTCCCCTGAGCACCCGTAGTGCCTTGTGCCCCGGTAGTACCTTGGGAACCTGAACCTGTTGTTCCCTGAGTGCCGGTCGTTCCTTGAGAACCTGTGGTTCCTGTAGTACCCTGAGAACCCGTCGTACCAGTAGTGCCTTGTGTGCCTGTAGTGCCTTGAGAGCCTGTTGTACCAGTTGTGCCTTGAGTTCCGGTAGTGCCGGTCGTTCCTTGGGTTCCCGTCGTACCTGTAGTACCTTGAGTGCCGGTTGTCCCCTGCGAGCCGGTGGTTCCCGTTGTGCCCTGAGAACCCGTCGTGCCCGTAGTCCCCTGCGAGCCGGTAGTGCCGGTAGTCCCTTGGGCTCCTGTATCACCCGTAGTGCCTTGAGCCCCAATCGTTCCTTGTGTGCCGGTAGCACCTTGTGTACCAGTTGTGCCTTGTGCTCCCGTAGCCCCGGTTGTCCCTTGAGGCCCTGTTGTTCCTGTGGTGCCTTGTACCCCAGTAGCGCCGGTCGTACCCTGCGAACCATTCGTCCCGCTTGTACCTTGAATGCCTGTAGTTCCGGTCGTTCCCTGAGCACCAGTTGCTCCAGTTGTGCCTTGAATACCTGTCGTACCTGTGGTTCCTTGAGAACCTGTTGTACCTTGAGCACCCGTAGAGCCAGTTGTTCCTTGCGTGCCGGTTGTGCCCGTTGTACCTTGTGCGCCTGTTGTACCTTGTGCGCCCGGGGGGGCCTGATTGAGGAGAACCCATTTTACCCCAGTAACAGTACTGCTTAAAACCTCTCCAGAAGTACCTACAGAGCTTGTACCATCAGTCAGTGCCCCAACAATATCAATACCCGTCAACTTAAGGCTACCAGAGAAATCACCTGTAGTTCCGTTTCCTATAGCAAGGGTGCCCCCAGCAATGCGAGAAATACCTGTGTCAGACGTACCAATCGTGGGGCCATCCCACGGCACAACTTGCAACTCAGTGAGATCCCCTGTGAGCGTAGCCCATGCAGCTGAACCCACAGCAGCAATTGCAGTAGCAGTGACAACGCTTCCCACAACCGAGAATGTAACGGTGCCACTGTTCACAAATTCGGCTGGAGGAGGAACAGGTACGCCGTTCACATCAAAAGTTAAGCTCAGGGCACCAAAGGCTGAATCAATTTTTACAAAATTCTTGGCTATCGCTACATCCATGCCCCACAAACCCAAAAATAGGTTCGGAGTTATGGGGTTCTCATCAATATAGTAAGGTGGAAGCAGATATGCCATAGTAACTCCTTATACTCTGTTAAACTGTCTCAATATCCGGCGCATATGCCCAGACATGTTTTCGTCTTGCGTACTACCTTCAGTGCCTACTGCTGCTTTGTCGCCCTCGGCTTGCCCCTGGGGATACTCTGCACTAACCTCAGACGTACTAAGCTTCATCTCAAGGGTGCTCAAACTGTCTCGCAGAAGTTTTCTATGCTGTTCCTCTAGAAACTCAGCTTGAACACGAGCAGCCTCAGCCTGTCGAGACTTTTCCTGTTCAAGACGCTCTGCTTCCGCTGCAGTATTCAGTTGCTGCTCTACAACAAATTGCTTTAGTCGAGCCTGTCTCTCTCTTTCAAGGATGGCCTCTACTTTGTCTCGCTCTTCTTGCAGGGCACGTCGTTTGATTTCCTGGGCTGCAGCTATAGCCTTGGCTCGATCTGCCTCGGCTTGGGCGGCTAGATCCGCTGCCTTCTGTCTTGCCTCGGTATTCCTGCGCTCTTGCTCAGCTTTCTCGGTCAAAGACATTTGCTCGATACGTTGAGCTTCCTGTTCTTTGACCAGCCTGAGCTTTTCGTCCAGTTCTTTCTGTTTACGATTCATCTCGGCTTCGGCTTCCATCTGCTTCTGCAAAGCGTCTCTACGTTGGGCTTCCTGGGCTTCCCGAGCGTCTATCCTACGTTTCTCAGCGCGTTCCTTGGCTTCCCTTTGCTCTTCCTGAGCTTTAGCTTGGGCTTTCTCTTCGGCTTCTTTGAGCAAGGCCATTTTCAAACGCGAGGCTTCGTGCAGCCTTGCCTGTTCCTCTTCGAGTTCAATTCTGTTCATCTGAGTCCTCCTTGTTTACCAAAACTTGTACCAAGGTTTCTTAGCAATTCCAAGCCATTTAAGCCATTCTTTAATAGCCATTTCGTTATGGTCCCTCAATGCATCAAAACCCTTTCGTCGCACCATTTCATCAGTTAGTAAAGTGATGCCCACCTCCGCAGCCTGCATTACATCGTCTGCATCTACTTTCCAACATTCTGGTGCCCACGTTATAGCGGAGGACACTACAGAAGGAACTCCACGTGAAATACCGTCCGCCGTCACCATGTTAAATGACTCAGTATAAGAAAGCTGTAATAGCAAATCCATTTCACCAACGGTCTCTATGAATTTATCCCACGGTTCCCATTCGTGCCTAATCAAGGATATACCTTCAATACCAAAGCACATCTGCTCAATTGCTGGTGCGACACGACCTTGGTCCCCTTCGCCTCCCGACAACATGTGAAGTTCAACTGGAACACCAAGATTTTTATGAATTGCAACTGCTGCTGCTGCTGCTGTCATAAAATTCTTTTCAGGCCGAACTGCACCGAAGGCACCAATCTTTATTACTCCATCTTTCCATTTTTTGGTTTCACATGTCTCAAACGGATATAAATTAGGCAACCATATAACTTCTGAAGCATAAGCATATCCTAACCATTCTACAAAACGATGTGAATTGCCTCCCACCTGAAGATTCGTGTGTCTTGTCGCAAGAGCAAGGTAAGCGCGCAATAACTCAACACCATTTGGATCGGCTTGAAGAAACCCTACATTAGAATGAGAAAGAATAATAAATTTTGTACATGGCCAATTCTTTATGATGGTTTTAAGATCATGTGCGCTTAGCCATGGAGCAGAGATAACCACATGGGTCAATGGCTCATCATGTGTTTCATTATACTTGTCTATAGCATGAACTAAGTCAACATTGTGTCGCACAGGAAATACTGATACATCCACACCCTTCTCCCGCAGAACTTCTGCAGTAGTAAAACCAGCAACGTGCAATCCAACACAACTAGAACGTATCCAATACGCAAAGTCTTTAAATACTAAAGCAAGGTGAATCTTTTTCATTGAGGGAGTCTTTCTTTGCCCGTTCCTTACAATAAATAAGTGCTCCACATTTCTAGACAGAGCCTAAGAGGTGCCCCGATTCCCACGGGGCTTGCGGACTGATCTCCGCTGCATCTTCGTGTTACTGGTCCTAACTTTGGTATGTTGCGCCTGTAGCTCTACATTGCACAGGAGACACAGTAACTATTGGACCAGGAGTGATTTCCCCAGTATTTCCGTTACTCTCTACCTGCACAGTGACAGTATCCCCGGCACCTGCCCACACAGGGCCCGCGCCAGTGAAAGAAAGGACTTTGCATCGCAGGTAAACTACAGTACCTACTGAGAAGTCCTTGGCGAATATATCTTTACCCATTGTTGCTGCCATGATTTTCTCCTTATCCAAGAGTCGTAGTGCGGTTGAAGACTGCGTGAGCAATCACGGAATCCGTAATGGCAACTGCAGCCCCGCTGGCAAGTTCAACTCCGCTAGAATAAATAACCACGGTGTCAGTTGTGGGAATATAACGGAACGTATAGACAGGAGATGCTCCATCATAACTTTCATTGTAAAAGGCACAGATTAAGAAACAATGAAAATCTATTGTTTGCTGGTCTGCCCAAGCCATAAGGCCTACAGGTACGCCACCGGAAGTATAAGTTCCTGCGGTAAACGTTACATTGAAGTAAGCGCCTATCGAGCCGCCTGTAATATCTGGGAATAACAAAGTTGTGGCAGGATCTAGAATCGCTTGACTCACTACACTTGACATATTTGTTCTCTTTTCTCCCCGCCTCGTTAGGTTTCTTGTCCTAACTATCGGATGCTTTAACAGTTTAAGTTTACATCTTCTTCTGCAGTAGCAGAAAGAACCTATTTGTTTTTCTTACGCCATTCCAAAACAAGCTTACTTCGGCCTTCCCAGAACTTCCTGATCCCTACTGTGTCTACTTTAGGGTAAACCTTTGGAACGGCCCGAGAGTCTTCAAATTTCTTCGCAGCTGCCCTGAGTATTTCTACGCGTGTCATTGGGTTTCCTTGAACACTTTGTACATTTCTCTGATGTTCACTGAATCTGGTGTATTGTGGTAACCATGCCAGTGAAGGAAGATGCACGTTGCTATGGCATTCCTAGGGGTTTCCTCGTCCATAAGGTGTGGCCTCGTAGGTGCCCTTAGGGGACGCTTGAAAGTTGGTATAAAATCAGAACGTCTACCACGATGCAACACATAACGTGGCTCATGGTGTAGAAGTATACCATGTGCAGCCAATGTATTCGCGCACCAAGCTTCATCATTGAACCCTTGTGGAAGCTGAGCGTTCGCCATAATCTCCATGGACTTCCGACTGAGCAAGTATAAAAAACCCCACGGAACCTTCACAGCTGTGTTATCATTATTGGTATGCCCTGAGAAGTCGTAGTTTTGAAAACCAGAACCTAAGAATGAGCTTGCTTTCAAAAGAACATCGTCGTCAATTTTAGCCAAAAACTCGTAGCCTTGGTCATATACCCAACGACATGCCGCCCTTATTTTGGAGGGTAGGCCTGAATACGAATCATCACACTCCAGAAACACTTCATCTGGCCCAGGAGTACGCTCAGAAGGCCCCAGGAAAAACTTGTAGTCCAACCCTGCAGGGATCTTCGGTATCCACGTCTCGCGCTGTGCTTGTGCGTATGCCTGTCGTGTGTGACAGGTAATCAAGGCCAGAAGAGTTTTGTTCATCTTGGTAATCTCCTTGAAAACCTTGGATTCCTTAGTGGTCTTGGGGGTGGAGGAACCTTGCCCACAGTGTAGTGTGAGGATATAACAGGCTTCCACTGTGGATGTCTATCATACTGATGTACAATGGCGAATGGTTCGATCTTACCTTGAGGGTAAAGCATGCCCGTTTCTTTATTCAGTACCGGGACTTGATCCGTCCACACATGCTCCAACTCATTGCCGAAACCATAACCAACCGCAGCGAAGCCTTCGGACATCCTAGGGATCTTCGTGACGCTTTCAAACTCAGGTTCCCGCAGTACAAAGTTCAAAGCGGCCTGTTCAGCCACCTCTGTAGTGTGGTCAGCAATCTCGCAAAGCCGAAAGAACACATCCCGCATGTTTTCTGCATAACCTGCAAAAGTTCCTGCATTGAGAACTTCATGCTCTCTAATGCGAAGGTACGTAGCAGGATCAAAAATTGCTTTTACCCACCCGTCGTTACATTGCTCGTCCTTAATACGTATGCACTCAGAAGCCACAACAATCCTGCTCGATCCCAGGTTCTTCTCCATCCACACGGAAGGGTCTGACTGAAACACAAGGTCGCGTATGTCCATCCAAAAAACGAACCGAAATTCTTGGTAGTGTTCCTTCAAAAACTCATAGGCTAGTCTGTCCCGAACACGAAAGAAATCAGCAGCAAACACCACTTCGTTTTTTGTTTGTGGTGGAACTTCTACAAGTTCAAAACCATACTCGATTAGCTTTTTTCTAACCTCTGATTCGATGTTCCACACAATGAGAACTTTTCGTCCTCTGAACTTGCTGCGGGTAATGGATACCATGTAGGCTTCCAACCACGAGAACGAATAGTTAGCGAAAACCCCGAGAATTAGGTCGTCCTTAGCATCCATGCAAAAATTCCTTACTGTACTCAGCGAGGCATTCCTGCCACGTTCTAGCTGAGAACCCCGGTACCAAGCTGTTCACCAATCTCTCACTAACAGGTCTGGGAGCAAAGTAATCCCCAGCAAATGCGGAGGAATCCACAGCTTTCACTTGAACACCCACACCCAGCAAACGTACAAACTCTTTGGCTACCTCGTACCGTGATGCTGAGCCTTCACAGGTGATGTGGTAGGTACCGTACTGCCTACTCTCCAGAAGCTTCTCCACTCCTTTGCAGAAGTCGGGCAAATAAGAAAGGGAGCCATATTTGTCTTGCACTGCGCTGATCTCTGATTGCCCCGAGGCTATTTGACGATAGAGCTTTCCAATAAATTTTGTGTCGTGCTTTGGTCCTCCTCCGAAACACCATTCGGTACGCACCACGTAATGCTTTGGGATGGACCTTGCGATCTCTTCTCCAAACATCTTCGTCTTGCCGTACACTGATATGGGAGAGGTTGCATCTGTATCTGAATACCACTGTTTTTTACCATCAAATGCGCAAGCGCTGCTGATATACATGTACTCTGCGTTCGCCCGATTTGCTATAAGCGCTACGTTAGCCGAACCTAGGGCATGAACTTTCAAAGCCAAAGAGGGGTCCTTTTCACATTTTTCCATATCGCAGATAGCTGCGAAATTTACAATGGAGCAAGGATCAAACCTTCGGATATCTCTGGCCACTTCTTCAAAGTTAGTAACATCCACACGGGGATTAGTCACCCCAGGCAAACCCAAGTCATGACGCTCACCAAAATGCTGTATAAACGCTCTTCCAAGCATCCCTGAGCCACCGAGCACGTAGATTTTCACTGAGTCCTCCTAATACCCACCAGCCCTGATACCTCCGCTGGGTTCCGTATATGCCTTCACAAGGACTTCACCAAGCTGAAGGATATTCTCTTTCTTCCAACCATTTCTTTCAATCATGCTCCGATAATAAACCTGATCGTGAACAAGAGATCCTTTTTGCCACGTCGGTGTGGCGTACGCCCTACGCAACCACGCTTCCTGCGTGGAATAACTAAAGTCACAGGCCCCGAAGGTACAAAGCATGCCACAACGCACTACCATAACCTTGGGGTCTGAGAAAGGTGCTGCCATCTTCTCTAGGTATCCCGGCAGCATCTCGTCATCGTCATCAAAGAAGTTTACTAGGTCACCCGTGGCATGCCCTACGCCCATATTTCTGGCATAGCATGCGTTGGCTTCCCCATGGTGGTTGTAGACAAATATTCGGGAGTCATTGGGCAGCCCAGGAAGTACTCCCCCTACCTCATTGTTCACTATGATCAGTTCCCAATTTGAGTACGACTGTTCCAAAATAGATTTGATCGTACGCAGAAGCACATGCTGCCTCTTGTACGTGGGAATAATTATAGAAACCTTGGGGTTGTAACCTTCCACCATTTTGGGAGTGTCGCAATCAATCTGCATAACCCAGCTGCGTTGGCAAAACGGGAAGAGTTCTCGAATAATAGTGCTTTTCGGGAGGCTGCGCTCGGCTACAAAGATTGGGACTCCTGCCCAAATCTGGTGTGCCAAGAATCGTTCAAAATCAGCAGCCAAAGACTCAACCCAAAGCACAATTTCGTAGGGGGCAGTGGTTTTACGCACAAGGTCTTCAATTAACTCTTGCACATGCTTTGGATTTGAGCAGTTCGTAATGCAATATGCAAAACCTTCATGCAGGGCGTGTTGCTGCGTTGCCCACCAATCTGGAAATGTCGCCACGGGAACTTGAGGTTTTAACCCTGCAGGTCTCCGCAAAAATCTTCTATTCGTCGGCATAATGCCCCGGTGTTCCTTTTCCCCACTTTTCAAGGTAGATTCGTGCCGACTCTGCCCGCTTCTGCTCCAAGCCTTCTTCTCGTTTGTATGAAGAACTTGCGTGCTTGTGCTCTACTGTAACTAAGGAAGTAGTGGCAAGCGTAAAGCCTGCCATCTGTGCTCTACGGCACATGTCAACGTCTTCAGATCCGTAGGCTGTGTAGCGTTCATCCAACAGCCCTACTTTGTCGATCACGGCCCTTCGGATCAATACACAGACAAAGCTCAGGTACCCCTTGGTTTCCTGAATGGCTTCCCTAGCAGAAACCCCGTTCGCCACGCCATCCACACTAGGAGACAGGATTCCAACGTCAGGCCGAAGGGCAAAAATGCCCGCCAAAGACTCCAAAGTACCTGACTGTGTAAATTTTACATCATCATTACACAGCAGAACGTCTCCAGAGCATGCTTGGATTCCAAGGTTCACATTATGCGAATAGCAGAAGTCCCCTGGAGGCCCCTGGATGACCTTCCAGCCCTCTGGTTGCCCTATGGCATCTCCGTCACGCACCAGAATCTTGGGGGCGCTAGGGGCAAACTGAGCTAGGGAACTGCGGCAAGCCTCAAAGATGTCTGGGTAGCGGCTAGGGACCACGATGGTAGGCAAGGTGGATACAGGGGGCAAGCTGGGGGCCTTCCTAGCTAGTCTGCTGATGATCCTTGTCATGATCTTCTCCAAATGCCCGGGAAAGCCTATTTACGCCGTACCCTGAAAAACCGCTCGTAACGAACAGGGATGCCCCGCCGAGATCTGGGATGATGTGTTTCGTAAAAACTATGAAGGAAACCCAGATCAAACATGACGCCACGGTGCATCCCGCTAAAACTCTGCTCGCTGAGCCTGTTCCATCTGGCTCAGAAAATGTACTGCGTATAAAGGCAAACAAGCGTTCTCGCATAGCATACTCCTAGGCAGTGTAGCTCAACAGCCACCAATTGTAGCCATCCCACTGTATATTGAGATGCCCGCCCACAGTAGACGCACCAGGAGCTGTAGTCAGTGGTATGGAACCGCTCATCTCTGTGCTGGAAGTCAAGACTGTAGCCGAGCCGGTTCCGATGAGTTTTACATAATACCTTTTGCCTACATAAATTGTATCGTCAGTCAAAAGAGTTATGGTTTGGGGTCCAGAACCGTTGCAGAAAATAGTTTCATCCGTGTTGAGAGGCTGATAATCCCCGGCTTGCGTAGTTGTCATACGCAAGGGAACAGACCAGCTGCCATCGCCTCGAAGAAAAGTCTGATCAGTACCATCTGCAGGTATCTGTCCCAAACCCAACGTACCAGATATTTGGTTGAAGCTGTAGTCGTTGGTATCTGGGAAAACGTCTCCCGTACGCCCATTAAACGACTGCGCGATTGCATCACCGCCAAGGATGGTGTCAATTTTTAGAAAATTGTTGGCCATGTTGACTGCCATGGCCCACAAGGCAAACCCACAGTTTGGACTGACAGGGTTCTCAGGATACAAATATGTAATTGGCATCGTCGTCCTCTATGCGGTAGGTTGAGTAGGTGGTGTAGGATTGTTATCGTTTTGATCTTTTGCGGCAGGACTAAACTGGTGCCCTGTAATAGCTGCCAGAATAGCTGCGGTAAAGGTCACGAAAGTAGGATCAAGATGATGGAGCCATTGTAGAATGGCTCCAGTCGAGAACATGAAGAGGTAGGAAGGAACATGGTAGTCCTTGAAACCGCTGCAAAAACTGTCGAACTTCTGTGTAAAGGACATATTTGTTATTAATCCCCCTCTCTCTTGTATTTGAACATGTCTTCCATATTTGGCCTTAGATCTTTTGGCATATTTCCATACATACTCAGTCTTGGGGTAGTTGGAAAAGCGTGAGCCGCCTCAAGCATACCTCTCCCAAATTTGTTTAGGTTATACTCTGCATCTAAGGCATCCAACCTATTCATGTAGTTTTCAGATGTGAGTTTCACAATGTAATAACCTGGGTTTTTGTTACCATTAACCCAAGCGTCTACTACCATCTGACTTTCAAGAGCCCACTGGTTTCCTTTTTCTATATCTTCTATAGCCAATTGAATCCAATGATTACCGTTTATGTCGGTTGCAACAGTGCCATATTTTGTGGGCTGTTTAAGCCAGTTCCTTGCCATTGCTACTGATCCATTTACTAAACCTCCATCACCGCTGGGAGTGCCTCTAGCGGCACCTAAAAAAATCCCTTCACGAACCAAATCCCACTCAAATTCACCCACAGATTCAGAAATAAAGCTTCTATCCCAACTGTCTCCAGCACCCCCATTTGTCTCTGACCACTTTATAGTAATTTGATGAAGGCCATGACCACACCCGGTGATAACTCCGCAGTTAATTCCCACAGTACCACTACCGGGAGCAAGCCATATTCCCGCACCTGCATATTGGAGATTATCCCCATTCCAGGCGTTATTCCACCTACAGCTTTTACCTGTCGATGAGGAACAGTTTTTTGAACCAAAGAGCCAATCAAGAATACTCAGACCAGTTGGATCAACTTCTCCTAAAGGATTATCACTATACGCGTACGCATTCCAACCAGAACTGGAAGGGTCTGGTGAAAGCCAACGACCTTGATCAGGATTCAACTCTCTGTTAGGTGTATCAAATATTCCTGCCACCAAATCCTGATTATCCCCTGTGAAGTTTATATCATCTGTAGCGCTTCCAAAGGTGGCGTAAGTTTCTCCATAAGGAGCAAACGCTGTATCCTTAACGGAATTTCTTCCGGTAAGACTAGATGCAAGACGCACCGACCCCAACCAGTCCCTATGCCATATATCAGTGCCAGAAACTAGTTCTGATCCTCCTGGGAGTGGAACTCTATACTTGCTCAGAGCAGTTTTGCTCCACAAACCAAGGTTTCCCATAGGACTTAAAATGGGCTGTGTATACGTTGTACCATTATAGTACTCTACTGCATTTCCAAAAGCATCATATTTGACGGATATACCAGCGTCTGTCACGCCTGTTATCTTGTTATTCTGGTTCCAAGTGTAGGTGTGAAAGGTGTCTGTCAACAAATTACCATTGGCATCAGATGTAGTACCGTTCGGCCTATTGGTGCTAGAGCTGTACCCCGGGTTCCAAGTCGTGGGCGTATACACATACGACCCAGAAGGGGCAGCAGGTACCGTCTTGGTGAGATTGTTAAAAACGTCATAACTGAAACTTTGACCCCACAAATAGGTCAGAGTCTTAGAGCCAGGAGCACCATAACCACATGATACAGATAAAAGTCTGCCTATAGAATCATATCCGGGCGCTGTAGCTCCTCCATAGGCGCACGTTTGAGAACCCCCACTGTTCACCCCATCTGCTATACTTAACGACCTAAGGGTTCCATTAGCATTCCATATCAAAGTTCCAGAATCAGTTGCTGGAGTAGACCCTATAGTAAAAGCATACCCAGTCATGCGAGTGGTTAGAGGATCATAGGTGTAAGTATCATAATCCCCAGAACCATAGGTAACAACTAGAGGTTGGTCTGCAGCGTTGTATGTTATTCCTGCTGTCAGTATTGTAGAGGAACCGTTAGTAGAATCAGATAAGCGGCCTTTGCCGTCAACACTGTAAGTCCAAGGTCCCCCAGGTATGCCGCTGATAGAATTAAGCACACCGTTGGCATAATAGGAAGTCTTAGTATGCTTGTACCCACCCAAATTTGGTGTGAGTTCGTACACGTCTGAGCTTTCCCCACGAGCTGTGTACCCAAAACCTTCGTCCACATATTTACTGGCTGTAGCTGTAGTTGCTGTGTACGCTTCGGCCAGCCTTCCTTTTGCATTGACCATTGCTGTGCCATCAACCACAGCTTTGTCGTACACAAAATATTGATTATAGCCGTCTGCGTTTGGTCCGCTGTATGTAATGGATGTTACCCTATTTAACCCATCATAGACATAACTAGAGGTGTTGCCGTTGGCGTCTATGGAGCTAACAAGTTGACCACACCCGCTGGTAGGGACTGTACAAGTACCGTCATAAGTGTTGGTAACAGTACCACTCTCTGGAAGTGTCTCAGTTAAAACTCTGCCAAGTTTATCATACGTATATGAATGTGTCTGCGTAGCAGCGCTAGATGACTTAGCCACTGATGCCAAGGTACCTTCGGCATTGTATGTATATTTGGTTAAATACCCAGTATACCCGCCATTTACTTGTCCACAGTTTTTGGCACTAGCCAAAGGCTGAGAAGAATTGGATATTTCGCAAGTAGAAAGCAATTGCCCAAGACCATCATACTCCTTCTGTACCTGCTTCACTACTTCCCCTGCCGGTGCCGGACCCAGGGTGTTTAAAACATCCTGTCCAGTATACGCAGTGGTAACTGTACCTCCTCCACCGTCCGTTGTAACCAATGTACGACCTAAGGCATCATGGGTTACAGTTGTATTAACAACGTTTGTAGGAACAGTAGTTTTCGTACCTACAACAGGCAACGAAGAAGAGTTGAAAATACCAGTGCTATTCCATGTGTAAGCAGATAAAACAGTGTCCCAATTAGAAGATGTCGGAGACTCCAACTGTTGTGCTAAAGCTTTCCCTAAATTTGGGTACGATTGCTGATACACATCCACAGTTGAGGAAGAAAAATTTAGAGTAGTTTCTATGCTTGTGTACGGAGACTGCATTGGATATGCATTGTTTGTTGTATTCCCCAGCTCGTCTGTGTAGGTAGTTAGCCTCCAAAATGGGTCAGAGTATCCCAAGGTGACAGGTTTTGAATTTGGGTCCGTAATCTTTGTTGTTACAGCCCCTTTGCACCCAGAATCATAAAGAAATGAAGTGACAAGGGATGTAGTTCCTGCCACGGGCCATACTGTTATTGATGTTGGTCTGCCACTTTTACAAACACTAGAACTGTATGCAAAATTAGTAATGTTTCCAGCTGCGTCTGTTACTGTAGACGGTACACCATTCGTGTTGTAGGTATAAGCGCTGATCAAATAAGAAGATCCGCCTGTAAGAACTGCAGATTCTAACAAACTGCCAGGGTTCGAAGATGTGTCATATTTGAAATAAGCATTTCTAAGCTGGCTTCCAGCTCCATTCTCAAGTTGTACTTGGCATGGAACGTCGTTGACCCCACTGCCTATTGCAGTGGTGCAAGTAGGGGAAGAAGTATTGCCATTCCAGGTATACCCAAAAGGTCCAGACACCGTTTGACGGGTAGGAGTAGAAGCCCCGAAGTCATACAAGGCAGTTTTGGTCACATTCTGATATGCGTCGAATGTTTTGGATACCCTAGAAGATGTGGACATCCCGGCTAACGTAGTATACACATCAGTTTGAGTGATGGGAAAACTAGGGGCCACAGAAGCTTGCGGACAACTTGTTCCTTGATAGCAATATGTCTTGGTAACCAAAGGCGTGCTAGAGCCTTGATTCTCTACTTCCTTTGTCATGAAAAAAGAACCGAAGGTAATAACAACTGGCTGTTGTACAAAGGTATATACAGCAGTGTTGTTAGCAATCCCTACAGCATCAATCTCAGTAGTAGTGAGCCAAGTAGATGTGTTTCTTGTAAACGAGTATGTCGCATCCCCCGAGACAATTTTTGTCAAACCAGCAGTTGATCCATCACCGCAGTTTACTCCATTGTTCGGTCCTGAATATGCGTAAGAAACTGCTGCCCCATTAGGATATACTATAGAAGCCAGTCGTCCTGTTACCGTACCTGACACTTGACTCTCATATGTCATGGCGTAGTTAGACCCATCAGGCAGATTCACCTTAGTAGGCAAGTAGAAAGTCTGGTCACTGCTCCAATCGGGAGCGTTCGCTCCACATTGAAAATAAGTTCCTAATCGGTACCCTGTATACAGCACATTAACGCTTGCTGTTCCTGTTGATATAGGATACGTATATGTAACCGTTCCAGAAGCAGGAGTTCCTGTAACTGTGACTTCGGCTACTCCAAAAGTGTCTGTAAGCACCCCAGTAGAGCTACTGTACGACACAGCGTTTCCATTCACATCCACAATGCTGCTACTTAAGTCTGTTGTGATACCTATCGGGTGTAGTACTGTTCCCGAAGGGTCAACTACGGTGCTCGTATTGAGACCTGGAGTGGTTAAATTATACGTGAATCCGCTGCCGTCTACTGACACTACTGTTGAAGACAATGCGCACAGTCCTTCGGCAGGAGAAAGTACCCCTCCGGGTTCTGTAAAAGGATGCACCGCACCAGACACGTCTGTGTAGGTTGTGTACTTGTATCCCTTATAATTGCCTTGCCCAGGAGGTGGCACCGGAACTCCGCAGTCAAAGACTTCATACTGCAAAGAACCTCCAATAATAACAGGAGTATTCCAACCGGGAGTCACAGCAGAACTTGGCCTAAAAGCTCCTGGGTGAGTTAAAGTGCCTCCGAGCCACAGATTACTGTTGTAGCTCAAGGAAAGTGCTGTTGGCAACCCAATGCCCTTCTTGTTCACCAAAGGAATATCCAAATGAATGTTTAGCGTATCAAGAGACACTTCGCTATTCTGTGCTTCTCCTGGCTGCACACCATTTCCCTGCACTGCTTGGGAAAACCCTAGGGTTGCCGTAAGCAGGACAAAGGGCAATAAAAGCTTTTTGAGTCGTTTGAGAAAATTCACTGTACTAGCTCCTTAGAAGAGTTTAGGGCTCCAGCAAGAAGCTGGGCCAGCCTGTGTTCGTGTTTGCGGTAAATGCTCCGAGTGCTGCGGGCATAGCACCCCCAGGCCCCATAATAGCGCTACAAGAGGCAACCAAAGGAACGCCTGTTGAGTTTACGTTCCAAATAGAAGGTGAATCAGATATACTCACCCCATAAACCACTTGCGTAGTAGCATCTGCGAAAGAAAACGCGAATCTGTATGCTCCTGCTGGAAGCGTGACAGGGGTGATAGCTTTAGTCTGAAATCCACTAGAGAGAGCACTGAAAGCTGCGGGGCCTGCGTCAACCAGTTTGGTTGTACCATCAAGAGTGTAGATCGCGCATGTGTAGCACCCTGCTGGGTAAGTCGGGGCTCCACCCCCATATGGACCGCCGTACTGTTGCTGGGATATGTGTCCAATAACTGTGGCCATCGAGAGATAGAATGGGTAAGTAAACACTTCCCCATTGGTTCCACCGGGCCCAGTGTTTGCTGCATAGGTCAATGTCGAGGAAAAATCGTTGCCTGTCCAAATATTCCTAGGGGCAACCACGGGAGGTGCTGCTACCGTAACGTTTCCTGCTCCGTCCTGAGTGATGGATACCCCTGCACCATTCACCAAGTTAAGTAGAGACTGGCTTCCGTTGTGGATACCGTTAGTTTCTAGAAGAACAGAGGAACCGCTTGGAGGTATGCTGAAATGTCCTGTTCCATCTAGATATTCCGTGGCACTATTGGGAGGTGTTGGAACCAAGCCCCCAACCAAGTTGGTCATAGTCGGAGGCAATACTCCGCTAATCACGGAATTCCCAAGGTTGTCTGTAACAACCGTAATCAACGGGCCCTGCACAAGGTTCAGAAGGCTCTGATTAAAATTGGGCGTTCCATTGGTCGAAAGCACTACAGGGGTTGCCTGCGTGCTGCCCACATTACCTATCGACTGGTCAACGTAATATTGCTGCAGCTTCCCTCCATAATAAATGGCCACTGTGTACAATCCTGGGAGTACGTAAAAATCGTAGTGCCCGTAGCCATCTGTTATGACAGGTTGTGTGATTGGGGTAAACCCTGCGTCTGAGTATATTTGCACCTGAGGGTTTGGGGTGAATGGAACCGGAGTTGATCTCGGAGGTGTAACAGGAGGAGTAACATTAGCTGGCTGCGATAACACATAGACTTGTGCCCCCGATACTGCGGGTCCGAGCGTAGTCTTTACCCAGCCATCTGAGCGATAAAAATTGTTCATTATATGGTTGCTCCCATGGGCACCTGATCTTGATATACGACCTGAACGTTGCCCCCTGTGACAATTACAACTGTGTACGCTCCTGCGGCTGCATACCAATTATAGTGCCCGAAGCCATCGCTGATGATAGGCTGGGTGATAGGGGAAGATCCTGCAGGGTCAGAGTAGATCTGAGCAAGGGGGACAGGAGGCACATAAGCGGTATCCGCGGGTTGAGCACATATGAAAATCTGAGCACCGGCGATTGCTTGTCCCAGAACCGACTTCACCCAACCATCTGCACGAAAAAGTGTAGCCATGTGATCTCCTTACTGCCAGTTTGCGAAAAATCTATTGTTAGTGTCGCGGGCACTTGTTCCGTAAGGAATACGTTGATATTCAATGGACTGAGATCTGCGCACCACGGCATTCTTCAGTTGGAACATCTGCTCTTTTGCCTCAGCAACAAGATCAGGCAGACCGGGTGATTCCAGCATACGACAATACATTGTTGCAATCTTGTACGCCAATGCGTCCGTGCAGTCTATGATGGGAACGTACGTGGACGAGAAGTCCAGTGTAGCGCTATAAAACGTTGGTAGAGATCCCCAAAAGCGCAGACGAAGATCGTTGGTCTGTGTGCTGCCCACCATATTCAGGTTATAGTTTCTCCACTCCCACTCTATGAAAGAAGGCTGTTGAGGCCGAGAGGGAAGACCAAACTGCGACTGACTCATCGGAACAAAAGTGTTGTTCGTGTTGCTCTGGCGCTCCCACACACGCTCAAGATACATCAAATTGTTGGGCAGTGCTATCACTGGCCAAATCTGTGTGCCATCAAAGTACCCACTCTGCCCAATATAGACTTGCAGTGCCGGATCAGGGTTGCCTGGGCCGGTCAGCGGACTGTTGATGGGTGTGATATTCGGGATGATGTAGTTGTCAAACACAAGCGCAGGGTCCCCAACGTTTCTTAGTTCACGATATAAACTTCGTATCGCGGAATTCAAAAAAGGCTGAACGAAAGGGGAGATAGCAGGGTTGTCTGTGAATACTTGTCCTTCGCCCGGAATACCCTGGGCACCGGCCTGGCTGTCGTTAATTAAAGCCCTAACCAAATTACAAATATTGAGGAGACTTGTGTCACCATTACTGGATAAATTACTGTTGATTGTTGGGCTGCTCACATTGTGTCCTCTCTGAAACTTTTTTGCATAGCTCCAAGAATCTCTTCAATGAGAGATCCGCCTTCATCTGGTTGATAATTGCACAACAAGGAACACAGTTTTCTGTTATGTAACCTTTATTATTGTCTATGCGATCTATGCCATTATGCACATACTCTTCGCACCTAGACTTTTTCACCGTGGATGGAGCCTCTCCGGTATAATGACACGGAGATGTAGTGATCTCTCTGAACTGATCATCGGTCAACTCCCAAGATAATCCACGATTCCTTGCATTCGCCTTGTATTGATCCAAGCATCTACGAAAAGCTGTGCCTTCTTTGCGAGACTTTGTGTGCCACGAAGCACTCTTGTGCAGCTCCTTCACCAAGCATCCACAACTTTTTTGTATGTTGGCTTTTCTTTTCTCGGTTAGATGTGTTTCTCTAACAATTATCGAGCCACCACAATCACATTTACAAAGGTAGTATCGTGTAAATCCTATTGGCTTCCCAAACCGAGTTGTATGCACAATACGTGACAAGACTCTGACTTCTAGAAGACCAAACCTCTTTCCAATGAGACCTGTGTATTTTCCTGCTCTTCCCATGACTTCCTCCTTACCGAGATTGCGCAGGCCCCTTGGGTAAGCAAGGAGCCCACGGCTGCCCCTAGGTAATTAGTCTAGGGGAAAACACGAATAGCCACCCCTAGGGAGTCTTCCCGCCTAGAGGTGGCTTTCAGAAAGCATATCGACCTCGGAAGCCCACGCTTTAGGAGGACTCAGAACTCCGCATTCACGAAGCTCCTTTGGTCGATAAGGTCTTAAAAATTTGCGCAGGCTCTTCTGAGTAGAACCTGCGACTTATGCTACTTCTTATCCTCTGTGGGGATAGGTTTTGTAGAAGCTACGTGCCCACCTTTAGGGGTTTCAACTGGTTCATGCACAGGTGCTTTGGGTGCCCATTGCGGGTCCTCGGTAGCTTCGAATGCCTGAGCACGCGTACGGGCACCGGCCTTGACAGCCCTTGCCCAATCGCGGACGCAAACGCCACCATCGTCCGTACGATGAAATGCCACGCCTGCCTTAGCCTTCTCTCCGCAAATAGCGCAGTCTTCAAGGCGCGCCATACGCGTATGCCACACGAACTGCATACCGAAGTTTTCTTCTAGATAGGCAGCGGCAGCAAGATGCTCTGGCGTCAGAATATCAGGGAGCTTCCCGGGTTCTGCAGCCTGGGTGGTATTGGCTTTGTCTACCAGACGACGATAGTACTCTTCCATGCGCTTCTGCGCCTTCTGAAGCTCCTCGTGCGTCGGGATTTCGTTGAGGGACCAGAACACACCTTTTTCACCTAGGTTATTCCCAATACTAGTAGGGTTAAGAATTACAGCGTCTTGATCCAGGCCTAGGTTGTCAGGGTTGAGAATGTCCATAGCAACTCTGCGGGCATCCACCTGCTTAATACCAATCTCACTTGAGTCAACGTTACAATCTGGAACATTCATAGGATGAGGTAGAGATGCACAGCGAATATACTTTTCACCCGGCTTCTTACCTACTAAAATTAGCTTCTTAAAGTACGGAGGACGAAACACTTCGTACGTACGCTCCGAAATGCTGTGAATATAAACCATGAACTGAGGTTCCCTGCTCATGAGATATTCATTCGCATTGAAGTTGAAAGAACCATTGTTCGCAGCAGCCATCGCTTGAGACGACTGCTCATTTCTTGTACTCGTAATAACTGAGTTAATCATTCTTGAGTCTCCTTGAGTCTAAATTGTTGGGTCAGCCGCATGACTGCTGAGTCCCCTTCCTAATTGTTTTGCATTGGTAATCATCCGATTCCAATTCCGAGTCATTGCCTCGACTTTTTTGTCGAGAAAATGAGTTCTGCAACCTTGCCTTGCGTATGACACAGGGCCTTTGAAGGCAACCGAGGCATCACGCATCGCGTCTTCAATCATAGCAATGTCAGCTTTGTCTTCCTGCTCCTTGATTCCCTTCATGGCTTCCATAGTTCGTTGCATGGAAATGTCTCTGGCTTCCAGAATTATGGGAATCACAATGCTGAGCACAAAAGAGTTCAAGGGCATTGCTTCAATACGCATCTTCCCATTCTTCATATCGCGCCAAGACATGTTATACAGCAATTTATAGCGTCCTGAGTACGGGTATTCGGCTAGATCCTGCAGACCAGTTTCATCGTCATGGTTGGCCACGTAGTATGATTCTGGTGTCCCATAGTCGAGTGCATCTGTCCACTGAAGCAAGCACCACGCGGGCACCCCGCCACCTATCAAAAGATCTCTATAACCTGTGAAAGTAGGTTCTCCCGGTACATGCCAGGACCCTCCTGCACGATATAGACATTCTTCTTGTCCACCCTGACCCCAGACCACCAAAAAATTTGGCTGTTCGTACTTGTTCCTGCCACCCACCTCGGTGAGTCGATCTTGGAATTCCTGAGGGCATTCGTAGCATTCATAGCTATCCCTGGGGCTGCTCACTGGGAGCCTCCGTAGGCACTTTCAATGCGGCCAACTTTTCCTTCTGCTTAGCAACGTAAACCTCAAGATCTTCCCGGGTCACGTTGAGCTTTTCACACAGGTAGTTGACCACTAGGCAATTGGTGTCTACCATGCTCATCAGCTCAGCATCATTGTTACCAAGCTTCTGAAAAGCTGCTTGCATTTCTCTTCGTGAAGGTTTTTCATCCCAGAATTTGTCATAAGGCTTCTCAACGAGGTCTGAACCGTGCAAAATGCTACTCATGGGTCACCAACGCTTCCACAAGGCGTACATCCTGTATGCGAACTATCTGAAAGGGCTCATCGGTCTCGTTGTGGTCAATTTCTAGGGAATCACACAGTGTTTTAGCCTGTTTGAACTCCATATTAAACTTTTCGGTGTTATATGAACCAAAAGTCACCTTATCCCCAGGTTTAACAAAGTCCGAAAGAGGAAAACACGCCCCACCGATGCCTAAATAATTCCCAACACGCAAAACTATGCCTTTATTGTTGTGCTGCCGGTAACTAGCCGGAATAAACATACCTGTAACCCTGTTTCGGGCAGACCCGTCCTCCAAAACCTCAATATCCGGGTCGTCTTCGATACGTTTTACCAAAAGACGGTCTAAAATTGTCACTCCAGTGCTGTATTCCTTGGCAGGGTACTTGGAAACCTTGGTTTCCACCTGCTTTGCCTCAGGAAGAGCATTGAACATGCGCCTATCGGTCACTGTGAAGCTAGGACCAACCTCCTGAGCGCTTGCAAGGGGCAGATCAGGCAGTTTTTGCCCGTCAATCCTAAGTTTGTCGTACGTATCGTATTCCTTTTCACTCAAACCGTACTTTTCTTCTATTTCAGCCTTATTCAGGAACGCAAAGTCTTGTTCAAAATCCGTTACTGCGCTTCCTGCACCACCAAACGCTGCGGATTTGTCTCCACGCGCTAATTTATCGCCTACGGGCATACTGAGTCTTCCTTTCTGAGTCAAATCTTAGCATCATGGTCTCTCTGGAAGGTTCCAAGCCGTCCTGAGAAGGGGCCATGATGCATTATGCCCTAGGCAACCTTGGAAGTGCTAGGGGCAAACCTGTCATTCTAGAGGAAATCCAAAAGGTATTGATAAAGCTTCTATTCTATTCACTTCTTTTTCTCCCAAATAGAGAGAAATGCGTGATGGAGGAAGGCTGTCGTCAATTCTCACCGGCAAACCGAGCAAAGTGTAGCTAACTGGCTTCTTACAAAGCTCTTTTGCAACGTCTTCTGGTATTTCTGCCTCAGATACTGTCACATTTCGCAGGGCAATCATCTCCAAAGCTGCGATTTGTGCGAATCTCATGCGCCAATGAAGCCCTGAGTTAGCTACTGTGACGTTAAGAATGTGCTGCGTGATACAACTACCGCAAGCGTTGATATATTTTTCATACATTCTGAGTCTCCTGAGTCACGCCTGTGATTATCACGCCTTCTCTTGGTTTAATTTTTGCTAATTCTAGAGTTGCTAAGGCATCCTGCGTCAGGTTCCAAGGTTTATTATGATCTTGCACGTACCTCTTGAGATATTTCAACGCTCGATAGGTCCATGAGTCTTTTACAACGGAATTGCGAAGGAAAACCTCGGCTTGATCAACTCTTTCGGAAGGGAACTCGGTCAACAGAAGCTCAAGCGGAGCTAGCCTAATGTTACAATCGGCACAAAGTAGACCGCGAAGGCACTTGCCACAGCTTTTGGTGTGCAAATCACAACAAGAATGAGCATGATCGACCTGAAGTCTCTGAATCGTGCCATGATGATGACTAAGATGTCCGCAGATTGCGCATAAACCAAGCTGTTCTATGAGCCGGTCTCGGTACCACTCCACAGTAGTTCCGTATTTCTTCATCTCTCGTGCAAATTCCCGAGCACGGTAGTACTCTGGGTCTGCATCTCTATTCTTCTTTTCCCACCATGCATTGTAAGTCTTCAAACACTCGGTACACCATGTGTGGAAGCCGTCAGCATAACCTTTTCTCTTCTTGAAGTTCTCTTCATTCAAAAGTTTTGAAACACAACATCTAGTGCAAATCTTTTCTGTCATAATTATCTCCTAGAAAGATTGCGCAGGAGCAGTTCTAGGCTGCTCCCACGCGGTATCCCAACCGTCGCTGGAATACAAACTAATTCTGAGAAGGAATCCCGCTGCAGCAGGACTCCAACCCAAGGACTTCCTGCAGAAAGCCCTAAATTTATTACACTTGCGGTCAGTTATGTTGCGATCAAACCGTTTCCGTTTGGTCTCTTGCAGTCGCCTGCAAGCTCAGACTATATCATCACCCTGACGGGTGTCTAGTGCTTCGAGCGCACTTGCGCCCTACTCCCTTGCGGGATAGTCGTTGCACCTTCCCCTTGCGGGGCTCGGCTCAGGATTGACTCTTATGAGTGTTTCCCTGAATTCTCTAGATTCTCAATGCTCATTGCTGAGCAAAGCTGCTTTTCTATCAGTTAATTGCTTTAGAATCAACTAGATAGAGCTAACAGCGGCGTTCTGGATGTACAATCCTGCACGCGGTGCAGCATTCGCCAAATTGAAGCACGTATTGTAAGCGAACATGTGCGAGGTAAGGTAACTCGCGGTCCCGTTCGTAGAGCTGATGTCGGGCACAGGTGCCACAACGTTGCCACCACCGAAGTCGTACAGCTCCAGCGGAGACAGCTCCCCGATGTACCAGTTGTCAAGAACCAACAGGTCCATGCGGTTGTTGATTGCGGTCCACGATTTGTGGTACTTGCGTCCACCAAACGTGTCAGCGAAGGATTTCTTCGCCATATCCAGGGTCTTGTCCCCGTGGATTTCTTGCGCGTTCGCAATCTGAACGTTGTACATCAGGTTCGACTGAGCGAAAGCCTGCTCAGGGGGACCGTACCAGATTCCACTTTTGATGGAATCCGCATCAGGGCCGAGCGCACGTCCCAAGAGGACTTCAGCGCGCTGCGCGATGCCAGGGGTGATTGCCGCACCGGCCAAGTTGATGGTCGGAGTGGACAAGCGACCCGGATACGATGCGCGGTTCAAACCAGCGATGGTTCCGCTGTTTGAGTTCACATCCCAAGCTTTGATACCCAGGATGGATGCGCCCGTACCGTATGTTGCACCAGCGACCACAACGTAGTCCGTGGCTGCGACACCAGCGGGCAGAGCGGTGCTGAACCACAGGGTGTTCGTGGGGCCGTCAACATAGGAAATCGTTGCGGTTCCACCACGGTTGACACCGGCTGTGGTGTAGAACTGAACAACCTGTTGGTCGGAGAACGCGACAGCCACGTTCATCGGGGTGATGAAAGAGGTCTGCGCACCGACTCCTGAACCGCTGGAGACGTTGGCTCCCACCGGGATCTGGTCGATCATGCCAGAACCGTCAGAGTTGATCAAGCCCTCAATACCTTGCATTGCGGCATCCAGAGAATTCTTCATTTCCTGGGCTTTACTTATTGTTACAAAACGTCATTACTTAATTGCAAGTGATGACGTTCAGGGATGGACATTTCTGCCACCCTCTCTACATCTCTGTAGAAGGTCGGACTATATCATCACCTTATATTTAGGGACACATATGACCCATTTCATCGTGCAAAAATTCCTTGCATTTGGGGCAATGGTCTATATCTAAACTTTGAGGTGCCTGACGTGTAGTCTCTACGGGTTTAGGTAAAGCGTCTGGTAAAAAGATGCCATTGAGGCGCATCATCTCGCGTCTCAGTTCATCTCTCTTTGCAGTCACTTCGGAACTCAGTTCTTGGCTACCAATTCGCCCTGTAAAGTATGTCTTACAAAACTCTAAAGCAACCAAAGCCTGTTTCCTTTTCACAATGAGGTAAGGCAGAATTCCTAACGTGAACTTTTCAATGTCCTCATGGCTCGTCCTGAACCATGAATACCTAGTTTTGTACTTTGGGTTCCGATTCTCGTTGCTGCCTGTGAGAACCTTACCACCAAAAGTTTTGGCTATCCAATCCATCACCTCTTTGTTGGTGTTGGTTACGGAAACCATACATTTGTAGGTTACGTATTTCTGCTTACTTCCGTCCCGTTTTCTTTGAACAGAGAAGGTTTTGACGATGGAGAAGCTGCCCTCACCATCCATGAAACCTGCTAAATACGAAAACTTCGACTGTTTTGTCATTCCTATCTTCCCTCGGTATTGTCTGCCTCCTATTTTCAGGATAGCAGGGTTCCACCGATATAGTCAAGTGTTGTTTTCTTTAAAGTCTAAAGCAGCCGCTAAAGCGTTGACTCTACGGCAAAAAGACCCTTCTGTTTGCTGTCCGTGGAAGCCTGAGCTAACCACGAGATTTCGCAAACGTTAAACAAATACACAGGAGCTAGAGCGAACGAAGCCCACTGAGATCCAGTTCCGCGACCCATACTATCCGCGTTACCAGTTCCCTGTGAAATTGCCGCACCAGACTGCACTCGGAAAGGCACCCTAAAGGATGCACGAACCGTTCCGCCAGCATTCGACTGATTGCTAACGGGAATAGAGGTAGCTTCAGCCTTAAAAAGGCTATACGCGGTCGTGCCATGAAAGACAAGATCGGGTATTTCCTTAGCGAAGGCGTCTAACTCAACCGCTTCAACAGCGGCTTCTAAAAGAGGCATTGCTATTACTTCCTTAATTGAATTACGCGTTACGCCCTGAGTAGACGTAGCCCACGCATTGCGGGCCTGAGTTCTTACTGTTTATTTCCACGCCGCCCCTGTCTCTAGTTTATAACTCGTTCGCGGAGTTTTCTAGGGTTGGTAGTGTGAGACTAAAATGTAGCTCCGTAATGTCCCGTAGTTTCTCAAACCACCATAGAGTATTACGGAGCCACATGGGCTCCTTGATTTTTACAATTTGGTAACTGCCGTCTTCGCTTCAGAGCTAAACCAGCTCTTAACTTTTCGGCCAACAGCCGGGGTAAAACAACCCACCAGCCAACCTAACCCTGCATACAGAAAAAGATGCATTGTTTTCTCCTTAAATTACAGCGATTGAGATGCAGTCACATCGGCTGCATAAACACCAGTAGCCGGTGCGTTCGTCCCACCAGCAAGGGGAACCCCAATGCTGTACGAATACGCGCCACCCTGCACAGTGGTGGTTTCATTGAAAGGGCCATCCAGCGCACCTTGGCAAAGCACTGTGAGATTAGCTGCGCCCCCACTACCTGTAACCGCCGTGACAACACCAGTAATGCTAACAGTGTCGCCAACCTGAACGGGCTTTCCCGTCCTCGTAACGCCTTGTGCCATGTTATTTCTCCTAGGATAATTCTTGTAGCTTTCGGAATTTCTCCCAGGCAGCTACAGACCCCTTTCCAGACGGTTTATGGGTCTGGGTTAAGACTTTAAATCTACTTGCGCCACGTAACGAACTTCCCAGGTTGACCTTTGACGGTCGGCTTCAGGTATGCTCTGCCCAAGATCATCAACATCTCGGCATCAGCGCGGCCTTTTGCATCAACGTGATCCCAATCAATAGAATCGCGTCCCGGCTTCTGTGACACAAAGATCGGCTGTCCTGTAGCTGCCGATTTGGTTTCAATCTTCGCAGCCGCTGCTTTCTTATCCGTAGCAGCCGCCACACGACCCGCTGCAGCGCCACCCTTGGCATAGCCCGGGTACATCTTCTGCACCGTGTCTTGTACGATCTGTTTAGCGATGGAAGCCACACGCGCCTGATGGTACTCTTCGATCTTGGCGCGATCCGGGGTTTTTGCTCCCCACATAGCTTTCATCTGAATCTGATACGCATTATCAGCCTTCAAAGCTGCGTACAAATTCGATTTCAGAGTATTGCCGAGGGGCATCAGATTCTCTTTGCCATAACCTTTGAAGAAGGCCATCTTCAAGAACGGTCCCAACTCTGCGCCCAGCAACTTGTTATTGTGGGATTCGCAAACCTTGGCCACGCCATTCTTGAACTCGGTGCTCTGATTCGTCTTGAAGTCTTCTTGCTGCTTCAGGAATGCCTTGCGGTCGGCTTCAAGCTTCTGACGCTCAGGAGAAACTTCAGCTGTCTTGGCTGCTTTATTCTTCTCGGTCAACTGCTTGTACCATCCACCCATATCGTCAGAAATGTCCTTGGCGATTTTCAGGGCTTTTTCCACGGCAGTCGCTTTCACTGCAGCATCAGCCGAATTCAGATTCGGATCAGTGAATATTCTGGAGAATGCCGCAAGTACTCCCGGCATATTTGCAGCTTCCAAGGTTGCCAACGTATGGGGCTCGATGAGAGCTTTGTAATCGGCCTCGGCATTAGTCTTCGTGGCGTCAAGAATCGCTGCGGAGAGAGTCTTGAGATTGCCAAGCTTTCCTTGCTGCTTCAGATCCTCTACCACGTCCTCAATGAGAGACGCATTCTGTGCCGGATCATACAACTTCGCATCCGATGCTTCAGCTGCAGCTACTGTGCCTGTCAACCTTTCGTAGCCTTCAACTCCACCCACGAGATCAGCAAATTCCTTGATCTGCTTCATCTCATTGACGCCACCCGGGAAGATAGTCTTAGCGGCTTCCCAGCGCTCGTAAGCGCCATGGAGCTGCTTGGTCATCCCAGCATTGCCTGCGTTCGCATCGCGGAAGGCTTTCAAAGCCTTGCGCACTTCCTGCGGAGTCTTCTCTCCAAATTCCTTTTCATCATCAGCTTCTGTGGATACCTTTGCAACAGGTTTACCATCAGGACCGACTTCACCTTTCGGTACTTCGCCTTCAGCCGGTGTCTCCACTACAGGCGTTTCACCAGCAGGGGTTTCAACAACCGGAGTTTCAGCAACAGGTGTTTCAACTGCCGCTGCTTCTGAGCCTACTGTTTCTAAGCTCGCGTAATCCAACACTGAATCAGCCATCTTGAGTCTCCTTGAGTCCTGAGTCTAACTTCCAAAATCTGCTTGCTTTTCCTTACCAAACAAGACCTCTGTGCTGTACTTACCATCAGAGTCTACATAGATTCCCAGAGCGCCACCGGGCTGTACTGATGTCTCCGAAGCTTCTGGTCTACCAACCTTTTCACCCGCGATCAATGTTTCCAGGGTAACGATGTTGCTGTTGTGCGTACAGTACAAAGTCAGCTTGTCTTTCCGAAATTCCTTTTCGAAATAATCGTACAGGCGCTGCTCCAAGGAGTCCAAAGATTCCCCGGCAGGTATCGCCAGTTTAGGATTGTTCACAAAAAGGTCGAGCACAGGACCGTATTCATCCTTGTCTTTCCCACTGAGAAATCCCAGATCCCAGGAGATTATTGCTCGATCTTGTTCTACTTTCAAACCAAAAAGGTCAGCGATAATGTCTGCTGTTTGACAAGCCCTGAGCATGGGAGATGAAACAACACGTTTGATCTCGATGCCCTCGTTCTTCAGACTGTCAGCCATATCCTCAGCTTGGGCAACACCTTTTTCATCAAGAGGTGGATCACTTCTGCCACGAAAGCAGTTGTCCTCATTGAGAGTGGTGCTTCCGTGCCTTTGTATCACAGCAATTAGCTTCTTGTCTGCCATCAAAGGCTCCTCCCCAATCTCTTAAGCTCTGTAATCCTTTTGCATTGTTTACATGATCCATCTCTGTTGAGATTAGCAGGAATCCTACTGTGACCACGATGGCAAATATTTCTGATGTGTCCTAAACTTATATTCTTTCGGTGCTCAGAAGAAAATTTTATACCTTTTCTTCCTTCAGAAATGCTGCGACAATGCTCCTTTGACTTCGGAACTCCTTCGGAAGCTTTTCGTAACTTTTCTTTGTGTTCTTCAGTGGTTCTATGACCACTATGAGAACTTCTCATTTTCTGAATGGACTCTTCAGTATGTTTATGCCCTACAGTTCCTTCTCCACCCTCGGTAGAGTTGTATCCTTTAGGAGCTTTTGTGCCCAACAAAGAAATGTAGAACACTTCGGTAAAGTCCATCTCTTCTTTGGTTTCACAAATGTGGAGTACTAACAAAGAAAAGTTTTCTTCACCATATTTTCTTATGGCTTTGTGAAAATAATACTCACTGCCCAAAACCACAGCAGACAAGTGCTTTTTCCAACGTACTTGCAAACTGCGAACGGTCTGACCTATATACTGTTTTCCATTCACTTCGTTTGTTATCAAATAAACAATCATTGATTCCTCCGCGAAAAGGCGAGAAGGGAGATGTTCGCGCACCTCCCTACTCTAGCTCAGGTTTATAAGTCCTGAGATAATTCTAACGACGCAATTGACGAGGTTGACCCTCACCTTGTGGAGATGCTACAGGTTGAGGTTTCTCACCTTTGAGTGCGTCGGGTATAACTTTTTTCTTCACGGCCATGTCCAAAGTATTAGCATCATGTTGCGCAAAATCCTGTGGAGTAGCCTTGATATTCATCTTGCCAAGTGCTTGAATCGCCACATTTGGAGGCATTTTTGATACATCTACACTGAGGCTTTCACTTGGTGGTTTCTGAGGCGGTGCATTAGCCAAAGCTATCTGCTTCGCCATAGCATAATGCTCCGACCAATGAAGGTGGACGTTCGCGTACGCAGCGCGCTGTTGCGGGTTGCCATATTTGAATTTCTGTCCTTCTGAACCGTTCAGCCAAATCAGGCAAGCAGCTGCTTCTATGGAGTGATTTTCGCTTTCATCCTGCGCCACAGGAATAGTACTTACCAAAGGAGGCAATTGCTTTTGCAATTGCTGCATCTGCGCAACTGCTGCAAGTTCCTTCGGATCTGGCGGGAGACCTTGTGCCTGCTTCCCTTGCATATCGGTAGCAGCTTCGTCCAAGATGCTCTGGATCTTCAGCAACTTTGGATTCTGCGTGGGACCTGAACGCAGCAGAAGTTCGAATTCCGATTTCTGCTTGTTAATAGAGTCCGCACCTTCTACTTTGAAACCTTTCATACGAATACCTGCCTGTAGAGTGGTCAGGTTTCCTGGGGCGAACAACCACGCTGCAAGTTGCGGGATATTGGCACTGACATCCACCAACTCCTTCAACTTCGCTTCGCGTTGAGCTGAACTCTCTGGGAACGAAGGGTCGCTTTCTGGGTAGCACAGTACGTTGCCTGTCAAATAACCTGTGTTGACGGTAACAGTACCAAGGTCTTTGAAAGATTGTCGTAGAACTTTACCATCGCGGCAGTCCCCTGCGCATTTCACAGCTTGTCGGGCAGCTTCCGCAAATAGGAGCTGGATGTTATTCCAAGGACACCCGATGCGCTGCAGCGCTTGATCTCTCTGGATCTGCGCATTACCGACTGTGTTTTCTCCTGTAGCCGCTCCAAACAAAGATGGTAACGCGCCACTGATCTCTTCTGAGAGGGTTGTGAGGAACCACTTGATGAAATCCGCGAGTGAAGCTTGCGGTTGCGGCGTAGGTTCAACCATAATGTACTGATCTGCAGTGGTGAGGCCGGGTTGCGGCAGGAATGCTCCCGTACTTCCAGGCACATTGGTTTGTGTCTTTAGAGCTTCGATGTCGAAAGCCTGGCTGTTCATCCACTTTTTAGGTACAGTACGTTTGAAGAAATCGTCTTGGAGATCAACCCAATCATTGATACGCTTCTGGATCGAAATCAATGAGCTTCCCAACGCTCTACGGTTCTGACCTTTACCACCAAGAGCATGCCCTATGGCGATATGATCGTCCATGCTCTCATTACGAGCAAAGGCGAAGTTTGAGCCTGCTTTGACAAGCAAGCATCCATTTGGGAAAGCTTCCATGAGTTCAGCGCGCACTGTGTCATTGACGCTCGCGTCCATGAACATAGAGGGACGAAACCAAGTGTGTTTCACAACTGTGTGGCGCTGCAATGAATCACCTGTGACATACGCACCGAGTACGGCTTGGCGAGTATTTTCACGAGCGATTCTGTCCAACTCAGTTTCAGAATTGCCGTCAGATCCCGGTTTAATCTTGTCCGCTATCCACGGAAACTTTGCCTTCACAATGGCTACGTCGAGATCTTCCATGAGCTGGACAAACTGCATGTCCTTCACTTCATCGACCGCGATAGGGCACTTGTGATCAAGCTTGCCGTGATAGGTAGTGACTTCCATGCCTCGCGCCCTCTTCATAGGGGCAGCGGGCATAGTCAGCTGTTGGTCTTCGTCAGGATTTTCGCTCTGCTCTTCAAGAGGGGATTCTACCTGGGCCAGAACATCATCAAGACCGTCTTGTCCTGTGGGAGTGTCATCGGGAGGATTTAGAATATCCTCGGAGGTGACAGGCGCGGTCTCTTGATCTTCATCGAAACCATACAGCTGGCCATTCAATTCATATCGTGTCCACAATAAGACACGATCTTCATTCCAGAACACTCGGGCAACTTCAGTCAACAGCTTGTGCAGACAGTTATTGCGTGACCAGATCTCTTTGAATCGCTCAGCCTCTTCAGCTGCGGTGTTATCCGGCCCGTACTCTGGATCAGCGGGGAAGAATTCCACTTTCGGCACCTCACGCGCAAGGGCAGAAACAATAATGTCTCCTTTAGACCCGTACACGTTCGTGTCGTAAATCGTGTTGTTGTTTTGCTGTGATGTAGCACCAAACCCCGAGGCTTGACCAGGAAGTATCCAACCACCTTGTCTCCCGCGAAGCAAGTGCTGATAACCACGGTCGAAGTGCAGTGCTTCCCAGCATTGCTCAACTTCAAACCTACGCGCAGCCACGTCTGTCTTGGTGGCTATTACGTCCAGTTGCATCAGAACACCTTTGGCATCATTGCTCAAATCTGCGAAAGGCTCTGAAGACCAGTCGAAAGGAGCGTAAGCTCCTAATGGACTGTCCTCTGGCTTCTCAGGCTGCTCGTATGGCAGGGGTGCTGCAGACGGCGCATTGGTCGTCATTGTATTTACATCTTGACCTGGATCTGCCATATGTCTCCTCTGAGATTACTTCATCTTCACTTTCAACTTCACGGACTTGATTTTATCTTCGTCCCCAAGACCAAGTACTTCTCTGAAGGTCTTCTTGGCATCACCAGAATCTGTTTCGACTTCCTTTTTCTTGCTTCGTGCCATACCTATCATGGTCAACTCCAAAGCCACCCGCAGACACACTTCAGTGTCTCAGACAGTGAACTCTTGTACAACACACGTCCGCATAGAGGACACTTTCGCATCCACAACGGCCACATACTGCACCTTATTTCTTGGTTTTTGCAGCGTAGGTAAAACGCTTTTTCAATTCGGGAGAAGTGGTTGTCCCGTGCTTGTACTTCGGAAGCTCAGAGGGAGTATGCGACTCCCATTCCGAAACAGCCGCTTCTCCACCCAGCTCTTCTGGGTTCGCATGAGCCCAGCGTCTTTGTTTCTGTGATACGAACGGCATACTTCTCTCCTACGCCATGGTCAGATCAGGCATCTCGTAGCCACGCTCTTCGGACTCTGCGCCTTGCTGATCGGGATGTGTGCGTTTCTTCACATCAGTAGCCTGCTCTTCCCCACCCGCTTCCAAAGCCAACTGCGCTGCGGAATCGTATGCTTCCTTTGCACTGCCATGCTCCGTCTGATTTGTAGTACCGTCCTCATGCGTAGAGGTTACGGTATGCTTGTTGCCAGCATGATCATGAACAAAGTGGAATGATGTTGCAGGACTCTTCGCCTTCGCTACATCTGCATCACTGGAGCCACGTTCTTGTGGTTCAGATTTTTCGTTCTCATTGCTTCCACCGGGCTGCTCACCAGCGTGGTACGCATCGAAGCGAGAACCTCTAAATGCACTGCCAAACTTTCTGGATGGGTCTGTTTTACTTTGATACATTTTTGATCTCCTTTATGCCAGCTTCGGCATGCTGAAACCATCAGCTTCGGGTGCCTCAGGTGCCGCAGGTTCACCCATTGGCTGATCGCCAGACCCGGCTAGGGCAGCTGCTGCAGTGTGAGCAGCTTTTGCATCAGGATGCTCAGACTCATGCACAGTCCCATCCTCATGAGTACTGACAACATGATGCTTTCCGTTCTTGTGATCATGCGCAATGTGAACTGTGGTCGCTTTGCCATGCGCAGCGACAACCTGCTTTGGATCTTCCGGTGCTGCGCCAATGCCTTCAGGCTTCTGCTCAGCAGGTTCACCAACTGCAGGTGCTCCAGCCGCAGGTGCTCCAGCCGCAGGGGCAGCAGGGGACGCTTTCTTCATCAAATTCTCTCCTGCACCCGCTGCAGGTGCGCCCATCTTCGCGTGCTCAGCGTCCTTACGTTTCGCCACAAAGCGACTACCGTAGGATTTTCCATCTTTTGTAGGGAACATCATTTCCTCCTCGGCCTTAGCCGCTATTTACTGCAATGCTTCTCGTTCAAAATCTCTTCAAATTTCTTAATCGCTGCCGCTTTCGTCTTTGCAACGTATTCTTTGCGTTCACATGGGGCAGGCGGAACCCACCCAGCTCTGCGACCTAATGAATTGTTATCCTCAGATTCGTACATGCAACAAAAGTGATACCCATCTTCAACAACATGCATATGCAGATCACACAGTTCACCACAACACCCTTCTTTTTCTGCCATCTAAATCTCCTTTGCGGCGGCTTCAGCTTGTTTCTGTGCAGCAACAGCAGCTGCGGCTGCTTTTTCAGCCTCTATGGCCTTGGCCTCTCCCGCGTAATAATTTTCCTGAAATTGTTCCCACTTGCTCTTTGTAGGAGGGAGATCTGCGAAGCTGAAGTTTGGCTTCGGGGGCGCAGGTTTCTGATACGCTATAACCTCTGCACCTGCCCTAGACGTTCTCGGGAGCACTGCGAATTCATATGCCGTGATCTTTGACATCAGAAGCTGCTTCTCTTCCCTCAGCACTGCAATTTGAGTGTCACGATCCTGCAGGGCTCTGTCATGGTCGTTCCGAAGGCGGGTGATTTCATCCTCTAAGTGAGCCGTAAGCCTACTGCCAAACAATTCTTGAATGAACTGGCGTATTCGTGCGCCATATGTTTCTTCATAGGGCATCCTGAGCTCTCCTTTTCTTTTCTAATCTTTCCCTTTCATAGCAGGCTTTGCATAAACCTTTAGCATGTCCTTTCCTATCCGGGTGACACGTTGGAATAAAGCCTTTAAGTTTTCCCGTTCCAGGTCTTCTGCCTACTCTTATTGACCATTCCCTGTAGTTGCATTCTTTGCACAGGCCGTTAGCTGCGTGCTTCCTATCGGGGTGACAAGTAGCCATACGGATAGGTTTTTCTTCTTGAGTTTTTCTTCTAGATTCAGACCAAGGCTTACCCTTAAAAAGATCAGACAGGTATTGCTTTTCTTCTTCGGAAAGCATCCTGCCTTTTCTTCCTCGCAAGGCGTCTGCTGTCTTTTTAACTCTTTCTACAGATCTCTTTTGACCTTTTTGGGCCTGTCTGATCTTTTCTTTGGAAGATTCTTTATGAACCAACCCAGATTGGCCATCTCCTCCGTCTGTCATATTAAGAAGACATCCTAAACCTAAATCTTCTCTTCCAAAAAATGATATAAGAAATTTCTCAGCTTCAAAGGCATCAGTTTCATTCTCAAAATATTGAATGATAATACGTTCTTTATCGAGGGGCATCCTCACCCGACGTTTTCTATGGTTTATAAATGCTCTACGCCCAGAACCTTTTCCAACGTAATACGGGGTACCATCTTCTCGTAACCACAGATATGTATAAAACATTTCTTCCTCCTCAATAGGTCGCTCAAAGGAGGTGATTGAGGCACCTCCCGAGCTAGCCCGAAGCCGCTAAGCTTCGAGATCTTATGCTAAACCACATTTACCTTGCCAAATAGGCACACTCTTCTGAACAAAAGGTTCGTTAGAATTTGATTTGTCGTGAGCCATTTTCATCAAATAAAAATGTCGCGCCAAGGGATCAAGCTCCTTTGCATGTTCTTGAATAGCTATTTCTGCAGGTCTTTTTCTTGTGCCAAGCTGTCCAAACAGTCCATACCTAAACGAATCGTAAACATCATCTCCGCGTGTATCTACTTTAAGTACATCATCAATATTATCAGGATCACGCATTAACGAAGGAATCGCATTGATAATATCCTTGCATGTGTCAAGTATCACCAATTCCCCATTAGATAACATGTTGTACATCAATGACGCAGATCCTATGCGATCCTGCGTAGCACGAGTTACAGCGGGTAATCCATATGTCTTAAGTTCTTTTGAATACTCGTCTGCAGGTGTATGCGCGCTAACTTGTCTAGAAAACTTCTCATGACTAAAGAAAATAGAAGAAGGTTTAACTTCTACACCGTTTGGAAGTTTACACATCTTACTAAACAACAACGCCCATTCTTTGTGTGTTTTTCCCCCTGTGGTTACTTGCTCTTTGAAGCACACTACTTTTTGTCGATAATCCCCGCTAGAAGTTTTTACCAAAGCCTTAGTAAACATGTGTGCAGCGCAAGCGTGACCAATCCCCCAGTCACTTCCCGCCCACACTTTCTGCCACGGTTCAAAAATGATAGCATCGGGATCTTCACGAAGGTCTATCACATGTTCATAAGGATCAAAGTTGGTGAAGTACTGCCCCTCGACTGCTCCATCAAGGCCCAACAGTTTTTTGTCACGCTGTGCCTTGGGCAAACTGTTCATACGCGCTAGGAATCCCGGGTCCCTCTTAAGGAATTCTGGGTTATCCATCGCGGTTGAGCGCTGATAGGCATACAAACGTGGGTCGTATACGTTCAGCAACTCTCCATTAGACTCCACCCACCATGCACCATTAGCATCGCGCTTAGCGCCCTCAGGACGTTCCCAAGGTTCCTTCTGCACAAACACCGTACGATAATATTCGTAATAAGGACCAAGAGGGTTGGTTGCTCCAACTATCACTGGGATAGGAAGATGACCGTGTTTATTAGGTATACAAGCACCACTTACAATGTTTCTTGAGTAAAGCATGCCCCAAGCATCTGGAGAAAATTGACCGCACTCGTCAACAAGGATCGCGCTATAGCTTGTGCCCAGATATTGGTCAATGTCTCGCATTTTATTATTATTGCAATGACCAAACACAACGCGTGAACCATTTATCATTGTAGCAGTGTGCTTAGTTTGATCATAAGTAAACAACTCTGCTGGGACAAACGTAAGGAAGTCCTTTATACAGCCTGCCTCTAATTCCTTAAATGTTCTACGAAGAACAAGTATGTCACAATTTTCATACGCCAAAGAATAGTTTTCGATGAAGTACATCAACCACCCTACAGTTTTACCTGATCGGAAACCTCCAACACTCAGACATTGAGGAGCAACCGTCATGATATAAGGAACTCCGTCTCTCGTACGCATCTGCAAGAGTTCCGTCTGTTTTGGCTGGAGTTGAAATATCTTTCTAAGGTCAATAGTGCCGTCAGGACTAAGATACGCTGGTCGTTCTTTTACTTCAGTTCGTTTTATTCTTGGCATGCTGAGTCCTTACTTTTTATCGTCGGTTACAAACTCCCCCTCTATGAAGGCGGGCTTCAATGCTGGACGCGGGGCATCCTCTATAACATCACGGTTCATCATCTCTGCTGGAGGCTGAATCACGACTATGCGCACGCCATGCTGCTGCAGAGCTTCAAGCTCAGCATCATTCTTAGGTGCCTCTCCATGGGCCCGCAACATTAGTTCCTTAAAGGCCTGGACCGATGCCATAGCCATCTTCGCATCCTTGTATGTGAGAGGTTTGCCATCGGGCATCATGATGACATTCCCGTGCTTGTCCTTAGCAGGTTGCTCAAATCCGCAAGTAGCGATTTCGAAGATCTTGTCGAACATCTTTCGAAAGCGCGAATGTGCGCCCTTCATGATATGTCCATCAGGCCCAGCTTCTGCCTGATTCAACAACGTACGCATGAGGCGTGTTACTTCGAGAGACGAAGGCATTGCCCGGTCTTTTTTAGCAAATTGTCCATTCTTCTTTCGATTTGCTTTTACAAAGTCTTGTGATTTAGCGTGCAACACTAATTCTTCGGTGACCTCTGGTTTCTTTTCCAGAGGCCCCGAGTTATTTTCTGAGTCTTCTGCCATCTCTGGCTCCTTACTTCTGTGCAGGCGCTGCGGGTTTCTTTGTAAAAATAAGCTTTACATTATCGAACGCCCACTCTGCCGGGTCCACAGCATATTTGGTAACGAGGCCTTCAACAGTCTTCGTGAAATCTTGCTGAGCCTTCTGAATAATAGGCTGAATGCGTTGAATTTCCATCTGGGCCTTCAGGTAAGCATTTTCAATCTCACGCAAAGCTAGTTTTTCCTCAGCAGTCAGTTCTTGAACGAGTTTCTTAACCTCGGGCTTCACTGCCTCAACAACCTTCTCAACCTCTGCCTTAACTTCGGCAGCCACTTTTACGACCTCCTGCTTCACTTCTTCAACCACACCTTCAACGGACATACTCTGAGTCTCCTCGTTTTAATTTTACAACTAAAAAATCGTTAGGTTCTTCACCAGCGCGTGCTTCTTAAAAATGCCTCGATCTGCGATGTACTGCCTCCAATATTCGAAGGCTGGGCCATGCTGATCTTTAAGCTCAGATGCTACATGGCACATTTCGTGAGAAAGGGTCAAGAGTCTACTGGATATAGGCTTATTCATCTTCTTACTGAGAACTATAACGTACTCGTGGTAGCCATCCCCCGCCTTGTCACACCACCCGAAAAATTTTTCTTCCCACCTTAGTGTGTCCCCATCGTCATCTTCGTTTGCCCAACGGACGCAAACGTTATCTGTGAGTTGATTGTCAAAAAATTTGTGGTTAATTTTTCGGTACCAAGATTTAAGAACCTTATCGCTGCGCATATTTGCTCCAAAGCCCACAGCGACTATGCCGCATTCGGGTATTTCGAGCACAAAAAAAGCTGCCGGTTAGGCAGCTTCTGGTATTAGTTATGTATGAACTTGGTGGACGATGCCAGTTACGATCTGACGACTCAAGGTTGCAGACCTCGTGCGTTCCCGATTACGCCAATCGCCCATATAAAAGCTGGAGCTTTCATTTCGTACGAGGGACGAAAGCTTCCTAAAGACCCCTATGTCGCCACATTCTGGTGCGATATCAACTCACCAAGGCACGCGACCGGCCTACTATCCTGGTTTGCCCCAGGTGGCGTTTGTGCATATCGCATTGCACAGTCTCAAACCAGCACAAGTTTCCGGCTCGAATCCGGCCTGCGTTTACTTGGGTGAGTCTTTCTTTCGCCACGGAGTCGCTTAGCGTCTCCTCGCGGGTCGCTGAGCGACCTACGGGCGAAACTTTGGTAGCGGTCGCCGGACTCGAACCGGATTTAAGGGTTATGAGCCCTCTCGTGATCCTATTCACTTCCCCGCTACACTAAAACTTAGCTCGCTTTATCTTCAACCTTGTAATCAACAAGATGTGTATCTAGTATCCACGAGGATGCGAGCTTAAAAACTGGAGCCATCGGGGTTAGTTGAAAACCCAACTTCCTCATTACAAGTGAGGGCTTTTCCGCTTAAGCTACAATGGCTTAAATCTCATAATCTGCTTCTACTTCCGTCCCACCATCCTGGGCTAATGCTCCCAGCATTTCAAATCCTGGCGTGGTGAACATCGTGCCACGCGGAACACGAACGCGAGATCGAACTGCATCAATCGCAAGAAATACAATGAACGTACCTAGTACGAGAATGACAACCATCGCTGCCTCCAAAAATTACCTAACAGCTTGACATGGGACTTCGGCGGGCGAGCGTGGGGCTTCTTAGGGCTGACCACGCTCGGGCCAATGCTGCCTAGTATCGTGGGCAGTTGCACGTTGTTACCTGATCTGGCTTGTCGCGGCAGAATCAGCGAAACAAACTCTATGGGCTAGAGCGGTTGGTTGTCCGCTCTGTTTCGCTTGGGAAACTAGGCCCAATTTCTCTTCCCACTGGAGGAGCGCACAGATTGCGCGAAAGGAGAGACGCGGGGCTCAACTCCAGTGGGTTGCTACTACAACTTGCTTATAAATCTCAGAAGTTCTGGTGCAGGACGAAACCACTCTCCGTGTGTCCTGAGGTATGCAAAACTCTTATGAAGACCCCTCTCAATGTCTCTCTTCACACTTTTCAGCACGCGAAGGTTATCAGGACTGCCTACCTGCAAGTCGTCACAGCGCTTTTTAACTGATCCTGCGGTCTTGCCTATCTTTATCAACCCAGTAGAAGCACCTTGAATGAAGTATGTCTTCATAGAATGCTGTGCATTCCAAACTCTTTCAGTTTTGGTGAGCTGCCAGCGCTTTTTCATTGCTCGCTGTTCTTCGTGTAGTTTTTCCATAAACCCTCCTCATAAGGGTGTGGGCAGGTGTATGAGGCACCTACCCACTAATTTCGATCTAATATAATTATATCATGGAGGTAGACCACTTGTCAAGGGAAAAGTGTGTAAAAATTTCCTAGCATCCAATTTTCAACAACTTACGAATTATGTTGACATAAGTAAAAAAAAAGACTATACTAGATCTGTAGGCAAAGGGCAAACTAGGGATATACAGAAGAAATATAAGAATCAATAACTTACGAACAACTGGGGAAAACGATAAAGAAAACAAAGGACTTATAAATTCAAAACTCAGTTTCTTTATTATCAACAACTTAGACTACCGTCTATATAAATCAACAAGTTAGGATAAGGGCATGAAAAGGACACCCGATGGGGTCAGCAAGGCCCGCCAGAAGCTTGGACAGGAGCTTTCGATCTGGAGGCGCGCCGTCGCGGAAGTAAAGACCGGCCAGCCCGATGCAGCCAAGAAAAGAGCTTTCGGAGAAGAGCAGATCGCCCGCTGTGAAAAAGAGATGCGCAAGTTGCGCAGGAAAAATGTAGGCAAACGAGCTTTCTGGAGGGACTTGTCCCTCGGAGGTACAAGTGGACAAATAGGGAGATTGCATGATTGATGGAACTTTGCTGAAACCTTTGGTGCTGACAGAACTCCAGCCGCCAATGAACATCACGCTCGTGACGCCCACTTCTGGACTCCCTGAGTTGTCGAGTTTCATTGCAAAGAAACTTGCCGAGCGTAGGATGTTTGGTTTGGACACAGAGACCAACTGGTGTAACGAGTTCTCCAGCCGAAAAGTTCGTACGATTCAAGTGGGAGACAAGAATCAACAGTTCGTCATTGATCTGCTCGCATTCGCTGGCTCCACGGATACGCTCTGCAAGCAGGGCAACTTCCGAATGCTCGACTGCTTCAAACCCATCTTCGATATTCTCATTCCAGCATTGTGTTCTAACCAGTGTTTGAAGGTGGGACAGAACCTCTCCTTCGAATACTGCGTTCTCTTCTGGAGCTTCGGTGTGCGCATCTGGCATCTCTACTCCACAGATCTCGCAGAGCGCGTCATTCAAGCTGGTCGCATCAGTTTGAAAAAGATGGCTGAGTTCTCGATGCAACAGATTGTTGCTCGACGCTTCGGATTATGGATCGACAAACAGGAGCAGGACAAGTTCGATCTGGAATCCCCGTTGCGCCCTGAGCAGATTGCATATGCCGCGTTCGATACGCGCATGCCTCTCTCGATGCGCGAGCATCAGATCAATGAGATGACGCAGGAACAACTGCTTGCCACTGCGCAAATCGAAAATGATGCGTTGGGTTCCTTTGAAGACATGCAACTGAACGGCATGCGTCTCGCTAGTGAGCGTTGGATGAAGCGTATCATAGACGTTGAAAATCGTCGCAAAGGCGAGCTAGCAGTTCTTGACCAGGAATTCATCAAAGTTGTTGGCCGAAAGTCCGAACAGATAGACTTCGAGGAGATGACCCGTCTCGAAAATATATGGCGTATTGGGTTCGAAGAATCTACGCCTGAAGAGATGGCCAAGGCTGAAGCAATTCGTGCTACGCGGGATAATGCCCAGAAGGCCGTGTTGCGCGCAGAATTGAATGCTTTGACCAAAATTAGAAAAGAAAAGAAAGCTCAGGCACGCCGCGAATATTCTGAACTCAGCAAGAAATATACCGAGTACAAGAAGAGAGTTGAGAAGTGCGAAGGCGAAGCCTACATCAACTACGCTTCCAACGAACAGTTGGTTACAGCGTTGCGGCAGATCAAAGGCTTGAAGACTTTGGCAAGTGCTGCAGATGAAGACTTGCTTAAATTCAATGACCATCCCTTTATTCAAGTCTTGCGCAAATATCGCAAAGGAAAGAAAGATACGACTACCTACGGAAAATCTTGGACACAAACTTGGGTGACGAAGCCTTGCGCTGCTGAAGGTTGGGTCCACCCGTTAGACGGTCGCATACATGCTAGGTTCAATCAACTAGAAGCCGAGACGGGTCGATCCAGCAGCAGTCAACCTAATATGCAGAACCTTCCGCACGAAGAGGAAGTGCGTGCTTGCTTTGTCTGTGACCCACCAAATGAAGAAGAGCCTGAAGGTTATCAGCTGATCACAATCGACATGAGTGGAGCTGAACTCCGAATCATTGCAGAGTTAGCCCAGGCTACATCGTGGATCAATGCTTTCAATTCTAACTGGGATGTCCATTCGGTTTGTACCGAAATACTCTATCCAGAACGATGGCCAACCCTAGCACTGCCTGAATGTAAGTACTACGAAAAAGATGAGAAAGGAGAAGCGAAAAGATTGAAATGTTCTTGCCCTGAGCACAAGAAGTTGAGAGATCAGTCAAAGGCTTTGAACTTTGGGTTGTGCTATGGCGCAGGACCAAACGCACTTGCAGACGCTTTGGGAATAACTATAGACGCAGCAAAGGGTTTGATGAAGCTGCATGAGGAGAAGTTCCCTGATATCTGGAATTACCTTCGAGAAAGCGGAGAACGTGCGCAGCGTTTGAATGAAGCCCGGGACTTGTATGGACGCAGACGCTTATTGCCTGCTCCTACTTGGGAGTCATCTAGAGAGTATTACAAGGACGAACATGCAGATCGGCTAGAATTAGAAGAAGAAACTCAGAAAACAAACCTCTTCAACTTCTCCGCTGCATATTTGCGTACTCCAACGGAAGAGGAGAAATACAAGCTTACTCACCGAGAGCCTAATGAATATGAGATCAAACAAGCGATGCGAGGTCTTTGGGGGAGTATTGGTAGGCGTGGTAAGAACCATTGTGTGCAGGGCAGCAACGCATCTATAATAAAAAGAAGTATGGGGGCAGGATTTGATGCTCATGGAAAACCTTATCTTTGGCACCTTCTACCTCAGTACAAAGGGAAGCTTCTTTCCATGGTGCATGACGAGCTAGTTTTGCAAGCTCCCAAGCGCCATGCTAAAGAAGTAGCAGAATGCGTAGCGGACTGTTTTCGTCGCGCTGCCGCAGAAACGATGAAGAGCGTGGTGATGGAATCCGACTACCACATTGCAGATAGGTGGCAAAAGTAAAGGAGATCTAATGGAGAAAATACCAACTCACTTAACGTGCCCCTGGTGTCCAGCACAAGCTTTCCCTAGGGGCCTCATGCAGAATTTAATGCAGGCTTATGAATGTCCTGCTCAACATGAGTTTTATATCCTCCATGATTTCGAGGAAGGAAGAGAAGAACAATGAATGACATGGAAGGTGGCAGACCTATGGACAACCCAACACGATGCCAAGAATGTAATGGTGTAACAAGTGGTATTTACCGTTGGCATAAAATGGATTGTAGTAAAAACTTTGAGAAAAAAGAAGAGGAAAAAGTAAGTGAAAGATAAGATGTCAGTGTTTGCAGAGACCGTCCTACGTCAGAAGTATGCCCAGGATGGCGAAACTTGGGCAGAGCTTGCCCATCGAGTGGTTAAGACAGTGTTCAAAGCAGTGAATGCCCCTAAGAGCCTAGTCGATCAGACAACGCAGTATGTCATTGACCGGAAATTTATCCCCGGAGGGCGGTATCTGTATGCCACGGGGCGACCCTTTCATATGGTGAACAATTGTCTCTTGTTGAAAGCTGTAGATAGTAGAGAGGGCTGGTCAGAGCTAATGCAGAAACTTACTATGGGACTTATGACCGGTGCAGGAATAGGCACAGATTACTCTGCGGTTAGAGCTGAAGGTAAGATAATCAGAAAAACCGGAGGGTATGCTACGGGGCCGTTGGCCGCTATGCAGATGGGTAATGAGATTGGGAGAGGAGTAATGCAGGGCGGATCTCGTCGCTCGGCGCTGTGGGCAGGACTCTCCTGGTCTCATGGGGATATACAAAAATTCATCCACATGAAGGATTGGATTCCAGAAGTCAGAGAATTAAAGTCTAAGGATTTTAATTTTCCGGCTACGATGGACGGCACTAACATCAGTGTTTTATTAGACGATGAATTCTTTGCTGCATTCGCTGATGATAAACATCCAAAGAACTCTCAGGCTAACATGGTATATTGGGCCGCTGTAGAGAGAATGCTCAAGACAAGTGAGCCTGGATTTAGCATAGACCTAGGAAAGAATAAGAAGGAGACACTTCGTAACGCATGCTGCGAATTAACCAGTGAAGACGACTCTGATGTATGTAATTTGGGATCAGTTAATCTGGCACGTATAAGTAACTTGGAAAATATGAAGGCCGTAGTAGAGTGTGCCACTGCGTTCCTCTTGGCAGGAACCGTGTACAGCGATGTACCATATGCTAAGGTAGATATGATCAGAACTAAGAACCGTAGGTTGGGATTAGGCCTGATGGGTATACACGAATGGCTTCTGTTGAACGGAAAAAGGTATGGACCAGATATTGAACTGGATAAATACTTGGAGGTGTATGCAGAAAGCGGAAAGCATTCCGCTCACTATGCTAATCAATGGGACTTATCACACCCAATAAAGACACGCGCTATTGCCCCCACAGGTAGCATAGGAATACTTGGAGAAACTTCCACGGGAATTGAACCTATATTCTGTGCTGCGTACAAAAGACGTTACCTTAAAGGCAGTGTGTGGCACTATCAGTATGTCCTTGATCCTACCGCTAAGCGACTCATAGAAGAAGGAGGATTAAACCCGGAAGATGTTGAAGACGCCTATGTGCTAGCCGAAGACGTTGAAAGACGTTTAAACTTCCAAGCACATGTTCAAAAGTATGTTGATCATGGTATCTCAAGTACTATAAACTTGCCGCAATGGGGCACGGAGCTGAACAGTACAGACACTGTTCAAAAATTTGGCAAAGCTTTTATTAAGTATCTGCCAAGCTTACGTGGCTTAACTACTTATCCTGAGGCAGCCCGTTCAGGGCAACCATTGAACCCCGTAAAGTGGACAACCGCAGTAAAGCATGTGGGAGAAACATTTGTGGAGCAGGCAGATATTTGCGAGATTTCAGGAAAAGGAGGTTCATGTGGATCTTAATGGTGATTTTGTAGTTCCAGAAGACTATACTAGTAGGGTTATCAAGGAGTTAAGCGACCTATGCCGTCATGAGGCAGACAAGTGGTATCATGATCCAGTTACAGGAGAGCGCATATTCCATAACCATGGTGAGCGTTTCATGCTTATGGTCTCTGAAATCAGCGAGGCGATGGAAGGTCATCGTAAAAATTTGATGGATGATAAACTTCCTCATCGTCGTATGGTAGAGGTAGAGTTAGCAGATTTGCTAATCAGAGTATTTGATTATGCGGGTGAATACGGCCTTGACCTTGGAGGTGCTCTGATTGAAAAATTAGAGTATAACCGAAAAAGAGAGGATCATACACATGCAGCCCGTTGCGGTGTTAATGGGAAGAAATACTGATATGCACGCTTACTGCGACGGGGCCTGCAAGGTCTCAAACCCAGGCCAAACCTCATGTGCCTATGCTATCTACGATGGGGATGCTGTGTTTCAAGCGTCCTCTCGTTACCTAGGTCCTGAGCTATATACCAACAATTACGCGGAATTTCAAGGACTGCTTGACTTGCTCAAATGGTCCGCACAGAATTCCATCACTAAGCTGGACATAAACTGTGATAGCCAACTGGTTGTCAGACTTGTGTCTGGAGAATGGAAGGTCAAGCATGAAGAGCTACGACCCTTCCGAGACCTTGCACAAGCCTTGATGATCCGAGGTGGCCACATGTTGCACTGGGTACGTGGTCATTCCGGTAATACAGGCAACGAGTTGGTAGATTTTTTGTGCAACGACGAATTAAGAAAGCAGGGGATCAATGTCAGACAGCATTCTTGAGCAAGATTTGGTACTCGTATTTGATACTGCCGCAGCGTATGCCGAGCGCACAGGTATGGACTTCTATGAAGACCTCACACCCACACAGCAACGCCAGGAACTTGAGAACTACCAGGAGGACCATGGAAAAACCGAAGGGTGTAATCCGCGAATCACTTGCGAGTAGCAACAAGATGTTTCCCAACGGATGGATTCTCTACTGTCCCGAGTGTTGTCAGTACGTCTGTCAGTCAGATCCGCAGAATGACTCAACTCGGAAGACAGTCGTCATCAACGATGTGCCTTGCGAAAAATGTGCCAAGAAGCGCGAGGAAGAAGTTCTAGAAGCACAGCAGATCATGGGACGCCTGGGGCTACCGAAGGAGAAGGAGAAAGAGAATGTATAGTGCAGAAGATGTAAGACAGGTAATTGCTTTTATGCTGGACAAAATCACTGCAGCTAAAGGAACATTGCAGAAGAGCCTTGATCGAGCATGGGAAGATGAGGATCTGAACACTACTGCTGTGATCGCAGCCAACGCAATTGCATGGCGCAACCATCAGATAGATCAACTTCGTGAAGAAAACATCTTTATGCGAGAGCGCCTTCAATGGCTCCTGCAACAACCCAAGGGGATGGAGTATACAGGAAACAATCTCACTTGCTGGCAATGGTTGGTTGTCAGGGAAGCCCTAGGGTTGCCCTACGAGAACAATCCTGGGAAAACCTTCTGTATCGTGTGGAGTACAGCAGTCCAGCATCCAGGGCTGCTGAGTGTAAGAAGCAGGAAATTGCGGAGCTGAACGCTCGCGTGGACAAGTGCTTAGCAAATCTAGAAGACCTCAAATCCGAGCGAGAGAAATTGGTGAAGAGCTACGCAGAGAATATTGATCGTCTCGTGGCCTACTTCACCCGGCGTCAGAGAGAGAATCACAAGCGCGCCGAGAAGGAAGAGGAACAGGTAAACCAACTGTACAACTCAGGTTGCAATGTAACTGCAAAAGATCGTGAGAATAGTTCTTACTACTTCTCGGGCAAAGCCAGCTCATACGAGAACGCAGCCCTGAAAGTGAGGGAATTCTTAGGATGAGTGATGCAATCCTGGCACTGTGTGGGATCATTGTCATCGCAGTGCTTATCCAAGGGGAACGAGATAGACACAAACGACACAAGGAGAAATAATGGTCAAACAGATCTGGCTACTGTACAAACGCAAAGTCGGAACCAGAGATTGGGAATTAGCCTTCTTTGCTGGCGTGCATTGCAACAAAACAATTGCGCAAGCAGCCGCCAAGCGCTTCGAAGATGAAAGCGTCGGCTGGAAATACACCATCGTGAAATACAACAAGGAGACTCAGAAATGAAGAAAACGAAAGTGAAAAAGCTGTCCCTGCAGCAGAAGTATAAACTACTGCAGGTGAAGTACAACAAACTCGCTGAGGATGTCAGGGCCTATCTGTACGCCCTGGAAAATCGTAAGACTCAGCCTGCGGCTCACTACAAGAAGTCTGAAACCCCGGTCGAGATGAACAGCAAGCTTCTGTCTGGCGTGCCTCAGCAGTTCAACGTAATTGAGGTTCGCACCTTGATCGACACCGCGATCACAGCTCAACAGCTGGGATTCGCCACAGTGCTCAGGCCATCCCCCCGATGGGAATGAATTGCACGTCACTTACGTGGAGCAGATCAAAGCTCCCCCATGTTCACTACGCTACCCGCAGTAAACGCAAAAAAGCCCCAGAGGAACTGACCAACAAGGTCGGCTCTTCTGGGGCTTTTTTTTTGTCTCTACAGATCGTAATGCCGTGGGGCGAGCTTGTCGTTCTCAGCTGCGTTCAAGGCATTCAGCGCCAAGCCTGCAGCCTTTCTGAGATCTTCAATCACCTGTTCCCGGGTGTTGTCCATGCGAGATGCACGGCTCATGTAGCTAACGGTATAGGTGATCCAATCGTTCAATGTGTTGGCTGCATCGAATTTGAGGCCCCACTTTGCGCGGGCACGGTAAGCTTCGTCTACAGCTTCAGTTGCGCTGTCTTCCAGGTATTTCATTGTCCTAGTGCCTCCTTGAGTAGTCTCAGAACTTCAGCCGGGGTTTCTTGGACGAGCTTCGCATCTGACCCACCGCTCTTCATCCTCACAGCAGATCCAGCGAGCATGGGAAACACCATAGAGAAATCCTCGGCGTCCAAGACCACCAGCTCATTCTCATTCACATTGTCGTGCAGGATCAAAATCTTCATATTCCCCTCTCGTGCGCTTTGACTTCGTTCTGGGTTTCCAGCATGTTCATCAGTGTTCGATCCAGAGATTTGGCCAGGATATAATCGGGAATACCCAATGTGCTGTCCCAGCCGTGCTTGTTGAGCAGTGTTTCCAATTCCTGCACGAAGGTGAGTGATTTAGGAAATTTGAGCACGCCATGAACGCAGTCACAGCCTGCTTCTCCAATGTAGCATTTCGGATTGTAGCCAGGGTCTCCTGGTAATTTCATTTCAGCTCCTTTGAGTGATGAGTCCTTCCTTGCTGATAGGTACATTAGATTTCTTGGGGTCCTGAGTCAGATCAGCGGGACTGGGATCTTTTGAAGTCCATGCAGCTACTCGTGCTTTATGAAGAGTACGCTCACGCAACATCAAGTCTGCCGCTTCTCGCATAAGTGAGAGAGCACGCTTCATGTTTTTAGTGTAGCTTACTTCAGTATGTTTTAGGTCTTCAATTCCTTGCTGTGCGTGCGCTGCTAGGCAAGCAAGGTCCGTATCAGTCAAGGTGATGGAGTCGAGTGTGCAGTTTCCGAAGTGTTGAGAAAATGCAAGTGGATCACTGCTTTCTAGGTGTTTATTTTCAGCCAAGACTTGTAAAAGCGTTGTCATTGTTGCTCCTTGTCATCCGAGTTCCCCTCGGTGGGTTTGATGGAGGGTACGCGGGGTAACGCTCCCCATTCACATGGCGTCACAAGCCACTGCCGGTCCTTCCCGGTGTCGTACCCAGAAACATTATACCACAAAGAACTCCTTGGCGCAAGGGGGTGTTGTTTCTGCACTTCGTGGGGTGTGTAATTATTACCGCTGCAGTCCGGCGCATGCCTAGGGGTGCCCCTTGGTGTTCCTTGGCCCGCCCACGCATAGCGGAAAATTTTACACGGTCCAGGCTTCCAAGTACTCAGCAGCAGCTCTGCAGACCGCGGGATCTTCTTTGGCAAAGCCTATAAGGGAGTTGCATTTGGCGTGTAATACTCCGCGAGGCTCTGGCGGCTTAGAGTGACGATGATCAGCACAGGGCGGATTCTCTTTGGTGAAAGGCAGTCTGCAGGAAGCACAAACGTTACCCTGTTCAAACAGTGTTGTCTCATACATTTGCTGAGTCCATCCATGGGCGCGCAGATCCAGTTTTCTGGAAGTAGACACAGGGTTCCCCGTGCTGGAATTGATCCATACCTTGGCAAGCTCTGCTTTCCTAGCTTTGCTGAGGGCAGACCGGGCTTGGTCTCTGCGTTTCTCGGCAAGCCTTCGGCATACTCTGCAACTACCGTTGTTGAGGGTATTCTCTGGCGTTCTGGGATGCCCCTGAAGGCAATGGGTCTTGGGCACTTTTGGCATAGCTTTCTTGGCTCTCCTTGCTCGTTCCTGCTCTCGATTGCACACGATGCAGCCGCGGTTCTTCCTGCGGGTATCAGGTGTGTATGGATGCCCATTGATGCACTGGGTCTTCCTTCTGGCTCTCTGCACTTCTTTGTATTCTTCCCGGGTAAGCACGGGGCGACCTAGGATTGCTTGTTGGGCAACATAGCGTTGATGCCCACGTTCACTAGTGCAAATTTTACACCCACCGTTCTTCGAAAGATTCTCTGGGATTCGGGGGTGTCCTCGTTTGCAATGAGTCTTGGGTACATGTGGATGCTGCGCTTTATACCTATCCTTAGCCTTGGCTTTTTCCTCAGGAGACGCATTGCGAGCTTGTGACTTGGCTATTCGCTCTGGTCGGGCATTATAAGCCTGGTTGTAAGCTTTGCGCGAATGGCTGGAGGCACGGACTTTCCTGCAAATTTTACACTCTCCGCTGGCTGCCAGGTTTTCAGGTATTCTAGGGTGACCATTTTTACAGTGCGTTTTCATAATAAAATATTATACCATAGATCTGCTACCGTTGTCAAGGGGTCCCGTCCACGTGTGTAGAAAAATTTTCTAGAGGCAAGCACTGGAGAAGAGTGGGTGGGTATGTATATAATTGGTGTAGAAATTACATAGATGCATCGCGCCTGGTACATTTTACTCTACAACCGTGCCGCCCTTGCCATAAGAATTATTTTTTAGGGGTGTGGGGCCTTCCACGTAGCAGCTTGGGAATCAATGCCTTGCCTAGGTTGCCCTTCGCCTTCCCTTCGCTGTCCTAGGTTGTCCTCAGTCTGACTCAAGTATCATTGTGGTATCAGTGTACCAGCTAAGTCTAACCACTGCAACACTGGCGTAGAGTGTAGGATTCTCCACCATGCTTCTCATACGTTGTCTGACGTACGCTCTGGACCCCGCCTCGACCTTAAGCACTCCCGATAGGCACAGCCACGGCGCAGCCCAAGGGGAAACCCTGGCGAATGCAGGGCGAATACCAGGGGCAACCGCTTTTGTTATGTACAACTTAGACCTCGGGGCCACCTCGGGGCGAGCGAAGGGCAACCGGCGCAAGCGCGAGAATGACTTGGAGCGGAGCGGGGACCCCCAGCCTTGCCAGGAAGCGCGAGGAGAAGATGTGAAGTAGTGCAAGTGATTGCATTGCAAGGGTTTTGGTTGCCCTTGGGGAAAGCAGAGAGGAAGCACAACGGTGCTCACGCGGCTAATCTATGATTTTCCAGCGGCTAATCTATGATTTTCCATAGGTTGCCACTTAGTTAATTAGTTGATAAGAAACTAGTTTATTAGTTGCTCAAGCCAAGGAAAAGCCCTGCTTTGCGGTGCTTGTCCTCAGAATGAACAGATGCGGTGGATTGGCACTTCCTTGCAAAAGTGATCGGCAAAAGCTATGCGGCTACGGTTGTCCCTTGGCTGTGCTTCTGTCTTTCTCTATGGGTTAGTGCATAGCAGGCCGGGGTTGCCAACGTACGCTAGGGAACGTATGACACAATGTGGTAATCCTTGCTCCACAAAGTGTAACAAATGTTCTTCTGTGTCATGCTCAAGTCATTGAGTCTGTGTGCAAGTTGTTGATAATAAGTTTGGCAAGCAGGTTGCAATATAAAGTAGCATGAACACACTAGAAAACGGAAACGTTGCAGTGGGAGCGCCTAACAGTCTAATGCGCAAACTCACTAGCTTGCCTGAACCAGAGGTATCAATGACGCGGTACAATGTGCAAACCTCAACACCTTGGGGAACCGCACAAACGGCACGTAGTTTTGGGCGTGGCATTATCCAGTACAGCACAGCAGGACACGGCGGTTTCCACGTTTCCAGTGGACTACTTCGCCGGATGGACAAAGACATGCGTGGGGATATCTACGCACCCCTTGGATGGTTTGAGGAAGATTGCGCATGGTCACTAGTTGTGCTTTCATTCCCTGAACGGTTCAGTTTACAAGCTAGATTAGACGCCGTGGATACAGCCAAAAGCTACTATCCACAACAATTCCAACGCCTTGCCTCACGTACGTTTTAATATCTGGCTGGCCCCTTGCGAAAAATAGTTCAAATAAATCTTGCAAGATCGGGCGCGCTGTGCGATCCTTGGTTGTAAGGCGTTAGCTGGAGGATAGGCTAGTCGAGTAGGCAGCGATAAACTGGAGCTTTCGTGAGGGGTTTTCCAGGTAGCAGCCGCAGCTGAAAAGCAAGCTGAATCACCAGAGGCGAGCGAGAGCGAAAGACGCGTCATAACCGGGTTGGCCTAGCAAGCCATCAAACCCTACGTCACCGATACCACGGGCTCCCGCAGTAAATCTTCGGCTGGGAACGGCTGGAGGCCTTGCACAGAGTTTTCCCCATGCATCCCAGCCAATAGGAGCAACACGCGACAAACTCCAATGAATGAGTGCCGCAAGTCCGGGCTTCGGGTGCATGGATGAGAATTCCCAAAGGAGGACATTATGTTATCACTACTTGCTTTTCTTTGGGAATTATATACATGAATCGCTAGCCCATTCAAAACAAAGCGACTAAAGTGCTTGACAAAATGCAGCGAGTTATCTACTATGAGTACAGTAACCGAAAAGGAGAATCACAATGGAACATTTTACCAAGGGCGACAAGGTTATCTATAGCGCGGCTGACGGCGAATACTTTGCTACAGTAATTCGAGTCAATCGCGGCGTGGTCACCGTCAAATACTTCGTTAAAGGCACCGGTGCAGTTTCCTATCTTCCCCAGACACAATGGCATCTCCTGCGGGGAGAGGGTACTGCGGAGAAACAGAGCTTCACCCAAATGCGCTGGGATTCGTATTACGAGAATTATCATGAGTGAGCCATTTTACTTAACCGAGGGTAAAGGGTATTGGCCAGACGATGAAATTCTCTTTTGGACTTGCCCGAAATGTGGACAAACGAACAGCAGTAAAAACTTACAGCCTATAACTGCCAAATGTTCCAACTGTGCCTCTACGGTTGGGTTTAATCACCAAGGGAATCCAGAATTATGAGCAAAAGTACAATTAGCACCTTCCAACTGTTCGAGATGTTTCCCGATGCCGAGTTCATGATTGGAGGCAAATAGCAATGGCAACGACTATCCAATTCGACAAGACTGCTGATACTTTCCACGTTGTGAACGAAGCGCGCTCCGCATTTGTGACGCGCAATAAGTTCTACAATGCCTTCGATGATGCCGACCTGATCGACGCGGCAACCAAGGCGATCCAATGTGCGCCTGATGTTATCACAGTTTCGAGCAAGACAAATGCACGCGGCGTACGCAATCCGCGCCAGGAATGCTTGGGGGTACAACAATGAAAGACGCCTACACAGTCGAAAAGGAGATTCAATGAAACCCGAAGAGTTGAAACATATACTAGAAGTACATGCTAAGTGGGTACGTGGGGAAACCGGAGGAATCAAAGCGGACCTCAGGAGCGCGAACCTCAGGGACGCGAACCTCAGAGGCGCGGACCTCAGTGGCGCGGACCTCAGTGGCGCGAACCTCTATGGCGCGAACCTCAGGAGCGCGCACCTCAGTGGCGCGGACCTCAGTGGCGCGAACCTCTATGGCGCGAACCTCAGGAGCGCGAACCTCAGGAGCGCGAACCTCAGGGACGCGAACCTCAGAGGCGCGGACCTCAGGAGCGCGAACCTCAGGAGCGCGAACCTCAGGGACGCGAACCTCAGAGGCGCGGACCTCAGTGGCGCGGACCTCAGTGGCGCGGACCTCAGGGACGCGAACCTCAGAGGCGCGGACCTCAGTGGCGCGGACCTCAGAGGCGCGGACCTCAGGAGCGCGAACCTCAGGAGCGCGAACCTCAGGGACGCGAACCTCAGAGGCGCGGACCTCAGT
>Ga0187856_1000047_pt1 | contig 113533 bp, 103 predicted proteins | sample June2016WEW_8_40_FD_132443 | JGI IMG/M metagenome (GOLD analysis project Ga0187856, IMG submission 132443) | Peatland microbial communities from SPRUCE experiment site at the Marcell Experimental Forest, Minnesota, USA - June2016WEW_8_40 | ecosystem: Environmental > Terrestrial > Soil >... | reverse complement strand
GCGAGCAAAAGGCAGAAGTCCAACTTCGGCCATCGCGCCTCCTGCCTCGATAGCAAACAACAATTTCAAAGGATCGGCTATCTCGAATTTTCATTGTCGTGGCGAGGATGTCAACAGAGCCGACGCCGCTCTAGAACGCAAGTGCTTCAAGTTGGTTAGGGAGGGGTATCTCGAAAAGGCGATCGATAAGCTGGGCGCTTATTGCGCCCAGGAAAAGGATCTCGATCCCAAGACCAAAGGCTGGTTGCTTCAGTTTGCCGCCCGTATCGCAGATTTATGGGGCCAGGCTGATCTGGCCCAACAGCGGCAGCAAGACGCCTATGCCTTTAACAAGAACCTCCTACGCCCGAGAATTGTGCCCCCGTACTCTGCTGCAAGATTGCCTGGCGGTCAGGCGCAACAAGTCGTCAAAGGAATCGCGGAGTTTGGATATCGGCGCGGGTATCTCGCTCACTTTGAGGAGGTTGTATCGCATTTGACTTCTCAGGCTTCTTCGAATCAATTTGAGGAAGCTCTGGCTAGCTTTGGCCGTATATTGGGTTTCCACGCAGAGCGCCCTGATGATGAATATCGGGTCGGCCCGGACGTGTTGTGGTTAGTCGACGAAGACACTGGACTGATTATCGAAGCTAAGAGCAGGAAGAACGCAAGCAATGCCCTGACGAAAGAGCAGCATGGACAATTGCTAAACGCGGCTGAATGGTTTCATAAGGTCTATCCATCTCGTACTGGCGTACGCGTATCTATTCACCCGAATGTAGTTGCCGGAGCCAGCGTTGTGACTGGAAAATCCAAGGCGCTCACCCTCGACCGGCTGAACGCCCTCGTTTCTGCCGCTCGTTCGTTACTGCAAGTGCTGTGCAACTCCGGGGTTTCCAATTCTGAATTGATTGTTCGTGCGGAACAGGAATTGGTGAAACTTGATTTAACACCTACCTTACTGGTTCGAAGCTATCTTATCCCTTTCGAATCCGTCGCCTAGTACGTAACAAAGTCACGCAGTCTCGCCAGCGGGACGAGTATCGCGCGGAGATCAATGTGTTGCAGGGGCACGCAGCAAAAAGTCGGGCGCTCGGGCTCCCGCACTCCACACGTCTGCCCGCCTCCCTCGGCTCCGCTCGGGACAAGTTCAGGTGGCCGCCCCGCTAAGTCATCCGGGACGCGAAGAGATCCCTCGGCTCACGCTGTTCGCTCGGGATGACAATCCTCGTCGGATTGTCAGCGCTACAAAACGAGAGCCAATGGCGAAGGATCGCCAAGAATGTGCGCCGGGCATCCGCCGCGGCGGACTGTGCCCCTACGGGAGGAAAACGCGAAGAGAGATCCCTCGGCTCACGCTGGAAGAGAGGTCCTTCGTCCGGCCGAGACCGCCGTCCTCAGGATGGCGATGCACAGAAAGAGAGATCCCTCGTCGGCCACAAGACGGCCTCGCTCGGGATGACGATCCTCATCGGATCGTCAGATGACAATGGTTCGGCTACGCTCACCGCAGGTCCTCATCGGATTGTCAGCGCGTTTCCGGTTGATCGCGACACGCTTATAATAGGGCTAGTCGTCCGGAGTTGAATTATGAGCTGGCTATTCAAGACAGAGGAACGCGAAGAGCGTCGTCACGAACGGGAAGAACAAGACAGAAAACGCGGGGAAGCGACGCGCAGGATGGCCGATCTGTTTATGCGTCGCAACAGCATGGCGCCCGCGGCCATCATCGGCGAGCTGGAACGGCTGCATGAATTCTATGCCGTTCCAACCTGGGCGCCTTCGGCAGAAAAAGGCGGCTACTTCTACCAGATCGCTACGGACCTCTCTCATGTCCCGCTGATGCCCGAGCAAACCGGCCGGCTCGTGGCCATGCTCCTGTGGCCGGAGTTCCGCACCCGCGAAGACCGCAGCGCGCCGTCATGCCTGGTATCGGCAGCGATGCAGAACCCGAGCCACGCGTATATCGCGACCTTGAGCGCGCATCTTGCATGGCTCGAAGAAGAGATCAAACCGCTCGCGTCGGGGCAGTATCGCACGGACCTCGCGTCCGAAATCAGGCTCACCAAGGCGACGATTCAGGCGTGCCGGATACGGCCGTGAGCGCAGGTCTCTCATCGGATCGTCACAGTAGGGCGGCGACTCCGGAAAAGAGCGCGGCGCGGCCGAGGAAGCTCTCGGAGCCGTATTGCTGTCCTGCGCGCCAGCGGCGAGGCATCAGCGTGTAGAAAGGCCCGAGCGCGTAGGTGATCCACGAGGCGGCCATGTCGGCAGGATAACGCGTATGGCGCGGACGCGGGTGAGGTCGAGAGCGTGTCTTATCGAGGAAGTTAACGTGCTGCTGAGCGATGGCGAGGCGAAAGGGCGAGCGGCTCGACCGCAGACGCAAGACACCGGGAGCGCGGGCCCGCGGCCTAGGAATAGAGCCGATGCGGGGTGCCGGGTTCGACGGCAGAGAGCATATCGAAGTACTCCCTGACCTTGACGAGCTTGCCCTCGCGGATCTCGCACATCAGGATGATTGGCAGCTCGAACTTTGTGCCCACGGCCGGTCTGCGGGTCGACGATGGCCACTTTTCGGTGATCACCGCGGAATGCACGTACTCCCAGCAGAGTTTCGTCCCCTCGGGATTGGTGAAGACGTTTACGGGTTTGATGCCGAACCCCTCAGGCTGATCGCGCGCGGCTACGGTGCGTGTGGCCAGTTGCTTGATCTTGTCGCGTCCGCAGAACCTTTCGCCGGTCGCCATGATCATCCACTCGCAGTCTGGAGCGAAGAGGTTGACGATGCTTTCGATGTCGGCCGAGGTCATTGCGTCCGTGAACGCCCGGACGAGGTCGGGATCGTGTTGATCGGACCTGGCAGGTTCGAGAGATAGCTTTGGAGACGCCATGTTCGCATTCTGGCTTTCCCGGCGGCGTGGCGTCTGTCCCAAAAAGGACACTCACATTAGAAGAAAATTGTGCGGTTCGCAGAAGGGCGCGGAGCCGAGGAAGGCGACGCTCCAAGAGAGATCCCTCGTCGGCCGGAAAACGGCCTCGCTCCCTTCGACACAGCACTCAGGGCAGGCGGGATGACAATCCTCGTCGGATTGTCACGCGACGGGGAGGAGGGCGTTGGCGATCTCGGCGGCGAAGGCCTCGAGTTCGGCGGTGCGCTCGGGAGTGGCTTGAAGCTTGTCCTGCTTGCGGACGAACCAGTGGCCGTCGGACTGGATGATGCGCGCGCTCGGGCCGCCGGCGACCAGATACGAAGGCTCGCCGTAGAGCTTGAAGCCGCCGTCGCCGGTGGGAACGAGCAGCGCGCCGCAGTTCCCTTTTCGCACGCCGACGTATTTCTCGTACATCGGGAAGGCGACGACCTCGAAGCCGCGCGTAGTCAGGCTGGTGAGAAAATTGAGATGCTGGGGCGTCAATTCCATGGCGAAAACAGCATACCAAAGAGAAAGGGACGAGCGCGAGCGGAGAGAGACGAAACAAGAGAGATCCCTCGCTGCGCTCGAGATGACAAGCTCACGTCATGGACGGTGGGAGCGAGTTCGGTGGTAGAATCCCGGCACTCCACGAAACGAGGACACCGATGCGCAAACTTTTTCTGCTGGCGATTCTGCTCGTGCCGGGGCTGGTTGCTGCTCAGCAGCCGCAGGATTTTTCGAAAGTTGAGATCAAGGTCACCAAAGTCTCCGGGAACGTCTACATGCTCCAGGGAGCGGGCGGGAACATCGCGGCGTCGCTGGGCGACGATGGAGTCCTGATCGTCGATACGGAGTACGCGCCGCTGGCCGACAAGATTCGCGCGGCGCTCAAGGGCATCGGCATCACCGACAAGCCCGTGCGCTTCGTGATCGACACGCACTATCACGACGACCATACCAACGGGAACGCGGCGTTTGCCGCGGGCGGCGCGACGATTATCGCGCAGGAGAATCTGCGTAAGCGGCTTGAGAACGGCAGCACCGGCGGAAACGGCGGCGCGCTGAAATTTCAGTCGGCGCCCCAGCCTGCGGCCGCGCTGCCGGTGATCACGTACGAGGACCGCATCGCGCTGCACCTGAACGGCGAGGAAATTCGCGTGCTGCACTTCCCTGCCGCGCACACGGACGGCGACTCGGTCGTGTATTTTGCGAAGAGCAACGTGGTGCACATGGGCGATGAGTTCATCCGCTACGGATTCCCGTTCATCGACGTGAACGGCGGCGGGAGCGTGCAGGGAATGATCGCCGCATGCGAAAAGGCGATTGCCGATTTTCCATCGGATGTGAAAGTGATTCCTGGCCACGGCGATGTCGCGACGCTGGACGACGTCCGCGACTACATGAAAATGATGCAGGACACGTCGGCGGCTGTGCAGAAGGCGCTCGCAGCGCACAAAACGCTCGAGCAAATGAAAGCGGACAAAATCCTCGCGCCGTGGCAGAAGTACTCGGGGAATTTCGTCAATACGGACGCGTTTATCGAGACGCTCTACTACTCGCTCACGAGCGCGACGGCCGCCGCGGCAAAGTAGAGTTCGGTCAGCGTTTGTTTCGCCGTCGCTTACGCGGCGGAGGACGAAAGCGAGCCGGACTCGATGCGGCGAAGGACGGTGCGCAGCGCGGCGGCGAGTTCTTCGTCGCCGACGTGGCTCTTGCGGAATTGCAAGCGCACGCGGAAGGCGCCGTCCTCGGCTTCGAACTCGAAGACGAAGGGCTGGGGCCGCGGCGCGGATTCCGTTTCTTCCTTGCGGGCGCGGCGTGCTTCATCCCGGGTGAGTCCGCCCTGCACGATGCGCTGGACCATCTCGTGCATCTTTTTTTCGCTGGGTTGGCGCGCCACCTGAAGCAGCAGCGATTTGGTCACGATTCCCTTTTCGAGGCACGCGTGGCGGACTTCGTCCGGGATGACGCGCAAGGACATCGTTTCGGTGACGGACGAGCGCGCGCGGCCGATCTTTTTCGCGATGTCGTCGTGCGTGTAGTCGAACTGGTCGGCAAGGCGCTGCAAGCCGTCGGCTTCCTCGAACGCGGTAAGGTCCTTGCGCTGTAAATTTTCGATCAGCGCGATTTCGAGCGTTTCGGCGTCGTCCGCGATCTTTTCGATGCACGGCAGCTCATGCAGACCGGCAGCTTGCGAGGCGTGATAGCGGCGCTCGCCGGAGATGATGTGGTAGGCATCCTCGCGCGGGATGTAGCGGACGAGCAGCGGCTCGAGCACGCCCTTTTCGCGGATCGAGTCCGCAAGCTCGCGAACATCGCCGATGACCTTGCGCGGCTGATCGGGGTTCGGCCGGATCTTGTCAATCGGGATCATGCGCCCGACGGACGCGCCGCTAAAGCTGGTCAGCGTTTCGACGTAATGCGCGTCATGCCGCATCTTGAGAGTGACGGGCAACCCGATCCTCTTCGACACGTTGTAATACCTCCTGGGCAAGCTTCTTGTATTCTTCAGCGCCGGATGATTTCGGCGCGTAGGTGAAAACAGTCTCTTTGTAGGCCGGGCTTTCCTCGAGCCGGACGTTTTTGCTGATGCGCGTCTTGAAAAGCGCATTGCCGAACGTCGCGCGAATCTGCTCGTGCGTGTCGCGCGAGATGTTCGTGCGCTTGTCGAACAGGGTGATCACGACGCCGAGGACCTTCAGGTCCGGATTGGGGCGCGCGCGAATACGGCCGTAAGTTTCGAGAAGATCGTCCGTGCCCTCGATCGCGAAGTACGCGGCTTGAATCGGGACCAGCAAATGAGTGGACGCGACGAGCGCATTCACGGTGAGAATCCCGAGCGCCGGGGGCGTATCGAGAACGATGTAGTCGTAATTTTTCAGGATCGGCGAGAGAGCATCTTTCAGCTTGAACGGCGCGTCGAATTGCCCGGCCATCTGCTGCTCGAGGCGCGCAAGTGCCAGGCGGGCCGGCGCCACAAACAGATTCGGGTCTTTCGTCGGGCGGATGATCTTCGCCATCTCGACGGGATGCTCGGCGAAGATGTCGTACATCGTGGATTGAATTTCATCGGAAGAGAAAAAGGCGATCGACGCGTTGGACTGCGGATCGAGGTCAATCAGGAGCGTTCGTTTCTTCTTGAGGGCGAGAGCTGCAGCGAGGTTGATGGAGGTAGTAGTCTTTCCGACGCCCCCCTTTTGATTGGCAACTGCCAGGACGCAGGTCAAACGCTTGCCCTCGCTCCCTATGGCAACCCCAGGCCAATATATGGCCCTGGGGCACCTTCGCACCACCATGCGTAGGCTCACTCTACCTAGTCCCGCGCCTCGAACGCAAGCAAATTCTAATGTTGCGGGCAAGGAGGCAGCGCCAGCGGTCTTGCTTGGATGCGCGGAGCGACACTGGTACACTCCGACCCGATAGAACTTTTCGCCCGGGAGAGTGCATGGAAAGCGCTGAAAACGTTCCTGTGAGTCCCCCACCCGCGCCTGCCCGTGCGAAGCCTGTCGCTCCCATCTGGCACACGGTGGCGTTCCTGATCATCCTGCTCGGATTTGCAGCCTTGCAAACGCTGCCGGTGGTGCAAGCCCGCGCTGCCGTGGTCCCGAGCCGGATACCGACATACATTCTGACGATTTGCTTCGAATTGCTCATGGTCGGCTACATTTGGCTTTTCGGACTGCGGCGCCGCAAAGTTTCGATCCGAGAAATCATCGGAGGCAAGTGGCTGCGCTTTTCGGACTTCTTGATGGACGTGGGAATAGCGCTTCTCTTTTGGTGCGTTGTCTGGGTGGTCCTGCTGGGGTTCACACGTTTGCTGAAATTCAACGGGGAGTCCGCCGCAAAACTTATCTTGCCGCAGACGATAACGGAGCTGGCGATCTTCGTGCTGCTGGCCCTCACCGCTGGATTCTGCGAGGAGTTGATTTTCCGCGGCTACTTGCAACGGCAGTTCCTGGCGCTCACGGGCAACACCGCTGCGTCTGTTGCGTTGCAAGCAGTCGTTTTCGGCGCGGCGCATCTCTACCAGGGCGCCAAGGGCGTGCTGGTGATTTCCGTTTACGGCGCGATGTTCGGAGTTCTCGCGGTGATGCGAAAGAGTCTGCGCCCAGGAATGATCCAACACGCGGGAAATGACATGCTTTCAGGGATTGCCGGCTATCTCGCGATGAAATACAAAATCGCGTTCATGCTGATGCAGGTCGTGAGGCGTTAAGGCTGAGCGGGGTTGCTGTCCTTGAATGTGATCACGATGAAGTGGCCACCCCTTTCCGGCGTAGTCTTGAAAACCGGCTTTGAACTAGCCGGAATCCAGAGCAGCCCGCCTTCCACCGCGTTTGCGGAATCGATTCCGGAATCCGCCGTGATGGAAACGCCCGTCAACCCCGCAACGAGCAAATCCAGCCGGTCGTCCCAGGGTGGCGTCGTGACATTGGGGGCGAGATCCCAATATTCGACGAGGATTTCATCGCTCTCAAACACCGGATAGTGGCTCGTAGCCCCGGCAGAGCTTGGCGGCGGCATGACGCAATCTTCGTGTGGCTGGCCGCGCACGGCCTCCGCGCAGCGATTGCGGACAGTGCCTTGCGGGCGCAACAATTCGATGGCGACATTGCGCAGCGGCCGGTCACTGGGATTGTTGACGGCATGGGAAAACCCGCCGGCCATGTACCCGACTCTGGGCCCGCGCATTGCCGGTTGCTGTGCCGCTCCGGATGGAGGCTCCACGGCGTCGGCTCCGCCAGGAGGAATGCTTATATACGGAAAATCGTGGCGATGCAGCAATGTGGACTCATGCGCTGGAATCTCGACGAAGTAGATCCGGACGTAGGAATTCTCGAAGACGAGATGGTGATGGTATTCCTCCTTTATCGAAATGGACGCCGGAGCAGATGATTGCGTTGGCGCGGGGGACTGCATAGGTGGGGCGGTCTGCGCGCGCACTGAGGAACACAAAAGTACAAGGGAGCCTATCGCCAGTAGGAAAATCCTCAGCGTAGAGAGGAAATCAAGCACGGAGAAGACTCGCACGAAAGACGATCACGAGTCACCAGTCACAAATCACTCGTTACATCTTATATCGGCCGAGATCGTCGTCGCTCAGGTTCTCGAGCCACTTCCGCAAATCCTCGCTCGAGCTTTTCTCGGTTACAGTGCCGCCCATCTTGGAGTTCTTGAGCACCTGGTCCTCGACGAAAATCGGGCAATCGAGGCGCAGCGCGAGCGCCAGCGCATCGCTCGGGCGCGAGTCCATGGACATCGTGTGTCCATCGCGCTCCATCCAGATCAGCGCGTAGAACGTGTCGTCCTTGAGGTCCGAGACCACGACTTTTTGCACGTGGACGTTCAAGCCGTTGAGGACGTTCTTCAGAAGGTCGTGCGTCATCGGGCGGGGCGTCTGGACTTTCTCGATTTCGAGGGCGATGGCGTTGGCTTCGTAGACGCCGACCCAGATCGGCAGAATACCAGTGCCCTGGGCTTCCTTCAGGACCACCACAGGCATGTTCGTTACGGGGTCCATCATTAAACCGCGGATTTTAACCTCGAGTTCCATGATGGCCTCCAGTGCCTCACAACACCTGCTCGCCAATGAGACTGTACGGCGCTGCGCGTGTCACCTTGACCTGCACATATTCTCCCAGAAGATTTTCGCGCGGCGAAGTGAAATTTACGATGCGGTTGCTTGTGGAGCGTCCCGCCCACTGCGAGCGCACAGCATGGTGGGAGTCCACGAGCACTTCGAACGCCTCGCCGACAAGCGCGGCGTTGCGCGCGGCCTGAATCTGGCGTTGCCTCTCTTGCAGGACGGCGTGGCGCCGGGACTTCTCAGTCTCCGGAATCGCATCGGGCATCGTGGCGGCGGTCGTATTCGGGCGCGGCGAATAAGTGAAGGAATACACGCCATCGTATCCAGCGGCATCGAGCAGCGTGAGCGATTCCTCGAAATCCTTCTCAGTCTCGCCGGGAAATCCGACGATAATGTCGCTCGTCACGCTGATCGGGCGGCGCGCGGCGCGAATCCACGCAATTTTCTCGAGGTACTCCTCGCGCGTGTAGGTGCGGCGCATCGCGCGCAGAATGCGTGTCGAGCCGGATTGAACGGGCAGATGGATGTGGTCGCAGAGCGCGGGGATTTCGTCGATCGCGTCCACGATCTCGCGATGAAAATCGTTCGGGTGTGATGTGGTGAATCGAACGCGGCGGATTCCATCGACCGCCGCGACTTCGCGCAGGAGCGCGGCGAAATTCAGCCCGCGCGGCGAAGGATCACGGTAGGAATTCACCGTCTGGCCGAGCAATTGGATCTCGGTGTACCCCGCTTCGGCGAGACGGCGCGCTTCGGCGAGAACCACGGCGCTCGCGCGGCTGCGCTCGGGTCCGCGAGTGTGCGGCACCACGCAATAGGAGCACGCGTAGTCGCAGCCTTCGATAATCGTGAGATACGCGCGAAAGGGATTGTCGCGGCGAGTGATCTCGGTTTCGAAAGTCTCCTCGGTGTCGAGGTCGAGGCCCATCACGCGGCGACCGCCGGACTCGATCTCCGCAACCAGCTCCGGCAGCTTCCGGTAGCTCGCCGAGCCGCACACCAAGCTCACCCAGGGAGCGCGCTCGAAGATCTCTTCGCCTTCCTGCTGAGCCAGACAGCCGAGGACTCCGATAACTTTGTTGTTCGCGATTCCCCGCCACTCTCCGAGGCGCGAGAAAACTTCTTGCGCGGCCTTTTCGCGGATCGAGCAGGTGTTGTACAGCATGACGTCCGCATCGGCGATGTTTGGCGCGGCGCGATAGCCCCGCGCAAGGAGCACACCCGCGACTTTTTCGGAGTCGTGGGCGTTCATCTGGCAGCCGAAGGTCTCGATGTAGAAGCTCTTGCCGTTCGGGGCACTGGCCTCCAGAACCGACACGGGTCGCACATCAGTGGCGGAGAGCGACGGGGCACCCACCAGCGTCTCGACTCCGACATTGAAGGCCTTGCTCATTGCCATGAATTCTAGCACACGGTGCGCACAGGGCTGGACGACCGAGTGAATTCGAAATCTATGATCTTCGTCACACGAACATATGATCATATGATCATATGATATTGATCATGGCCAGTCCGCCGCCCCTCGTATGCTATAAATAGCTATTCTGCAACCGCAGGCAAACACAATCACTTGGGAGGGCCCATGCTTCCGCTCAGCTTCAGAACTAAGACGAATACCGTGTTTGCGGTGGCACTGCTCGGTTTGGTCATTATTGGCTTCCTTTCTTTTCGGGAGACGGCACGGCTGGTCGATGGCGAAAGATGGGTTTCGCACACACGCCAGGTGCTGGAGACGAGCGCGTCGATGTCGTCGCACCTATCCGAAGCCATCGCTGCGCGGCGAGGATACCTGCTCTTCGGCACTCCGAACCAGCCGGAACTTTTCACGGAGGCGAGCCGTGCGACGCAAGCGGATCTAGATGAACTTCGTCGTATCACTGCCGACAACTCCGCTCAGCAGGAGCGTCTCCGCGGGCTCGAGCCACTGATCCAGAGCCGGCTTGCAACTCTTAAGCAGTCGATCGAGCTACGCCAAAGCCATAGAAGCAAAGACGACGCTGAGGCCCAGACCGCCATGGGCAAGCAAGGCGCCGAACTGGGAGAGCAGATTGCGGAGCTGCAGCGGAGTTTCCATGACACTGAATCGGCACTCTTGGTACCGCGTTTGGCGGCCGCAGCGGCCACAGTTCGGCGGACATTTCGGATCGAAACCGCGCTTGCGGCGTCGTTCTTGGTCGTCCTGCTTGCGGCAATCGTATTCGTCAACCGCGAGATTTCGCTTCGGCAGCGAGCCGAGCGTACGTCCATGGACAAGGAGCGGCTGTTGCGCTCCGTGTTGGATAGCAGCGGCGACGCCATCCTGGTGTCCGATCGCCAGGGGAACGTGATCATGCGCAACGCCGTCGCCGTGCAATACCACATCCAGGTGCCGTCGAACGTGCGACCGGAAGAATGGTCTCAGGCATTTGGCGTTTTTCAGCGCGACAAAACGACGCCGGTCCCAGCTTCGGAGCTACCGCTAGCGCGCGCTGCACTTCACGGTGAATCGGTTGACAATTTCGAGGTGTACATCCGCCCGCCGGGCTGGGAGAGCGGGCGCTGGCACCTTGCTTCGAGCAGACCACTGCTGGACGGATCGGGACGACCGCAAGGTGGCATCGTCGTTCTGCGGGACGTTACCGAACGCAAGTTCGTAGAAGAAGATCGCGAGCGGCTGATCGTTGAGCTTTACAAGTCGCTGGAGAAAGTCAAGACGCTTACTGGACTGCTTCCGATTTGCGCCGGGTGCAAGAAAATCCGCGACGACCAGGGATATTGGACACAGGTCGAAGACTACATTGCACGGCATTCTGATGTGACGTTTACCCACGGGCTTTGCCCGGACTGCGTCAGCGGCCTATATCCTGAGGTCGGAAAGAAAAAGCTCAATCATTAGATCGCGCTGCCGGTCGATTTACCTGGGTCAACTTCCGTCGCGTTGCGCCGCATCGCCGCCGCACTGCTCCGTGCTCGCGGCATGCGCCGACGCCTGAACTCGCGGTTTCTCTGCCATAGGCCGGACGCCGAATGGCGCTGCTCCCCGTCAAATAGCCTGTAACCTTTTCCCTGCAAATCGGTATACATCAGAGACAAGCAGCAACAAGAACGGAAACGACCGAATGACAAGGCCGGTGCCGGACGAGGAGCTGATGGTGATGGTGCGCGATGGCGCGGGCGAGATGCTGGGGGTGTTGTTCGACCGGTATCAAACGCCCCTCTTCAATTTCTACTGGAAACTCACGGCGGACCGCGCCGCGAGTGAGGACCTAGTGCAGGAAACGTTTCTGCGCATTCTGAAGTACCGGCGCAGCTATCGTCCGGGCACGCCGTTTCGCCCGTGGATGTATCAGATCGCGCGCAATGCACGTACAGACCATATGACCAAGCAGCGGCCCCAAACCGAGCTCGACGATGAAATGCCGGCTTCCCCGCACGCGATTAGCGCCGCTGAACAGAATCAGCAGCACGCGCTCCTACATCGGGCGCTGCGGCAACTGGCCGAGGACAAGCGCGAATTACTTCTTTTGAGCCGCTTCCAGGGACTCCGTTACGACGAAATCGCGCAGATATTCGGCTGCGAGGCCGGCGCGGTCAAAGTTCGGGTTCACCGCGCCTTGCAGGATTTGCGCGAGGCGTACCTCGGACTCGAACGCGGCGGCGCGGAGATGCGGCGCAAGACAGCGGGAGCGAACAATGAAATGTGAACAGGCGGCGGAATGGATGCCCGAGTATCTCGAAGGCTCGCTCGGGCAAGGTGAGACCAAGCTGATCGAAGGGCACCTCGAAACGTGCGCGGACTGCCGGCAAATGGCGACGCTCGCGCGGAATCTGGTGATGTTGCCGCAGGAAAAGCCAAGCGCCGCGCTGCGCGCGAATTTCCAGGCCGTGCTGGATGCATATGAGGAAGGCCGCACGGAGCGCGCACGCCTTTCCGAAGGACGGCCGCGGCTCGCCGGGTGGGGCCTGCTGGGCTGGCTCCGCTCCCCGATCGCGGGCATGGTTCTGACTGCGGCGCTGCTCGTCGTGGGATTCGTGGGCGGGCGCTACCTGAACGAAGGCAACGCGCACTCTCAACAAGAGCTCGCGGCGATGCAGACCGAGCTTTCGGGCATGCGGCAACTGATGGTGCTGTCGATGCTACAGGAGGAATCGGCAAGCGAACGCCTGCAGGGCGTGAGTTGGAGCACGCGGCAGCAGCAAGCCGATCCGAAGATTCTCGGGGCGCTGCTGCACACGCTGCGCTACGACAGCAGCGTGGACGTTCGCCTCGCGGCGCTCGACGCGCTCAGCCACCACGGCGATCAGGCGCAGGTGCGCCAGGGACTCGCCCAGGAACTCAGCGCACAGGAATCGCCGCTCGTGCAGGTCGAGCTGATCGATCTGCTGGTGGAATGGCACGATCGCAGCGTCGTCGATCAGCTTCACAAAATCGAACAAGACTCGACTTCCGATCCCGCGGTGCGGCAGCGCGCCCATTGGGCGGTCGGGCAATTGAGCTAAGGAGGAGAAAGATGCTGAGAGTGATTTCCTATCTGCTGCAAGCGATCACTGCCGTTGCGCTGCTTTGCGCGTTCGGTATCCGGGCGAAAATTCACACGCACGAAAATGTTGAGGCGGCAGCTCCGGCGCCGGCGTTCGCTGGTTTCCGAACGGCCGCCATGCGCTGGATTGACGATGATTGGGATTGGGGATGGGGATGGAGCATGCCTGTACGCGACGAAGAGTCCATCCACAAAACGTGGACGGTCGCCGCAGTGTCCGGTAGCCGCGTGATCGAAGTCGATAACGTCTCCGGCTCAATCGAGGTCATCGGCGGCGACGGAAATGAGGTGCGAATGGACGTCGATAAGACGCTCCGCGCCGAATCGGACTCGGCACTCGACCGCGCGCGGAAGGAAGTCACGCTCGATATTTCGCAAGACCCGGGCGTGCTGAAAATCTACGTGAAAGATCCGACCCGCTGCGACGGGCCCGGCTGCTGGAGCTTCGGGCACGAGCCGTACTTCGTCGAGATGAATTTCCGGCTAGTCGTGCCGCGCAACTCAGATCTGACATTGAAATCGGTCAACGGGCGTGGAATTCGGGTGCGCGACGTGACCGGCCGATTCTCGCTTCGAAACGTGAACGGCGCAATCGTTATGGATGATGTGTCGGGATCGGGCACGGCGCACACCGTAAACGGGCGCGTGGAGGCGAAATTCCGGCAGAGCCCGCGAGAGAATTGCGATTTCGGTTCGGTGAACGGAGCAATTGACCTCTATTTCCCCTCGAATCTTTCGGCGGATTTCGAGTTCCATACGTTCAGCGGCAGCGTCTCCAGCGACTTCCCATTCGCGGCGCGGCCGATGAATGCGTCCGAGGAGCATCACGGGGCCGTGACCATCTATCGGAGCAATCGTCTTAACGGAGGCCGCGTTGGCGCGGGCGGGCCGGTTATCCGAGCGGAGACCCTGAACGGAGCGATTCGGGTAGCGGAAAGCCACGACCATGAGTGAGCGGGTGATGTGGGGACACTGGCACTTTCCAGTGGTTGTGATTGCTGCGGCGATGCTTGCCGCCGGCGCGGCGTCGCCAGTGGCACGGGGACAAGCATCATCGACGGATAGCGCGGACCGCCTCACGGTGCATCTGACCGATCCCTCGCGACCTGGATTCGTGACAGCACACCTGGTGATCGGTGGCATCACCGTGAAGGCCTACGACGGGAAAGATATTCTGATCGAGGCGCGCACGCGAGACACGGCCCCGGTGCGCACAGAAAATGGAATGCACCGATTGTCGGTCGGCACCACAGGCTTGACCGCCGAGGAAGAAAACAACGACGTCAACATCAGCACGGAGTCGTTTATGCGCCCGGTCGATTTGGCGCTCACCGTGCCCGTACACACGTCGCTCACGCTGCACACCGTGAACGGCGGAAACATCTCTGTCAGCGGGGTGGACGGCGACCTGGACGTCAATGTCGTGAACGGCAGCGTGACGCTGGAGAACGTTTCGGGCAGCGCAGTCGCGCACACGGTCAATGGCCGCGTCGCCGCCACGTTTGCGCATGTGAATGCACTGAAACCCATGGCGTTCAGTTCGGTGAATGGTGAGATCGACGTGACATTTCCTGCGGATCTGAAAGCCAGTCTCAGCCTCCATTCGTTTCGCGGAGACGTGTTCAGCGATTTCGACGTGCAAATGCAGGGATCGTTCCGCCAGCCGATTGTCGAGGATTCGAGCAGCAGAGACGGCAAGTATCGCGTGCTCACGGACCGGGCAGTGTACGCGACAATCAATGGCGGCGGGGCCGAGATTCAGTTCAACAATCTGAATGGCAACATCTACATTCGCAAGGCTGGTGGCACGCACTGACCGGCGCTACGGGCGGGATGGCCGAACCCGGGGTCACCAGCCCAATACGTACGCGAACATGAGCGGAGCGACGATGGTGGCGTCCGACTCGATAACGAAGCGCGGCGTATCCACGCCGAGCTTGCCCCAGGTGATTTTCTCGTTGGGGACGGCCCCGGAATACGAGCCGTAGCTGGTCGTCGAATCGCTGATCTGGCAGAAGTACGCCCACAGTGGCACGTTCTCCCGCCGCAAATCCTGATGAAGCATCGGCACGACGCAGATCGGAAAATCACCGGCAATGCCGCCACCGATCTGGTAGAAGCCAATTGGGGTCTTGCTCGCCGTCTCGGTGTACCAGCGGGCGAGTTCCACCATGTACTCGATGCCCCCGCGCACGGTCGTGGGGTTCTTGACGCCTCCGCGGATCACTTGCGCCGCAAACATGTTGCCCAGCGTCGAATCCTCCCAGCCCGGGACGATCATGGGCAGGTTTTTCTCGGCGGCGGCGATCATCCAACTGTCCTTTGGGTCGATCTGATAGTGCTCTTTTAGCTTTCCCGACTTGAGGACCTTGAAGAGATATTCGTGCGGGAAGAACCTTTGCCCGCTGCGATCGGCCGCGTACCATTCTTCCATCACAATGCGCTCGATGCGGCGCATTGCTTCCTCTTCCGGGATGCACGTGTCGGTCACGCGGTTCAGGTGGTGATTCAGCAGCTCGACTTCCTGATCGGGCGTCAGATGGCGATAGTGAGGCACGCGCCTGTAATGATCGTGGGCGACGAGATTGTAGACGTCCTCTTCCAGATTCGCGCCGGTGCAACAAATCCCGTGCACCTTGTTCTGGCGGATCATCTCGGCAAGCGACAGGCCGAGTTCGGCCGTGCTCATCGCTCCCGCGAGCGTGACCAGCATTTTGCCGCCGCTCGCAAGGTGCTTCACGTACGCTTCCGATGCGTCGATCACCACCGCCGCGTTGAAATGGCGATAGTGGTGCTTCAAGAATCCCGTGATCGGGGACTTCGCAGACGTGCTCATGGCTTCTCCTTGGTTTGGGGTTGATTTTAGAAACACCCGTGCCTTGCGAGTGCTCGTCTGACCAACTGCGGCTAGAAGTAGCTCGCCGTGTAATTCAAAAGTCGAAAGAATTTATGCGGAGAAATATGGAATTGAAAAGGGCTGCAGTGGAATTCGTGCTGCACGATGAATGAATAACACAAACAATGCAGCATGCATACGAAATTCTGCGCAGTCCGGCTGGCGATTTTTCTCCTTTCGCCGCGGATTGCGTGCACGGGAGCGAGTCCGGTGTGTCGTTTCAAACAGCAGAATTGAATACGCACGTTTGAATCTCCCTATCGCGTGTGCTACGGTAGATTCGCCCGGCAAATAAATTTCCTGAGGGGGAAACAATTTTCAGCCTGGCAGTCCTTTTCTTCGCGAATCCGCTGACGCTTCTGGAGCAGACGACCGGCGTAGCGCGAGTCATTCTCGGGCTTCTACTAGTTCTATCCGTTTTTTCCTGGGCGCTCATTCTTCAAAAATACGCGCAGCTCGGCGGGATGGAACGCAAGTCCACCCAATTCCTTCAGATGTTTCGTGCTGGCCGCGGACTTTCTGACCCGAACACACTGCGCGCCGGTGCCGGAGGAACGCCGCTCGTCTCCGTCTACGCAGCGGGCTACCGGGAACTCGAAGCGCAGATCGGCGGAGCGAATCCTCGAGCGGGCGCGACCGGGGGTAAGCTAAGAAACGCCAACGCCGTGGGCGTCGAAATGCAGGTCGCGGCGGGCGAGGAAGTACGCCGCCTAGAAAAGGGCATGTCCACGCTTGCCACGATTGCTTCCGTTTCACCGTTCATCGGACTATTCGGCACGGTCTGGGGCGTGATGGACTCGTTCGCTGGACTGGGTGACGTCGGCGCCGCGAGCCTTCGCGCGGTTGCGCCGGGTATTTCAGAAGCGCTAATCACCACGGCCGCCGGTCTCTTTGCAGCGATCCCGGCGCTCATCGCCTACAACCACTATTTGCACGGCATCCGCGGCGTAGCCTCGCGGATGAACGATTTCTCCGCGGAGTTCGTAGCAAAGGTGGAAACGCTGTACAGCTCCTAGAAATTTCTTATGCCCCAGGTTCAGCGCGATATCGGCACGTCGCTCTCCGACATCAACATGGTGCCGTTCATCGACGTTGTGCTCGTCCTGCTGATTATTTTCATGATCACCGCGCCGATCCTTCAGTCCGGCATCGAAGTGGACGTGCCGAAGACGAAGACCGTTAAGGAACTCACCGAAGTCCGCATGGTAATTACGATCGACCGCGGCCAGCGCGTCTATTTGAATGACAAACCGGTGAACATCCACGATCTCGGCCAGCAGGTCGTCTCGCAGTCGCACGACCCTAAAAAACAGGCCGTGTACGTGCGGTGCGACGAGACGGTGCCGTTCGGTAGCTGGGCGACGGTGGTTGACGCGCTGCGGCAGGCCGGCATCCAAAATATCAGCGTGGTGACGCAGCCGCTCAGCGAGCGCCCGCAGACGCAATGACGTGTCAACCGCGGCGACAATCCGGCACGGCGATCAACTCAAGCCCTTTCTGCTGGCGTCGCTTGCGTTGCACGGCGCGCTCGCAGCCTATTTCCTGGCGACGGGCCTTTGGGCTTTGTTGCATCAAAATCAGAACTGGGGCAGCGAAGGCGGCTCCGTGACGGTCGGCATCGTTGGCAACGTCCCGGCAATTCCTCTGCCGCAGCCGGATGTGGTTTCGACGAATCGCGTCGTCGATGAATCGAAGGGCCTGTTCAAGGCCGAGCCGAAACCGCTGCCCAAGCCGACACCAGACGCGACACCGATCCCGAAATTCGAGCGCAACAAGCCGCCGAAGTATGTGACGCACCCGTCAAAACTGCTTGAGAATCCCACACCGCCTCCGCCCAACGCGATTCCCTACGGCGGCGGCGGAACTCCGGCGATTCCGGTTACATCTTTTGCGCTTGGCCCCGGCACGACGCAGGCGGGCCTTGGCTTCACTGGCGCTACGGGAGGAGATTTCGGCTCGCGCTTTTCGTGGTACGTGGAAGCGGTGCAGCGGCGCATCAGCAGCAACTGGCTGCAATCGGCAATCGATCCGAGCGTCACAACCGCGCCCCGCGTCGTCGTAACGTTCACGATTATGCGCGACGGTTCGGTGACGAATATTCAAGTGACGCAGCGGAGCAACAACTATTCCGTGGACAGTTCGGCGGTGCGCGCGGTGCGTGATTCGAGCCCACTCGATCGCCTTCCGCCAGGATATTCCGGCTCAAATGTGAACGTGGAGTTCTGGTTCGATTTTCACCGTTAAGGATTTCTTCGAAATGATCGCAAACTGGGGACCAAGTAAAGGCACGGTTTCATGAAACGAAAATCTGCCCTCTTATCAGTCTTCGTGGTTGCATCTGCACTGTCGATGATTGCTTCGCCGCGTCCCGCTGCGGCGCAAGACTGGTTCAAGACAGGCACGGGCCTCGGCGTCACGAAGGCGCGCGTCGCGGTCCCGGATACTGTTGCACGGTCCACGTTTGGCGAGCCTCTTCCGAAAACATTCCACGACGTTCTGTGGGCCGATCTGGAATATTCGGGGATTCTCGATCTGGTCAGCCCGAGCTTCTATCCACTTCAAACGCCGAGTCAGCCGAACGAGCTGAAAGCTGAAGACTGGTCCGCAGCGCCGGCCAATGCTTACATGGTCGCTTACGGCAACCTGACGACCGACGGATCGAATCTGGCTTTCGCGGGATTTCTTTCCGATGTGCGAAACCCCTCGGCTCCGCTCGCGTTGCAAAAAATCTATCGCGGTCCCGCGACGGACGCCGGCGCCCGGAAGCTCGCGCACGAATTTGCAGACGACATCGTGGCGGTGCTCAGCGGCGGCCAGCCCGGCATCGCGCAAACGCAAATCGCCTTCGTGAGCGGGCGCAGCGGCAACAAGGAAATCTGGGTGATGGACTATGACGGCGCGAACCAGCAGCAACTGACGCATCTGAAAACCATCTCGCTCACGCCGCGGTGGTCGCCAGACGCCACGCGGATCGCCTTCACATGCTTTGCGCCCGTTCGGGGCGTCACGTCCGCGCAAATCTGCATTTATTCGACGGTTTCCAACCGCATGATCGCTTTTCCGCGCTATCGCGGCACGAACAGCGCGCCGGCGTGGTCCCCGGACGGCTCGCAGATCGCGTTTACGTCGAGCCAGAATGGCGACCCCGAGATTTACGTTGCCGACATCGATGGAGCGCGCCTGCACCGCATTACGTTCGCGGCTGGCGTGAGCACATCTCCCGCGTGGAATCCAAAAACCGGAAAACAGATGGTCTTCGTCAGCGACCGCGGCGGCGTGCCCGTGCTCTACCTTTCGAACTCCGACGGCTCGAACGTCGAGAAACTTGATTTGCCAGACATGGGTTACGTCGTCGATCCGGCGTGGTCGCCGAACGGCCAACTGCTCGCGTTCAGTTGGCGGCGCCCGAGCGGCAATTACGATATCTACGCGATGGACATCGTCAGCCACCAATTGGTTGAGCTGACGCGCGATGCGGGCCGCAACGAGCGCCCAAGTTGGGCTCCGGACGGCCGCCATCTTGTGTTTGAATCGACGCGCACCGGCACGCGCCAGATTTGGACGATGCTGGCGGACGGCAGCGAGCCGAAGCAGTTAACGTTTCAAGGGCAGAGTGAGTCGCCCAACTGGTCACCGAAATGATCAGGGAGAGGAATATGGATGGACGGAAGGCGCGGCACTTGACACTTCGAGTTCGTTCCATGCAATTTGGGTTTCGTCTAGCTCGCACGGAAACGCCATAAGGAGGCAGCCAATGCGGTCCGGTAATTTTCGAAAGTTTGCACTGCTGCTCAGTCTCTTCTCGGCCGCCGCAGTCATCGGCGGTTGCAAACACCAGGTTCCTGCCACGGCGCCCGCTCCGGCTCCGGCGCCCGCCGTGCCGCCGACGGTGACGTTGAATGCGTCACCTGCGTCCGTGAATCCGGGGCAAACGGTGACGCTGTCGTGGTCATCCACCAATGCCACGGACCTCAACATCGCGCCGGAAGTAGGAAAAGTTGCGCCGCAGGGATCGACGCCGGTCAATCCGACGCAATCCACGACCTATACGATCACGGCCACGGGATCGGGCGGCAGCGCCACTGCGACCGCCCACGTGGATGTCGCCTCAGCCGCTCCGCCTCCGACTGCTGCACCGGCGCAGGCGCCAAACCTGAGCGATCTTTTCGAGCAGAACGTGAAGGATGCGTACTTCGATCTCGATAAGTCCGATCTTCGCGACGATGCGCGTAGCGCCTTGACGAAGGACGCCGAGTTTCTCCGATCGTATCCGGACGTACGCGTCCTGATCGAAGGCCACTGCGATGAGCGAGGCTCGACCGAATACAATCTCGCTCTCGGCCAGCGGCGCGCCGAAGCTGCGAAAAACTATCTGATCTCGCTCGGCATCACCGCGGGCCGGATCGATTCGACAAGCTGGGGCAAGGAACGTCCGTTCTGCACCGAGCACGATGAAAGCTGCTGGCAGCAGAATCGACGCGCCCACTTTGTCCTCGCTCACTAATTGAATAATTGCGCTGGTGGGGCGGCTGGAAGCACCGAGTCGCTGCCGCCGGCGCGCGGGCGTCGCGAAACTGAACGGGCCGCGATCGATAATGTAGCCGGTCTCATATCTTCAAGGAGGAATACCTGTGCGCACACGATGGATGGCGCTCGCATTCGCGGCGGTATTTTTTGGAGCACTCGGCGGAGCGCTTCTCGCGCCGCAGCCAGCCGGGGCCGTCTCGAAGGAGATGATCGAGCTTCAGCAGCAGGTCGCACAAATTCTGCAGGGGCAGCAGGACCTGCGCAGCGCGGTGGACAGCAACAACGCGTCGCTGAAGACGCTCGTCCAGCAGTCGCTCGATTCCGTGAACAAGCTCAGCGGCGAAATGGGCTCGCTACAAAAGTCCGTGCAGGAGGTGCAGGCCAACACCGGCGCGCGCATCGACACGATGACGCAGCAGACGCAAGGCCTCTCCGACAACTTGCAGGACGTGCAGGCGCGCGTGGGAAAACTCTCACAGCAGCTGACCGACGTGCAAAACCTGCTGCAAAGCATCGACGCGAAGGTTTCGGGCGGCGCGACGGCTAATCCCGTCGCCGCAAGCGCCCCCGGTGGCGCCCCCTCCGCGAATCCGCCGATGCCGCCGATCTCTGCGGACACGCTCTACCAGAATGCGCTGCGTGATTTCACCGGAGGGAAATACGATCTTTCGCAGCAGGAGTTCTCCGATTACATCAAGAACTTCCCGTCGAACGACCTCGCCTCGAACGCGCAGTTCTACCTCGGCGAAGTCGCCTACGCGCAGGGCGATTTCAAGGGCGCGATCGCTGCGTACGACACGGTGCTCTTGAACTACCCGAAAAGCTTCAAGCTGGCGGCTTCCCTGCTCAAAAAAGGATTCGCAGAACTCGAGTTGGGCCAGAAAGCCAGCGGAACGCGCGATTTGCGCGAAGTTACTCGTCGTTTTACAGGCTCGGACGAAGCGCGGCGCGCCCAGGCCAAGCTGCGCGAGATCGGCGCGACGGCCGCGCCCCACTCCTCTCACTAGAAGCGTGGCTTACGCGCGCAGGAAATCCGCCTGCCAATCTTTCACCAACTGCTTGATCGCCTTGCGATCGGTCAGCTTGCCGTCGAGCACCTTGCGCGCCAGTTCTGGCAGCTCGGCGTCGCTCGCAAATCGCAGTGCGACAAGCTGGCCCACCTCGAACTCGGGAATTCGCGCGCGCAAATCCTGCGGAAGTACCTGCTGCATTCTCAGCCGCATTTCGAGGCGAATCACGCGGTCCTGCACTGTGAGTGCGAACACCCGCGCCGTGAACGCGAGCAGGAGCAGCGCAACCGCCACCAACAGCGAAATCACGCGGTCGGCCGAGAATGCGTGTACGAGGCGGTAAATTGACCATCCCAGATTCAGCAGAAAAATCGGCAGCACGACAAAATGGAATGCCGGAACGGACTTCGCGTGATTCTCGAAAGTTTGCGCCTGATTCATGGCTACCCCTCCAACGAAAGGCAATGGCTCGCGCGCGGATTCTAGCAGATGACGACGCGGCACATCGCCCGCCGCTGGCCTCCTCGATACGTGGCTCCAATTCCCTCCTGGCTCCGTTTGGGCTATACTCCTGCGCATGTCAGTCAACAAAGCTATTCTCGTGGGGCGCCTGGGGCGCGATCCTGAAACTCGCTACACGTCGGGCGGCCAGGCCGTCGCGAACTTCACTCTCGCGACCGATGAGACATTCAAGGACCGCGCTGGCGAGCGCCAGAAGCGCACCGAGTGGCACCGCATCGTCCTGTGGGGGAAACTCGCGGAAATCGCGCAGCAGTATCTCAAGAAAGGGATGCTGGTCTATGTGGAGGGACGCATCCAAACGCGCCAATGGGAAGATAAGCGCGACGGCCAGAAGCGCACCACCACCGAAATCGTCGGAAACGTGATGCGCATGCTTACGTCGCGCGCCGAAGGCGCCGCTGCGGGAGCGGGTGCGAGCGCGGGCGGCGGCATGAGCCACGGCCGCTCAGCCGATGCCGACTTCGATGTCGTCGGCCCCGGGCCGGAAGAGCCCGCTCCGTCAGGCCCTGAAATTTCCGACGAAGATATTCCTTTTTAGTCTTTGCTGTCAGGCCAGTCGGAGGAATTTCTTCAGGCTTACTTCTTCGCTCCGTTGCCGCCGGATGGGGCCGCGGGCGCGGCGCCCGCGATGGCATCAAGCTGATCGTCATCCAGCACCGGCAGCGTGGGCAGGACTTCCGAGGCGATCGAGCGATGCTGAATCATCACGTCTTTCCGCATCCTGCCGTCGCGGAACTCCACAGCGCGCTTGGCATATTGCGCGATGTCCGCCTCGTGCGTGACGATGATGACCGTCAGGCCGTGGTGGTCGTTTAGGTTCTGCAGAATCTCCATAATTTCAACGCTCGTCCGGCTGTCGAGATTGCCCGTCGGCTCGTCCGCAAGCAGCAGCGAGGGATTGTTGACGAGGGCGCGCGCGATCGCCACGCGCTGCTGCTGTCCCCCCGATAGCTGCGACGGAAAGTGGCCCGCTCGATCGGCCAGTCCCACGCGCTTCAGGGCCTCCTCCGCGCGCTTGGCGCGCTCCTCGATCGGAACCCCAGCGTAGATCGTCGGCAGTTCCACGTTTTCGAGCGCCGACGTGCGCGACAGCAAGTTGAACTGCTGAAAGACGAACCCGATTTTGTGGCTGCGGATTCCGGCGAGCTCCGCCTTGGTGTGCCCCGAGACGTCCTTCCCGTCGAGGTAGTAATGCCCTTTCGTCGGCTTGTCGAGGCAGCCAAGGATGTTCATCAGCGTCGATTTCCCGGACCCCGACGCGCCCATCACTGCGACGAACTCTCCCGGATAGATTTCCATCGAGACGCCGCGCAGGGCGTTCACCTGAATTTCGCCGAGATCGTATGTCTTGTAGATGCCGTCCAGACGGATCGTCGGAACGGCTCCCGCGGGGTGGTTCGCAGGGACAGGAGACGAGTTTTTGGCTGTCGTTGAGTTCGGATCCATGGGGTTCGGCTGGCTACAATGATCCTGACGAGATGCTGAGTCCGCTTGCGAATTTTCCTGGCGAGCCCGGTACCCCGAGCCTGAATGTCGAGGCCCGGCTGCGGATTGAGCCGCCGCTCCGCTAGTGCGCCGCTGCTGCGGCCGCGGCGTCTTTCTTCCGCTGCTCGTCCAGTTGCCGCAAGAAGTCGTCGAACTTCGTCTGCTGTTCCGGAGTCAGCACCGCCCGAATATTGGCGCGTCCCTGCTGCCGGATCTGCTCCCGAGTGGGATCAAGCGGCGCGTAAAGCGCCTGCCACTTCGCGCGCGTGTCGTCGATCGCAACGACGACCTGCTTCTGCTGCTCCGGCGTCAGTCGAAGCCGCTGCGTGAGATCGTCCACCACCTGATCGCGAGTCGGCTTGGTGTTGGGAACCGGTTGCTGTCCCAGAACGCGCTCGTCCCACAGATGGTTGCCCACTCCTCCCAGAAGCGCACCCAGCAGAAACACCACCAGTACGAGACCCGCTGCTTCCAGTCGTGCCTTGTTAGTTGCCATGATTGGATTCCGCCACCATCATCAGGACCTCGTCTCCGTTTGCCGGCAGATTCGCCGGGTCAGGAGAGAAGAGATCGCTTACACCTGTGAGACGCGTAGAGTCGGCATTCGGTTGCGGGCGGTGGCCCCATCCAGCGTCGTACGTCACTAGAAGTGCTAGCGCCAGTGACGCCGTCGCCGCAACGCGCCACGCCAGCGAAACGAACGGCTGCCACAACACGCCGCGGTCCTGCTCTGCTGCGCGTATCCGCGCCATAACGATTCGCGCAAATGCAGGCCCGGGATCCGCAGACGGCTCCGCAAGCCTCAGCAGGCGCGCGCTTTCCGCGGCCTGCTCGAGCGCGGCGCGGCATCCGGCGCAATTCTTCCAGTGCTCGGACGCCCGCTTGGCGTCGGCAGAGTTCAACTCATTGTTGAGGTAGTCTTCGAGCAGCGCTTCGTATTCCGAACACGCCGCATTTCCAAGCTCCGTGTCCATTGCCATGGCTTTATCCCTTCCTTTGTCCCGCTGAAGCTGTGCCCGCCTTGTTGGCCGTAGCCATCCGGCGGCGATAGACATCCATAATCCGGCCTCGCGCGCGGAACAGTCGCACCTTCACCGTGTTCACATTGAGTTTGAGGATTTCGGCCAGCTCTTGCACTGAAAATCCTTCCACTTCCTTCAATACCAGTAACTGGCGGTCTTGCTCCGGGAGCGCCGAAAGCATCCGTTCGAGCAACTCCCGTGTTTCCGCCCGCTCGTTCGGACCTTGGGGCGGCCGCTCCGCCGAAACGATTCCATCCAGCCGCGAGACCTGCTCCTCGGATAAATCCGCCTCATACACGAGCGGCCGAACCTTGCGCTTCCTCAGATAATCCCAGCACTCGTTAACTGCAATCTTGTACAACCAAGTCGAAAACGCCGCCCGCTGATCGAACCTTTTGATCCCCAGATAGGCCTTGAGGAAAACCTGCTGCGCAACGTCCTGCACGTCCTCCGGCCGGCGAAGAATGCCTCCGACCAGCGCGAAGACCCGCTGCTGGTGGCGCCGCACCAGTTCCTCAAAAGCCGCCTCTGTTCCATTCTGAGACAGCCGCACCAACTCCCTGTCTTCCTGCTTTTCTCCGCGTACGAGCGGGAGACTGAGCGCAGGTGCGCTGGCTGCCATACTCTTTGGGACGTTGCTCATTCGCGTTCGGTTACGCCAAAATAAAGCTGAGTTCCTTGGTATTTTTTCTTGCGGGTGTCACTAGTCCATGTAACAATACCCGCCATGATAATCGGCGAACGCATTCGCTTGCTACGCGAAACAAAAAAACTTTCCCAGGGCGATATCGAAAAGCGCACGGGTCTGCTTCGTTGCTATATCTCGCGCGTCGAGAACGGACACACCGTTCCGGCGATCGAGACGCTTGAAAAGCTGGCGCGAGCCATGGAAGTGCCTCTCTACCAGCTTTTCTACGACGGCGAAGAACCGCCCGTGCTGCCGAATCTTCCGAAGCGCAAGAGCGCGGATGATATCGCATGGGGCAGCACCGGCAAAGAGGCCCGCTACCTGGGCCGTTTTCGCCGGCTCCTCGGCCGCATTGAAGAAGGCGACCGCAGGCTGCTGCTTTTCGTAGCACAGAAAATGGCCAACCGCTAGCGGATTACTTTCGCACCCTTTCTCCGCGGCGCGGTCCACCAAATTTGCCTGACCATCGATTCGAGAGTGCGGGTGTCTCCGCATTGTTCCGATTTTCGCCCATTCGATCCGCATACGTCCTCTATTCCCATTCGATCGTGCTCGGAGGCTTCGAGCTGATATCGTAAACCACGCGGTTGACACCCGGCACTTCGTTCACGATCCGTACGGAGATTCGTTCCAATACTTCCGCGGGTAAGCGCGACCAATCCGCCGTCATGCCGTCGAGCGATTCGACCACGCGAACTGCGATCGCGTCCGCGTAGGTCCGGCCATCGCCCATCACCCCGACGCTGCGCACCGGTAGCAGCACCGCGAATGCCTGCCACACTTTGTTATATAGCCCCGCCCGCTGGATTTCATCCACGACGACTGCATCCGCTCCGCGCAGCCTTTCGAGCTTTTCGCGCGTCACTTCACCCAACAATCGCACGGCCAGGCCAGGTCCCGGGAACGGCTGCTTTACGAGAATCTCTTCCGGCAGACCGAGTTCCTTGCCGATCTGGCGCACCTCGTCCTTAAACAAATCGCGCAGAGGCTCGATTAAAGCAAACGGCATGTCGGCAGGCAAACCGCCGACATTGTGGTGCGACTTGATCACCGCGGAGGGGCCCTTCACGGAAACCGACTCGATCACGTCCGGATACAGCGTCCCCTGGACGAGAAACTTGATCGGCAATCCGCCTTGCGTCGACGCGACGAGTTTCCGTTCCTCTTCCGCGAACACGGCGATGAACTCGCCGCCGATGATTTTCCGCTTCTGCTCCGGATCGGTGACGCCTCGCAACTTGCCAAGAAATCTTTCGGATGCATCCACGCCGATCACGTTGAGGCTCAGCCGCTCGCGCAGCATTTCCAACGTGTCGCGGAATTCATTTCGGCGCAGCAGCCCCGTATCGACGAATACGTTCGTCAGGCGATCGCCGATTGCCCGCTGAACCAGCGCCGCGGCCACGGTCGAATCCACCCCGCCGCTCAGCGCGCAGATGGCGCGAGCGCCTTCGGCCTGTTTGCGGATCGATTCCACCGTCTCGGCGATGAATCCCGCGCGATTCCAATTTTTCTCCGCGGCGCAAATTCCGAAAACGAAATTCACGAGGATGTCCGTTCCACGCTCGGTGTGATTCACCTCAGGGTGGAATTCGACCCCGTAGAATCCACTGGCCTCATTTTCGATCGCCGCCACGGCATTGTCCGTCTGCGCGGTGCGATGAAATCCCGTCGGCAAACCGACCACGTGATCGCCATGGCTGTTCCAGATTTTGAGTTGCAGCGGCAAACCATCGAACAGCTTCGAGTCGCGTTCGATTTCAAGCTTCCCTGGGCCGTATTCGCGCCGCTCGGCGCACTCCACCTTTCCTCCGAGCGTGTACGCGAGCCACTGCATTCCGTAACAGATTCCGAGCACGGGCACGCCGAGCTGCAACACTTTCGGGTCGCACACGGGAGCGTCCTTGTCGTACACGGAACTCGGGCCGCCCGAGAGCACGATGCCCACCGGTTCCTGCGCACGGATTTCCGCAATCGTCGAGGTGCATGGCAGAATCGCTGAGAACACTTGCTGCTCGCGAATCCGGCGCGCGATCAGTTGCGTGTACTGCCCGCCGAAGTCCAAAACAAGGATTCCCCGTTTCGTGCTCACCGTACCTCCGCGCTCTTTCTCCGCCGCCGCTCCGCTATTCGCCGCCATTGAGTTCCCCGTGCCTTTCGCAACCCTTAGTGTTTGTCGTGCCCGAAAAGCGACAGATCAATCGCATCCGCCATCGCCTTGTATCCGGCATCGTTCGGATGGAGGTGATCTCCGCTATCGTAGGCGGGCAATGGCTTGGTCGGATGCGCCGGATCGTGCACCGCCGCATCGAAATCGATCACGCCGTCGAACGCGCCGCCTGTGCGAATCCAATTGTTCACTGCCTCGCGCTTCGCCTCGGCATCGGGCGACCAGTACGTGGCGCCCTCGAACGGCAACAGCGTTCCCCCGAACACTTTGATTCCCCGCTCATGCGCTCGGTCGATGATCTGCCGCAAGCCGGCGATCACATCGTCGGCGCTGACCGCCTGATCGGCTCCGACATTCGGAATGTTCGAAAATCCGATGTCGTTGATGCCCTCCAGCACGATGATATCCTCGGCCCCGGGCTGCACGAGGGCGTCGCCATCGAGGCGCGCGAGGGCGTTGACGCCGATCTGATCGTGCCAGATGCGATTCCCGCTGATTCCGGCGTTGAGCACGGCCATATCCGGATGTTTGCCCGGCTCGCCGAGAAGCCGCGCTGCAAACTGGCTGGGCCAGCTCTCGTCCGCGTCGACCGTGGACCTCGCTCCGTCCGTGATGGAATCGCCGAACGCAACGATGGCTGCGGCATCCTTCGGCGCCACCACGTCCACGCCTTCGAGGAAATACCACGCCGCCTGCTTCCTCGCATCCGGGATATCCGGCTTCCCGGAGAAGTCTCCCGGTCCCGAAATGTAGGTCGTGTGCAAGCCGGTCGAATGCCACGTCGGAATTCCCGTCTTTCCCGGCACAAATACGCTGATTACCAGATCGCCCAACTGCGGAACCTCAAGATCGACGGGATCGCTCAGCACCTCTGCGCCCGGGGGGATCGCGATCGACGCGCGACCGCTAAACGCGAGCGCTCGATCCGACGCGGGCACGATCGCGCTGCCGCCTGCATGCAGCGCGATATGAGCAGCTCCGATCCTCAACGGCGCCGCGCCATAGGCGTTCGATAGCTTCACGCGCGCCTGCGTGCCGCCGATGCTCGTGCGCACCACCATTCGAATCGTTTGGTTTTCAAACCCTTCGGACGGCATCGAGCGGCCGGCGAAATTGACCTGCCCCTGCATCGAGGCGCTCCACGTGCCGACCCAGCGCTCACCAACGCTCTTCTGCGCGTGCGCACTCGGAGCGATCAGGACCGCCGCAAAGGCGAGAGCGAGGACCCCTTGCCGCCAGAACATCCGCCGCACAATCCGCACGGGCTGATCTCCCTTCGAACCGAAAGTTTTCGGCGCGCGCTACTTCAATACGATGTTCACCAGCTTTTTCGGCACCACGATAATCCTTACGATCTCTTTGCCGACTAGCAGCGGCGCAATCCGGGAATCGCTCTGGGCGCGTTCCTTAATCTCTTCCTCACTCAGGCCTTCGTCGACAAGGATTTTGCTGCGCACGCGGCCGTTGATCTGGATGATGATCTCGATCTGCTCTTCGCGCGTCAGATCCTCGCGATAGACCGGCCACTTTTCCCGGGAGATCGTGCTCGAATTTCCAAGCATTTCCCACATCTCCTCGGCCACGTGCGGCGTCATCGGCGAAAGCATCAGCACGAGGAATGCAAGCACCCGCTTCAGCACCACCGGCGAAACGTCCTGATCGAGCGGTTCCTGCGCTGTAAGTTCGTTTACGAGCTCCATAATTAGCGCGATCGACGTGTTGAAGTGCCAGCGCGACTCGAAGTCGTTCGTCACGCGCTTCAGTGTCTGATGCGTCTTGCGGACGAGGATTTTTTCCTTAGCCGTCGCGTGCGAGAAATCCGTCAGCGCGTTCCAGTCGATCACGGCGCTCTTCACGCGGGGCCCGTGCTTCTCGACCAGCCGATAGACCCTGTTCAGGAAGCGCGCCGAGCCTTCGATTCCCTGCTCGCTCCATTCGAGGTCTTTTTCCGGGGGCGCCGCGAACAGCGTGTACATCCGTCCCGTGTCGCAGCCGTATTTGTCCGCCATCTCGATCGCGCCCACGAGATTGCCTTTCGATTTCGACATCTTCGCGCCGTCTTTCAGCACCATTCCCTGCGAGAAGAGGCGCTTCACCGGTTCGCGATGGCTGATCAGCCCGAGGTCGTTCATCACCTTGCAGAAAAACCGCGAATAGATCAGGTGTAGGATCGCGTGCTCGACACCGCCGATGTACTGATCGATCGGAAACCAGTACGCGGCCTTCGCCTTGTCGAATGGCGCGCGGTCGTCGTGCGGGTCCGTGTAGCGATAGAAATACCACGACGAATCGATGAACGTGTCCATCGTGTCCGTCTCGCGCCGCGCCGGTCCGCCGCACTTCGGGCAAACCACATTCACGAATTCCGCGACGCCCGCCAGCGGCGATTGCCCTTGTCCGGTCAGCGCCACGTTTTCAGGCAGGCGCACCGGCAACTGATCGTCCGGCACCGGCACGATGCCGTCCTTGTCGCAGTAGATCACCGGGATTGGCGTGCCCCAATAACGCTGCCGAGAGATTCCCCAGTCTTTCAGGCGATACGTCGTCTCCGCGCTGCCAAATTTCTTGGCGCTTGCGTCGGCGGCCATTTTCTCGATTGCCTCATCGGACGTAAGGCCCGTGTACGGCCCCGAATCGACGACTCGTCCGTATTCGGTGGACGCCTCGTTCATGCGATCCGCGCGCAGCGGCGGTTTGTTGAGCGGCTGGACCACAATCTTCACGGGCAGATTATATTTTTCGGCGAACTCGTAGTCCCGCTGGTCGTGCGCCGGAACGCACATCACCGCGCCCGTCCCGTATTCCGCCAGCACGAAGTTCGCGACCCAGATCGGTACGCGCTCGCCCGAAAACGGATTCACCGCGAACCGCCCCGTAAAGAATCCGACTTTCTCGGCTGTGGCGATGTCCGCCGCTTTCACGCTCTTCTGCCGCATGGACTTGAGCTGCGCTTCCATGCCGGAGCGCCCCGGCACGCCATCGAGCAGTTTTTCGAGCTTCGGATGGCCCGCCGCCACGACGATCGCCGCAACGCCGTAGATCGTATCGATGCGCGTGGTAAAAACTTCGAGGCCCGGCCCATCCGAGCCCGCAACATCAAACCGCACGCGCGCCCCGCGCGATTTTCCGATCCAGTTTTGCTGCATCACGAGCACGCGCTCGGGCCATCCGCCCGCGAGCTCGCCAATGCTATTGAGCAGCGCGTCGGCGTATTGCGTGATGCGCAGGAACCACTGCTCGATCTCCTTCGCTTCCACGGGAGTCGTGTCGTGCTGCCAGCAGAATCCGTCGATCACCTGCTCGTTTGCGAGCACGGTCTTGCACTCCGGACACCAGTTCACCCGGCTTCGCTTGCGATAGGCCAGGCCGCGCTCGAGCATGCGCAGGAAAAACCACTGGTTCCAGCGGTAGTATTCCGGCTCGCAGGTCGAAATCTCGCGGCTCCAGTCATAGCTGAAGCCGAACCTGCGGCACACCGCTTTCATCTGCGCGATATTCGCGTTGGTCCACTCGCGCGGAGGCGTGCCGCGCTTGATGGCGGCGTTCTCCGCGGGCAGGCCGAATGCGTCCCAGCCGATCGGGTGCAGCACGTTGAAGCCGCACATTCGACGGTAACGCGCCACCGCATCGCCAATCGTGTAATTCCGCATGTGGCCCATGTGCAGAGTGCCGGAAGGATACGGCAGCATCTCGAGCAAATAATATTTCGCGCGCGACTCGTCTCCGTCCTCCGCGCGAAATGCGTCCTGCTCCTCCCACACTCTTTGCCATTTCGCTTCGATTCGCCGTGGATCGTAATCAGCCAAGTTCACTTCCCCCGTGGTCTTTTGTTTTTTCGCCGCGCGTCGGCCTTCATTTTGCTCGCCGTTCCCTTCTTGTGGCGCGGCTTCATCCCGTCCCCCGTCGCACGCACCACGTGCCCGGTGAGCCTCCACAACGCCGCGACGTTTCGCTTGTCGTCACCCGGCTTATCGATCGGCGTCTCCAGAATAAATGCGCGCCCGGCAAGAAGCGGATGATTCAGGATTCTGCCAAAAGCCTCGAGCCCGATCTTGCCTTTCCCGATGTGCTCATGCCGGTCGACGCGCGACCCGAGCGCCGTCTTCGAGTCGTTCATGTGGACGACCGCCACGCGCGCGAGCCCCAGCGTTCGGTCGATTTCCGCTAGCGCCGCGTCCCATCCTTCTTTCGTGCCAATGTCCCACCCCACCGCAAACGTGTGCGCCGTGTCGATGCAGACTCCGAGCCGCAGCTCGGGGCAGGCGTCGACGATGGCTTTCAGTTCCTCAAACTTAGAACCGATCGAGCTTCCCTGCCCGGCCGTGTTTTCGAGCAGGATTCGAAGTTCGCCGAGCCTCAATCCTCGCGCTGCCTGTTTCAGCCCCTGAGCGATTGCCGCAATCGCCGCGCCGCTGTCGCTTCCGTGCGCGCTCCCCGGATGCAGCACCAGGAAGTCCGCTCCCAGCGCGATGGCTCGCACGATCTCCTGATGGAAGGCCTGCACGGAGCGCGTCCGCAGCACAGGATTTGGCGACGCAAGATTGATCAGATAATTGCAATGGATGACGAGCGGCCCGAGTGCCAGTTCGCGCCTGCGGGCCCGAAAACGTGCGGCTTCCACCTCGGAGATACGCGAACTCCCGTGCCCCCACATTCTCGGGCTCGACGAAAATATTTGCAGCGTATTCGCACCCAGCCCGTGCGCGATGTCGAGCGCCCCTGCAATGTCGCCGGCGATGGAGGTGTGGATTCCTATGCGGAGGCTGCCGTCTTTCCAGGCGGGAATTTCCGGTGCGGGTGGCGGTCCCGGGCGGTATTCGTCTGAGGCGTCGTAGGTTAACGTGCTCTTGTCGTTTTCTTCCGACATTCCCTCAGGGTTTTCTCGAAGTCTCCCTGCACCAAACCGCGTGGCATCATTTTATCGGAAAGGAGCGGGGCGTGCAAACCGCGTGTCCGAGTGCCATCGGCGGAATTTTCGCGCCATCGAGGGATTTTTTTCTCTCCTGCCCGCATCCTCTGGTGCTATGATTTTCTCGCCTGCAGTGATCGGCGCGGTCGCCAAGTGGTAAGGCAAAGGTCTGCAAAACCTTTATCGGGGGTTCGATTCCCCCCCGCGCCTCCAGGATCCTTCTCGCTCCACCCCGCGTTGAACAACTGCTAATTGCAATCCGAACTGCGAGTTCTTCGGATTTGTAGTTTCTCGCGATTGGGGTACGCAACTGTCCAAGAACCTGCGTTGATGTTTCCCATTTCAGGATGTTCCTCGCGCGAATTGTTCCAGATTGAATCTCTCAAGCGCAGTCGGATCAGCTTCACCGTCGCTCATCCACGTCAGAAATCTGTGAGTTCCCGACGCCCCGCTCATTGGAACGGCTCGTGCTCTCTTCGGCCAAGACGACACGAATCGTCATGGGCCCCTCGTATGAGGCGCCAAAGAAAAGAATGGAGGGTTGCCGTGAAACTCAAGAGAATTGTCTCGGTGAGCATGCTCGTTACCTTGCTTCTGGCAATGTCCGGCCGGGCCGAGGCAAGCCCAAAGCTGCATTTTTTGAAGAGCAAGAAGTTCTGGTTTGCAGCGCTGGCTGTAGCTGTCCCGGCCGCAACCTCGGGCGCCCTCGCGAGCCAGCCCTCCGGAAACGTTACGTTCCCGAGGAAACCAGCCGTCGCTCCTGCGCAACCGAAGCGGGCCCACTAACTCACCAAGCGACCAACCGAACAGCCGTCCCTCTTTCAAACCACTCCTGTGTCTCCGGCGAGCCCGTGATGGGATAGCCAGCGGCATATCGCCCGCCGTATCGATCGCGCCCGACAACTCCAACTGCTCGGCTTTGCCTCTGCGCCTCTCAATGCGCTAAACTTTCCGTTTCGCTTCATTCCAAGGGAGCCGCTGATGCTCGTCGTGATGCAATCCCACGCGACCGAAGAACAGGTCCGCGCCGTCTGCGACCGGATCGAATCGCTGGGCTTCCGCGCGCACCCAATCCCCGGCGCGGCGCGCACGGCGATCGGCATCACGGGCAATAGCGGCAGCGTGGATACGGGCTCACTCGAATCGATGCCGGGCGTGGTCGAATGCATCCCAGTCAGCAAGCCTTACAAGCTCGTGAGCCGCGACGTGAAGGAAGAAAACACGGTTGTCAGCGTGCCGACGCCCTCGGGTGATGTCACGTTCGGTGGCAGCGCGGTGGCGATGGTTGGCGGCCCATGCGCCATCGAAACGCGCGAGCAAACCTTCGCCGTCGCCGAACGCATCCGCGACGCCGGCGCGCGCCTTTTTCGCGGCGGAGCGTACAAGCCGCGCACCTCGCCTTACAGTTTTCAAGGCCTCGGCGAGGACGGCCTGAAAATCCTCGCGGAAGTGCGCGATAAATTCGGCCTCGGCATCGTCACCGAAGCAATCGACAACGAATCGCTCGATCTCGTTGCAAAGTACGCGGACGTGATCCAGATCGGCGCGCGCAACATGCAGAATTTCTCGCTGCTCAAGCGCGCCGGCCGCGCCCGCAAACCCGTCCTCCTGAAGCGCGGGATGTCCGCGACGCTCGACGAGCTGCTGATGGCCGCCGAGTACATCATGTCCGAGGGCAACTATCAGGTGATCCTCTGCGAGCGCGGGGTTCGCACGTTCGCCGACCACACGCGCAACACGCTCGACCTGAGTGTCATCCCGGCCGTGCAGCGGCTCAGCCATCTTCCGATCGTCGTCGATCCGTCGCACGGCACCGGCCGGCGCAACAAAGTGCTGCCGCTTTCGCGCGCCGCGGTCGCCGTCGGTGCGGATGGCCTGCTCGTTGAAGTGCACCACGATCCCGCGCACGCGCTCTCGGACGGGCCGCAGTCCATCCTGCCCGATGAATTTGACCGCCTCATGCGCGAGGTGCGCGACATCGCCGCCGTCCTCGGGCGCACGCTGAATTGATCCCAGTGCCAACCGCTCAACGGATGGCGCACGGGTTTCCAATCGCATGAAGCTCCGCCTCAACTACCGGCTCGTGCTCGTCATCACGGTTCTCGGAATTCTTGCTGTCGGCGAAGTGGCGCGCGAAATTCGCCCGTCGTTCCTCCGCCCCGGACTTCACCTATTCGCGTACGTCGGCAATACCGCGGACGGAACGCTCAGCGCAATCGATCTCGTAAAACTGTCGCCCGCCGCGACAATCTCCGTGGGGCCCGAGCCGAGTGGAATTCGCGCGAATCCGGCGCGAAAGGAAATCTGGGGTTTGAGCTCGGCGGGCGGCTACGCATGGGTGCTTGACGTGAACACGAATCAGGTCGTCGCGCGCATTCCAGTCGGCGCGGCGCCATTCGCGCTCGATTTCTCGCCGGATGGATCGCGCGCCTACGTCGCGGCCTCCGGTTCGAATGCCGTCGTGGCCATCGACTGCGCGTCGCGCCAGATCGTCGCGCGCGCCCGTGCCGGCCGCCGCCCCTGGATTGCTCGCGTCTCGCCGGATGGGAAGATTCTCATCGTCTCGAACCGAGATGACTCCACTGTCTCCATTCTCGACGCGAATTCGCTCGCTTCGCGCGGCGTCGTTGCCGTCGCGCCCGCCCCGGAGCAGATCGCCATTCTGCCGGACGGCTCGAAGGCCTTCGTCACCTCCGGCACTCAAGATCAGATTTCCGTGGTGGATTTGAAGCGAGCGGTGCTGCTCGCGAACCTTTCGCTCGGCGGCGCGCCTGACTCTCTCTTGCTGAAACCCGATGGTGGCGAGCTGTACGTACCGTCGAGCGACGCCCACGGTCTGCTCGTCATCAACACGCAGACCGATGAGGTTGCCGATTTCCTGCTTCTCGGAATGTCCCCGACGGCCGCTACTCTCGATGCCGACGCGCAGACGCTCTACGTTTCGGACTCTGCCGCAGGCCACATCGTTCCCGTCGCGATTCAGACCCGGCAGCATACCGCCCCGATCTCTGTGGGGCAGTCCCCGCGAATCTGCCAACTCACGCCCGGGGGAGACATGCTCGTGGTGGTCGATACTGCCTCGGACGAGCTGGCCGTAATCCGCGCAAAAACATCCAGCCTGGTCACACTCATCCCGACTGGCTCGCGCCCGCGTGACCTCGCGATCAAGGTTTTCTAGCCGCGAGAATTAGCCACGGAGGCACAGAGACGCAAAGGCAAAGGACAATGACGTGAGTTTTGATTCATGAACCGTGGTTCGTGCGGAGATTTTGGGTGCTGTCCGGTATTCCCGTCGGCTTTTAAGTTGTTACTATTCCTCCCTCCGTGTCTCTGTGACTCTGTGGCAAATCCTAGTCAATCGTCACGGTCACTGGAAATGTGCGGGTCACATTCGGCTGGCCCGCAATGGTGATCGTCGCGCTTACCGTCACCGTGTACGTTCCGGGCGGTGAACCGGGCGGCGGGTCCGCCGGTGCTGCTGCACCGCCTCCTCCGCACGCCGCCATCCCGATGCCCAATGCGAGCAATAGCGCGCACGTCTGCACCATTGCCACAACCCTCTCGCGACCTGTCGCTCGCACACGCCGCCGCTGAGAACTCTCCGAAGTCGTGCAGATCAGCAACGCAACCGCGCCAAGCATCGCGAGCCATCCGACGAGCGCAATTGTAGCAATCCGCGGAATGTTCGGCGCTCCTCTTTCGGCGAGGAGGCCGGATCCTGAAGGAGTCGATGTGACGACCAACTGGAAGAGACCTGGGCTCGCAGGCGTAATCTGCACCACCGGCGGGTTCGTCGCCGGGTTCGTGGTGATTGTGCATCCGCCCAGCATTGCTGCCGGGACCGAGCACGAGAGCTGCGCCGACCCGCCGGATGGATCGGACGACGCGACTTCGAGCATGTACGTCTCGGACTGGCCGGCGGTGATCGGCTCGCTGATTCCTTGCCCCGGCGTGACGTTGAAGCAAAAGTCGACGGCGGCGCCGCTCAGTGGAACCGCATGGGGGCTGCCGGGCGCGTTGTCCACCAACGAAAGCGTTGCGCTCCGAGGTCCGCTCATCGTGGGGCACATCGACGCAGGCTGGAACGCAACGCTAATCGAACACGTTCCGCCCGGCGGCACACTCGTTCCCGTACAAGAGTCCGTGCTGATGACGAAATCACCCGCATTCGCTCCCGATTTGCTTACGGATGTAATTGTCAGCGCCCCAGCGTATTGGCCGCTGCTGCTGTTGGTCACGACGATGGGCTGCGGCGTCCCGGGATCGCTCGCGAGCTGGCTGCCGAAATTGACGCCGGTCGGCACCGAGATCGAGGCCTGCGTCGCCGATCCGGAAAGCGCGACAGTGGCGGGGGTGCCGCCGGCAATATTCAACGTCGCGGAACGAGCACCGACTGCCGTCGGCTGAAACGAAATATTGATCTGGCAGCTGCCGCCCCCTCCCAGCGTCGTGCAGGTATTCCCAGCCACGACGAAATCAGACTGGTTCGCGCCCGATATCCCGACGTTACCGATCGCTCCGGAGGTCCCACCCCTGTTCGTCATGGTGACCGCCTGCGAGTCATTTACGCTGCTGCCAACGCTCTGCGGCGCGAACGTCAGGCTGTTCGGCGAAACGACCAGATTCGCTGGAGCCACTGCCGCCGTGCCTGTTCCATTGAGCGCGACTTGCTGCGGGCTTCCGGCGGCGTTGTCCGTGAAATTCAGAGTCGCGTTTCGTGTTCCCTCGGCCTGCGCCGAGAACTGGACCGCGACAATGCAGCTCGCGCCGATGGCAAGCGTCCCGCCGCCGATGGGGCACGTCGTGCCGCCCGCCGCAATTGGAAAATCCTGCGAGTCCGCGCCAGTCATTGAAATGCTCGCCAGGCTGAGCGCCACGCTTCCCTCATTCGTGAGCGTCACGCTCCGTGCCCCGCTCGACGATCCTACCGGCTCGCTCGCGAAACCCAGGAACCCCGACGAAACACTCGCCACCGGCGCTGGCGGCGTCCCGGTTCCCGAGAGCGTCACGACCTGCTCGGCATTCGCGGAGTTTCCGGAATTGTCGAAGAAATCGACTTCGGCTTGAAACGCCCCCGTGGCTTTCGGCGCAAATTCGATCTCCAAGGTGCAACTTCCTCCAGCTGCCACGACAACGTTGGAACCGCACGATCCCCCAACCGGATCAAACTGGGCTACGTCTGGGCCGTTCACGTTAAGATTCGAGAATGAGAGCGGCTGGCCTCCCACGTTGGAGACGGTGATGGTCTGACTATTGCTCGCGGAGTTTTCCGGCTGGCTTCCGAAATTGACGCTGGTCGGCGACATAACCGCGAGCGCGGCCGTCCCCGCGCCCGCCAGTTCCAGAAGTTGAGGGCTCCCCGGTGCGTCGTCCGTGAACGCCACCGCGGCAACCTCCGGGCCTCCCTGCGAAGGGGTGAACGTCACCTCGAATGAACATCCCTGCGGATTCCCCGGACTGATCGCCTGCCCCACGCAATTTTGGCCGCTCACCGAAAAATCCCCGGCGTTGGGTCCCGTGATCGCAATGCCCGAAATGAGCAACGGCGCTTCGCCTCCGTTCAGCACGACCGCGAACCCCGGCACGCTCGCGCCGGCACCGGAAAAAATCAGTCTCCCCGCAGTTTCTGCGCTGAAATAAACGCTCGGCGATTTCGCGCTGGTTTCCTGGATTTCGGCTACGAACGCATCCCCCGCGGGAGGCACTTCAAGGCAGCTCGCGCAACTCTGCTGGAATCCGTTCACCGGATTCTCGGTGGTAACCGCCGTCGGGAAACTGCTGGACGTGGTGACGCCCGCGACGTATACGTGCCCCGCGCCATCCGCTGCCACAGCGTTCGCGGCCGCAACGGCGCTGCCGCCCGCCGGCGAAATCCCACCGAGCGGCGTCGCGTAAATCAGCGAAGCCGCTCCCGACGTAGTGGGATCGATCTTCGCTACAAATGCGTCTCCCGCGCCGTTGAAGGGCTGGAGGTTGTCGTGCCAGGGAAAATCCGGCGAGGTCGTCGCCCCGGCAATGTAGACGGCGTTCGGAGCCGCGACGGCCACGCCCTGCCCCGCATCCGCCACCGACCCGCCCAGATACGTCGAGTACGCCAGCTTGGTTTGGCCGCTGATCGCGTCCTGCGAGACCACGGCTAGAAATGCGTTTGACGTTGCACTCGCGTGCAGCGAAGCCTGGTACGCAGCCGTCGCCCCGCTCGTTGGGAAGTCCGGCGAACCCGTGCTGCCGGTCACGTACGCATTCGGCGTGCTCGCGCTATCCACGGCAACGGCGAGAGCCTCGTCCGCGCCCGATCCGCCGAGCAGCGTCGCATAGACCAAGTCGTTGGCGCCTTGGCTCAACGGTGACAGCTTCATCAGGAATCCGTCGGTTGCGCCGCCCCGTACGCGGGCTGCACCGCGTTCTTCACTGGAAATCCGTTCGCCGAATTCGACGTGAAGCCCGCGATATAGATGTTCGGCGGGCTTGCCGCGTCCACGGCGACTCCACCGACGCCCGGTCCCCCTGTCGCATTCGTCCCGAGGTACGAGCAATACTTTAGCGTTGCCGCTCCACCGGCTTGTGCAGGTGGCTGAAAGATCGCCACAAACCCGTCGTCCAACTCGCCGTCCCAGGAAGTCTGGAACGCGCTGCTCGTAACCGGAAGGTCCGCGGACGCCGCATCCACGGGCGTCGTTGAGGTGTCCGATGCAATGTACACGTCGCCCGAAGCATCGAGCGCAATCCCGCCCGTGCCGTTCTTCGACTCCGCACCGCTCCCACCGAATAGCGTCGAGAAAACGAGTAGCCGTCCCGTAGGATCGAGTTCGCTCACGGTCACATCGTTGCCGTAACCGCTCGTCACTCCGCTGGTCGGCACGCTCGCATCGGTCACCGGGAAATCCGTCGAAGTCGTGGTCCCAGTGATTGCGACGTCTCCCGAAGCGTCGATCGCGATCAACCCCCCGGACTGCGTCCCGCTGCCGCCCAGAAACGTGAGATAGATGAGCGAGTTCGCGCCGCTGACAGTCGGATCGATTTTCGCGACAAACAGCTCGCTCGCGCCATCCGCCGGCCCGATCCGCGCGCCGGATGCCTCCGGAAACGTCACGGTCGAGGTCGTCGCGCCGCCCACGTAGATTTTGCCTGACGCATCCACCGCGAGAGTCGCCGCCGAGTCCCCGCCCGATCCGCCGAGAAAAGTTGCATACGCCACCGAAAGCGACGGATCGACCACCAGCTCTGCGCTGGCGTCATGCGGACCCATTCGAAAACCGATGGAGCCGTCCGCATGGAGCACGTACGCTGCTTCCACGCGTCTCCTCGCCGCGCCCGCGCGCGCGTTTCGAGGCGCGATGCTGGCAACCGGGCAGGGAATGTTTTGTGGTTGCCTTGTCGCCACTTTGCCCTGCCCATCGCTGCGACCGCAGTCGCTTGCAGACTTTCTGTGCCGAACGCGCGCCGCATGTGGGGAAACTCTTCGCGACGTTCGCCCGCGCGTGCTCGATTTCGTGCGTGGGCTGCGCGATCCTCGAGGCCTTTTCCGCGTGCGCGTCGAAGCATGCCACGCCTGCGATCGCTCTTCATACACGACCGGTTTTTTCATTGTGAGGTCGTCCGAGCCGACGCGCATCACCAGGTCGCCCGTACGATTCAGCCGTACGTTCCGCGCGCCGTCGAGCACTAGCCGCAGCCTCGACACATCCGCGCCCGGCGCGAGCCGCAGGTCGTACTCCACGCCTTCGTCGTTGCCGTAAACCGTCAGGCCGGTTCCTCGCGCGACACTCGCTGCCTCCGCCCGCCCAAAGTGCGGCACGCCCGAGCGCCACGTTCGCTGGTCTTGCCCGATGAAATAATTGCTCTCCCCTCGCAGCTTCTCTTCCCCGTGCCACGCAAGTTCGTGGATGCGCGATTCCTCGCCCCGCGCGCGGCGCCGCGTCGCATCGCCCGACTCGCGAAACCGGATCGCAACGGAATTGTTCCCGCGCGTTCGCACCGCAATTTCATCGCGCATGAGAAGAACCGTCAGGCCCTTCCCTCGCCCGACAAATTCGACCCGCGCGTCGGCTTGCCCCACATTCGGCTCAAACGCCATCGGAAGCGATACCGCCGCAGGGTTCGAACTCGCTGGCACGCTCTCTCCGGGCGAAAACCGCTCAGGCACCGCGCGTCCAGACGCACTTCGAGCAGATCGTGTATCGCCCGGATCTCCGAGACGGGTTTCAATACTGCCGGGCAGCTTCGCGGCGCCGTGCTGCGTGCCGCTTCGTCCTGCGAGGAGCAAACATGCGCTTCCGGCGAGCGCCAGAAGGCACACCACAAACTGCTTCCTGCTCATTAGGCCCTCCTCCAGAGACGAGCGCTTTGTCTCGTCGCCAGGTTGGGCGGCTCAAATCCTGCCGAGCCGACTGCTATTAGTAGTTGGAAATCCCGATCATCCCCTCATAACGGGGACGCGGCGAATATCCCGCCGCCGCTCTCGAAAGTCAATATGTGTTACTACTGCCACCCCGTACTATCCGCTTGCCCACGCGAAATACTCTTCCCCGAGCGCCACCCCGAGCACTCCTTCCGGAGGAAGCACATCCACGGGCAGCCCGCCTCTCCATAACGCCACGCTCAGAAGCAACTCCTTGCGTCCGCTCAGATCGAAGAGCTCCCGCGCGAGGCTCACCTCCAAAATTGCGCCGTAGGCGGCCGATACGACGTTCTCAGCGTGCAGCAGGCACAACCCCCCCTGCTCGACAACGCATCCCGACACCTTCCCGGCCTTCACCAGCACCGTGATCCGGGTCTCCCGCGAGTCCCACACCGTGATCCGCAATTGGAAATCCGGGATCTCGGCGATCGCGTCGGCGATCGGATCCACGCGCAGCCAGAAATACTTCTCGCCGAATCCGTACTGAAAATCCCCCAGGACGTGCTGCCTTCCGTGCATCGCGCTGCTGCGCAGGTCCGCTGCATACAGCCCCGCGCCGAGCCACTCGAAATAGCTGCTCTCGCGTCCGTCCACCTTCACGTCCAGAAATGCCGTCGGTACTTCCCGCCGCCCGCGCTCCGGTGCGGTTCGGATCGGATGCGCCAGCGCGTCGGGCACATGCTCGCCCAGCGCATTGTAGATTTCGGACAGGTGCTTGCGGTACAGTTCGTCGAACTCGGCGTCGTTTGCCGATCCGTGCTCCGGACCGTACCACCAGCACCAGTCGCTCCCCTCGGCTGCGAGCACAGCCTCGTATGCCCGTTGCCCTTGTGGCGTCCAGTCCCCGGGCTTGGCGGATTTCGTCAGCGCGCCTCGCGCCTTCGCTCGCTCAAACGCCTCTCGCGCGTCGCGCAGCAGGTCCCACGCGCGCACGTCCTCGGCGTGGCCGATCCATACGTCGAAATTCGCGCTGATCCACGAAGCCGGGAAAATTCCTTCGAGAAGCGGCGCAGCGGGCGCTGCCTCGATAGCCTCGCTCATTGTCAGCGCCTGGATTTCCGGGTCCTGCTGGATTTTCCGGTAGAACTGCCGCAGGAATTCCCTGCCGTTGCCCGGATAGTATTCCCACGCGTTCTCACCGTCGAGAATCAGCGCGATGGTCGCCGTTCGTCCAGCCGGCTCGCGGTCTCCTATCGCGCGGATACGTCTGTGCAGATCATCCGCGGCGGCTCCCGCGTCCATTCGGCTGTACACGAACCCAACCAGATCGGATACGTAGTGATCGCGGAAGAACCCGTACATTTCCTTCTTGCCCCGCTGGAACTTCCAAGGCGTGTATAACTCCGGACCGTTCTCGGGATATCCTTCCGCGTCGCGCCAGAATCCAATATTGCGCGTCCGCCCGAGCACGCCTTCGTCCGTTGCGAACCACCGGAACCCAAGCTCCAGCGCAATTTCGAGCGCCTCGTCGGACACCGACCCTTCCGACGGCCATAATCCCACCGGTGGTTGCCCGAACACCCTCTCGTGAAACTGCCGCGCCCTCGAAAGCTGTTCGCGCGCGTCCTGCGGATACTGGAATGGCGGTTGAGGCAAGGGAGTGTGCGGGTTCGATACTCGCGCGATGTCCGTGTCGCAGAGTAACGGCAGAATCGGGTGATAGTAGGGCGTGGTCGAGATTTCGATCTGGCCCCGCGCAGCTGCGAGGCGGTACTCCGGCAGGACCGCCGCCAACAACTCGTGCTGTTTCTCGAACAGCACGATCTTGTCCTCTTCCGTGAAATTCGTCCCTTTGTTCGACAGCTCCCGTATTGCAGGATCCTTCGCCAGATACTCCTCGTCGATCCACGCGAGTTGCGAAAGAACTTGCAGATCGCGCCACTCTCGCGGGCTCCAGTGCGCGATGCACGTTTCCGTCCCGCTCGATCGTAGCTGCGCCGCGAGCTCGGCAAATCTCGGCCATCGCTGCACGAAATTGTCGTTCACCTGAAATGCCCGCTCGAGCGCCTCGCGCTTTTCCTCAGGCCTGAGCCTGTCGGCCGGAACAGAGGCGATCTCGAACCACGGCTCCTGGAATTGCCCGCTGGCGTATTCCTCGATCTGCTCGGCGAGCAGCGGGACGAAGTTAAACGTGGCGTGAACGCTCGGAAACTCCTCCAGAATGTTCACCATTCCCCAGTAATCCTTGAGCGCGTGGAGCCGCGTCCACGGCAGCAGGTATCGCCCGGTTGCCGGATCGCGGTACTGCGGCTGGTGCATGTGCCAGAGAATTGCCAGGTTTACTCGGCTCAATCGACTGTTCCCGGTGTTAGAATGTGCTCCGCGCTTCTATGCGCCTGCTCGATCGATACATTGCTCGCGAAGTAGTGTCGCACGCCTTCCTTGGCCTGGCTGTCTTTACATTCGTTTTTTTTGTGCCGCAATTGGTCCGCCTGATGGATCTGGTAGTCCGCCACTCGGGTCATATCGGGAGCGTGGCCCTGCTGTTTCTCTGCGTCCTGCCTCCGGCGCTTGGCTTTACGCTTCCGATGGGCGTTCTTCTCGGAGTATTGATCGGCCTGGGGCGTCTCTCTGCGGACAGCGAAATCGTGGCCCTGCACGCCTCCGGGATCAGCCTGCGGCGCTTGCTCTTGCCGATTGGACTCGTCGCGCTGGTCACGGCCGCGGCAACCCTGGTTACGACGTTTTGGCTGAGCCCGGCGTCTCTGCGCACCGCCCGCCGGCTCGAATACCAGCTCCTGTCGTCTCAGGCTCCCTTTTCGGTTGTGCCGCGGGTGTTCGACGAGCGCTTTCCGCAGTTCGTATTATACGTGCAAGACGTGGAAGCCGCGGCGACGCACTGGCGTGGTGTCTTTCTCGCATCCTCCGGCAATGCCATGGCCGGTATCGCTCCGAATTCGGGTGGCCCGTCGCAGGAGTCGGCCATAACGATCGCCCACGAAGCGCTCATCATCAGCGGTCCGGCTCCGGGGCAACTGGAACTTCATCTCGGTAAGGGAAGCACTCACGAATACGACCCGCGCAATCCGGATCAGTACAACGTCACAACGTTCGGTGAGACCGATATTCCCATCGACGTCTCCGCGGCCAGCTCGCCGCAGAAGGTCACCTCGCTCACCGTAGTCGAGCAATCGACCGCTGCGCTCCTCGCCAATCACGGCCCGAACTGGCGCGAAGCGCACGTCGAATTTCATCGCCGCATCGCGTTGCCCGCCGCTTGCATCATCTTCGCCCTGCTGGGTGTGCCCATGGGCGTCCGCCCGCGCCGCGGCGGTCGCGCCACGGGGCTGATCCTTACTCTCGTTCTCGTCGGCGGCTACTATTTCTTCTTTGTGTCCGGAGTTCACTTCGCCGCGCAGGGCCGCCTCGCGCCTTGGCTCGGCGTATGGGCGGCCAACATCGTGGCAACCATCGTGGGCCTGTTCCTTCTGCGGCGCATCGAGAACGTCCGCCGTCCCAGCCGCATCCTCGCGCGCCTCGAATTGATTGCCTCTGGCTGGCGCGCCAAGAAAATTGCTCCTGCGGCGGCTGCGCCTGCGGGAAACGGTTCTCACTCGCTGGCCGCCCACCACGGCGCAGGCATTCGCCAGGCCATTAAGGTCGGCCGGACGATGGCTTTCCCGATGCTGATCGACGTTTATCTGCTTCAGCAATTCTTCTACTATTTCTTGGTTCTTCTCGCGGCATTCGTCGTGATCTTCGACGCGTTCACTCTGTTCGATCTTCTCGCCGACATTGCCCGGAACCACATCTCCGTCGTAACCGTGCTCAGTTATTTCCGCTATCTCATTCCGTTGATGGTCTACCAGCTCGCGCCGCTTGCAACGCTCGTTGCGACGCTGGTCAGCCTCGCGGTCCTCGCCAAGAACAACGAAGTCGTCGCCCTCAAAGCCAGCGGCGTGAGCCTGTACCGCCTTGTGCTCCCGCTCTTGATGGCGGGTTGTCTTGTGGCCGGCGGCATGTTCCTGCTCGACGACTCGTTTCTCCCCTACGCCAATCAGCGTCAGGACGCGCTTCGCAACCAGATCAAGGGCCGCCCCGCGCAAACCTATTTCGAGCCTGCGCGGCAATGGATCTTCGGCGAGAACGGCAAAATCTATAAATACGAGCTCTTCGATCCCGACCGCCAGCTCTTCGGCGGCCTGAGCGTCTTCGAACTCGACCCTGACACATTCCAGATGCGCCGCCGCGTTTTTGCCACACGCGCCACGTGGGAGCCGAGCGAAAGCGCGTGGGTTCTCACCGGAGGGTGGGTGCGCGATTTTGACAGCGATGGCCACGTGCTCCGCTACGAGCCTTTCACGGCGACCTCGCTCCCTGAACTCACCGAGCCCCCCGGCTATTTCCGCCGCGAAGTCCGCCAGTATTACCAGATGAACTGGCGCCAGCTCGGCGAGTACATCGCCAGCCTGCGCCAGGCCGGCTTCGATACCGCGCGGCTCTCCGTGCAGTGGCAGAAAAAGTTCGCATTTCCGCTGATCGCCGCCGTGATCGTATTTCTCAGTGCGCCGTTCGCGTTCCTCGTGGGCACGCGCGGGGCGATCGGCGGACTTGCAGTCGCTGTCGGAGTCGGAATTGTCTACTGGGCTGCGGCGGCGCTCTTCGAGGCCATGGGCTCAGTCGGCCAACTGCCTCCATTGCTCGCGGGCTGGGGACCTGACTTGATCTTCGGCTTTCTCGCCGTCTACTTCTTCCTCAAAATGCCCACGTGACCAGCCCCCGCCGACGTGGTAGCGCGCCAGTTTCCGGCAATCCGGCCTCGCGGTCAGTGATTCCATAAACAAGCAACTTGCCGTATGCTACCGCGGTTCCGCGAGAGGAGCCGATATGCCCAAATTTCTGATCGAGCGAGAGATTCACGGCGCTGGCGATATGTCACAGCAGCAGCTCCAGGCCGTCTCCGAGAAATCCTGCGCAGTCCTTCGCAATCTGGGGCCTGAAATCCAGTGGGTCCACAGCTACGTAACCGGCGATAAAATCTATTGCGTCTATATTGCGCCGAGCGAGCAAATGGTGCGGGAACACGCCCGCCTGGGCGGTTTCCCCGCCAATCGCATCTCAGAGATCAAGTCCGTCATCGACCCAATTTCTGCCGAGAAGGCCTGAGCGCGAGCAGCAATTCCGGAGGAAACGAGAACGGAAGTAGACCTATGGGAGTTGATCTTCATTCCCGAACATCGGTCCGACGGTCTATGGGACGCATAGCGCGCTAGTCGGAATCTCCCGTCCTCCGCCGTAGTAAACAATTGACAACGCCATCCGCACCGCGCCGCTGTCCTTCCGCAATTTTCCCCTAGACTATTCCTACCGGCATTCGTCACAGATGGGGACCAAATATGCTCTCAGCGACTCTCAATTTGACCATCGTGTCCAGCTCATCCACCGATCTGACGAAGCTCGAATTCTGGGCTGCTGTCGGCGCCATTGTGGGCGTCGTTCTTTTCGTTCGCGGCTTCATCATGCTTCGCGAAAAGCGCATTATCCTGAACACTCCTTTCTCAAAGATTCGCAGCGCGGCTATGGGACTGGTCGAAGTCAGCGGCTTGGCCAAAGGCCCCCAAACAATTCCCGCCGGGATCACCCGCAAGGCCTGCTACTACTACCGCGCGATCGTCTGGCAGTTGAGGGAAGCGGGGAATAATCGCCAATGGAAGAAGATTGTGGACGAAAGCTGTTACGTGCCCTTTTTTGTCGACGATTCGACCGCCAGCGTGCTCGTCGATCCGCAGGGCGCGGATCTCGACATCAAATGCAATTTCAAGGATGAGATGGGCAGTTCCTTTTTCCACAGCAGCGACATGATTCCCGAAAACATCGCCAAATTCCTGGGGCGAAACGGCATCAGCCTCTCGGAAAGAACGCGCCTCGAGGAATACTGCATCCCGCCGCAGTACCCACTCTTCGTCCTTGGCACGGTCGCGCAGACCTCCGGCAGTCCCCAGTGGACGCCGACGGCTCACATTGCCGCGAACCGCGCCTCGCTCTCGTCGCGCATCAGCTTTTTCGGGCCAACGGGCATGGGAGCGCTCCAATCCATCGGCCTGCTTCCCGGGCTCAAAGTCGAGCCATCGAGCGTGCAGACTCCGCTCGTCCAGACTCGAACCCAGTCTCCAGCGTCGGCCGCGTCCTCGTGGGCTTCGGTTTCGATCGACGAGCCAGCAATGGCCGCCGTCGGGAATTCATCCGTGAAGCATAATTTCGCCTCGCCGATGCAGCCCGCGGCGCAACGCACTGCATCTTCTGCCGCGACGGCAACGGCCGATCCCGATTCTACTTCGCCCGACGATTCCGCATTCCAGCAGGGCGACCCGTCCGGATTCGATCTGCACCCCGCCGCGTTCCTCGGCAAGGGCGCAAACCACGATCCTTTTATGATTTCTGAGCGCAGCCAGCGCGAGGTCGTGCAGTCTCTCGCGTGGAAATCCGCGCTGTGCATCTGGGGCGGACCGGCGTTGACCACCGCCTGCCTCTATTTCTTGGCATTCACTCTGGGATGGCTGTAGCGAAAAAATCGGAGGAGAGATTATGAGCTGGATTATTTTGCTTCTGATTCTGTTCTTCGCTGGCGGAGCGGTCGCGTACCTCGTGACGCTCTACAACGGCTTGATCGCGGTCAAGAACAACGTCGACAAGGCCTGGGCCAACATCGACGTCCTGCTCAAGCAGCGGCACGATGAGCTGCCCGGCCTCATCGAAGTCTGCAAGGGTTACATGAAATACGAGGGCGAGACGCTCCAGCGCGTCACGCAGGCGCGCAACGCGTACTCGCAGGCCTCAACCGTCGATCAGAAAGTCCAGGCCAGTTCGGACATGACCGCCGCGCTCGGCCGCCTGATCGCCACGGCGGAAAATTATCCCGACCTCAAGGCCAACAACGATTTCATGCACCTGCAGTCGCGCATCACCGAACTCGAAAGCGAAATCGCCGACCGCCGCGAGTTCTACAACGACTCGGTCAACACCTACAACACGCGCATCCAGGAGATGCCCGACGCGATCCTCGCCGGCTCCATGAACCTCCATGTGCGACAGATGTTCCAGGTCGCGGAAGCCGACAAAGCGCCCGTGCCGATCACGTTCAGCGAGGTTTCGCACTAGCGGCTCAGAGCAGCGCGGTCTTTATTCCCTGGCTTGGCCCGCCGGAGTGCTGTCACGGCCGGCGGGCTCCCACAGTTCGATGGGATTGCCCTCGGGGTCGTGCAGCCGGGCGAAGCGGCCGTTCGGATAGGGCTCGGGATCGATCTCCACGGAGACTCCGGCCGCTCGAAGCTGCGTCACCATAGCATCGAGATTCGCGACACGAAAATTGACCATCCACTGCTTGCCCACGTCCCCAAAATATTCCGTGTCTTCAGGGAACGGCGAATAGGCCGTGGGCCCGGCCTGCTGTTGCCAGGGAGGATAATCGTAATTATCCGGCACGACATCTACGCCGAGATGATCGTGATACCACTCCGCCAGCGCTTTCGGCTGGCGCGCACGAAAGAACAGGCCCCCGATTCCGATTACTTTCTCCACCGCCGCTCCAAACAGGCGCTGCGACGCAACGCGCAGCCGGTCACCCTGAAATATTCTTAAGTGCTTCCCGCATGCTGAGCCCGCTCAGCCGATTGTTGTGTAGCCGCACGTAACGCCGCACTTCGTCCGGATCAGTCCAAGCATGTTGCCGCAGTGCCCATCCGATCGCCTTCCGCAGAAAGAATTGTTTGGAATCGAGTGACGGTTCGATGCACGCGTAGAGAAGGTCGAGATCGGTGTCCTTCTTGAATCCCAACTGGCAGATGATCGACGTCCGCCGCATCCACATATCCTCCGACTTGCTCCAAGCCAACATTTTCTTGCGCATCGGTACCGGAAACGCCTGCAGGATTGGCCCGACCCGATGACTTGCAACATCGTCGACGTAATCCCACCAAGCCCCGCTTACGATCATCTCTTCGTAGATCGGCATAGCAGCGGGAGTTTGAAACTTCGCCGCGCGCTTGTCCCCGCAGAGCGCAATCGCAGCGTACCGCTCCTCGCGATACTTGGCACCGCGCCACAGTTCAAGGACACGCTCCCGCCACGCCTCGCGCGTCGGAATTTCGATTTTGGGGAAGAATTCTCGCGAAAATTGCTTCAATACAGGAGAGGAAACACCATGATACGGCATCGCCGACTTCATGTACGCCTGCATCCAAGGCGCCTTGCGGGGATCGGCCACCCGCCTCAATTCACGCCGCACGCGACCCAGCAAGGGTGAGCCTTTCGCAGGGTTGGCCACAATCACCTCATCGCGATCTGATTCTCGAGCGCGGCCGCGCGCCAGAGTATCCCTTACTTCCTCTGCCTCCTCTACTTCCTGTGCTTCCCCTGCTTCTTCTCTTCGATCACCGCCTGCGCTGCCGCCAGCCGCGCGATCGGCACCCGGAACGGGGACGCGCTCACGTAATTCATCCCAACGCGATGGCAGAACTTCACGCTCTCCGCGTCTCCGCCATGCTCGCCACAGATCCCGATTTTGAGCTTCGGCCGCGTCTTCCGCCCCTGCTCGATCGCCCACCTGATCAGCAGCCCAACGCCCGCTGTGTCCAGCGTCTGGAACGGGTCGTCCTTGAAAATCGCCGCTTTGCTCTGATCGACATATTCCGGTAGGAATCGCCCCGCGTCGTCGCGGGATAGCCCCATCGTGGTCTGCGTCAGGTCGTTCGTGCCAAACGAGAAGAACTCCGCCACTTCCGCGATTTCGCCCGCGAGAAGCGCCGCGCGAGGCAACTCAATCATCGTGCCGACTAAATACTCAAGCTTTACTTTAGCCTTCGAAATGATCTCGTCCGCAACGCGCCGCGTCGCGGTCTCCAAAATTTTTAGCTCTTTCTTGTCCAGAGTCAGCGGATGCATGATCTCAGGTAACACTTTAATGCCGCGCTTCTGGCAATCGATCGCCGCCTCGATGATCGCTCGTACCTGCATTTCGAGAATCTCGGGGTACGTGATTGAGAGCCTGCACCCGCGATGGCCCAGCATCGGGTTTGCCTCGTGCAATTGCTCGACACGGCGCACCACTGCCTCGATCGAAATCCCAATCTTCTTCGCCAGCTCCTCTTGCTTGGCCCGGTCGTGCGGCACGAACTCATGCAGCGGCGGATCGATCATCCGGATCGTCACCGGCAATCCGTTCATCGCCTCGAAAATCCCGATGAAGTCACGCCGCTGAAACGGCAACAGCTTCGCCAGCGCCCGCCGCCGGGCCTCGGAGTTGTCCGCCAGGATCATCTCCTGGATGGCCTCCTGCCGCTCGATGCTTTTCTCCGGCCGCTCGAAATCCTTGAAGAACATGTGCTCGGTGCGGCAGAGCCCGATTCCCTCGGCTCCCATTTCGCGTGCCACGCGCGAATCACGCGGCGTGTCCGCGTTCGTTCGCACGCCGAGCTTTCGCGTCTTATCCGCCCATTTAAGCAGCGTCTCGTAAGCCTTCGGCGGTTCCGGCCGCACCAGATCGATCTGTCCGCTATAGACGGATCCATCGCCTCCATCGAGCGTGATCCATTCGCCTTCGCTCACCACGCGGCCGTCCACGGTCATCTTTTTCGCGTCCGCGACAATGTCGAGCTTTTCCGCACCGACGATGCAGCACTTCCCCCACCCGCGCGCCACCACCGCCGCGTGGCTGGTCTTGCCGCCCGTCGCCGTCAGGATTCCTTGCGCGACGTACATCCCTCCCACGTCTTCCGGACTCGTCTCCCGCCGCACGAGAATCACTTTCTCCCCGCGCGCAGCCCACTTCTCCGCTTCCTCGGCGGTAAATACGGCCTTGCCCACCGCCGCTCCCGGCACGGCGTTGATTCCTTCTGCAAGCTTGCGGCTCGTCAGTTCGGACCGTGCGAGCTTCGGATCGAGCACCGGGTAAAACAGCCGCTCGATGTCCTCGGACTTGATGCGTTCAAGTGCTTCTTCAACTTTAATCAGCTTCTCATTCGCCATATCGACGGCCATCTGGAAGGCCGCCGCCGGCGAACGCTTTCCCGTCCGCGTTTGCAGCATGTACAGGGTTCCGTTCTCGACCGTGAACTCCATATCCTGCATATCGCGGTAGTGCTTTTCCAGCTTCTCGCGCACGCCTTCGAGCTGCTTGTAAACTTTCGGCATCAGGTTCTTCAGTTCGCTCAGGTGCATCGGCGTGCGGATACCCGCAACCACATCCTCACCCTGCGCGTTCAGCAAGAAGTCGCCAAAAAATGTCTTCTCCCCGGTGGAGGGATCGCGCGTGAAGCAGACTCCCGTGCCCGAATCCTCTCCCGTATTGCCGAACACCATTTGAACGACGCTCACCGCTGTACCCAGCAGTCCCGTGATCTTCTCGACGCGCCGGTACGTCACCGCTTTTTCGCCCATCCACGACTCGAACACCGCACCGATCGCGCCCCAGAGCTGCTCCACCGGGTCCTCGGGAAAATCGTTCCCCGTTTTCTGTTTGAAGTAAGCCTTATAATCGCCGACGAGTTCGCGCCAGCCTTGCGCCGGCACCTGCGTATCGTCCTTGACGCCGATTTTGTCCTTCATGTTCCGCAGCCGAGCCTCGAGTTCCGGCTTCGGCAAGCCGATCACCACGCTCGAGTACATCTGTACGAACCTGCGATACGCGTCCCACGCAAATCGATCATTGCCTGTGGCCTTCGCGAGAGCTTCGACGGACTGCGCGTTCAGCCCCAGGTTCAGGATCGTCTCCATCATTCCCGGCATCGAACGCGCTGAGCCTGACCGGACGCTCACGAGCAGCGGGTCTTTCGCGTCACCGAGCTTCTTCTTGGTCAGTTTCTCGAGGTGCGCCAGGTTCTTCGCCACTTCCGCGCGGAGCTCTTTCGGATATTTCCGGCCGTGCTTCAAGTAGTAGTCGCAAGTCTCGGTTGTGATTGTGAAACCAGCAGGAACTGGAAGCCCGATCCGCGTCATTTCCGCGAGGCCTGCGCCCTTGCCGCCCAGCAGGTCCCGCATCTCGCCCGTTCCGTCCGCTTTTCCCGCTCCAAAAAAATAAACGTGTTTCATCTCGCTCCTCGGTGTCTGACCATTCGGTCGGCGCGCCAACAATGAAAGCTATTCTTTATCTCCCTATAGGCATTTCGATTGGGGATTTAAGATGCCGCTTTCGATTCTTCGGAGCCCAGTTCCGAGAAATCGGCGATCGTCGAGAACTCCCTTAACAATCCGGCAAGCAGCGCGATACGGTTTCGTCGAATCTCTTCTACTTCAACCATCACTAGAACTTTGTCAAAAAACAGATCGACCGCCGGGCGCAGCTCCGAAATTTTTTCTAGCGCCTTCCGGTACTTCTTCTCTTTCTTGAGCCGGGTGGCTTCCTCGCCGATCTTCTGCGCAGCCGTGTAAAGTTCCAGCTCTGCGGGTTCATGCAATAGATGATTCAGCACCGCACCCTGACCCTTATCGCCCTTTGCGGCCGACTTCTCCAGAATGTTGCGGATTCGCTTGAAGCTTGCCGCCAACGGCGCAAAATTCTTCGTGTGCCGGATCGCCTTCAGCGCGGCCACCCGCTCGACCGCATCTCCCAGATCATCCGCGCCTGCTGCGAACGCAGCATTAATCTCGTCGTAGGCGTATCCCCGCTGCTCTCGCAAAATGTACCGCGCCCTCTCAAGTAGAAAGTCGAGCACTTGCTTCTGCACGGCGTCCGACGCATCGATCCGCGGCGCGTGTTCCTTGAGCGATTTTGCCGCCGCAGAAATCGCAGCCGAAATGGAGAGCGGCACATTCTTCTCAAGAATGATCTTTACGATCCCCAGCGCCGCGCGCCGCAAAGCGAAAGGATCGCTTGAACCCGTCGGGATTGCACCGACAGCAAAACAAGCTACCAGCGAATCGAGTTTGTCCGCCAGCGCCACAGCGCATCCCGTCAGATTTCGCGGCAGAGGATCGTCGAGACCCAACGGCCTGTAATGGTCGTAGACCGCCCAGGCAATCTCTTCCGGTTCGCCCTGAGCACGCGCATACAGCCCACCCACGATTCCCTGTAGCTCAGTAAACTCACGAACCATCTCCGTAACAAGGTCGCACTTCGCGAGTTCTGCCGCGCGATCCGATCCGGCCACATCCGCCTGGGCGATTCCTCCCGAAAACCACTGCTCGGAAAGCCAGCGCGCCAGCGAGCGCATGCGCTCAACTTTGTCTCCGTAACTCCCCAGCCGCCGCTCGTACGTCACTGCCGCAAGCTTCGGCAAGTAGTCACCGAGACGGATTCTCTGATCCGTCTCCCAGAAGAATTGTGCGTCTGCGAACCGCGCACGCAGCACGCGTTCGTGCCCCGCGCGCACGAGGCCTTTGGGGTCGCGCGGCAGATTGATCACCGCCAGAAAATGCGGCGCCAGTTCACCCGAGCGATCCTCGACCGCGAAGTACTTCTGATGGCCGCGCATCACCGTAATCAGGATTTCCTCCGGCAACGCCAGAAACGCCGGGTCGAAATCCCCGAGAATCGCCGACGGGTACTCGTTCAAATACACGACAAGCTCGAGTAGTCCCGCGTCCTCATGCGGCCGCAATCCTTTGCGCGCCGTAAGCGAATGCAACTCCGCTTCGATCTTCTTTTTGCGCGCTTCCGGCCGGCACAAAACGAAATTGCTCTTGAGCCTGGACTCATAGTCCCGTGGCCGTGCAACCGCAACGCTTCTCTTTCCAAGGAATCGATGGCCGTCCGAGTGATTCCCGGCGCGCACTCCGGCGTACGCGCAAGGCACCACCTTTCCGTCGAGCGTCGCGACGATCCAGCGGATCGGTCGGATGAACCGCGGGCTCTGCAGCCCTTCCCAAACCATCGATCTAGGCCAGGAAATTTCGCGAATCACTTCCGGCAAGGCTCCTGCCAGGATCACTGCCGCTGGCTTCCCGAGCACGACCTGCCTCGCTGCGAGATACTCGCCTTTTGGAGTATTCACGATGGTCAGCTTTGAAAGCGGGATTCCCTGCTTTTCCGCAAAGCTCGCCGCGGCGCGCGTCGGCTCACCCGCTGCATCGAATGCCACCGACCTTGGCGGCCCCGTCACCTCGCGCGTGACATCTTCCTGCTTTACTCGAACATTTCTTGCGATCGCAACCAGCCTGCGCGGTGCACCAAAAGTTTCAATCGATTCTTGAACTGTCGGCTCGTCGACCAATCCGTGTGTGAAAAGCTGCGTCGCAAGTATCGCTTTAAGTTCCTGTGTCGCTTTTAAAATCATTCCGGCCGGAATCTCTTCGCATCCAATCTCAAATAGAAGATCGCCCGTCGCGATTCTCTTCCCGCCCGTCACCTTGGACTTCTCCGCCCCACCCTTCGCCCGTTGCGCCTTCATGCGCTCACCCCGGCGGTCTGCAACTCGGCCCGCTGGTCGAGCCATGCCGCAGCCACTTGCGTTGCGAGCTTGCGCACCCGCGCGATCATTCCCGCGCGCTCCGTTACAGAAATTGCGCCGCGCGCATCGAGCACGTTGAAGAAGTGCGAACACTTAAGGCACAGGTCATACGCCTGCAACACCGGAAAGCGCCGCTTGCTCGGTCCCTTCAGACTCGCGTAATCGGCCAGCAGCCGCGCCGACTCAGCCTCCGCCAGATCGAACTGCGCGCGCGTGGACCTCGCGTCGGCATGATCGAAGCTGTACGCGGAAAACTGCTGCTCCTCTGCCAGCCGCACCTGGCTGTACTTCATCGTGTCCGACCACCTCACATCGAACACGTTATCGACGCCCTGCAAATATGCCGCGATCCGGTCGAGCCCGTACGTCAACTCCACCGAAATCGGATCGAGATCGACGCCCCCGCACTGCTGAAAGTAAGTGAACTGCGTGATCTCCAGCCCGTCGAGCAGCACTTGCCAGCCGATACCCCATGCGCCGAGCGTGGGCGACTCCCAGTTGTCTTCCTCGAATCGAACGTCGTGCTCTTTCAGATTGATTCCAACCGCGGCGAGGCTCGCGAGATACAAATCCTGAATGTCGGCGGGCGAAGGCTTGAGTATCACTTGAAGTTGCGTATGCTTGTACAACCGGTTGGGATTCTCGCCGTAGCGCCCGTCCGCAGGACGCCGGCTCGGCTGTGCGTACACGACTCGATACGGTTCCGGCCCCAGCACTCGCAGAAAAGTTTCCGGATGCATCGTGCCAGCACCCACTTCGATATCGTACGGCTGCTGCAAAATGCAATCGCGATGCGTCCAGTACGCTTCCAGCTTCAGTAGAAGGTCTTGAAACGTGAGCCCCTTGAATTTTGGAGCGGCGCTGCTTCCCTTCGCACTGCGAGCTTGGCTCTTCACGCTGGCGACTCCAGAAGTTCCCTCGACTTGAGCTTGCGGTCGATTTGATGTTCGATGACGTCGAGCATGGCGTCCGTGAGTTCTCTCGCGGCGCGCCCGCTGATGGCCGAATCCTGGCTCAGCCGGTCGAGACGCTCCGCAAAAATTCTTCGCGCCGCTGCCAGCGCCTCGGGAGAAATCATGCGCATCCCCGGCTTCCGGCATTTCCCGCACGCAATCGCCGGCGCGCTCGGCGCGAAATACGCGGGCGAATCTTCAAGTAACGCCTTACCGCAATGCGCGCAGCGATCGAGCGACGGAAGCCAGCCACCAAGCTTCACTGTCCAGAGCGTGAAGTACGCGAGCGGTAGCTCGGGTTTCGTCGTGCGCTTCACGGTCTGCGCCGAGAGCAGCAGCAACCGAAAATTCGCGTCGGAGGCCTCGCGATCCGGCAGTACGCACTCGGTGATCTCCGCGAAAAGCGAAAGCGCCACGCTCGACGCGTAATCGCGAAACGCATCGAGAAACGACTCGATCATCTCGCACTGGCTGATGCGCACCAACTCGCGCGTCTCGCGCTCGAAAAACCAGATGCGGATGTGCGAAAGCCTCTCCAGCGTCGAACCGAATCTGCTCTTCGGACGCCGTGCTCCCGCCGCCACTCCGCGCATCCTGCCCATCGTGCGCGAAAAAAAACTGACGAGCCGATCCGCCTCGCCGAGCGCGTAGCATTGCAGGACGATCGCCTCGGATTCGTGGAGTGGCATCGGCGTGTCGGCGCGCCGACCAGCTAACGGGATGGCGTCCCGATTGTATTGTCGATCGGAATTCCGACAGGCCGTCCAAGCCGCACGCTTCCAACAAATTTTTCTACCATAGCAGTCTACTCGGTGCAATTGATAAACGCGATTCTTTCGCGCGCGCGTTTGAAAATTTCAAAAGCTCAGCTAGAGTATTTGCTCGATGAATCAGCTTGCGCAATCTCCCGCCGTCGATGTCGTCGGCGTCGGGATTAATGCCACGGACACGATCATCCGCCTGCCCCGCTTCCCAGCGCTCGATTCCAAGGTCGAGATCCTTTCGGTAGACATCAAGCCCGGCGGACAGGTCGCAAGCGCCATCGTTGCGTGCCGTCGCTGGGGCCTCTCCGCGCGCTACGTTGGTAAAATCGGCGATGACGCCGCAGGCCAACTCCAAATGGACGAGATGCAGCGCGAAGGCGTCGAAGCTCATTGGATCGTTGCGCCCGGCTGCTCCAGCCAGGTTTCCTTCATACTCGTCGATCAACCTTCCGGCGAACGCACCGTCCTCTGGAAACGCGCCCCTGCGATCGCTCTCCGCCCGGAAGATCTCAAACGCGAATGGATTTCCGGCGCCCGCGCCCTGCTCGTCGATGGACACGATACCGAAGCCGCTGCGCAAGCCGCGCGCTGGGCGCGTGAAATGCAAATCCCAGTCGTCGGTGATTTCGATAATCGCTATCCGGGAGTTGAAGCGTTACTTCATCATGTGGATTTTGCAATCACATCGAAAGACTTTCCTGAGAGAATCACCGGTGAACGCGATTTGTTGAAGTCGCTTCCGAGGATTTTCCGCGAGTTCAAGTGTTACTTGACAGGCGCGACGCTCGGCCGTCTCGGCGTTCTCGCGTGGGATGGTGCGCGATTCTTGCTCTGCCCCGGTTTCAAAGTCCAAGCTATCGACACGACCGGAGCCGGCGACACTTTCCACGGGGCATTTCTCTACGGCCTAGCGCGCGGATGGCCCATTCAAGAAACACTTGAATTCAGTTGCGCTGCCGCTGCCCTCAACTGTACCGCTTCGGGCGCGCGCGGCAACATCGCAACGCTCAACGAAATTCAGAGTCTGCGCCAGTCCGCTGCGCGCTCCGAGCTTGCGTATCCGACTGAAGTCTTGCTCGAAGCTGCGCGAGCGGCTCGCCGAAATTCCGAGGCCAGCGGATGATCCCGCTGAAAGACATGACGCCCCGGCGTTCCTTCCCCATCATCACGGTGCTTCTGATCGTCGCAAATGTCGTTGTCTTCATCCATCAAATCCTTCTCACACCGGCGGGGTTCGAGGCCTTCATCAAGACCTACGGCCTTGTGCCGTCGCATATCCAGCTCGCCCTCGCTGGCCGCCATTACACGCTGGAGCAAGCACTCCTGCCGCTCTTCACCTGCATGTTTCTGCATGAAGGATTTCTGCACATCATTGGCAACATGTGGTTCCTGTGGATCTTCGGAGGCAACGTCGAAGATCGCCTCAGCTCGATTCCCTATCTGTTCTTCTATCTGATCTGCGGCATCGGCTCGGGTATTTCCCAGGTCGCCTTTTCCTGGGGCTCTCACATACCGTCGATCGGAGCGAGTGGCGCGATCTCCGGCGTCCTCGGCGCGTACATCGTCTTCTTTCCCAGGTCGCGCATCCTCACTCTCATCCCGCTCTTTATCATCTGGTTCACTTGGAAAATCCCCGCGGCGATCTTCATTGGGATATGGTTTGCCGTGCAGTTCCTCAGCGGGCTGAGCTCCCTCGGCGTCTCGAGCATGGGAGGCGTCGCGTGGTGGGCGCACGTCGGAGGATTCGTGTTGGGAGTCTTGATCGCACTAGCGGCGCGGCCATTCACGCGAGCATCGTCGCCGATCTACTATTAGTTCAGGAGCGTTGGTCGGTTTGCCGACAATTCAAGCCAAAATTTAAATGTCAATTGGCAGTCCGCCGGTCGACGCCATATCTGAAGCGAAGCTTTAAGATGACCTCGCGCTGCCTGCAATCCCGTGCCCTTGATTATGCCTCCCACTCTATGCCTGCCTTTCTTAATCTGAATTGGAACCGCTGTTCCCTGCACGCATCCAGACCGGAGCCGGGTCGAATTTATTCCCGAAAAATGCGAAATTCTCGATGATCTCGCTGGTACGCCCGCGCGCCGATTGTGCTAAGGTATTCGGTTCCATCGAGCGCTGGACGCGCGGCATCTGCGGCAGTCTTGCGGCTCTGGGGAGACACAGCATGAAGAGTTCCTACAACGGCGTAGCGGTGCCCGCAACCGGCAAGGTAATCGAATACGTAGGTGGAAAGTTTAATGTGCCCGACCAGCCCATCATTCCCTTCATTGAGGGCGACGGCACCGGCCGCGACATCTGGAAGGCGTCGCGGCGCGTCTTCGACGCGGCGGTCGAGAAAGCCTACTCCGGCAAGAAGAAGATCGCATGGCTCGAGGTCTTCGCCGGCGAAAAATCCTTCAATCAATTCAAGGACTGGCTCCCGCAGGATACGGTGGACGCCATCCGCGACTTCCGCGTGGCCATCAAAGGCCCGCTCACCACTCCTATCGGCGGGGGCATTCGTTCCCTCAACGTGGCGCTGCGCCAATTGCTCGACCTCTACGCCTGCGTCCGCCCGGTCCGCTACATCGAAGGCGTCCCAACGCCCATGAAGCATCCCGAGCTGATGAACATCGTCATCTACCGCGAAAACACCGAGGACGTGTACGCCGGAATCGAATGGAAATCCGGCACGCCCGAGGCCGAAAAGCTCGCCGCTTTCATCAACGACGAGATGCTGAAAGGAACCAAGCAACGCCTGCCCGAACACCCCGGCATCGGCATCAAGCCCATCTCCGCCAAAAACACCAAGCGCCTCATACGCCGCGCGATCCAGCACGCCATCGAGAAAAATCTCCGCGTCGTCACCATCGTTCACAAGGGCAACATCATGAAGTTCACCGAGGGCGCCTTTCGCGATTGGGGATACGAGCTGGCCGTCGATGAATTCCGCGCGCAAATCGTCACCGAGCGCGAAAGCTGGATTCTCGATAACAAGGACCGCGACGCCAATCTCTCCTTCGAGCAGATTGCCGCGATGATCGAGCCGGGCCTTGATCAGGCCACGGACGATTTCAAGAAAAAGATCGCCGCCGAGGTGAAACAAACCCTCGATGCGATCTACTCAACCCACGGCCGAGGTCAGTGGAAGAAAAAGATCCTCGTCAACGACCGCATCGCCGACTCCATCTTCCAGCAAGTGCTCACGCGCGCGAATGAATACCAGGTTTTGGCAACGCCAAACCTGAACGGCGACTACATCTCCGACGCCTGTGCCGCTCAGGTCGGCGGCCTCGGCATGGCACCCGGCGCAAATATCGGCGACGGCTACGGCTGCTTCGAAGCTACGCATGGCACCGCCCCGAAATATGCCGATAAGGACGTCATCAACCCAAGTTCGGTGATGCTCTCGGGCGCGATGATGTTCGATTTCATGGGCTGGAAGGAGGTCGCGCGGCTGATCGAGGACGGCATCGCGCGCACCATCCAGCAGAAGCGCGTCACCTACGATCTCGAGCGGCTCATGCCCGGCGCCACAAAAGTCGGCACCGCTGAATTCGCCAGCTCGATCATCGAAAATATGAACGCGCTCGCGCCCGTCGCCCGCTAATCAAGCGCGGGTCGCTGGCCGGATGGTTTTCGTAGGGGCACGGCATGCCGTGCCCGGCGCCGATTCTTGGCGCAGCGCAGCCCATTCAGCACACGGATCTGCTTTTGTTCTTCGCTCGGCCAGAGAAACGTATTTATGCCATCACCTCATAAGGAGTCTTACAAATGCGAAAGAAAGTAACAGTCGTAGGCGGCGGATTTGTCGGTTCCACAACAGCGCAGCGAATTCACGACGCAGGTCTCGCCGACGTCGTGTTGACAGACATCCTCGAAGGCGTCCCGGCGGGCAAAGCCCTAGACATGGCGGAATCCGGGCCAATCCTCGGCTCGGACGCTCACGCAGCCGGAATCTCGACTGCGGGCGGCGATTACAAGGAAACGGCCAATAGCGACATCATCGTCATCACGGCGGGCTTCCCGCGCAAGCCCGGCATGAGCCGCGACGATCTCCTCAAAGCCAACTACGACGTGATCAAAGCCGTCGTCGAAGCCGTCGTCAAGCTCTCGCCGAATGCGATCCTTATCGTGGTCACCAATCCCCTCGACGCGATGGCGCAGGCTGCCTTCAAAGTCAGCGGCTTCCCGAAGAATCGCGTCCTCGGCATGGCGGGCGTCCTCGACTCTGCCCGCATGAGCACGTTCGTCGCGGCGGAGCTGAATGTCTCCGTCGAAAACGTGCACTCGTTCGTCCTCGGCGGCCATGGTGACGACATGGTCCCGCTCGCGCGCTATTCCACCGTCGCGGGCATTCCGCTCCCCGAGCTCATCTCGAAAGAAAAACTCGACGCCATCATCACCCGCACGCGCAAAGGCGGCGCCGAAATCGTCAACCTGCTGAAAACTGGCTCCGCCTATTACGCGCCGTCAGCCGCAGCGGTGGAAATGGTGGAAGCCATCCTGAAGGACAAAAAGAAGATTCTTCCCTGCGCCGTCTATCTCGAAGGCGAATACGGCATCAAGGGGCTGTTCGTCGGCGTGCCTGTGAAACTCGGCGCCAAGGGAGTCGAGCAGATCATCGAGATCAAGCTTACGCCTCAGGAAAAAGCCGAGCTCGACAAGTCCGCCGCCTCCGTCCGCGAACTCGTCACCGTCCTCGGCGTATAGGATTAAGCTGGGTGTCATTCCGAGCGAAGCGAGGAATCTCTCTTCGTGAAAACGCGGGGAACCGTCGCGCTCACACCGAAAACTTCTGCGCCAGCGGGAATCGTCGTCCGACGCTAAACGCCTTCGACGTGATCTTCAGCCCCGGCGGCGCCTGCTTGCGCTTGTACTCGTTCCGGTCCACCTGCATTGCAATCGAGCGCACCAAATCGAGCGGCAGCAGGCACGCCTCCGCGATCTGCTCGGGGCTTTGCAGTTCTTCCACGTACGCCGTCAAGACCCTGTCAAGGTCCTCGTAAGGAGGCAATGTATCCGCGTCAGTTTGATTCGGCCGCAGCTCCGCGGACGGCGGTTTCGTAATCGTCGCCTGCGGAATCAATTCTTTTCCTCGATTCACGAGATGCGCCATGTCGTACACCATCGTCTTGGGCAGATCGGAAATCACGTCGAGCCCGCCCGCCATGTCGCCGTACAGCGTGCAGTACCCGACCGCCAGCTCGGATTTATTCCCCGTGCTCAGCACCAGCGATCCGAACTTGTTCGAGAGCGCCATCAACAGATTCCCGCGAATGCGCGCCTGAATGTTTTCCTCGGTCACGTCTTCGCGCAATCCCGCAAACGTCTTCTCCAGCGTCTTCCGGTAGCTCGTGAATATCTCCGTGATGGGCAGCGTGATCAGCTCGACGCCAAGGTTTGTCGCAAGCTGCTGCGCGTCCCGCACGCTCCCTTCCGACGAATACGGTCCCGGCATCGCCACGCCCAGCACGTTCGCCGCGCCCAGCGCCTCGACCGCAATCACCGCGACCAGCGCCGAATCGATCCCGCCGCTCAGCCCGATCACCACCTTGCGGAATCCGCATTTGCGCACGTAGTCGCGCGTCCCGAGCACCAGCGCACGGTACGCCGCTTCGTATTCATCCTCTAGCGGCGCGCGCATGTCACCTATGCCGGTCGCGCTGTCGAAGTAAATCAGATCTTCCTCGAACGATTTCGCCAGCGCCGCCACGCGCCCGTCCGGCATGAAAGCCACGCTCGACCCATCGAATATCAGGCTGTCATTTCCGCCCACTTGGTTGACGTACACCACCGGCACGCCGCGGTCCCTCGCGACTGCTCGCAGCATGTCGTGCCGCAGCCCGCGCTTCCCCAGCGTGTACGGCGACGACGACAAATTCAAAACGATCGTGCTTCCCTTCCCCACAAGCTCCGCCACCGGATCGCGATCATAGAGCCGCTCGGGCCAGAACGTCTTGTCGTTCCAGCTATCCTCGCAAATCGTGATTCCCAGCATCTCCGAGCTAAACGGAAACACGAACTGCGTGTGCGCCGGCTGGAAATATCGCGTTTCGTCAAACACGTCGTAGGTGGGCAGCAGCATCTTGCGCTGCTCGAAGAGAATTTTCCCCGGGGCGATCAACGCCGCGGAGTTCGCCACGGGTTTGCCCGTGTTGTCCTGCGCCTTTCCCACGAATCCGACCAGCGCCGGCAGCGGAATATCTTTGGCAAGCGCAACGAGTTCCTTCTGATTGCGCTCCGCAAACGAAGGTCGCTCGATCAAATCCTGCGGTGGATAGCCGCAAAGGCATAGCTCGGAAAAGACAGCCAAGTCCGCGCCGCCCGATTTCGCCTCGCGCGCCAGTTCCACTATCCGCGCGCGATTCCCTTCAAAATCGCCGACGGTAGGATTAAATTGAGCTAGAGCGATCTTCATGCGAGAGGGATAGCATACGGGTCGCGTCCCACCTTTTCAATCACGAGTCGCGCCTAATTTGCGGCAAAAACAAAAGCTCCCGGAGTGATCAACTCCGGGAGCCACAGAGATACAGGGAAAGACTTTTCCAGCCGTTCCGCCTTCGAGACTGGCCAGAAACCGCCGCTCGCTTATACGGTGAACGAGCTGCCGCAGCCGCACGTGCTCTTGACGTTCGGGTTGTTGAACTTGAAGCCCGCGCCTTCGAGCGTCTCGATGTAGTCGATCGAGATGCCGTCCAAATACATCTCGCTCATCTGATCGACCAGCACCTTCAGGCCGTCGAATTCGTACACGTTGTCGCTGCCTTCGTTGATCTGGTTCTCGAAAGCCATGCGATAGCTGAAGCCCGAGCAGCCACCACCTACCACAGCCACGCGCAGGCCCGTCGGCATCGGGGTCTGCTGCGACAAGATCTCTTTCACTTTCGTGATAGCTACCGGCGTCAATTCAACCATTTTGACCCTCCAAGGATTGCGCGCTACACCCTCTGCCTGCGCGCGCTGACCACAAAGTCATTATACCAGAATCCGGCCAAGCGAAAACAATCTCTCGATCCCGTGGCAAAAAGGCAAACAATATCGCGCAACAGGGGGTACCAACCCGGCCCGAAAGCCTTTACACTAAATGAGTCACATGAAACATACAATTACATTGATCCCCGGAGACGGGATCGGCCCCGAAGTCTCCCGAGCCGTTCAGCGAATCCTCGCAGCCGCCGGAGTGTCCATCGCGTGGGAGGAAACCTCCGCGCGCGGCGATATCGACCAACCCGATTCTCAGCTCATGAACACCAAGCTGGTGGAATCCATCCGCAAAAATCGCGTGGCCCTGAAAGGCCCGCTCGCGACCGCCGTGGCGCTCGGCCCTCCCAGCATCAATGTCGCGCTTCGCAAGGCGCTCGATCTCTACGCCAACGTTCGCCCGGTGAAGAATCTGGAGGGCGTCCAATCAAGATTCAAAGATGTGGACATGGTCCTCATCCGCGAAAACACCGAGGACCTCTACGCCGGACTCGAGCACGAGGTCGTTCCCGGCGTCGTAGAAAGCCTGAAGATCATCACGGAACGAGCCTCCACGCGCATCGCTCGTTTCGCCTTTGAGTACGCCCGCAAGCGCGGCCGGAAGAAAATTCACGGTATCCACAAAGCCAACATCATGAAATTGTCCGACGGCCTCTTTCTCAATTCCATTCGCGCTGTCGCCGCGCAGTATCCCGATATCGAGTACAAAGAACTGATCATCGACAACGCCTGCATGCAGATGGTCCTCAATCCGCGGCAGTATGACATGCTGCTGCTGACCAATCTCTACGGCGACATTATGAGCGACCTGGCCGCGGGACTCGTCGGAGGCCTCGGCGTCGTTCCCAGCGCCAACATCGGCGAGACCACCGCGATCTTCGAAGCTGTGCACGGAACCGCCCCGGACATCGCCGGAAAAGGCATCGCCAATCCCACTGCCCTGCTCATGAGCGCGATCATGATGCTCGACCACCTTGGTGAATCGAACGCCGCCCGGGAAATCGAGTCCGCCCTACACCAGATGTATCGCGAAGGCCGCAGTCTGACGCGCGACGTAGGCGGCACAGCCACCACTGCCGAATTCACCGACGCCCTGATCAACAAATTAGGCGTCCCCGTCCGCTCGTAATACGCTGGCTACTTTTTGCGGGCGGATTCGAACTTTTCCCACTCGGACTCGGATATATCGACTGCGTCGTTGAACTCTCCCGCGCCACGAAGCCACAATCCTCCGTCGATCACGACGCATTCGCCGTTAATGTAATCGGCTTGCCCGCTGAGCAAGAACGCCGCGAGATTCGCAAGCTCCTCTTGCCGGCCAAATCGTTTCATAGGATGGTACTTCTTCGCGCGTTCTTCGAAATCTTTTGACGCCATCAGGCGCGACCAGGCGCCTTCGGTCGGAAACGGCCCGGGCGCGATCGCATTCAAGCGAATCTTGTAGCGGGCCCATTCCACGGCAAGCGAACGCGTCATCGCCAGTACTCCCGCCTTTGCGCACGCCGACGGCACAACGAAGCCCGAGCCGCAATTCGCGGCTGCGTATGTCGTGACGATATTCAGAATGTTGCCGGGCTGCTTTGCCGCGATCCACTTTCGTCCGAGCGCGAGAGTGCAATGGAATGTCCCCTGCAGCACGATTCCGACGACGGCGTTGAACGCATTCGAAGAGAGTTTCTCGGTTCGCGCCAGAAAATTCCCCGCGGCGTTGTTGACCACCGTGTCGATCCCGCCAAACGGGCGCTCGAACCGCCTCTCCGCCGCCCCGATCGCAGCTTCCACTGCGTTGAAGTCGCGGACGTCGGCGCAAGCGTATGCCGCGCGCCCTCCTTTTGCGCGCAGCGCTTCGGCGGTTTCTTTCAGTGGCTCTTCGCGGCGCCCAACCAGAAAGAGACTCGCCCCCAACTCCCCGAATCTCAGCGCCATCGCGCGCCCCAGGCCTGTGCCGCCGCCCGTCACCAGAATGGTCCGATTCTTCAGCAGGTCTTTTTCAAACATTGCCTGGAACCCCCCGAGAGATTTCCTCGCGCAATCTATCAGGAATCACTCCTCACGCGAAATTCATTCCCGTGTGGGCACACACGACGACCCACGGTTTTTGGCATCGTCATTCTGCCGGCCTTTGCACAGGAAGGGAGCGTACCGTCGGGCGCCGTGTCGAAGCGCGCCTTGTGCGCCCGCATGGTTTTCCGGGGAATCTCTTTGGTGTCACTCAAAACGGGATGTCGGCGGGGCAGGAGGCTGCGAAGGTCCGAGTACGAGCAAATTCCGATCGCGAACGCGGCAAGCAGAATCACCCGCGCCGGAAGTCAAGGCGCAGTGGCAGCTGGAATCAGTTCAGCGGCTCCATTTCGTGTACCGCGATCGTATTCGTTTGCGGATCGAGCACGCCCGTGACTTTCACGTTTTGCCCGGCGTACTTGTCCGCGAGTTCTTGATTATCCAGCTTGTAGACCTTGTCCTTCACCTGCAAGACGAACACTCCGCCGAGATTTTTCACGCAGTAGCGCGCGCAATCCGCGGGAGTCTTCGCGATCGACTTCTTCTCCAGCATCTCCTGGTGCGAACGGCTCAGGGAATGCACGTTTAGCGCGCACTGCGAGTCTCCGATTTCACCCTTGTATACGCGATCGCCCCCACCGCCCGCGACGCACCCCAGTTCCGCCGCAACGATGAGTGCAATGCTGGCCCACTGCGATTTCTTGATGATCATGATTCCTTTCCCCCTGTGCCCCTGCGGCATAGCCCAGCAATTCCCGTCCACCTCTCGCCGTACGCACCGCTCTACGGCAACACGACAAACCGCATGTGCATCCCTTCGTGATCCGCGCTGCAAATCACTGTGCAAACGACCACGTACTCGCCCGGCTCCGCCGGAGCGTTCAGCGCAAATTCGTGCAAGCCCGGCTTCAACTCAAAATCCCATCCGGGCACGTGCGATCGGTCTTTCGCGCGAAGCAGCGAGAAGCCATGTACCGCCCCGTTCCGGTTGTGGTCCTTGGCCTTGATCGCCGTAATCCGCAGCGTGATGGCTTCCCCGCATGGACTGTGATCGACGGGTCTTTCTCCCCTGCAATCTTGTACCGGCTGTCGTGGTCCGCCAGCACTTCGATCACTCGCGGCGATTGCGCCCCGGCGCGATGTGCGGCCACCAGTAGAAAAAGCGCGACACAAATCGCAGCACTGCTCCACACCACTGCAGTTTTCCCGCAGCCCCGCTCCGCGTCCATTCCGAAACCCCTATTGAGTCATGTAGCGCAGGATCAGCCGCATGTCCTCATCGGTGATCGTGGCGCGAACCCGCATGTGCCGCACCGCCGTCGCCATCATCCGCGGCGCGAGTTTGTGCGGAGCCTGGTGGCACCGCCCGCAATTATTGTGAAATCTCTTTTCGCCCTCGGCCAATTGCGCCTCTTCGGTTTCAACCGCTGGTGCCGCGGGAGCCGCCGTTGCATTGGAATTCGACGCAGAGCTCGTCGTCTTCGCCGCAGCAGGCGCGGGCGCGGGCTTCGAATCCGCCACCAGCTTGGTGCCTTGCTGGTCCTGTTGACCTTGCGCCAGCCCAGCAAACAACGCGAGCCCGCCGCCCAGCGCCAGCACGCCCAAAATGTTTATGCGCCGTGTGATCATCGGACCTCTCCATGCCCCACGGGCAACGCTAGGCGATACGTCAGGCCGATGTTCCATACGTTCATGTTCCCGCCTTCGGGCGCAAACTGTCTTCCATAGCTGCTGACCAAACGGATGTCATCGCGGAAGTAATAGTTCATGCCGAACTCGAACATGTTCGTGTTCACTCCCGGCAAGCTACCGTCCACCACTTGGCCCAGATAGAACTGCTGCATACGGGCCACCACCTGCACATGCCGCAATTCGTTCTGCCAGATCGGCGCCTGGCTCAAGCGATATGCCGACTCGATCCAATATCCGCTTCCGCTGTGCGACCGCGCGTATTCGGCGCGGATGTCGAGCGGGATCGGAGGCGGCTGCCACGCAAAATGGAATCCGAACGCGTTCGAATGGTCGTCCTGCAGGAGGTGTTGATACGAACTGCCGACCTCGAGCCGCGGTCCGGGCAAGAAAATGCCTGCGCGTGTGCCGAACGCGCGATCCGAATCGAGGGGGGTGTACGTGCTCAACGTCGAAAAGTACGTCGCGTAGTTGACTTCAACTTTGCTCGTCGCGTTGAATCCGCCCCGCACCATCGCGCCCGTGCCCGCGCCGCTCGGGCCCGTCGAGATCGGCAGGATCAGCGGATCGGTCTGCAGATCGCGGATCCACACGGGATACAGCCGCTCGTTGAAGATACCGAAGGGCGTCACAAACCTGCCCACCGTCACCGTCATGTACCGGTTGGCGATGTAATCGAGCTGCAGATAATCGACTTCCTTTTGCAGATGGCCCTTGTAATTGCCATTGCTGCCCGGCTGAGGCGCGAGATCGATCTCAAACGTCTCGCGGTTTTCGATCAGCCAGTTCTGGCCAAGCGGTATCAGGATTACCGGCGACACCAGTGGGTGCACATGATCCGTCCCACCCTGAACGAAGCTGTTGTAGGCCAAGCCCGCGGAGAAAATCGGCACGGGGCTAATCGACTCGGACCCCTGCGGTATCGTGGCGTCCTGCGCCGTCACCTGATCCTGTGGAGTGGTCTGAACTTGACTGGTAACCTGGTCTTGGGCGCGGATTGTCGGCGCAATCCAGAGCGCCAGGAATGCCGCCAGCAGCCTAACCGACGAAATTCGAGACAAGAGTCGCATGACGCCCCTACCCCTCCCCCTGACTTGAAATGTCCCCCAAGTGGGGTCCCTATCCGTGACCTGAATCAAGTTTGGGGTGGGTACTAGAACCCTCTCAATTCGGGCAGCTCACGACTTTCCCTTCCAAGCTATTACCCACTAAGCAACCTCGGCAATTCAGGACGGATGAATGCGGGAAGCGGCCAAGCTCTGACGTCCGCCAGCCCGTCGATCGAACCACGCCGAGCCGCTGCCCATCCGGCCAGTGGCCGATTGGAGACGCCGCCCGGAGCCGCCCCGACTGCTTCCCCACCCTTTGATAGACTGGCTGCAGAAGGGGTACCGCCATGCCGAATCCGGCCTTGTTCAAGACGATTTATCGGATCGCAACCGGGACGATCTTCGCGGCACTGGTCATCGCGCTGTTGCTCGCCCTCTGGAAATCGCCGCCGCCCAACATCCCCACGGATCCCAGCGCCGCCGCCCGCGCCGAGCAGAAGTTCGCTGCCGCGGACCAGGCCAAAGCCTCCGGCCAGTCACCCCAGGTGCAGCTCGACCGCACCGAGCTGAATTCCTATCTCTCGCAGAACCTGCAGGTCCAAGGCTCGCAGCCCGATCCTCAGTCGAATGCGCCCAGCCTGAGCCTCCCAGTCAAGCCAACCGCGCCAAACGCCGACGACTCGCAGACAGGCGCGTCCGCCGACGCTCCCACCGTTGAGGAGGTGCAGTCCTCGGTGAAAGACATAAAGGTCGATATGGACGGCGACCTCGTAAAGGCCTACGTCGTCTTCGATTTCCATGGAAAAGACATGTCGCTCGAGCTCGACGGCCACATCGGCGCGCAGGACGGCTACCTCAAATTCAACCCCGTCGCCGGAAAGCTCGGCTCGATGCCTCTGCCTCAGTCGATGCTTCAGTCTGTGGTCGACAAAATGATGGCCTCGCCCGAGAATCGCGAGAAGCTGCGCCTGCCCTCCGACATCAACGACATCCAGATTCAGAACGGCCAGGCCGTCGTTTCTTATAAGTGACGATCCGACCAGGATCGTCATCCTGAAGCCGGCGCCCTGGCTCTTTGCCGGCTGAAGGATCTCTCCCACGATCCGATGCGACCGCCCAAAATCCCATTGCGTGCCCGAATTCACTCAGGGTACGATTCCCGTCATCGGTTGGCTGTCCACTAGCTCGCGGCGCATCAAGGCCTCCGGAGCGGACGGGCGGTTAAAGAACGATGAAGATCCTCTCTGTAATCCTCGCGTAAATCAGCACCGCAAGCAGCTGGCAGTCTTGTCTCTCAGATTCGCCGTCGTTTTTTTCTTAGCCGCGTCACTGTGGCATCTCAGGATTCAAATGCCTCCCGGCGCAGAAAGTTATGAATGGCCATGACCGTCGCCGTTGCTAAGCCATCACAACCGAGCCTGTGGGCGTCGATTCGCGAGGCGATTCATGGCTCGCACCAGGATTTCACCGCCGGCAATCTGAACCGCGCCATCTTGCTGCTGGCGATTCCCATGGTCCTCGAAATGGTGCTCGAGTCCTTGTTCGCCGTCGTCGATGTTTTCTGGGTGGCTCATGTGGGAGCCAACGCCGTCGCCACAGTAGGCCTGACCGAGTCGATCCTCATGCTCGTTTTCGCCGTCGGCATGGGACTGGCTCTTTCAACCACCGCCATGGTCGCGCGCCGCATCGGCGAAAAGGACCATGAAGGCGCAGCAGTCGCAGCCGTTCAGGCCATATTTCTTGGCCTCGCGGTTTCCGTAATGATCGGAGTGCCGTGCTTCATCTTCGCGCCACGCCTTCTGCAACTTATGGGCGCGACGCCGGACATCATCGCCACAGGTAGTTGGTACGCGCGCATTGCGCTCGGAGGCGGCAGCGGCGCCGTCGTTTTGCTCTTCCTCAACAACGCGATTTTTCGCGGCGCGGGCGACGCTGCCATCGCCATGCGGCTGCTGTGGGTCTCCAACATCATCAATCTGCTGCTCGACCCCTGCCTGATTTTCGGCCTCGGTCCATTCCACCGCTTCGGCGTGACGGGCGCTGCGCTCGCCACGTGGACCGGCCGCAGCATCGGCGTGTTCTACCAGTTCTATCGCCTGATGCGCGGTACCGAACGCATCCGCGTGCTCCGCAAACAGATCCGCCTGAACCTTCACGTCCTCTGGCGGCTCGTCCGCGTCTCGCTCACAGGGATCGTCCAGTTCGCCATTCAGAATACGAGCTGGATCGGCCTCGTGCGCATCGTGAGCTTCTTCGGAGCCGCCGCGGTCGCGGGCTACACGATCGCGATTCGCATCGTCATCTTCGTGATTTTGCCTTCGTGGGGTCTCAGCAACGCGGCGGCTACGCTCGTCGGCCAGAATCTCGGAGCGAAGCATCCCGAGCGTGCCGAGAAATCCGTCTGGCGCACGGGCTTTTACAACATGCTGTTCCTGGGCGGCGTGGGCCTGATTTTTGTCGTTTTCGCCGGGCCGATCGTGCGCCTTTTCACGCAAGACCCGCTCGTCCTTCCTCTCGCGGCGTCCTGCCTGCGCCTCGTGAGTTACGGCAACATCGGCTATGCGTACGGCATGGTGATGCTCCAAGCGTTCAACGGCGCAGGCGACACCGTTACGCCGACCATCGTGAATCTCTTCGGTTTCTGGCTTTTGGAAATCCCCTTGGCATATTGGCTTGCGATGCGCACAGGCCTGCGCTCCAACGGAGTGTACCTCTCGATCGTGATCGCCGAATGCGCCGTCGCCGTCGCAAGCGTCGTGCTCTTCCGGCGCGGGCGCTGGAAGCAGCGCAAAATCTAGACGCGCCCAATCGCCCGACTCAAGACAATCCCCATATCTGAGTCAAGCAAGGCGCAGAACATCGAGTACGCGATGGTGTGACTTCCACAGATCCTCTAGCATGGCCTCGATCCCCGCTCCCGTCAGCCGAACGACGCACACCGGCGTATCCCCCTGGACCGAGGTGAACAGGCTCAGTACGTGAACCGCATGGCCTGCCGTAAGTCCGGCAACTAATCCGAACGCGTCTTCGTGATCGTCGACGGCAAACGTAATTCGCACGCCGGCCTGCGGCGAAGAGAAGATGCTCACGAACGCTCGAAAAATATCTGACTCCGTGATGATGCCCATGAGCTTGCCTTCTCGGACTACCGGGAGTGCGCCGAACTTTCGCTCTCGCATCAGCAACGCCGCTTCTTCGATCGGCGTGTCCGGCATCACCGTCAGCGGATTCGATTTCATGATCTCGCGGGTCGCCACGCGTTCTTCCGCGGTTTCCCGCACCAGCACGGCGAAAGGATTCACGTCGGAAGGAAACGCATGCAAGATGTCGGTCGCCGACACGATTCCAAGCAAACGCGGCTCGCCCTGCTGCGATTCGACAACCAACAAACGCCGGATACGACGCTGCGCCATTAGGGCCGCAGCTTTCGCAATCGGCGCGTCCGGACCGATGGTAATCAGATTCCGGATCATCCACATGCCGACAGTCATTGGTTCTATGCCTTTGCCATTGCAGCCGATTCGCCGCTATCTTAGTCGCAAAATCACCTTTTTTGCGAATTCCCCGCAGATTGTCATGAGGGTAGTTTCCGGCAACCCGATCACGCAAGCGAGGGCGCACGAGTTCCTCTCCTAAAACGGAAATTTTATGAATCCCGGACGATCCCTCCGCACTCCAATTCCGAAGGCCCAAATAAACTTAAGGAGAGCGCCACATGCCGACAATCACGACCAAGGACGGCACGCAGATTTATTACAAGGACTGGGGCAAGGGTCAACCCGTGGTCTTCAGCCACGGCTGGCCGCTGAGTTCGGACGCCTTCGAAGACCAGATGTTGTTTCTGGCTGACCACGGCTATCGCTGCATCGCGCTTGACCGCCGCGGGCATGGCCGTTCGAGTCAGCCTTGGGACGGCAACGAAATGAATGCCTATGCAGACGACCTCGCGGAACTGACCGAAACGCTCGACCTGAAAGACGCGATCCACGTCGGTCACTCGACCGGCGGTGGCGAAGTCGCGCGCTACATCGGCCGCCACGGCACCAAGCGCGTCTCCAAGGCCGTGTTAATCGGCGCCGTTCCTCCGCTGATGCTGAAGACGCCTGCCAATCCCGGCGGCCTGCCGATAGAAGCGTTTGATCAAATCCGCGCCGCTGTCCTCGCCGACCGTTCGCAGTTCTGGAAGGATCTGAGCGCGCCATTCTATGGCGCCAACCGTCCCGGAGCGAAGGTCTCGGACGGCCTGCGGGAATCGTTCTGGCTGCAGGGGATGCTCGCCGGACACAAAGCCGTCTATGACTGCATCAAGGCTTTCTCCGAAACGGATTTCACCGAAGACCTCAAGAAGTTCGACGTGCCAACGCTCGTCCTCCACGGCGACGACGACCAGATCGTGCCGATCGCAGATTCGGCGCTTCTCTCCGCCAAGCTGGTCAAGGGAGCCACACTGAAAGTCATCCCGGGTGCGCCGCACGGCATGTGCTCGACCCTGAAGGACCAGGTCAACGCGGAATTGCTCGCGTTCTTCAAGGGCGCGACTGCGCACGCCTCAGCGTAATCGGGGTATCAAATAAACAGGAAGGCCGCGCCGCGGCGGCATCCACGAGCCACCAGGCGCGAGCTGCTTCTGCGCCGTTGCGCTCGCGCCTGGGGATGCCCGCCGGGCGGTGGTCATCGCGTGCAGGCGGTTGTACGTCTGCCTCCTTAAAGCCAGCACACAAACCCGTTCGCCGTACCGGTTCCCGCCTCCGAGCGATAGCAGGGCACGTAAGCCACGACGCTCGGTTGGTGATCGGTATCGGACATAGCGCCGCTGAGCGCGATCCAGTTCTTGATCTCCGAGTTTCCCGACTGCAAGAGTTCTTCGCGGATGCCAGTGATCTCGGCGGCGCTTCGCTTGCTCAGCGCGCCGAGAAACGCCCGGTCGAGATCTTCGTCTATTACGAAGTGTGACAGCCCTCCCGAGGCAAAAACCGCGACACGGGCATCACTTTTCCAAGTACGAATCGCTTTGCCGACCGAGCGGCCGAAGTCGTAACAACGCCGCGCCGAAGGCTGATTGGGCGGGAAAAACGTGTTCTGTATGAGCGGCACGCTGGGCACTGGCTGATCGCGCATCACTCGGCGATAGATGAAGCCGAATGCGTGCGGCGTTTCATCCGCCGGGAAGGCCTTCAACGTCGCTGGGTCGAACGCATCGCCCATGAGCGTGCGGATGACGTGACACGCCAACTCCGGCGATCCCCGATAGGTCGCGCCTCCGGGCGGGATGTAACCCGGAATCGCCTCCGCCACTCCTGGAGGCAAATGCGCCTTGCGGGCCGGTGCCATCTCGGCATTGACGATCCGCTCTCCCCACATCACGCCGAAGGCCGGGATCAGGTTCTCGCTGAAGATTTCCATCTGGTCGTTGCCGAAGATAACGGCCACGTCGACCCTAGCTTCGGCAAATATTTCGGCCAGCCGGTCGAGCGCCCTGTGGCACTCCGCATGGCGCGCGCTCATCACTTCGGGCGTACTCTGCTGGTCGAACCGATCCGCCCGCCGATGTTCGGCGAGCTCATCAAACCGCCACACCTTGCCCCGGAAGGGATGCTTGCCTGCGCGGTCGGCCGGTACCCGCAGCGGCCACTGTTCGGGCGTCGTCGTGAGCATTGGACCGTGCGAGAGAGCCATGCCGAGAACGATTTCCGCCATATCGCGTTCTCCCTTTGGCGCTGTGACGCCCGCGCCGATCGCCATTTAGCGACTATCTTGCTTTCAAGCAGCTACGAATCGCATGGGTGTCTGAGGCAATCCGTGACGCACGTCACACAGGCGAGTGACGTAAATCACCGCTCCAAGGCGGCAGCGCCGAGCAAACTCCCTGGATCGACTTTGGTGCGCCAGTTCGGCATACCGAAGCGCGGGAACTGCAACAAAAGACCTCTCTTACATGCGAGACAAGAAATTCGGGCTCCGGGTAGGTGGTCGAGACCATGAATGGGACAATGCCGACTGTCCCGGCTGCGAATCTATCGACAATCAGCAGTATCCCCGCCCGCACAAGAATTTCGGATCGAACTGCCTAGGCTTGGTCCACGCGGAGAGCGTTACAAACGCCACGAACGAAGTGAAAACGGTCCTCGTCTGCGACACCTGCTTCGCAAATCCCAAGCACTCCCCGCGCTAGCCATAAAGTGATTACCCTCCACTGCCGTTGCTCGCTCGCTAAACGCCGCGTGGCCCATTGACCTCGCACGCAAATTCTCTTCGTAGTGGCATGGCACGCCATGCCCGGCAAACATCCTTGGCGCGCCGTCAGCGATCCCGCGGCGGTTTCGTAGCAGCCACCTTCAGGCGGGCGCCTTAGAATTCGGACCCCTCAAGAAAAACCGAGACAGCGGTCGCTAGGCGGGCAGGATCGGCGTGTAGGCAATGTAGAGCAGCCAATAAACCACAACGCCGGTGATTGAGACGTAGAGCCACAGCGGAAGCGTCCACCGCGCGATTGCGCGATGCTGGACGAATCTCTCGCGCAGCGCGCGCGTGAGCGTCATCAGCACGAGCGGCACGATCACGATCGCGAGCGTCGTGTGCGTGATGAGGATCGTGAAATACACAGGACGAATCCAGCCCTGGCCTCCGAAGCGGATAAGCCCCGCGTGAAAGTGGAAGTAGAGATACAGCACGAGGAACACGGTCGAGCAGAGAAACGCGGTGACCATGCATAAGCGGTGCAGGCCGATCTTTCGGTTGCGGATAAACGCATAGCCTGCCACCAGAAAAACCGTGCAAGCCCCGTTGAGCGTTGCGTTGACCGCGGGAAGCGACATCAGAGGAATGCCAATCGTCATTGCGCTCTCACGGCGTCACAGCCGCGTGATCAGGCGATCGAGAATCAGCCACGCCAGCAGGATCGGAATGTGAGTGACGGTCGCGTGCATCAGCCACTTGGCGCGGACGTTGGTGCGCGAGCGATTCGCCCACAGCCCCACTTGCAGCAAAAGCATGCCCAGAACGAGTGCGCCGAAAAAGTAGCTGGCCCCGGCCATGCCGATCGCGTATGGAAGCGCGCTCACCCACACCAGAATCGCGCTCGTCGCGATGATCTGCCGGAACGTCGCATCGCCCTTGCGATCCACCACAGGCAGCATGCGAATTCCCGCGCGCGCGTAGTCCTCGCGATATATCCACGCGATGGCCATGAAGTGCGGGAACTGCCAGAAGAAAAGAATCGCGAAGAGCACCCATCCTCCTAGCGAAAGAGAACCTCGCGCAGCGGCCCAGCCAATCAGCGGAGGCAAAGCCCCGGGAATCGCGCCGACCGCCGTCGAAAGAGTGGTGCGCGTCTTCAGCGGAGTGTAGAGGCCGAGGTACAGCACGCACGTCGCGAGGGCCACCAGCGCGGCGAGGCCATTGACGGCCAGCGCGAGCCACAGCGCGCCCACGACGATCATGCCTACGCCAAACAGCAACACCTCGCGAGGCTGCAATTGGCCCGAAGGCAACGGGCGCGACGCCGTCCGCCGCATCACCGCGTCCATCTCGCGTTCGATGTATTGATTGAGCGCGGCCGCGCCGCCTGCAACGAGCAGCGTCCCGCCAAGCGTGTGGAGCAGCAGAGCCCAGTCTAGAGTGCCGCGCGACCCAAGATAAAATCCCGCCACCGTGGTGATGACCACGAGAAAAGTGACGTCCGGCTTTGTCAGCGTCACATACGCCCAGGGCTTCTCGAAGCCGGAAATCGTATCCGCACGCGATTCGCTCATCGCAGCGCGCCCGCTTTCTCAGCCGAATGCGCCGCCGAAGATTCCGCCGCGGCGGACGCCGGGCGAATCAATCGGAAACTCGTCAAGGTCAGCAGCACCGAAGAAGCCAGCGTCAGCGCCCCGCCGAGCACGTGCGCCACCGTGAGGCTCACATAGAGCAGCGTCGGCTGCGAGGAATCCCGCGCGAGGATCGCCACCGCCCACCACGCCGCGAGCCCGAGGAGAATCTGAATCCCGAAAAATGAGTGCAACAGAATCGTGCAGCGGCGCAGCGCGCCGACTTCGCGGAAGCGGCGCTTGGCCACGGCGCCGGTCCAGACAACCATCACCAGCACGACGCCTGCGCCCACCAGATGAGGATCGATGCCGAAAGCTCCATGCCGAAAAGCCGCGCCCAGCACGAGCTGCACGAGAATCGCCGCGGTCGTGCACGACGCGAGAACGCGCAAGCGCGGCACGCCCGTGTCTGCCACCTGCGAGAGGTCGCTCTGCCACCAGCGGCTGAGATAGAGTGAGAGCCCGACGAGTATGATGAAAAACAGCTGCGCGAGCGTCGCGTGCGCCGTCGCGGAAAGCGTCGGGTAAAATTCGAGCACGCGCATCGCTCCGAGCACCGCCTGCGCGAGCACGAGTGCGAGAGCGATCCAGCCAAGCCACCGCGCTAGCGGGCGCACCGCCGCGCGCGAGAGCCAGACCGCGAGAACCAGCGTAAGAATCGCCACGATTCCGGCGATCACGCGGTGCGTGTACTCAAAGCGGATGCCGCCGATCATTGGCGGGATGAGTTTGCCGTACGCGAGCGGCCAATCCGGAACCGAGTCGGCCGCGCCGTTGCTCGTCACGAGCGCGCCCGCCATCAGCAATAGGACCGTGAAGCAAGACGTCAGCACCGCAAAGCGGTACACGCCGCGAGGAGCGTGAGATGGAGTCTGTGTCATCACTGTGCGAAAGACCTCTCATTGTAAGGACCGCGCCGCAAAAACGCAAAGAGTTCCAGCGAATGGGGCCGGCGCGAGCGTGAACGCGTGTTAACGCCTGTTAACGCGGCATTTCATGCCAAAAAGTGGCGACAATTGCCACCACTCGTAAACAATTTATGCTTCGAGTGCGAAGGATTCCGAGCCGAAAAATAGGCATCGACTGAAGCCAGATTTGCTTCACCAACGAAACAAACAAAACGCGTCGCCCGGCCGATTTCAGCTGCGGCCGGGCGCCAGAAAGCAAAAAATCAGTGAGCCGGAGGCGCGGGCGGAGGCCCGGCGAGCGTCGTGTCCTGATCGAGCTTGAGCTGCCATCCCGCGGACGTGTGCACCCAGACCGATGAGCCGCGCATGTGCAGGACGCGACCCGGCGCGGTTGCGCCCGGCGGCGACTTGAAGGCGATGTCCACGAGGCCGGAGACGATCGCTCCGCCGTCAAAGAGAACGACCTTGGGATCTTTCAGATCGTAAGCCGAAAGCGCGAGCTGTCCATTGGTAATCGCGGCCAGAAATTCCGTCTTCGATTGCGCTGCGCCATTGCCGTGAATGAAGATCGCGTCTTCGGCCATCAGCGGAGCGACGGCGGAAGTGTCACCGGACACGCACGCATCCTGAAATTTCTTCTGAAGCTCCAACACCTCATCCTGTTTCGACGCTTGCGCCCGCGCGCGGAGAGCAGCCCCCGCGAAAATCATCACCGCGACTGCGGCCGTGGTGACGAACGTCGAAATATACCGGTTATTCCAATGCGACATGCAATTCCCTCCCCCAGCTATGATTTGCGTGAAAGCGCGCTGATTCTACATGGGAGTCCCAAAAACCCCAAACGCAATTCGGGAAAACAGTTGCTGCGGTTGAACTATCGGGAAGCGGCGACGGAATTCACAGCTGCGGCGTGAGCACCGGCGATGCGGCCGAAAGTTGCGGAACGGAGCACGGACGTACCCGCTGGATAGTGATGGTAATAGAGGCCGGTCACTTCGCCTGCGGCATACAACCCGGGAATCGGAATGCCTGCGGGCGTGACTACGCGCGCGACGGAATCCGTTCGGATGCCGCCAAACGTAAATGTGATGGCGCAGGTGAGCGGGTACGCAATGAAGGGCGGCAACTCGATCGGAAACGCCCAGTTGGATTTCGGCGGATCGATTCCGCGGGCGGACCTGCCGTCGCGAATGTGAGGATTAAATGTGCCGGGGCCGATGGCGGCGTTGTACGCGGCGACGGTGCGTTCGAGAGCGACCGGATGGAGGCCGAGCTTGACCGCGAGGTCCGCGAGCGTGGCGGCCGTGATCGGCGGCTGGTCCGTGAGAATGATTTTATCGACGTGCTCGATGCCGAGGGTCGTCTGATCGCCGATGAAGAAAGCCTTCTGATTCTGGCGCCTCCAAATTTCAAAGGCGATTTCTTCGAACGTGGAATCGAAGCTGTCTTTTCCTTCGTCGAAGAATCGCTGCGCGTGCTGGTTGACGACGATGCCGTAGGGAAACGCGTAGATGACTGCGTCTGGTTTTTTCGAACGCACGTCCACGGGCTCGCCGTGGAACATGTCGAACTGGCCCGCCGTGTCGGCGCCGAGTTCCATCGCCATTCGAAGCCCATCGCCGCGATTGTTCTTGATCGTCGGTGCGATGAGCGGCAAATCGCAGGCGCGTTCGCCGAGATAACGGGTGAGCATTTCGGCGTTGCCTTCGAAGCCGCCTGCGGCGATGACGACGGCCCGCGCCGCGAGTTTTTTCAAGAGGCCATCGCGGCCGCGCACGATGATTCCGTCCACGCACCCGTCATTTGCGGCGCTGAGCCGAACGGCCTCGGTGGAGTAAAGGATTTCCGCGCCAGGCGTGCGCTCCAAAACCCCAGCAAGGCCCTCCACAATTCCGAAGCCACCGAGGGCGGGCATGCCGAGTCCACCGCCCGTGTTCCGGTTGGGAAAGGGCTGCTGGAAAAAGATCAGCTCGACGCCGTTTCCTTCGAGGAAGAAAAGCGTGGCGGTAACTTCGCGATCGAGAGTGCGGCAATATTCGAGATCGGCCAGTCCGTTCGAGACGCGTTCCATGGTGCCGATGAAAGCGGGATCGAGGCGGCGATCCGCGGTGATGCGGAACCAGGAACTGGTCCAGCGCGTTGCGCCGCCGCGCTCCTCGCGGGGAGCCCGTTCGAGCACGGCGATGCGCGCAGCGCGGCCTTGCTTGCGCGCCGCCGCGGAATAGCTGACCGCGGCCGAGAGGCCAGCGGCGCCGCAGCCAACCACGACGAGATCGTATCCAGATTTGTCGCGTTCCGTGCCGATCACCTGTGAAGTTCCTCCAGTTTCGGGTAGCAACATCGCCGTCGTCAGTTACGCCGAAGAGAGATTCATCGCTCAAACAATGAGCGATGAAAAACCGTACTTCGACTGCGCGTCCCGACCCGGAGATCGAAAAAGATCGATCCCCGGGGAAAGAAACTGCATCGGGACGCTCCGCTCAGAATGACAGCCCTAAAAACTCAAGCTGAGTTCTCAGCCGGCGGGAAAGTGGACCTGGTTGCCGGTGTCAATCCAGACGCTTTTCACTTCCGTGTATTCGTTGAGCGCGTCGGGTCCCTGCTCGCGGCCGAGGCCGCTCTGCTTGAAACCGCCGAACGGAAGTGCGTGCGACACAATGCGGTAATTGTTCACCCACACCGTTCCCGCGCGCAGCCGTGAAGCCATGCGTAGCGCGCGGCGAACATCGTTGGTCCACACGCCTGCAGCGAGGCCGTAGGATGTGTCGTTGGCGATCGCGAGTGCGTCGTCTTCATCCTCGAAGCGGATCAGGCAGACGACCGGGCCGAAAATTTCTTCGCGCGCGAGACGGCACGCATTGTCTACCGGGCCGAAAACGGTCGGCTCGACGAAGAAGCCTTTGCGATCCATGCGCGCGCCGCCAGTGAGCAAAGGAAGACCCGCGCGCTTGCCGAAATCGAGATAGGCTAGAACTTTTTCGAGTTGCGGGCGCGAGGCGAGCGGGCCGAGCTGCGTTGCTGGATCGAGCGGATCGCCAGCGCGCAGCTTGCGCCCGCGCGTGACGAGAAGCTCGGCGACCTGGTCGAAAACACCGCTCTGCACCAGGACGCGCGAGCCGGCCATGCAGCTTTGTCCCGTGGCGGCGAAGACTCCGGCCATCACGCCGTTGACCGCGTTGCTGAGATCGGCGTCCGCGAAAATGATGTTCGGCGACTTGCCGCCCAATTCGAGCGAGACGCGGGCGTTGCGCTCGGCCGCCGCGATGGCGATTTTTCTGCCGGTTGCGGTCGAGCCGGTGAACGCGATCTTGTCGACGCCCGGATGAGTGACAAGCGCGGAGCCCGTGGGATCGCCGTAGCCGGTGACTACATTGACGATGCCGCGCGGGAATCCGGCTTGCATCACAAGCTCGGCCAGCAAAACAGTTGAAGTCGGAGTGATCTCCGACGGTTTGACCACGACCGTGTTTCCGGCGGCGAGCGCTGGAAAAAGCTTGCACCCGAGCAATCCGAGCGGGGTGTTCCATGGCGTGACGGCGGCGACGACGCCGATCGGCTCGCGCACGGTGTAACACACGAAATTCGGCACGCTCGACGGGACGGTCACACCGTGCAGCGCCTCGGCCAGACCGGCGTAGTAGTAGCAATCGGACGCAAGAGCGCCGAGGCCAGGCTTCATCTCGGAGACGAGCTTGCCGTTTTCCCAAATCTGGCGGCGGACCAGCTCGTCCGCGTTTTCTTCGATCAACTGTGCAAGGCGTCTTAGGAGCGCGGCACGGCGCGCGGGCGGAGTTTGGGGCCAGTCGCCAGTCTCGAAGGCGCGGCGCGCGGCATTCACGGCCGCATCGACGTCCGCCGCATCTGCCGAAGGGATGCGGCCCCAGCTCTCCTCCGTGTAGGGATCGACGCAGGAAAAGAATTTGCCCGACGCCGAGGGCCGCCATTCGCCGTCGATGAGTAGGCGAAATTCGCGCTCAGTGAATTCCGAAGGGCGCCTCACGGCGGCGGTGGCGCTGGTTGGTTGCGCTCCCATTTCAGGCATGCTGCGGCGCGTTGTAGAAATTGCCGGAGCGGAGAGTGACGAGAACCTTTTCCGGATCGAATGCGACGCCGATGGGATCGCCGCCGTCGGCCACGACCTTGATCTGAGCCTTCAACATGCGGCGCTGCAGGATGATGCCCCGGTCGCTGCTTGCAAGATGCTCTTCCGAGTGCATCCCCATCGGACCCTGTCCAACTTGCGCTTCAAAATCGCCGGGCGTGTCCTGGCGTTCGCGGTCGGTCATTTCGCCCCAGAGCTTACCGCTGAAGCGGACGCCCGAAAATTCCTTCGGCGCCGTTTTCGGAAGCTTCGAAACCGTGGCCATGGTGAAGTGCGAATCGTCGACGGGCAGCGACCACGTGATCCGGGTCGCCTTCACTTGCGAAATATCGATCGGATTCGGAACGCACATGATGTTGGGCATGAGGAACGAGGAAACGCGGTCGTATTCGCGGCCGTCGTCGAGCTTTCGCTTGGCGGAGTAGCAGACACCGTTCTCGGTAGTGAAGAAATCGACCTTGGGCATGAGCGCGAATTGCGGCACGAACTGCACGGTGCTGAATGTCGAGTGAAGGACTTGCACGTGGAATGGGTCCATCACGTTGTCGTTCATGTGCAGCCAACTGTAGGGCGCGACTTCGAGGCTATTGTCGCCGGTCGCTCCGAAAGCGCCGATATCGGCGCGCAATTCCTCGTCCGGGGCGACATCTTCGAGAATGTCATAGCGCGGCAGGAGCGGCTTTTTTTCCGGAGGTCCCATGTAAGCGAAAGTCAGCCCGTAGCGCTCTTCGAGCGGATACCAGGGCTGGCGGGCCACATCGAGATTCCGGCCACCGTCCGGCTCGCACGGCTGGCTCAGGCAGCGGCCTTCGACGTCAAACAGCCACCCGTGGTAGCAACAGCGAATGCCCTCCTCGGAGACCTTGCCATAATAGAGCGTCGTGCCGCGGTGCATGCAGCGCGGATAGAGCAGGCCGGGGCGACCCTTTTTGTCGCGAAAGAGAATCAGATCCTCGCCGAGGATGCGGACGTATTGAGGGCGGTCCGTGACTTTGCTTGAGACGGCGACGGGCTGCCAGTAGCGGCGCATGAGTTCGCCACAGGGCGTGCCTGGCCCGACCTGCACCAATTCATAATCGGGATGCTGCGGAGGCCTGCCGTAGGCGCTGCCGTCGGATGATCGCTTTCGCTGCGTTGCCTCTTCGCTCATATTTGGCCTCCCGTGCGCGGGAAACGGCGGCAAATTCCGGGACGCCGCCCGGATAACTATGGTCATAAACACCCGGTCGGTTTGAGTTGTCAAGAGGGCGGAGGGTAAAGACGAAAGCAAAGCCTTCAGGAAAACCCCACGCTTGCACACACTGCAAGCATTGGGTACCCGCGATTGAGCACGTGGACTAGATCGACGGAGACGCCGGTGGCTCGATCAAACGAACGCCTTCTCCTCGCGCCAGGATTGGATGTCCGCCAAGACACTCACCCGACTTTGGACATTCTGTGCAGCGAGCGGAAGGCAGCGTTTCCGGCGTCAGGCGCGGCTCGGCGCCGAGCCAGTAAAGCCCATTTGCCATCACACAAAAACCAGTCGCAGCAAACCACACCATTGCGCCACCAACGAAGGCCGTGAACAAAGTCACCCATGGGCTGTAGGCGATCACCAGCACTGACGCGATGGAGATGTTGATTCCAACTGCAAGATAGATGCGGCGCTCAAGATACCATCTGTCCGTCTGCAAGAAGAATAGGTTCCAGCGCGTTGGTTTGTCCGACCCGAGCATTGGAGTGAAGCCAAGCCAGCGCAGGACACTGCCCACGGGGCAAAAGCCCGTGAAGGCGACATTGATGGAAACGAGCCCCGTAGCGGTGACTCCCAAGATGCACAGACGGTTCACAAACAATGCCATCGCTGTGCTAGCGAGCAGAACTACTCCGGCGATCAACCAGACCGTCCGCTCAATGTACCAGCGGTTGGTGGGGACGATATAAACACCTGAGCGGAGCGCCATGGTGCGCACTATATCATTTAAAAAAAACCAGGCAAGAGTTAAGGTGACGCCAAACTCCTTGCGTAAATGGAGCGAGGGTGTGGTTTTTTTCACACGTCGTTGAACCGGCTGAAAGTCGTATCGATCATCCCATCCACGCTTTCCACGTTGGTGAACACGACCATGGAGTTGCGGGCCGGTCAGTGAGAGGAGGATCGGAACGTGAAGGCGATGGACTTGGATTCGTGGGGGGCGACGGTGACGGTCTCGTCCTGCGTGCCGAAGCGCTCATGCCAGGCTTCGATCGTGTACGTGCCAGGCGGAAGATTCTTTAGCTCGAATGCGCCGGATTTGGGCGTGACGGCGAAATAGGGATCGGCGAAAACGAAGACGAACGCGCGCATCCAGGGATGGATATTGCACACGACGGGAATGGCCAGCTCCGGCTTCGAAAAAGTCGTCACGTAGGGCGCCTCGCCAGCGTCGAGCGAGCGGTTCCAGGAGCGATTCACGTGCGCCATGGGGTGAACGTTGTGCGTCGCCGGATCGGTATTCTTGACCTCGAACGGCTGGTTGACCATGAAAGCGAGGACGCGCGGATCGTACATGCAGCCCTTCTGGTCGAGGACGGCGGGATCCTGCGGCGTGTCAAAGTGATAGGCGCCCAGGCCCGACTTAACGTAAACGACGACGTTCGCGAGCGCGTCGCCGGGACCGGTGACGACAACAGGTGGAGTAATCGGCGCGGCGTTCGCCTGAACGCAAGCTGCCTCGGCGCTCATGTCGATTGGCCGAAAGACGGGCGGCGGGCCGTCCAGCTTCACGATTCCGGTGATGGATGCAGTGGTCGAAGGATCGACTACGGCGGTGGGCGCAGGACGCTCGGACAATTCGCCGGGTTCTTTCTTGCTACAACCGATGATTGCGAGTGGCAGCGCCGCTGCCAGGACCAACACAACGAGCCGGGTCTTCAAGACGGAATATTCCCTCTCCTTAAAAACAATATTTTAGCAAAGCGGCGCGCCAAGACCAAAAGGCTGGCGGTTACGGTTCATGTACCACGCTGATACTAAGACGTCGATTTCCGGAGGCGGAGGCGTCTGAGTTTCGCGCGTAAACAGTCTGCGTCCATCCCGGCGGACTGGCAGACGAGCGGAAAATCCTTCTGATCCTGGAAGAGATATTCTTCGGCCTGACGTTTGGAGCGGAGAGGCCCCGAGATCCATTCCTGAATCGCCGTCACGATCACTGCCTGCCACAGGCGCTGTTCGCGCCCTACGGGCGCTTCATTCAGCACTGCTGCATTTGTAGCCATTGTTCCCCCGTGCGCCGCAACGGCTGGGTACGGCGAAAGCTCGATGGGGGTGAGGGCAATGGTTTGGCCGAACGAGCGCGCGGTGCTTTGTATTTGGGCGCGATGTGCTTTCTTAGTGAAGAGCAGACGCGATGCGAACACACGACTTAGCTTTTTTGCGCTGAGCGAGTGTGCTTGCCAACGCCATGGAGCGGAGGGCGCGCGGGAGGGACAAGGAAAAAATTCCTCGGAGTAGATAAGTTTTTCCGTTGGCTGCCCGATAGGACCTGGGCGAGCGATGCGTCAGTGCGGGGCGACTACGCTGGCGACGATCGAGAGCGCGCGATCGATGGCGGCGCGATCGACGTCGTAGTGCGTGACCATGCGGATAGCGTGCTTGCCTGTGGCGCCGCAGAGGACGTTTTGCTTCGCCAGAGCCGCGCAGACGTCCGCGGCGGTGCGGCCGGTGCCGGTGACGTCGAAAATCAGAATATTGGTGACCACCTTTTTCGGGTCGATCGATATGCCGGGAATGCGCGCGAGGCCTTCGGCGAGATGGCGCGCGTTTTCGTGATCGCGATGCAAAATCTTCGGAGTTTCCTCGAGCGCGACCAGTCCAGCGGCCGCGAGAACTCCGGCCTGGCGCATGCCGCCGCCGAGGAGCTTGCGCGTGACGCGCGCCTTGTCAATAAAGTCGCGCGAGCCGGTTAGCATCGAGCCAACCGGAGCGCCGAGTCCTTTGGAAAGGCAGAACATGACCGAATCGACCTTGCGCGTGAGGTCGGCGACGCTGCGGCCGAGTGCAACCGACGCGTTGAAGATGCGCGCGCCGTCGAGATGCACCGGAAGGCCTGCGGCGTGCGCGTGGTCGCAAATATCGTTGAGGATTTCGGGCGGATAGACGGTCCCGCCGTGCATGTTGTGCGTGTTTTCAAGCTCAATCAGCGCGGTCTGCGCGCGGTAGTAGATGTGCGGGCGGATCGCCGGCTCGATCAAGTCCCAAGTGAGGACGCCGCTATCGGCCGGGACCGTGTTCGGCATGCAACCAGCGATTGCTGCGACGCCCGCCATTTCGTAGAGATAAATGTGCGCCTGCGCCTCGCAGATCACTTCGGTGCCGTGGCGCGTCCATGTCTTGATGGCAGTGAGATTGGCCATCGAGCCGGACGGGAAAAAGAGCGCGGCCTCACGTTCGAAGATTTCGGCAGCGCGGGCTTGCAGGCGGTTGACGGTCGGGTCTTCGGCGTATACGTCGTCGCCGACTTCGGCCTCGGCCATCGCGCGGCGCATGGCGGGCGTGGGGCGCGTGACTGTGTCGCTGCGGAGGTCAATCGGCGAATGCGGATTCGCGGCGTCAGACATAAGACCATCATGATACCTGAGGCGAGCGAGAGTTCGGAATTGAGAGTTGCAAACGGAAAAGACGGCGCTAGACACGGCGGGCGGTGTGGAGGATGACGGTACCGAAGTTCCAGGAGGAGATGCGGACGTTGTCGAAGCCCGTCTTTTCCATCAGCGTGGAAAGTTCGGGCGGGGACGGGAATTTTCGCACAGAGTTGGGGAGGTACGCGTAGGCTTCGCTGTTGCCGGAAATGGCTCCGCCGATGCGCGGCAGGACTTGGCGGAAATAGAAGCGGAAAATTCCCGCGAGGGGGCCGGAGCCGGGCTCGCTGAATTCGAGGATGCCGAGTTCCCCTCCCCGCTTGAGGACGCGAGCGAATTCGCGGAGGCCGTCTTCGTAATTCGCGAGGTTGCGGAAGCCGAAGGCCGTGGTGATGAGATCAAAGCTCGCGTCGGGAAATGGGAGATGGAGCGAGTCGGCGGCGGCGAAGACGGCGACACGACGGCCCGCGTGGGCCTTTTCGCGCGCGCGAACGAGCATCGGCTCGACGAAGTCGGTGCCAAGAATGGGCGCGCGAGGAGCGGCGGAGCGGGCGCGGTCAAGCGCGAAGGCGAGGTCGCCGGTGCCGCAACAGAGATCGAGAATGCGCGCGTCCGGACGGCGGAGTATGTGGAGAAAGCGCTTTGCGGTTCGGCGGCGCCAGAGATGGTCGAGCGAGAACGAGAGGAGATGGTTCAGTAAATCGTAACGCGGCGCGATGCGCGTGAACATGTCGCGGACACGCGCGGCGGCTTCGCGTTCATCGCGCGCATCTTCAGGGCGCGTGCCCGAAGCGGAGAGTTGGGTTTTCACGGCTGGCGTCATTGTAAATGGCAACGAGGATTCCTTGGTCTCGGCCGATATTCCACGGCGAATGGGCGGCGCTTCGCCAAGGATGTTCGCCGGGCGCAGCGTGCTGCGCCCCTACGAAAACCCTCTCGGACGGGCAACATAGTGCCGACTATCTGAATGCCCGCGCGGAGATACCGGGCAATTCGGCAAAGGTGCGCGCGACGACGGACCACGGAACTTCCTTGCTCCATTCGGTGTGGCCAACGCGCCGCGGCAACACCCAAAGGATGCGGCCGCCTCGGGCTTTCTTGTCTCCGGCGAGAATCGGGCGAAGCTGCGCTGCGCGAATATTTCCGAGCGGTGGCAGCGGGCCAACGTTCGCGACGAGGCGAATGATGCGCGCTGCATCCGCGTCGCGCAGACGACCGGCCGCCACGGCCAACAGCGTGGCGTAGATCATTCCCCAGCCGATGGCTTCGCCGTGAAGGAAGCGGCGGTAGCCGGTAGCCGCTTCGAGGGCGTGGCCGAGCGTGTGGCCGAAATTCAGAATCTGGCGCAGGCCGCCTTCGCGTTCGTCGGCGCCCACGACGCGCGCCTTGATGGCGATCGAGCGCGGAATGATGTAGGCCAGCGCAACGGGATCGCGGCGAAGGACGGAGTCCATGCGGCGCTCGAGAAATTCGAAGAGCTTGGCGTCGGCGATCACGCCGTACTTCACGACTTCGTAGAGGCCCGAACGAAATTCGCGGTGCGGAAGCGTGCGAAGCACGGCTGGATCGGCGATGACTAGCTTCGGCGGATAGAATGCGCCGACGAGATTTTTCCCTTCAGGCAGATTGACGCCGGTTTTGCCGCCGATGGCGCTATCGACCTGCGCGACGACCGTGGTGGGGATGTGCACGAGGCGAACGCCGCGAAGATAGGTCGCAGCAGCAAATCCGACAACGTCGCCGACGACTCCTCCGCCGACGGCTACGAGCACGGCGTAGCGATCCGCGCCCGCGGTGACGAGCTGGCGGGCGATGCCTTCGACGGTGGCGAGGCGCTTCAAGGATTCGCGGTCGTCGAACAGAATCGGGCGGCGGGCGGCGTGGCCGGGAATTTTCGATGCGAGCGCCTTGCCCCAATGCCGCCAGACCCGAGGGGAGGAAAGGATGAAGGTGCCGGTCGAATCGCCGAGGCGCCCTATCAGGGACGCCGCGCGAGAAAGCGCGTCCGGGGCGCAGACTACGTCGTAAGGACCGGCGGAACTCTTGACTCGAATGGTTGGCATGAGGCCGCAAGAAAATGTAGCACAATTCGCGCGGACGATTTTTGCGAATGATGGTGCAGGCCGGTGCTGTGGAAACTAAAGTGCGCCGTAAGAAACCTCCCGCTCCTTTGGCACTTTCCTTTGTGCCAAAGCTGAAGAGGGATTCTTCGACTGCGCGTCCCGACCCGGAGATCGAGAAAACCGATCTCCGGGAGGATAAAGCGTCGGGACGCTCCGCTCAGAATAACGACCGCGACAGGCGAGGAGTTGGGCGGCCCTTCCTCATCCTGCGAACCGGACTCGTCAGGGTGACGATCCTTGTCGGATCGCCACGAAACGAATCGGGGGCTTTGTGCGTACTTACCGATGAGAGGACTCAAGGGCGATGCGGACATTCATACTGTGGTGCATTCTGCTGTTCTTGTGCTGGCCGCTGGCGCTGGTGGCGCTGGTATTGTATCCGATCGTGTGGCTGATATTGCTGCCGTTTCGCATTGTGGGGATCGCGGTCGGCGGAGTGCTGGACTTGATTCGCGGGATTATTTTCCTGCCCGCGCGGGTGCTGCGAGGGCCGCGGGGCGCGACGGTCAGATGACGAGTTAACGCCGGTGAGCTGGCGGATCACAGGCAACTCGAGTACTTGCCGCAATAAGGCAGCGCATAGGAACGCGCTTCGCGCGGCTGATTATGGCGGGGATGAATCCCGCCCTTCCACTAAGTGGTCGGCGCTTGGCGCGGACGATGTTGTGTCGTAGGTGATGAGCCTGCGCGAGAACTGGCGACGCCAACCCTCAGCGGCTGAAGCCGCTCTGGTTGGCGAAACTTGCGGCACGACTGAAGTCGTGCCCTGACGAAAAACGGCGATTGGGACGCAGGCCCGGAAGTTCCGGCCTCCCAACAGAAATCACTTCTGCGGTGTCGGCGCGGACATCAGATCAATGAACATTTTCGTGAATTTGGGTAGGTCAAGGTCGACTTGCGCGTGGACGAGGCGAACGTCGATGGCCGGCTTGAGCTGCTCGGTCCAGGTGATCGTGTCGCCGTAGCTGGGGCCGTGGTTGATGTCGGTGTCCATGTAGACGAGGCGCTCCTTGGTGATGATGCTCGGATCGAGGAGTGAGCAAGCGGCAAGCTCGTCCCACAGGTAGTAGCGCTCTTGCGAGTACTTCGCGATGTACTGCGCGGCGGAGCTGGGCGATTTCGAGATCGCGTCGAGCATCTGTTGCGTGAACATGGCCTTGATCGAGACGTCCACGGTCGTCACGTCGATCCGGGGCCAGTGCGCGCGCAGCGTGATGTGGGCGGCCTCGGGATCGAACCAGAAATTGAACTCGTGGCGCGGGCTGTTGGCGAATTCGGGGTCGTCCGTCTGCGGATTCAAACTGCCGCCCATGATGACGATCCCCTGCGTCAGCTCCGCGAAATGCGGATCGATTGAGAGAGCCAGGGCGATGTTCGTAAGCGGTCCCGCGGCGTAGATCGTGACCTGGTGTGGATGCGCGTGCACCTGCCGGATGAGGAAGTGCGCGGCGTCCTCGTCGAGTGCCCTCGTATGCGGCGCGCCTTCCGGCATCGGGGGAACTTCCCACGGGCCGTGAATTTGCGGATGTTCGGGCGCGACGCCGACGACTCCATTTTGCGTCTGCACGAGCGTCGTGGGCCCTTGCCCCCATGCGCCAAGCCAAACGACTTTGCCCGTGAGTTGCGAGTCGAGGCGAGTTTCCTCCTGCGTGCGGACCAGCGGAAAAGCCGCGCCGGGAACCACGGGGACATCGGTGCGGCCGATGAGTTCGAGCATGCGTAGAGTGTGCTGGACTTCTTCGTCGCGCCAGGCATTTCCCGTGACGATGGTAATGCCGAGAACGTCCACTTTTGGCGACTGAAGGAGAACCATCATCGCCATCTGGTTCGAGCCGCCCGGGCCGGAACCATCCTGATCGATGAGCACGAGGCGTTTCTGCGCGAACGCCGGGGAGACAAAAACGAAGGAAAGGATGGCCGTGGAAACGATTCGTTTCATCACGGGATCTCAGCGCCTCTGGAGTTCGGCGACGGACTCGAGGATCACGTGCCCGACGATGGCGAGGCTGCGGGGACTGATCTTGTCGAGCGTGTCCTGTGCTGTGTGCCAGTAGCCGAGACTCGTGTAGCCGTCGAGATCGATGACGTCGACGGAAGGAACACCGCGCTTCAGGAACGGGCCGTGGTCGTCGGTGACTTCGAGCTCGCGCGACACGAAGACGTCCTTGTAACCTAGCCGCGCGGCTGTCTTCCAAACGAGATCGGTGAGCCATTTCGTGGAGTTTGTTTCGCGCGGAATCACCAAATTCTTCTGCCCGATCATGTCGGCGAGAATGAGGGCTTTGATTTTCTTGAGGTCCCCGGAGACCGCCATTCGCGCGGCGAGTTCGCGGCTGCCATAAACGCTGTCCGTATCCGACCACTCGAACGTCGCCTGCGTTTCCTCTCCATCAACGAAAGCGATCCAGACAGAGTTTGGCTGCTTCGGGCCGGCGCAGAGAAGGCGCGCCATTTCGAGCATCAGGCCGGTGGAAGAGCCACTGTCTTCGGCGCCCACGAAGTTGTCGACGCGCTTGGTGTCGTAGTGGGTCAGCAGGACGATGATTCCCTGCCCCGTGCCGGGAATCTTGGCGACGATATTTTCCATGGGCATCGTGCCGATGGGAGTCTGCGCGTTGAAATCATCGGCGTCGGTTGCGCATCCGAAACCCTTCAATTGCGAGCGAATGTAGTTTTGGACGTTGTGAATCGCGTTGGACGCGGGCGGGTGCGGGCCGAAAGCGACGAGCTTCGCGACGTGGTCGTAGGCGTTTTGTCCGTCGAAGCCGCCGGTTTGGGATGCGGGCGTCGCGGCTTCGGCGGTCGGAACCATGAGCAATTGGGCTGAAGGCGAGGAGGCTGGCGCCGATGACGCGCTGACGGATGTCTCCGGGTGCTGCGCGTCATGTCCGCAGCCGACGGCGAGCAACGCGGCGACAGCGACGGCACCGATGGTGAGGAAATCGCGAAGACGGATCATGCCTGGGGCGCCTGCTCTTCAGCCAGAGCGCGGATGCGTTTGCGTCGAAGAACGACGTATGACACCAAAACGCTGATGAAGTAGAGAATGATCATCGGCGCCATGAAGACGAGCATGGTGGTGGCGTCGGGAGTGGGCGTGACAATTGCGGCGAGGACAGTGATCAAGAGCATCGCGTACCGGAAATTCTTCAGCAGGAATTTCGGCGTCACGATGTTGAAGAGCGACAAAATGAAAACCACGACGGGCATTTCAAAGATCACGCCGAGGCCGACAAGCACGACGACGATCAGGCTGAAGTATTCGTTGACGCTGATGAGCGGGCGGATGGGGCCGTCGTTGAGGAAGCCGACGACGTAGGTGAGCACCTGCGGAAGCATCACGAAGTAGCCAAATGCGATGCCGCAGAGGAACAAGATCATCGACGCGCCGATGAAGCTCGCGACGGCGCGGCGCTCGTGCTTGTAAAGCCCCGGCGCAACGAAAAGCCAAATCTGATAGAGCACCCAGGGCATGGCGATCACGATGCCTAGATAGAGGCCAAGGTTGATGATCAGGCTGACGCCGCCGGCGGGGCTCGTGTAGTAGAGCCTTTCGTCGAGGTGATTCGCATGCAGCGCCGCCATCATGGGAGTGATGATCAGGTAGATGAAGCGCTTGGCGACGAGCAGGCCGACCACCATGCCCACGCCGATGGCCAGCAAGGAGCTGATGATGCGCTTGCGCAGCTCGATCAGGTGATCGAAGAAGGACATGGCCGCGCCGGTTTCTTCGTCCGGGCGCTTGAAGAAACTGCGCTCAGGAGGGGCGGGGGTCGCCATCGGTCACTCGCTCGGGAACTTTCTCGGATTCGGATGGCTCGGGCTGTTGCGCGGGCTCGGTGGCCGTGAAATCGGCGCCGATGAGATAGGGATCGTTGCCCGGATCTTTTCGCGCGTCCGGGCGGCGGAGATCGGGGTCGGGCACGTCCTCGACGCGCGGGGTTTCCGGCTGGGGCGCGAGCGCAGCGGCGTTCGGCGGATTCGACGGCACGGTTCCCGGCGACGCAGGAGCAGGTTGCGGCGCAGCCACGGGCGCGGGAGACGGGGCCGGCGTCGGGGCGGCGATGCGGCGCGCGTCGGCTTCGCGTTCGAGGTCGCGGAGGTGGCCTTCGAAAGTGGAGCGCAGATCGCCGGTGTGACGGCGGAACTCGGCCATCACCTTGCCGAGGTTGCGCGCGAGCTCAGGCAGTTTTTCAGGCCCAAAAACGACCAGCGCAACGACGAAGATGATGATCAGATGAGGGATGCTAAGCATTCGAGATCGAGCGGCCGCGATTTCCCCGCTATTTTTGAATCATAGAAGAGGCTCACGGGTGTGTCAAACGCGCGATTGATTGATCAATTAGGCGGGCGAACGATCGCGGTAGATGGGCGGCATCGCGCCAAGCGTGTGCGCCGGGCATGGCGTGCCATGCCCCTACAGAAACGATCTCGGAGGGCGCGAGTGGCGGATGGGTAAAGGCGAGACACGGCACGGTATGCGCGCAGAATCCGGCTCGGCGGGGCGAAGGGGGCGGTTCGGCTGAGTATGCTATACTGCGATTCGAGGGCGGAAAGAGGTCGCATGGAATCATCGCATTCTTCAACTCCCGAACATCCTAAGGAACCGAATTCCTCGACACCATCGACGCGCGGAATGGTGCTTTTCGCGGTCGTGCTGATCGTGTCGGCGTTGCTGGGCGGGTTTGTCTATGGGCCGCAGGCGCGTGCGACGGCTGCGAGTTCGGACGACCTGCAGGATTCGGTGAAGAGCTTCACGCGCGTGCTGTCGGTGGTCGAGCGGAATTATGCCGACCCGGTGGACACCGACAAGGCCATTTACGACGGCGCGATTCCCGGGATGCTGCATGTCCTCGATCCCCACTCCAACTTTTTCGATCCCAAGCAGTACGCGCTGTTCCGCGAGGAGCAAGAGGGCAAGTATTACGGCGTCGGAATGGTGGTGGCGCAGCGCGACAACCAGACCGTGGTGCAATCGCCGTTCGTCAACTCGCCTGCGTATAAGGCCGGCATCCGTCCCGGGGACATCATTCTCAAGGTCGACGGAAAGAACTGCACGGGACTGACCACGACCGAAGTGGCCGACATGCTGAAGGGCGCGAAGGGGACGCCGGTCCACATCTCACTCGGACGCGAGGGCTGGGACCAGCCGATCGAAGTGACCGTAGTGCGCGACGAGATTCCCCGCCCCGGCGTCGAATTTTTCGAGATGGTGAAACCGGGAATCGGATACGTGCGCGTGTTCACGTTTAATGAGACGACAGACAGCGATCTGACCGACGCGCTGAAGCAACTGGATGTTTCCAAGCTCGACGGCTTGATCATCGACCTGCGAAACAACGGCGGAGGGTTGCTAAACCAGGCGGTGGGGATGGCGGACACGTTCCTCGACAAGGGCGAACTGGTGGTGTCGCACCGAGGGCGCGCGTCAGCGGAGCATTCCTATTACGCCGTACGCGGAAATCAGGGTGTCGAGGTGCCGGTGGTGGTGCTGGTGAACGGGCAAAGCGCTTCGGCTTCGGAGATCGTTTCCGGCGCGATTCAGGATCACGACCGCGGGCTGATCGTGGGCGAGACGAGCTTCGGGAAAGGCCTCGTGCAGACGCAGTATCCGCTGAGCGAGGAGACGGCGCTGCTGTTGACGACGGCGCGGTATTACACGCCGAGCGGACGGTTGATCCAGCGCGACTACAAGAATCAGACCCTCTACGACTATCACTACAATCCGCAGCCGCCCAAGGCGCCGGAAGTGAAACTGACCGATACGGGCCGCCAAGTATTCGGGCAGGGCGGAATTACGCCGGACGTGACGGCTGCTACGCCGAAGCCGGATGATTTCGAGGATCTGCTCGAGCGCCGCAACGTGTTCTATCCGTTGCCGCAGGGCGTGGGCGATTTCGTGCGGTTCTATCTCGGACAGAAACCGAACATCACCAAGGATTTCGTGGCGGATGACGCGGTGATCGCTCAATTGCGAAAGTTCCTTGCCACGCAGAGCATCGCCGTAACCGATGAGCAGATTCAGAAGGATCTCCCGTGGATCAAGTGGGAGATCAAGCGCGAAGTGTTCACCACGGTTTTCGGATTGAACGACGGATACAAGGTCGCGCTCGAATACGACCCGCAGCTCGACAAGGCGATCGCGTCCATTCCGCAGGCGAAGGCGCTGTATGCGAATGCGCGGAAGATCGTGGCGCAAAGGCAGTCGGGCTTGACGCAATAAGCCGGCTCGTTCCGAGGATTGAATTCCCTTCCAGTGCAAGGCCTCGCCGAAGCTCGCAGACTTCCTTAGTTGCAACGACCCAAGAGAAATTTATCTGCCGACCTGATTGCTGAATGGGCGAGATCGCGCAAAGAATCAGCGCCGGGCGTCCGCCGCGGCGGACTGCGCCCCTACTGGCTGCGTCCTGGAATAATGGCGAGTTTTGAACGGCCACTGCGGATTATTTTGCGGGCTTCGAATCGAGGGCGGCGAGCGTGCTCCTCGTGTCAGGCGCGTCCGGAGCGTTCGGTGCCGCCTTCAGGTACAAGTGAAGTTGCGCGCTTTCAGAATGTGTGTCGCCTTTCGCGGCATAGATCTGAGCGAGCAAGAGGTGAAGCTGCGGAAGATGGTGCCAGGTGTCGAGCTGTACGGCTGCGAGCGCACTCGTTTCGGCGTCGGCCAGATTCCGGAGATGGAAATTCGAGCTGGCCGAGTAATAGAGCGAGTATGGGTTGTTCACCGGGTCGATCGCGAGGGCTTGCTTCGATAGCTCCGAGACCTGCTTCCAGTCATCGTCGGCCCCGGCGAATTCAGCCAGGCACAGATAGGGCGCTACGTACTTGGGATCGAGCGTGCTCGCCTGGGAGCAGGCTTTTTGGGCGTCGTCGCGCTTGTGCTCGCCTTCGAGCGCCTGGCCGAGGACAACCCACGCAGCGGCGTAATCGGAGTATTCGGCGATCGCCTTGCGCAAATGGTCCTCTGCGAGTGGGAACCGCTTGTCCTTATAGGCCGAGCATCCCTTCTGAAACTCGGAACTGGCTTTCGCCGGTATCGCGAGCCTGGCAACACTGACGGTGGGGCTGCGAACGCCGGACTCCGTCCACGAATTGCAGGCCTCCGCGTCCACCGATTCGATGGCGCTGGGCGGCACGGGACGCATGGTCGGATCGATGATCCTCGGCGGAAATCCATCCATCGAGTCACTAGGCTCGAACATGGGTTGCGAGTTTCCGGAAGGGACGGGCGCGGGCGGAGGACTACCGGATGGCACGTGTTGCGCCAGTGCCGGCGCGGCCAGAATGGTGAGTGGCAGGACGACACGCGCGGCAAGCCCGCATAGGCGACGCACGATCCGCACGAAATCCAAGGGGCTGGCGTGTAACCTGCTAGAAGGCGGAAAACCGCGCTGTGTTCCCGCTGGTGCCACAATGCCTCAATCGTAATCCAGATTCCGGACGCCGGCGCAAATACTTTCTTTGAGTTTGGCTCCGCTCGTCGATCAAGTCCGGGCGCCCAACGGCCGATAAAGCCAATGCGGTTCCCTTGCATAGCACTAAGTCGTTTGAAAACAGCAGGCGCATTCGTCAATCCGGCAGCGCGATTTGCGAAACAGATTAACACCGCAGCCTAATACATAGTCCGAGCCCGGCTGCCGGGATCGCTCGAAAGAGGAATCATGGATCAGACGCAACAGCCTCCGCAACCGCAGCCGGCTTCCGCGAAGCCCGCAACTCCTCCGGCCGGGCCGGTGCCTACCGCAAACCTCATCGCTTCGATGCTGAAGGCGTCGGCAAAGATCAGCGATCTGATTTTTTCGCCCGGGCGAGCGCCGCAGGTGGAGACGGGCGGTCAGCTGCTTCAGTTGAAGATTCCGGGCGTCGGAATCCTGGGCTCAGAGGATACAGCGCGGATCGCGGCTGACCTGATCGGGCGAAACGCTCATGCGGTGGAAAAACTGAAGCTGGAAGGCTCGTGCGACATTTCCTACAGCCTGCCGAAGGTGTCGCGGTTTCGCGTGAACATTTTCACCCAGCGAGGGAGCTGCGCTATCGTAATGCGCGTGATCGCGAGCGACGTGCCGGACTTCAAGGCCCTGCATCTGCCGGCACAACTGGCGGAAGCCGCCGAATTGCGGCCGGGGATCGTCCTGGTGACGGGGCCGACGGGCAGCGGAAAATCCTCGACGCTGGCCGCGCTGGTGAACAAGATCAACGAAGAGAAGGCGTGCCACATCATCACGATCGAGGATCCGATCGAGTTCCTTCACGCGCACAAGCGCGCCACGGTGCACCAGCGCGAGTTGCATACGGACGCGCCGAGCTTCGCTCTCGCGCTGCGCGCGGCATTGCGTCAGGCGCCGAAGCTGATCCTCGTGGGCGAAATGCGCGATCGCGAGACGATCGAAGTCGCGCTCGAAGCGGCGGAGACGGGCCACTTGGTTTACTCGACGCTGCATACGATCGACGCTTCGAAGACGGTCGAGCGCATCATCGGAGCGTTTCCGCTGGGAGACCAGAATGCGGTGCGGGCGCGGCTCGCGAAAACATTTCGATACATCGTTTCTCAACGGCTGATTCCTCGGCAGGACGGCGCCGGGCGCGTGGCGGCATTCGAGATTTTGAAATCGACGCTGCGCACGCGCGAGTACGTCCAAAAAGGCGAAGGCGAGGGGAAAACGCTGCTCGACGCCATGCGCGACGGGTCGACAGAAGGAATGCAGTATTTCGATCACGAGATCGAGAAGCTGATTCGCGCGGGCGTCGTCGATATCCAGACGGGCCTTTCCTACGCCACGAACGCCGGAAACCTGCGGCTGGAGCTCGCCGATCTCATCGAGCCTCAGAACGAAAGCCCTGCGATCGAAAGCGCGCCAGCGCCGAGCGCGAGTCCGAAAACAGAATCCAGCCACGCGATGGACCCGGAATTCGAACACACTTAGCCCGATACCGAAGAAATCGGAAGCGCGCTCCAGGAGTTGAAACCCCTTTAGGGCCGGGCGGGAAAAACTGGTGGACGTGGCCGGGCTCGAACCGGCGACCTCCTCGTTGCGAACGAGGCGCTCTCCCAACTGAGCTACACGCCCACTGCGTTTTTTATCTTAGCAAACCGGAGAAGCGCAGCCAATTGGGTTTCCCTAGCCGCATCGCACGATTTGACGGCAGTACTTCACCCCGGGGGCAGCGCATTGATAACCGCTTGCATCGAGGTCCTAATCCCTGTCCAAGTTTGGGTGATTGGTCCCAGCGAGATAGCTTTCAAAAGCTTGTCGTTGGGAACCTGAGATTTTGCATCTTGCAGAATGGTGATTGCGGCGTTCACGGTGTTGGCATCCACTTTCGGGAGGTCGCGGCCTTCCCAAGTCAGCGCCTTATCACAGGTCTCGATCACGCCGCGCGCTCTTTCCGACAATGAAGTCATTCGGCTCCTTCCTTACCGCTGCGATGATTCCCGTCTGATGCGCTAACGTTTACGCCGATTTCATCGAGGGGTCAACAGCCGGCCTTGACTGCCGCAAAGCGAAGAATTTGATCTGCCCGCGCGTATTGAGAGACTGCTGTGCGGCCCCCACCCCAGACACTCGAAGGGAATGTGACGATTAGAACCGGAGGGAAAATGAAGGCGAAACAATCAAAAAAGCGCAAGAGCCTATACCCGGAGCTGGAAGCGAAGAGACCGTTAACTAGGCCTGGTGTGTCAGAAATCGTGGTTACTAAGCCGACGGATTGAATGACAGATGGATCCGTGCCACGCGTGGGACGGCTCGGACCGCCTCTGTTTTGCCTCCAAGTCGTGTCCGCTACTGAGTCGATGGCGCAGCGGTTCATTGCCAGCGGCACGTCCGCGAAAGAAGCGGCGTGCGCGGTGAACAAACTTCAGGACAACTTTGTACTAATCGTGAGCGCCCGCATCAGCGATTCCCGATCCTTCATTTCAACCCCAGCGTAGTGCACTATGATGGGCTCAAGGACTTCTGCCGAGTAGGCAACATTTTCCATTCTCCCAAGGCACGGAAGCGAATTCCATTCGAGGGGAAGCCAGTCGACCTTTTCAAGGATTTGCTCTTCCAGCGTGTTGTCAGCTACGTTCCCAGTCAACTCAAATCGATAGCCAAGCAAGTCCAACACAGCTGCATTTTCCCACCAAGGGTGACTTATGTATTTTGTCATCTGCCAGACGCTGTTTAGAAACCTTTGTGACCAGTCCGATTTTCTGATCAGAAAGACACCCGTGTTTGGCCGCTCGACGTACACCACGATGCCTGGCCTGGGCCGCGCCTTTTGAATTTGGTGCGAAACAAGGTAGAGATCCTTTCCATTCTTCACGACCTCTGCAATGTTCCGGTCTGTCCGAACAAAACAAGCATCGGCATCTATCCAGAGCAAAAAGTCAGCGTCGCATTTCGCAAACTGATCGGCGATTATTGCGATTTTCCCCCAGGCCGGAGGCCGATCGATGGCAGGTACGGGCAGAATCTCGTGATCAAGCCCGTTTGCTGCGGCATACACGGCAATGGACTTAGCGGCAATGTCGCCGACGCTCGCGAATTGTTGATCATAGGCGGTAATGACTTTGATCTTGCTCATGAGGACTTCCCCTCAGGTTAATGTCTAAGGTACAGCAGCGCAGGCGTCGGATCTAAGACGCGCTAAACCTGCCAGGCGATCTCGCCCGGTCGAGCTACTTTCGCGTAATTAGCATTCGGAGATTGACGGCTATTTTCAAGTCCTGCGTAGCCTCGCCATTTCAAGAGCTTCCCCACAGACCGCAGAATGATTTTCGACTGCGAGCGGGGGGCAGATGCGCGAAGTTGTCCCCGGTCTAGTTCGTAGTTCGGTACTGCCCAGGAGTTACAGAAGCACGTTATTTGCCAATGTGAATTAGCGTTTGTTCATCCGTACTGGCCCAACAATCACCTGCGCCACGTGCGTTGTCGTGCGCTTGCCGATCCCACCGGCGATTGAAGCTAATCGGGCTTGGAGTCGTTTGAGGGGGCGACGTCGGAATTGCCAGGAGCCACCTCGGACGAGAGCCAGTAGCTTGCGAGCACCGGGATCAGGAAGAGAATGGCCAGCGGCGAAGTGACCATCGCGCCGACAATCACTCGGGCGAGCGGCTGCTGAGCCTGGACGCCGATTCCGGTCGAGACGGCTGCGGGCAGCAGGCCGAGTCCGGCTGCCGCGCAGGCCATCAACACGGGACGCATTTCGGCTCGCGCTCCACGTTCGATCGCGGCGAGCATTGAGGGCGCGCCGGCCTCCTTGCGCCGGATGCCCGAGACGAACACCACGCTGCCGAGCGTGCACACGCCGATGACGGATGCGAACCCCACCGCCCCGGAAATACTGAACGGAGTGTGCGTGACCAGAAGCGACAGCACGCCGCCGATCGCGGCAAACGGAAGGATCGCGAGAACCAGGAGCGCGTAGCGGAGGGACTGAAAAGCCGTATACAAAAGTCCAAGGATGACCACGAGACTGATGGGGATAATCACCGCGAGACGCCGCTGCTCTTGTTGCAGGCTTTCGTACTCGCCGGCCCACTCGAAATGGTAGCCCTCGGGCAAATGGACTTTGTCCGCAAGGCGCGCGTGAACGTCCTGGATCGTGCCGGCAAGATCGCGGCCGCGCACGCTGAACTTGATGGGAATGTAGCGGCGGCCGTTTTCGCGATAAATCATGAAAGCGCCCTCGCGGAGCGACACATCGGCAACCTGGCCCAGTGGAATGTTGCTGCCGTTGGGCGCGGGCAAGAGGATGTTGCGGATGGCTTCCGGGGTCTCGCGAAATTCGGGCGTATAGCGGACGACGAAATCGAACCGGCGGTCGCCTTCGAGAATCTGCGTCGGGGCAAGGCCGCCGATCGCGGCCTGGACGGCACTGTCCACGTCGGCGGCCATCAATCCGTAACGGGCGCTCGCGCCGCGATTGATCGACACGATCAGTTCGGGCTGGCCCGTTTCCTGAAACACGCCCAGATCGGCGACTCCCGAAACACCAGCCATGACGTCGCGAATTTCGCCGGCTTTTTCCGCGAGGACGTCGATGTCGTCGCCGAAAAGCTTCAGCGAATTTTCGCCTTTCACGCCCGACATGGCCTCCTCGACGTTGTCCTGAATGTTCTGCGAGAAATTGAAGTCGATGCCCGGAAATTTCTCGAGCTCGGCATCCATCTGGCGGATCAATTCGTCCTTGGATAGTCCGCCGGGCCAGTCGCTGGGATTTTTGAGCGAGACCATGAACTCGATATTGTTGAACGTGGTGACGTCGGTTCCGTCGTCCGGGCGGCCCATCTGCGACACGACCTGCGTAACTTCTGGAAATTTCAGGACTATTTCGCGAATGTCGTGCGCCATTTTCGCGGAGGATTCGTAGGAGACGTCCTGCGGTAGAGTCGCGCGCACCCACAAGTTCCCTTCCTCGAGCTTGGGCATGAACTCACCGCCGAGCAGGAGGTATCCCATCGCGAGCGTGACCGTCAGCGCGCCACCGGCGATCGCGAGAGTCGTCTTTCGATGCGCGAGAGTCCAGCGCAGGGCGCGGTCGTAATTGCGACTACACCAGTCAACCAAGCGCGTGTGGTGCGCGCGGACCTTTTCCGGGCGCATCCAGGAAGTAAGCACCGGCGCGAACAGGATCGCGAAAATCAGAGCGCCGGTGAGGGCGAAGCCATACGTCTCCGACATCGGCGCGAAGATTTTGCCGGGTACGCCTTGCATGGTAAACAGCGGAATCAGCGCGACGATGATGACCAGAACCGAAAACAAGACGGGGCGCACGGACTCGGAGGTCGCGTCGGCGATCAGGTCGAATACGGATTCTCCCGCACCAGCCGCCTGCATGCGGCGATAGATATTTTCAAGGACGATTACAGCCGCGTCGACCAGAATGCCGAAGTCGATTGCGCCGATGGAAATCAAATTCGCCGATCCGCCCGAGAGGACCATCAGCGAGAATGCAAACAATAGCGAGCACGGAATGGTAAGCGCGGCGATCAGCGAAATTGGCACGTCGCCCAGGAAGACGATCAAGATCAGCACCACGAGCGCGAGGCCAAGAAGGACCACGTGGCGCACGGTCGCGGTGGTCAAATCTATGAGATTGGTGCGGTCGTACAGCGTATCGAGCTTCATGCCGCGCGGCAGCAGGCCGCCATTCAGCTCGCTCACTCGTTTCTTGAGGTCGCGCAGGGCAGGCAGGGACTGCTCGCCGCGCTGAAGCAGCACGATGCCCTCGATGGCGTCGTCATCGTGGTCGACGCCGACCAAGCCGAGGCGTGGCTCAGAGCCTTCATGGACGTCCGCCACATCACGCAGGTACACCGGCACGCCGTTGCGCGAGGTGACGAGGACGTTTTGCATGTCCGCGACCGTCTGCAGCAGACCCACGCCGCGGACGTTGACGCTCTGGCCGCCCATCGTCAGATAATTTCCGCCAACGTTTGCGTTGCTCGAAGAAACGGCGGCGACGACCTGCGGCAGCGTGACGTTGAATTGCAGCAGCTTCCGCGGGTCGATCTCGGCGATGTACTGGCGGGTGCTGCCGCCGAAAGACGCAACGTCGACGATTCCCGTGACTTGCTTGATCTCGCGGGTGACGAACCAATCCTGCGTGGCTTTAAGCTCGTTGAGCGAATAATTCGCGCCTTCGAGGCGGTAGCGGTAGATTTCGCCGATCGGCGACTCGGGCGAGAGCTGCGGGCTAAGGTTCGAAGGCAGTGAAACGAGCTGCAAGCGGTTGAGCACTTCCTGGCGGTCGCGAAAATAATCACTGTCGTAGCTGAAGTAGAGCTTCACGTCGCTCAAACCGAAAATCGTGATCGAGCGGACGTACTCGACGCGCGGTATTCCGAACAGGACGGTCTCGATCGGAACCGTCACCTGCCGCTCCATTTCCTCGCCGGACCACGACGGATTCTGCGTGATCACTTCTACGAGCGGGGGCGACGGGTCGGGATACGCCTCGATATCGAGGCGGAGGAACATGTAGAAGCCACCGGCGATCCACGCGACGAGCGCCACGATCACGAGGGCTCGAAACTTCAGTAGCGATTCGATCAGATGCCGCATCGCGGACTAATCCTGTCCCGCCGAGCGCAGGAGCAAGCCACCCTCGGAGACGATCGTGTCTCCTGCTTTGACGCCGGAGACAATTTCAAGCGTGCCGTCCACCGCGCGGCCGAGCTGCGCCGTGCGGCGCTCGAAGCGGCCATTACCTTTCCCCACGAAGACGTAGGCGTCGTTCCCTTCGCGGATCACGGCGGAGGACGGAACCAGGATGCCCTGCTCGGACGATCGTAGAATGCGGATCGAGCCGAACATCGACGGCTTGATTGCAGGATCGCCGCCGGGGAGCAGACTATTCGGAAGCACCACGCGCACATGGAGGGTGCGCGTCGTGGGATCAACGGCATCCGAAACCACGCTGACTCGCCCCGTCCATTGGCGGCTCGGAAACGCGTTCAGCGTGACTTCCGCTTTCTGGCCAGTCTTGACGGCGGAGAGATCTTTTTCGTAAATGTCGCCGATGGCCCAGACGGTGCTGATGTCCGCGACGGTTGCCAGCGGCGCGGGAGCCGAGAGGGCATTGGAATACTCGCCGGGGGCGGCGCCGATATCGAGAATCACGCCGGCGCGCGGCGCGGCGACCCGCAGCTCGGTGTTGGCGGCGTCCGGGTCCATGCCGAAGACGCGGATTTGCTCGCGCGTGGCCGCGACTTCGGCCTGAGACATTTTCGAATCGGCCTGCGCCTGCTGATAGTCGCGCTCTGCGATGGCGCCGTGGTCGAACAGGTCCTGCGCACGGGTGAGGGCTTTCTGCTTCAATTCATTGTCGGCGAGCGCCTTGCGGTAGTCGGAGACGGCGCGAGAGAGGTCGCTGCTCTCGATTGTGGCGAGCAGTTGCCCCTTCTCGACGCGGTCGCCGGGACGGACTTTCATCTCGACAACGCGGCCTCCTGCCGGCGGATACACGTGCACGACGCGCGTGGGATCGGGCTCGATGTGAGCGGGCAGATCGAGGTAATCGGGAATCGCGGTGGCGTGAACCGTGATCGTTTGCACGCCGCGCGCGTTGGACGCCACGTACTCGTTGTTCTGGTTAAGCGAATTTTTAGACTGAGATTGCGCCTGACTTGTGGCAACTGACGAGCCGCAGCCCGCGGCCGCGAGGGCCGCCATCAGCGCGAAAATTGCAAGAATCGATTTCATTTGTGAAACTCCGTCGCCCCGCGGGAGGATTTTTGTCCACGCGGCGGACGACCTTGGCAACCCGGGTGAATCGTTGGATGACCCGGCGAAAGAGCCGGCGGCATCAGAAAGGGCTTGAGACGAAGTTATAGAGAAGCGGGCGGTGCGCGGGCCGAAATACAATCCGAAGAGAAGCACGCCGGAGAGGACGCGGCAGGCAGAACGACTATTGCAACGACATGAAACGAACCGAGATCGGGAGCGTGCGAGAGCGTCGCAACGCCCAGAGATGGCGAAGATTTCGCGTCATGTCGCGCGGCGTGCGCGTCGATGGACATCAGCGACCCCCGGCGGTTCCCGAGGTCTCCGTCGAAAAGAATCAGATCCGAGTGCAGGTCGTCGGAGAGCGAGACGGCGAAGAAAAGGAAAATCAGCGCGCAGGCAAACGCCGTCCACTCCTGTAGCGGCGCGCGGCGCACCCGGCGCTTTTCGTGCACCCAGACGCCACGCCAAACGGCCAGACCGCAGAGCGCGATCAGCATCCAGGCGAGATTGAGAAGTAGCTCCATCGCTCTTTGAATCTACTATGAGACGTATGCGAGCGGCAATCGGTTCTGGCGTTGATGATGACCGGAACAGAACGGCGGCGTTAAGGAAGAATATGCGTCCGAAGCGGGGAGGACGAGGGTGAAGGATCGAGATGGATGGCGACATCGGGCCAAGAATCCGCGCTGGATACGGCGGGCGGCCATAATGGACGCACGCGGTTCGTGCGAGGACGCGGCGCGGGTGCGCCGATGCCCGTATAATTGAAGACATGCCGGTCAAGCTGATTGCAATGGACATCGACGGGACGCTACTCGACAGCCGTGGACAGCTCCCCGAAGAAAATGCGCTGGTGATTGGCGAAGCAGCCGCGCGCGGCATCGAGATCGTTATCGTGACCGGGCGGAGATTTCATCCTGCTCAATCGATCGCGGAGCAGTTGCCGTGCGAGGTGGCGCTGATCGTCAGCAACGGCGCGCTCGTGAAATCACGATCAGGCGAGACTCATCTGCGCTCGCTGTTGCCCATCGAGACGGCGCGCCACGTGATCGACGCGACCGGCGAATTCCGGCGCTGCCAGGGCGTGATTTTCGACCGGCCTGCCGAGCGGCAAGTGATCTTCGAGCGAATCGACTGGGAAGGGCCATTCATAGGGCCGTACCTGCGGCGTCACCGGCATCAGGTGGCGGAGGTGGCGCCGCTCGCGGCGTGCCTCGAGATGGAAGACCCCGTGGAGATCATGTTCATCGGCGAATGCGAGATGATTCGCGGCGCGCTGCGCACGCTTGAAACGCACGAGCGCAACTACGAGTACACGCTGGCCTTGACCGAGTACGAAGAGCGCGGCATGTCCATGCTCGACGTGCTGCAACGCGGCGTGACGAAGGGCGCGGCGCTGGCCGAATGGGCGCGCCGTCGCGGGATCGCGCGCGAAAGCGTGATGGCCATCGGCGACAATTGGAACGACCGCGAAATGCTCGAATACGCCGGTGTGCCGGTGGTCATGGGCAATGGCGTTCCAGAGTTGAAAACGCTCGGCTGGAAGGTTACGCTCTCGAACGACGACTGCGGGGTGGCAGACGCCATTCGCACGTACGCACTCGATCCAAACGGAAGAGATTGATCGACTAGGGGGAATTCGATGAAGACTCGCGATGTGATCGGGACAGGAGTGTTGTGTATTTCGTGTTTGCTGGGCGGCGGAGCGGCACGGGCGCAACAAGGTCCTCCGCCGGGTGGGCCGCCGATGGATCAAGGGCCGGCGACGATCACATCCGTGCTGCAAACTCAGCTTGGGATGGAGGAGCGCGAGATCATCGGCGCGGCCGACGCCATGCCGGAAGACAAATACTCGTTCGCGCCGACGAATGGAGAGTTCAAGGGCGTGCGGACGTTTGCGCAGGAAGTGAAGCACATCGCGACGGTGAACAATCGCTTCTTCGGCTCGATTCTAGGTCAGCCGCAGGCGACTCCGGGCACGCAATTCGAGGCCGAGAACGGACCGGACGACATTCAGACAAAGGCGCAGATTTTGCAATACCTGCGCGATTCTTTCGCGCTGGGACACAAGGCCATCGCCACGATCAATGCGGACAACGCCTATGTGCCGATGAAGACGCCGCCGACGCCGTTCTTGCGAACTCCCGCGGCCATTGTGGTTTTCGACTGCGCACACTCGATGGACCACTACGGCCAGATCGTCGAATATCTGCGAGACAATGGAATCGTGCCTCCGGCAAGCCGTCAGCGGCCTCCAGCGAATCCACCAGCAAAATGAAACCTGCGTTTAATTCCATGCCCTGCGCCGCCGCGTTCGCTCTGATCGTGGCGGCTGGGGCGTTTGCGGCGCCTGTTGCACGCGGCGATTACGCCGTGCTGCGCTCGGGTGCGAGGCTTCACGTGACCGGGTACGAGCTCGATGGCGAGCGCGTGCGTTTGGCTGTGGCGGGCGGGATGGTCGAAATTGCCGCGAGCGATTTGATCGACGTCGAACCGGAAGATCAGTTCCCCGCCCCGCCGCCCGCCGATGTCGATTTCGGAGTGCGCTACGCCAAACTGATTCACGCGGCGGCGCAGAAGCATGGCGTCGACGAAAAGCTCATCGCACACGTGATCGCGGCCGAGTCGAATTTCGATCCCAAGGCGGTTTCCCGGAAGCGCGCGCTCGGATTGATGCAGTTGCTGCCGGAAACAGCGGCGCACTACGCGGTGGGGAATGTCTTCGACCCGGCACAGAACATCGATGGCGGGACTCACTACCTGAAGGATCTCCTCGCGCGGTACAGCGGCAATCTCCGCCTCGCGCTCGCGGCCTATAACGCGGGACCGGAAATGGTCGATCGCTATGGTGGCGTCCCGCCGTTTCGCGAGACGCAGAATTACGTGAGGGAGATTCTGGCCAGCCTCGCTATCCAAGTCCCCAAGTAAGCGTTCCCGGTCGCCCTTCCGAACTCGCACCGCAGCTAGAGCTCCGAACTGCGCGCGAAGACGTGCGCTCGCAACCAGTGATCAGCCAAAGAAATTACCCTTGCAACGGCCGGCGTCGTTATAGGTACCGCGTTAATCGGGAGTCAATCGGGACACGCCCAGCAAGATCGAATTGGATTAGGCCATTCAATGGTATTTTAGCCGTGCGTTGGAGGCCCTTTCTAAACGGGCCAGACTGGTCGTACTTGCTATGCGCTTTAAAGCAGGGCGCGTGACGCTGATGCAATCGGCGTCGACGATTTGCTGGTTGGATTGATCGCCGGCCATATGAGGCAACACAAGAAACCATATCAATTATGACGAGCCGAGATAACGAGCGCTTGTTCGATTATGTGATCGTCGGAGCTGGGACGGCGGGCTGCGTGCTTGCCAACCGGTTGTCGGAGGATCAAGCGATCCGCGTCTGCCTCATCGAGGCCGGGCCCAAGGATAGTCATCCTTTCATCCACGTGCCGGCCTTGGTTGCCGCTGCGCTCGCGACGCCGAGCATAAGCTGGGGCTATTGGACAGCGCCGCAGCGGAACTTGAATGGACGAAAGATTCCAGTTCCGCGGGGCCGGGTCCTTGGCGGTTCGAGCTCGATCAACGGCATGGTGTATATACGCGGCAATCCCAAGGACTATGACGATTGGGCTGCGACGGGAAACCGAGGCTGGAGCTATCGAGAGGTGCTCCCCTATTTCGTCCGTTCCGAGAACAATGAAGCCTTTGACGGCTCTCCTTATCACGGCAAAGGGGGGCCGATGAATGTCATCAGCATCAAGCGGCCCAACGCGCTGAATACCGCTTTTCTCGAGGCGATGCATTCGCTGCAATATCGCCACAACGATGACTTCAACGGTGCTGATACAGAGGGTTATGGCCTACGCCAGGGCGCGATCAGAGGCGGCCGTCGCGAATCCGGAGTGACGGCCTTCCTCAGGCCCGCAATGAACCGGCCAAACCTGTCAGTGTTGACCAGGGCATTGGTCACCCGCGTCGTCATTGAGAATCGCCGTGCGACCGGCGTCGAGATTCAACTCGGCGGCGAGACTCGGCGCGTAGGCGCGCGACGCGAGATCATTGTGTCGGGCGGCAGCATCGGATCCCCTCAGATCCTGATGCTCTCGGGCATCGGCGACGCTGCGGCGCTGCAGGCTCTTGGAATTCCAGTCAATCACAATCTGCCCGGTGTCGGTGCGAATTATCACGATCATGTCGCGTCCTCGGTGCAGATGGTCACGTCGAACTCTACCTCCTATGGTATTTCGCTGAAAGCACTCCCACGCGGAGCCTGGAGCATTTTCGAATATCTGTTGCTGCGCCAAGGACCATTCGCCAGCAATGTCTTCGAGTCCCATGCGTTCGTGAAGTCGACGAACGGCCTTGACCGTCCCGACACACAAGTCGTCTTCCAGCCGGCACGCCGCAATCAATCGACATTCCCCCTGCCGCTTGGGCACGGCTATAACATCAGCGTCGTTCTCTTGTACCCCAAGAGCCGTGGCCGCATCGCCCTATCAAGTCCGGATCCATGTGCAGCGCCGATTATCGATCCAAATATTTTGAGCGTGCCCGAAGACTTCGAGCCGCTTGTGCGCGGCCTCAGGCTGGCACGCAGGATACTCGCAACCCCGGCTTTCGCCTGCTACAAGGGGACCGAGTTTCTGCCTGGTCCAAACGTGGAAAGCGATGACGCGCTCAAAAATTATCTCCGTGCTACCACTGCAACCGTCTTTCATCCGGCCGGAAGCTGCCGTATGGGTGTGGACGACGCCGCAGTCGTCACTCCCGAACTCAAGGTACGGGGCGTCGATGGTTTGCGGGTGGCCGACGCCTCGATCTTTCCGAGGCTCATGGGCGGAAACCCGAATGCGCCCGTGGTGATGGTTGCCGAGAAGGCCGCGGATATGATCCTGGGGCGGTCGCCGCTTGCGCCACTTCAACTAACGCGAGATCGCTAACAACCCGGAGGAGAACGCCATGGCTGTCGAGCACATCAGAAAGTGGAAGATCGGAGACGTCGAAGTCGTCCGCATCGTCGAGGTCGACGCGCACGAGGATCCTTTCGAAGTGCTGATGCCCGGCGCGACACCAGAGGTCGCCAAGCAATACGATTGGCTGTTCCCCAACTTCGCGACGCCGGATGGCCGCATGAAGATCTCGTTTCAGGCGTTCGTTCTGCGCTCCGGCAAAGAAAAGATCATGATCGACACCTGCATCGGCAATGATCGCCAGCGAGAGTACCCGATATTCACGAACATGCAGACCTCGTTCATCGAAGACCTAACCATCGCCGGATACGCGCCGGAAACGGTTGCAAAAGTCTTGTGCACGCATATGCATTTCGATCATGTCGGCTGGAACACGCGCAAAGTGAATGGCCGCTGGGTGCCCACCTTCCCGAACGCACGTTATTTGTTTGGCCTTAAGGAATATGACCATTGGCAAATGCTCAAGCGCACGGGCGGGTATCATGACTTCACGCATTTGGCGGACTCGATCGATCCGATCACCAATGCCGGCCTCGCCGACTTCATCGAGCCAGATATCAAGCTCACGGATGAAATCACGCTCGTGCCGACTCCTGGACATACGCCGGGCCACGTCAGCGTGCATATTTCGTCAAAGGGACAAGAAGGCTTCATTACCGGCGACATGATGCACCATCCGCTCCAGCTGGCCGAATCTGACCGTGTCGGCAATTTCGACATGGACAAGGAACAAGGCGTGAAGACGCGTAAAGCCATGTTCGAGCGACTCGGCGGCAAGAAGATATTGATCATCGGCAGTCATTTCTCCGATCCGACCGCCGGCTATATTGTCCGCGACAAAAACAATTGGCGTTTCGAAGTTCAGTGATCGTAACGAGCCACCGTTCTCCCTGTTGCGGGAGGGAAAACATCGGGATGCCTCCAATGACCTGTGATCTCCACAAGGAAAAGGTCCTGATAAGGGGCGGCGGCGTGGGAACCGAGGCCGCTGCTTCAGTCGTCTTCGCGGGTTCTTAAATTCGATCGGGAGCGAAATAATGCTGCGTCTCGAAGGGCAGGTTGCGTTCGTCACGGGTGCCGGGCGCGGGATTGGGCAGGCCATGGCCCTCGCGTTCGCGGCGGAGGGCGCGATTCTTGGTGTGGCGGATATTAACGGGGTTACTGCCGCCGCAACGGTGCGCGAAATCGAGAAAAGTTCAAGGACCGCTCGCGCTTTCCCGATCGACGTCAGCCGCCGGGAAGACGTGCTCCGCGCCGTGGATCAGTTCGTTTCGGAATTCGGCCGCCTTGATATCGTGGCCAATAACGCGATCGTGTTCCGTAGCGAACCCGTCTCGGAGGTACGAGAGGACACGGTCGAGAAGATGATTTCGGTAGGATTGAAGTCGATCTTTTGGACGGCGCAAGCGGCTCTGCTGCACATGGATCCGGAGCGCGGCGGCGTGATCATCAACAACACGTCGCCCGTGGCAGAGCTCGGCGTCCCTCGCTCAAGCGTTTATTCGGCAATTAAGGGCGGCGTTTCGTCCTTAACCCGTTCGCTGGCCATCGAACTCGGCCCCCGCCGAATTCGCGTCAACGCCGTATGCCCGAGTTCGGTGCCGACGCCGGGTGCGCGCGAACTGAACAACAATGACGACGCCGTATACGAGGCTCGGCGGCGGCGAACGCCGCTGGGTCGCCTAGGTACTGCCGAGGACATTGCGTCCGCCGCTGTATTTCTCGCTTCAGCGGACGCCTCTTTCATCACGGCAGCAGTGTTGCGAATCGACGGCGGGGCCACGGTGTACGGCGGGGCTTGAGGGACAAAGCGGGCTAAAGGCCGCTCATTGGCGCGGCCGGGCGGGCATGTTCTTCACCAGCCAATCGGAGACGTTCCTAGCGTAGGCTTCCGCGATCGGGCCCGGCGTCAAATAGTGGCTCGCGCCCGGGACCCAGATGAGGTCACGCTGCGGCGACGCGGTCAGGCTGTCGTAAATCGTCTTGGCATTCGGCGGAAAAGAAATCTCGTCCTTGTCTCCGTGGATCACCAGCGCTGGAACCTTGATCTGTGGTCCGTATCGAATCGAGCTTGGCGCGCTCTTATCGCTTGGCGCGCCGAAGAAGCCGATCATGGCCTGCGCAGTCCCCATGAAAGATCGCCCGCCCGGAAACCAATCTTCGAACGCGATCGGTTGCAGCCCCTTGCCTTGCGCGACAAGCGCGCGGGCGTGCTTGAGCATGTCCTCAAGGCGCTGCCGGTCCGCTTCGGACGACCGGATTTGAAACTCCAGATAAGGCGACGGGATCGAGGCGATGAAGCCGACACCCTTGATCGCAGGATCGTTTCGCTCGGCCATGTACTGTGCCATGCGAGGGCCGCCGAGACTGATCCCGAAAATCGCAATGCGGCTGTACCCCCCCGACTTGGCGTAGGCGACGAAGGCGGCGATATCCTTTACCGCGTCCGCGTATTCGGCGTAAGGATAGTTGTAGGAGGCCCGCATATTGGAAATCAGGAAGGCGTAGCCCTTGGCCGTTAGCCCGGTCGCGAGGGGGTAGTAGTCGTGCATAGGTATTAGCGCCGCACCCGTCGTGGCGCCGGGCACCAGAATGACCAGCGAATCGCTGGACGTTTGGGGTTCCCACAGGAGCCCGTTCAATGCTGCTTTGTCTTCTGTCTCTACTCGAATGAGATCCAAGCTGCCCCCTGCGCGACCAATCGGCATGATCGCGGACAAAACCATCGCGAACGGCGCTGAATATATGCTATTCAGCCCACCCGATCAACAACTCTCGGTAACTTGGCAAACGGACGATTGCTTTTGCGCTCCCTGGAGTGCCAGCGGTTACATTGTGAGGACGACGCGGAATTCGGCTTTGCCGCCCATCATTCGGGCGAAGGCTTCGGCGGCTTTCGCGAGCCGATATTTTTCGACCATGGGGCGCACGCCGGCCATTGCTTTAAGCTTCTCTCGCGAAGTCTCCGTGCTCGCCAGTGGCTAGGAGCGCCAGCCAGCGCGGGTACATCTTCTTGAAGTCGGCGATGATCGTGTCGTATGGCACATCCGGGTAGTGACCTCGCTCCCTGACGTACTCCATGTGTCGGCGACCTCCTTGGTCGTATTCGTGGAAGAGCGAGTCGTGTCGCCCATCGAACTCTAGCGGTAGGACACCGAAACGTTTACAAAGGCTCAGGTTGAAGGCGGGCGTGGCTTTCACCCACCGACCCTCAACATAAAGCTCGGTGAAGCCATGCCAGATGAAGAGGTCACCACCAATCAGCTCGATGAGCTTCTGCGTGGACAGGTGGTTGCGCACGTCGGCATAGCCGACCCGTGCGGGGATACCCACGGACTGGGCAGCCGCTGCTAGCAGGGCAGCCTTCGGAATGCAGAATCCTCGGTTGGCACGCAGGCAATCGCTGGCTCGAAAGTACGACCGATCCTCGCCCGCGTAGTAGGGGTCGTAAAGAATCTCACGGACTGCGTAATAAAGCTTCACTGCGCGCGAAACGGCGTCGGTGGCGCCAATCGTCGTTTCCTGCGCGAAGGCCCGCACCTCCGGATGGTTGCTGTCGATAAACTCACCTGCTGCCAGGTACGGTTCGAGCGTCATGACTCCTTCACAATCGCACAGATTACAACACTTGTCAGGTTTTCGCGCTAATCGGGAGTTGAAAGCGCTCACGAGCGGAGAAACGCTGCGCGCAGCATGGATGCTCCCAAAATTCTCGAATCTCCGCCAAAAAGAGATAAACTCGCCAACGAATCCAGAATGCCTTGTTCGAACGGCTCAGTGGTGGCGCGCGACAGCGGGAGGATGCGTGGTAAGAGGACAACTCGTATTCTGTGCAATGATCTGCGTCGGGTTCTTCGGCTGCGGCACCAATCGGCCAACGGAATTCAAAATTCCCGCCGAAGCAGCCAGTCAGAGAAACCCTTTTCCTGTTACCTCGGATACGATTGCTGAGGGGCATGAGCTGTACAGAAGTGCCGGTTGCGCAATCTGCCACGGCAAGGATGGCGACGGGAAAGGCGTCCTGGCCAAGGATGTGAGTATGAATTTGCACAACTGGCGTGATCCTTCCGTTCAAGCTGGCTTCAGCGACGGCGAGCTGTTCTACATCATGGACAAGGGAAAGGGTACAAACCGGGGCAGGATGCCCGCCTACCACGATCAGGAAACGCCGGAGCAAATCTGGCGCACGGTCGGATATATCCGATCGCTCGCGAGCACAAGCGGTTCAAACTGACATGGCCGACACCGGACTGACTGAATAACTTCGGAGCAAGCCGCGTACGCCTGAGCGCGCATCACTTCCCGTCGACGGTGAATGCAATGAGAGCATTTCCGCGGTGCCCGGAAAAACGGCCCTCTCCCGAGTTCACGTACAGGATGCCGTTCGCGATGATTGGCCCGGCGGTGCCCATTGAGCCCCCATTGGCGGAAACACCATTTACCGCGTCGAACTTCTGCGCAGTATCGAAATCCCAGACGATCGCCCCGTCTTTCGTCGAATAGGCGCGCAAGTGTCCATCTGCCGAACCGGCGAATACGACGCCGGGAATCAAGCTGACCGCTGCCGATTCCACGCCCGCACAGCCTCGCGTTCCCCAACTGCATACCCCCGCCGGCGCGGGATTGTGCCAAACCAGTTCACCATTGGCGATCTTCAGCGCGGAAAGGCTGCTATCCGATCGGTTCGCAATGGGCACGTAGACTGTTTCCTGGTCGGCGGCGGAGCCCCAGACAATGCCGCCGCCCATGCTGCCCGGCCCGACCTGAACTTTCCACAGAGTCTTGCCGCGATCGTCTGGATCCATGGCATAGAGAACTCCTGATTTCTGACCCGCTAGGATCACCTGTCTGCCGTTCGACATCGTGGTGAGAATTGGCGAGCTTCCAAAGTCGTAATCGGGGCCAACGGGATTCGGGCAGATGCCCTTTCCTGGCACCGGGCAGCCAAACAGATAGTTGTCGTGCGCGGTGACTTGATTGATCCACCGGATGCGGCCTGTTTCCATATCGATTGCCATGATCGCGTCTGAGGCTTCCGTATCGACATCAGTGTAGGAATCGCCGGTACCCACGTAGATCGCTTTGCGCTTCACGTCGATCGTCGGAGCCGACCAAACGGCCACGCCGGCCGGACCGTACATTTGAACTCCCGCGGAACTCTTCTTGAACGGCCGCGCCGGATCCTTGATTGTATAAGTCTTCCAAACGATCTTGCCCGTGGACGCGTCGAGTGCAACGACGCTCCCGCGGAATGTGCAGCACTCGTAGGTGTCCACCGCGCCGAATCCCTCTTCTTGCGATGAAACCGGCACATACAGCCGGTCCTTGTAGAGAGTGGGAGCGCCCGTAATCCGGGCCAGTGGATGATCGTCCAGTTTTGTCTTCCAAAGTAGCTTTCCCGAGGTGGCATCCACCGCGTACGCAAACGCCTTCATCAAGTCGGCGGCATAGACTGCGAGCTTCGCTGGCGAGGACCCGGGCAGCGGGCCGACGCTGACGGATGCGCGGATTTCCGATTCGGCCTGGAATTTCCAATATGTGCATCCCGTCTGCGCGTTCAGGGAATAAAGCAGCCCGGTTGTGCTCGTGATGTAAAGGCGATTGCCCAGAATGGTCGGCTGCGCTCCAACCAGGGGGCCGGGATACGCGAAGACCCACTTGACCTTCAACTTCGGAACGTCCTCCAACTTGATTTCCGGCTGCGGCTGGTAGCGCGAATTCATGACATCGCGGCCCCATCCATTCCATGAGGTGCCATCAACGCGAATAGGCTGGGTTGCATCCGCACAGCGATTGGCTTCCGGGTTCGGTTGGGCGCCTGGCATGGACGTCTTGCCAGTGACAAAAGCGGCGATGGCTGCAATCTCTTCGGCGCTCAACCCCAAGCCCTGCCGCTGCATCACGCCGAACGTCAGATCGAATATCACGTCTTGTGGCGCCAGCCCGGCAATCGTGTCTCGAGACGGTGTCCGCCCTTCAGGATGGTCGTGGCACATCGCACACCTCTGTTGGTAGAGCGCGGCTGAGTCGGGACCGTCTGCCAACACCGCCGGACACAAAAAGCCCAAGAAGATAAGTCCGGCGAGCACTCTGCTTCGCATTCTTAACCTCCTCACACCGATGCCAACTACGCTGAAAATGCGGAGTCATCATACAGCCAAAAACAGGGCTGTTGTAGCAGCGCACAAATGCCACCCTAGGATAACCATTGAACTAAGCATCTACCCGTCCGATAAACGCGGTGGTCTCAATGGGCCGACGCAACACTAGCTCGAAGTCTAGTGCAGGGAGCTCAACAGCTAAAAGTCTATCGCGAGCGTTGATTCAAATGGAACACTACCCTGGCTGGGTCTGATTGAGTACAGCCGGACAGATCGGT
>Ga0187856_1000044_pt1 | contig 114648 bp, 111 predicted proteins | sample June2016WEW_8_40_FD_132443 | JGI IMG/M metagenome (GOLD analysis project Ga0187856, IMG submission 132443) | Peatland microbial communities from SPRUCE experiment site at the Marcell Experimental Forest, Minnesota, USA - June2016WEW_8_40 | ecosystem: Environmental > Terrestrial > Soil >... | reverse complement strand
GCTGGATCGTCCAGCGCCTGGGCTACCTCACGCCGGCTCAGGCTCGCCAGCAGCTCCTTGCACTCGGAGCTGCCGCATGAATACACTCAATTCAGTGTCCAAAAAATCCGGAGCTAAACACGGCAGACTCGAAGTTGCATGTAAGCGCTTCAGTATCCTCTTCCCAGGACTTATAAGAAGGCGCTAGCCCCAGATGGCCGGCTGCACGAGATGAGAGTTATCTGACAAGGACAGAGGGTATGGCAAGTCAGTGGACATGGCTATGATTAAAGAACAACAAGTTAACTTCATGCCGCTCGCGGTACCGGATATTGGCGAATCGGAAATCGCAGAAGTTGTGGCGGTGCTGCGCTCGGGATGGCTCACCAGTGGGCCTCGGACGGAGCAGTTCGAGCACGAGTTCCGCGAATACACCAGCGCCGCGCACGCGCTGGCTGTGAACTCATGTACTGCGGGGCTGCACCTAGCGCTGGCGGCGCTCGGAATCGGCCCTGGCGATGAAGTTATCACCACGCCGCTGACGTTTTGCGCCACGGTCAACGTCATCCTCGAAACTGGAGCAACGCCGGTGCTCGCGGACATCGGCGCGGACTTCAATATCGATCCAGCAGCCGTGGCGCGAGCCATCACGCGACGTACGCGGGCCATATTGCCGGTCCACATGGCCGGCCTCGCCTGCGACATGGAGGCGATCTGGCGCTTGGCGCGGGTACACGATCTGAAGGTAGTCGAAGACGCGGCGCACGCCGCCGGCACGTCGTACCAGAAGCAGCGTATTGGGGCGGGCGAAAGTGACGCCGTGGCGTTTAGCTTTTATGCGACGAAAAACCTGACGACGGGTGAAGGTGGCATGGTAACGACGCCGTCAAAGGAACTCGAAGGGCGGATGCGCGTCTTGTCCCTGCACGGAATCAGCCGCGATGCCTGGGATAGATACACGGAAAAAGGGAACTGGTATTACGAGGTGACCGAACGCGGGTACAAATACAACATGAGCGACGTCATGGCGGCGATCGGGATACACCAGCTCCGGAAACTCGACCGGATGAACGCGCGGCGCGTTCTAATTGCATCTCGTTACAGCGCGGCGTTCGATGAGATGGAGGAACTGGAGACGCCGCCTGGGGGAGAAGGCCACGCCTGGCACCTGTACATTCTGCGATTAAATCTCGACCGACTCGAGATCGATCGCTCAATGTTCATCGAGGAGATGCGGACGGTGGGGGTTGGATGCAGCGTGCACTTCATCCCCATCCCACTGCACCCATATTACCGAAAGACTCTCGAGATACTAGACCCGTGCACTAGGGCGCTCGGGGAATATCCGAGGCTGGTGTCGCTGCCGCTGTATTCCAGAATGACCGATGATGATGTGGAGAGGGTGATCGAGGCGGTTAAAAGCATAGTGACGCGGCACAAGAAGAGGCAATGTGCTGTTACTACCACCGAGGCATAGCGTGTGCAGATGGACGGTTATCGGGCAGATGACGAAGAAAGCTTCTATGGTATGGCTGTGGGCTCCGCCTATCAACTGTGGGTCACAAGGCCGGGCTTTCAGGTAGTCGGGCAAGGAGTAGCAGAAGAAACCCGTTGTCGCAGCAAGCGTACTCTTAAGGCCGTTGATGCAAGAGTAGTCGATGGTAGTGGCCGATCGAGGTGCGCGCTGAGTCGAAAGGCGAAAGAGTGAGGCACCGTGGGATGAGGCGTTCGTTTGACATAGCTGTCAGTGGGATTTTGGTTGCAATGATTGCACCTTTGTTCGCGGCTATCGCCGTGGCGGTGGTCCTGGATTCCGGGCTTCCAGTTTTTTATTCACAGGAACGGGTCGGTCGCGGTTTCCGGCGCTTCCGCATCTGGAAGTTCCGGTCAATGCTGCGCGATAATTCTGGACCTAGGATTACCGTGCAGGGAGACAGTCGTATTACTCGCGTTGGGAAGTTCCTCCGGGCAACCAAGTTGGATGAGTTACCTCAGTTTTGGAATGTCTTCGTTGGCGACATGAGCTTAGTCGGACCACGACCCGAGGTTTTCGAGTATGTAGAAATGTATCGCGAACGATACCTGAAGATTCTTACCGTGCGGCCCGGGATTACCGACCTTGCCTCCGTGAGATTCCGGGACGAGGAAAGCGTACTTGCCGCTGCGTCCGACCTCACCGAGTACTACGCGCGGCACGTTCTTCCTGCCAAGCTCGATTTGGCAGAAGAGTACCTGCAGAAGCGCTCTCTCCTTTTCGATATTTCGATCCTTCTGCGGACTTTCGGGGTACTTTGGCGCGTATCGTAATCTGGCTTCAACCAAGATCATCTCCAAGGGTAAATAGGACGCGCAAGACACCAGCGACCTGAGCTTTCCGCCGAAAGAAGTGGCGCACGTAGTCTACGCCCTGCCTGTCTGGATCGTGGTGAAGATCATCATCATGTTGTGGATTACACGGCTCGACCGTGCCTTGTGGCGGTTTGTGTCCTTGGATGACCTGCCGCGCCTCACCATGAGGAATCTGCTCGGTCCCGTCCTCCGGACAGATCTTGTCGTCCAGCGGGAATCTCCAACCGAGTGATTCCGCGCCGTCCCGTTGTGCGCCGAACAGACAGCCGATTCTGTTTCCGATTCATTTGCCCATGATTGGTAACGAAATCAAACCTGTGCCTTCTACCCTGTTGCATTATCGCACTTGGCTGATCGCTTTTTTCCAGGCGCTTCTAATCTTCATTTCACTCGTCCTGGCCTGGCTTCTCCGTTTCGACTTTTCGCTACCCTATCGTGCGCTACTGCTTTCGGCAGCACCTTTTCTGATCGTAATCCGACTCGTGGGCATCGGGAGATTCGGGCTTCTGCACGGCTGGTGGCGATATACTGGCGTGAGCGATGCCTTGGACATTTTGAAGGCGATTACGCTGGGTTCCGTAGTCTTCTTTTTCGTGATGCGGTTTGGCCTTCGTGTCACCGCATTTCCGAGAACGATTTATATTCTTGAAGCAGTGCTCAGCATGGGCCTGCTGGCCGGTGTTCGACTGTTCTCGCGTGTTCTTACTGAATCTGTAAGTAGTGTCGCGACATCCCGCAAGAAGGTGATGTTAATTGGTGCGGGCATGGCCGCGCAGATGGTAATCCGGGAAATCAAACGGTCGCGAAACAGTTACGAGGTGGTCGGGTGTGTCGACGACGACCCATCTAAATTTGGAATCAAGATCCATGGGATTCCCGTGATTGGGAGCGCCGATCAGCTCCCGGCCTTACTCGCTGCGCATCGCGTGGACGAGGTCCTCATTGCTGTTCCTTCAGCCACGGGAAAACAGATGCAGCGATTCGTGAGGATCTGCGAGCAAGCTGGGGCGAGGTTTAAGACCGTGCCAGCACTCCGCGATATCATCACCGGGCTGGGGAGCATCCGAGAGTTTCGCGATGTACATTTAGAGGATCTTCTGGGGCGAGAAGCAGTAGAGATTGATCTGGGATCTGTCAGGGAGCAGATTGATGGGCGTGTGGTGCTGGTGACCGGCGCGGCAGGGTCAATTGGATCAGAGCTGTGCCGACAGATTTTAGAGTACGGTCCCGCTGCGTTGCTCTGTTTGGATCAAAGTGAGACGGGGATATTCCACTTGCAGCGGGAACTTTCCAAACTCAGAATCAGCACCCAAACAATCTTTTGCGTCGGCGACGTCAGTGATCAGGAACGTATGCGCAAAGTTTTTGTGGAACATAGCCCCGAGATCGTCTTTCACGCGGCAGCCTATAAGCACGTCCCGGTCATGGAGCGCAATGTTCAAGAGGCAGTAAAAAATAATGTCTTTGCACTTCTCAATCTGCTTGAAATCGCGGAAGGGAATGGCTGCGAAAGCTTCGTTGTGATCTCATCAGACAAGGCGGTGAACCCCACGAGCATCATGGGCGCCACGAAGAGGGTTAATGAGCTGATCATCTCGTGCCGGCCGGCTAACGGGATGCGATGTGTGTCGGTTCGCTTCGGCAATGTTCTCGGCTCAAACGGGAGTGTCGTCCCCGTCTTCCAGGAGCAACTCCGGACGAGCCAACCTCTGACCATCACCCATCCAGAGATCAAGCGCTTTTTTATGACGGGACACGAGGCCGTTTCACTGGTCTTGCAGGCATTTGCCATAGGAAGCCACGGTGACACCTTGGTCCTCGACATGGGTAAACCTGTGAGAATTTTGGACCTCGCCCGGACCTTGATCCGGCTTTCAGGAAAGTCGGAGCGCGAAGTCGGCATTAATTTCACCGGGCTGCGAGAGGGCGAGAAGCTGACGGAAGAGCTGTTCTACGCAACTGAAGAGGTCCATTCGACACCTTTTGAGAAAATCAAGAGAACCCGAAGCCCACTCGATGGTTGGTCGAAGTTACAGCGCCATCTTGATGAACTGAGAACTTCTATGGGCGTGGATGGCGCGGAGCCCGTCCGTCGCAAGATAAAAGAGATTGTCCCCGAATATTCGTACCAATCGACCGATCTTCCCAATGACAGCGCGGCGCGTAGAATATCGGCCGCTCTCCAACAGGCAGCTGGCCGCGGATAAGAAACTACTTCCTTGGTGATCGACCGGTTAGCTCACGGCGTCCGGTGCACCACTCAAATTTCCGCCTCCATTTCCTCTCTCCTTGAGCGCAAGCTCGGTTCCCGATCTTCCCCGCATTCTTCGCCGTGCATCTTCTGCCGCCACAATATGGCTCAATCGGGATTTTATTTGTCCCGCGATCTCTATTACTAAATTCACCTCGTGAGAGCCTTTCAAGCATGACATTTCGCAGTAGGTCCACCTTCCGCAATCTTCTGATCACGCTTTCCTTTTTCTTGGCTGTTGCGGCCATGCTGCAAGGTTGCGGGGCAGGCAGCAATGGTGTGGAGAATCCGTCTGCACCGATTGCCGTTACCCTTAGCCCGAATCTCGGCGGAGCCACCATAACCCAGCGGATTCAACTGACTGCGAGCGTAGCGAATGATGTAGGCGCTGCTGGTGTAACCTGGTCTGTAAGTCCCGGCGGAACGCTCACTGAGTGGAGGACAACCGTGGCCTCATTCAGCGCGGCAACTGCCGGAGTTTACACCGTCACGGCAACGAGCGCAGCCGACCACACCAAGTCGGCAACAGCGACCATCGGCGTCACGGACCTCCAAGGCGTTTACACCTATCACAACGATCTTGCCCGCGACGGCGCCAATACGCAGGAGTACGCACTCACAACTTCAAGCGTAAGTACCTCGACTTTCGGCAAACTCTTCTCCTGCACGGTTGACGGCGCCGTCTACGCACAGCCTCTATGGGTTGCTAATTTGACCATCAACAGCGAGAAGCATAACGTCGTCTTCGTCGCCACGGAGCACGACAGCGTGTATGCCTTCGACGCGGACGCCAGTCCCTGCGCTCAGCTCCGGCACGTCAACTTGATTGACCCCACCCACGGCGGTACCCTGGGCGAAACCACCGTGCCTTCCAGTCCAAGCGGGTACAAGGTCGGCAACGGCAGTGGCAATATCACGCCCGAAGTTGGAGTAACTGGAACTCCTGTGATCGACCCATCCACCAACACTCTCTACGTGGTTTCCAAATCCATGAATTCAAGTGGAACGTCTTTCTTTCAACGCCTTCATGCCATCGACCTCACCTCTGGCAACGAGAAATTCGGCGGCCCGGCAAATATCACCTCCTCAAACGTCACCTACCCAGGCACGGGTGATGGCGGTTTGACAGTCAGTTTCAATGCACGACAGCAGAATCAGCGCCCCGGACTCGCGCTTGTCAACGGCGTCGTTTACGTTGCTTGGTCTTCCCACGAGGACATTTTGCCATACTACGGCTGGGTGGTGGGGTTCGACGCGTCAACTCTGGCCGTTACAAATGTGTTAAATGTGACTCCCAATGTGCAGCATGGTGGCATCTGGATGGGTGGAGGTGCGCCCTCGGCCGACGCAAATAACAATCTCTACCTCATCACAGGCAACGCCGAATTCGACGTGACAAATGGAGGCAATGACTACGGAGATTCCTTCCTTCAGTTGTCGGGCAGCTTGACCGTCTCTTCGTTTTTCACCCCTTCTGATCAGGCCACCGACGACGCCGATGACAGTGACTTCGGGGCAGGCGGTGCTGCCGTGGTTCTGAATCTGGCGTCGGGTACCGTGAAACATCTCGTCATTGGTGGTGGCAAAGATGGCACTCTCTACCTCTTGAATGGCGACAACATGGGTGGATTGGGAGATTCCAACGCCCGGCAGTACCTCAACATTGGCACCCAGATCTTTGCTACAGGCGCATTCTGGAACAGCAATTTCTACATCGCTGGAATCAATGGACCTCTGATTTCCTATTCCTTTAACAGCTCCACAAATCTGTTCAACACTGCCAATCCGTCTCAGTCTTCTTCCAGCTACGGGTTCCCAGGCGCCACGCCGTCCGTCTCTTCTACGGGCTCAAGCAACGGAGTCGTCTGGGCTGTGGACAACACCAATTACTGCACACGGCATTCCCCCGGCTGCGGACCAGCTGTTCTTCATGCCTACGATGCCACGACACTTTCTTCGGATCTGTGGAACAGTGCGATGGTCAGCACGGATGCCGCAGGAAACGCTGTCAAATTCACCGTCCCCACCGTCGCTAACGGCAAAGTCTACGTCGGAACGCGTGGCAACAACACCGGTGGCGTTTATGGCTCTACCAGTGTCTCTGGCGAACTGGATGTGTACGGCCTGAAGCCAAACTAAAGATCATCGGCTGACAGCCTCTGCGGCTTTTCCCAGCCCTGCAAGCATTGGGCAAGGGGATGGAAAATATTTACCTGGGCGACCGTAGGTGGACTTGTTTGTGGTACCGAGCGCACAATATTAGGCTATATAAGTTGGAGAGACACTAGTCAGAGGGAATGCCAGTGCCAGCTGGATAGACAATGATCTCGACATCTCCCCAGCCGGAGTCGGCGTTTGCACCAATCTTCTTCCCCATTCCCAGGGTCTTAAGCTGGGTATCATCGAAACCGAAATTGCCAACGAGGTAGGAGCGTACCACCGCGGCGCGAGCCTGCGTCAGTACCAAGTCTTTCTGGGCGTCTCCTGTCATGCCGGAATAAACGACCACAACCGCAATGCCGAACTCATTGGCGGCAAGAAACTGCCCTGCGCCATCCAAAGAGTCCTGGTTCTTCAGCTGGGCTGTGTCTATCTTGTCGAAAAGACGTTTTGGCTCGTACGTGAACGTTTTCAGAGGCGAAGCCTCAGGCAGGCGCACGATTTCGTTTTTCGCCAGGTCAGCAGAATCTTCATAGCCGCGTTTCTTGAAATACCCGCGGAGTAGGAAATTTTGCTTCAGCGCTTCCATGTTTTCCTGGAAGTCAGCGATTCCCGCTTGAGCGTGGATCACCGTATCGCGCATTCCAACCGTGGTCTGATCCAGTTCGGTGTACATTTTCTTGTCGTTGATCAGGGCCCCAATCGTTCCCTGACCTTGGTTGATCTTGGCGCTAATGGAACTTAGATTCGCGGTTGCCACGGTGACGTTGTCAAGAGCTTCCTGACTACTGTCCAGAATGGCGTCCGTCTTCTTGATCAAGTCCGCCATGACCAGCGGGGGCTGGCTGGCGATCGTGTCGCCATCCCGTACATTCAACCCTTGGGCGGATCCAAACGAGATCGAGACATATTCATTGCCCAGGAGGCCCTCGGTCTGGATGGCAGCGACCGAGTCCTGCTTGATGATCTCGTGGGTCGAACGCTGGAGATCCATCAGCACGGTGATTTTGTCACTCGGCTTGTTCGGTAAATCGATACGACGCACGCTGCCGCTGTGGACTCCACCTACTCGCACCTCCGCGCCCGCATCCAGTCCAACTACGGTGCTGAACTGTGTGTTCAATCGATAGGTGGGGGTGAAGAGGTATTGCCGGTCACCGATGATGAAGATTCCCGCAGCCAGAATTGCCAGCGTAGCAATGATAAAAGCTCCCAACCGAGCCGCTCTTGACATATGCGCTCCCTATGAATCCCGCTTGAAGAATTCCGCGACAAATTCGTCGTCGCTTCTCTCAAGCTCCTCGAAGGTGCCTTCGATCAGTGCATTTCCTTGGTGCAGCAGTACAATTCGGTCCGCAATAACCTTTGCGCTATGCAAATCGTGCGTGACGACGATCGATGCAACGTCGCGTTCTTCTTGCAACTTGAGAATCAACTCATCGATCTCGCGGGATGTGATTGGATCGAGCCCTGCGGTGGGTTCATCGAGCAACAAGAGGCCGGGCTCGAGGGCCAGCGCACGCGCCAGTCCTACTCGCTTTTGCATACCGCCCGAAAGATCGCTGGGCATTTTCTTGAGTTCGCCTTCCATGCCTACGCCAGCCAGTAATTCCTTGATGCGGTCCCCCCGCTCCGATGCTGTCATTTTTGTGTGACGCCTCAAGGGAAACGCAACGTTCTCCTCTACTGTCAGGGAGTCATAGAGTGCCGCGTGCTGGAATAAGAACCCCATCGTCTTCCTGATCTCATTCACCGCTTCGACACTGGAGCTCGTGATCTCCTGTCCGTGGATGCAAATCGATCCCGAGTCCGGCTTCTGCAGCCCGATGATCAGCTTCAGCAGCACGCTCTTACCGGTTCCACTGCGACCCAGCACCGCCAGAGTCTTACCACTGCCAACCGTCAGACCAATCCCGTCCAAGACCCTTTGGGCACCGAAGGACTTATGTAAGCCCCGCAACACCACGGCAGGACTGGCGGTGTTCCACTCGGTATTTTCAATCGCGTGGTTGTCGCCGCTCTTAGTCACCCGCGGCGTAACTGCTTGGTCAGAGTGCATCATGGAAAGAACACCAGGATCAATTTCACCAAAATGACGTCGGCCAAAATGACAAAGAGGGAAGATAAGACGACTGAGCTCGTCGCCGAACGACCCACGCCCTCGGTACCACCCTCGCTGCGCATTCCCTGGAAGCACGCGATCATGCCGATGATCAAGCCGAACACCGCGGTTCGGAAAGTCGGCGCCAGAAAGTCGCTGAAGCTGGTTCCAGCAAGTCCTGCATGGAGGAATTTGTGAAAGGAAATCGGCTCGACCAAAGTATCCACAATCCAACCGACTGCCACACCGCAGAAATCGGCAGCCAGTGTTAGCAGCGGGAGCATCAGGATGCAAGCCAGAATGCGTGTGAAGGCCAGCAGCTTGTAGGGATTTACGCCGGAGGCCTCGATGGCATCGATCTGCTCCGTTGCCTTCATCGACCCCAATTCCGCGCCGATCCCGGCCCCTACCCGGCCGCTAACAACCAGGCCGGTCACGATAGGACCCGTTTCGTGAATGATCGAGAACACGATTGCGGCCGGAAGCATGGACTTGGCGCCGAATCGAACCAGGCTGTAACGGCCTTCCAATGCGAGAACCGCACCGATGGCGGCACCCGCCAGCGCCACCAGCGGCAGCGATTTGGAACCTACTTCGTCGAGCTGTCGAATCAGTTCGCGACCTTCAAAAGGACGTCTTACCGCCGCCCGCATCACCTGCCAGACAAAAATGCCGAGCTCCCCAAACCACTCGAGGAAGCCGTTGATCGGACTCCAAAGTGAAGTGAGAGTAGATCGCAGCCGTGACGTAGCTTGCGGCGCGTCCTGACTGATCCAGCGGCGAGGAATCCCGGCGTTGTAGCTCATAACGATGGCTCAAGGGTTCGAGTTGGCTGCCGAGTCCGTTTCCGGCGATGCGGAGCGATCGGCGTGGCCAAATAGCGTGTGCGGTCCTCCATAAATGAATTCACGCGCAATATTTTCCCCCGCGAACGCTAACAGGGTGTAGTTGCCCATCCGAAACCCATCTTTGGGGCCGTAGCGCCCCGGATACCATCCATACACAGCCGTCATGGTGCCGGCGTAGGGCGCCACCAACGCGGCGAATGAAAACCGGCGATGGCCGTCCTCACCATACCTTCCCGTCACCGTCGAAATTGCGGCATGACCCAACCGCGGAAGCACGCCCTTGCACTCGCACCGGTAATACAATGTGTCTTCCCGAAAGGCTTTCGCCAGCGCGTAACGCGTCGTCGTCGTCACCAACGCGATCCCGAAGTCGGACCCAACTCGCTCGCCGTATGCTCCCGCGCCCTGCCCCCAATCCGGAGGCGTTTTGTCTGCTTGATTGATGCCTCCCAAAATCGCCGCGCCGAGGATCGGATAAGGGCCAAATGCGTCGAAGACGTAGTTCCGCAGCTTGGTCTTCTCCGTCGGACGCGTGTAGGTCACGCCCACTCGTGGCTGCGCTGTACTGGGAGATGGTGAAACCGCGCTGCTGGACGAAGACCCTGCGCCCGCAGCGGATTGCGCTTTTGCCACGGACGCAAGCGCTCCCCGGCCCGCGATGGCAATCAACAAAGCGACAACCCGGAACCTCTTCATGCCAAATTCTCCTTACCCGAAATTTCCATCTTGCGATTGAGGATGGCTGTAGCAATAAGCCCGAGAGGTATCAAAGTCCTTCAACACAAATAGCACCTGGAGACTTGAGCTGTCTGTTCCAAACGGAACACAATTTCCCATTTACCCATTGCTCCCACAATTGAAGCCTTTTGGAGCCGAGTGGTCCATGTGGGGAATTCCTAGTCCCGATCTCCCAGTTCGTAGAGTGAACAGATCTAAATTCTAAGCCGTGGTTACCTTGTTTTTCTGTCACTTACGACGCGGTTCTAGGGAGAAAATCATCAACTCTTGCTCCCCATTTGTGGGAGACTTCCTCTCAATGAGTAATCAGTTTCAGACCGGAGTCGTGAAGCAGGCTGAGCGATTCAGGGGAAAAAGCGGATGAGCTATGTAGAATCGAACTTGGTTCCCGGTGAGACGGTGATTTACCAGACCCGGCTCCATTGGATCGTGATGCTGTGGCACATGGTCCTGGGATGCTTGCTGCTCGGTCTGCCCGGAGTGCTTCTGCTTTATTACGCACTCAGCCAGACCGGAATTGAGAGCAGGACCTTGCACATCATGGAAGGCGGGGGCGTTGCGTTGCTCGTTTGCGGCGTCGTGGCGATTGTAACGGGCATGGTGCGGCGGAACGCGACGGAAATGGCGGTGACGAATCGACGTGTGGTGATCAAGACAGGCCTGGTCAGCCGGAAGACGATCGAAATGCTGCTGAACAAAGTGGAGAGCATTGAAGTGAACGAGACGGCTTTCGGCAGGATGCTGGGTTATGGAACGATTGTGGTGATCGGGACGGGCGGGACTCCCGAGCCATTTCACAAGGTCGCGCATCCGCTGAAATTTCGCAGCGAAGTGCAGCAACAGATTGAGAAGCTGCACTAAGAAAACGCAGCGCCGTGTGGGACGAATCGACTGTCCTGGATGCCCGGTCCATAGGTTCGGGATTCCCAATCCGAGATAGGTCCAGATAGACGCCAGGGGATCCGATGACTACCATGCCCGTCTCGACGCTTACCCATGAAAGGCCGAACCTAGACAGCGCTCATTGATTCCTGCAATCTCTGGGCGGCATGTTCAGGGGTACAACCAACCTCGGCTAGAAATAGGCAAGGGCAGGGCTGGAACTTGCTCGCGACCTTGGTTTCACATTTTGGGCAACAACTTTGCGCAACTGTGAAACACGGTTCGTGGTTGAACTCTGTGATTTTCAACCATCCAGACCGTATCTGACGCTCCATCAGGCTATTGCGTTGGCAGTTGCCTAACGATCCTTCGCGCATGGTTTGGCGATTCGATTGCAAACCTACAGAACTGCGGGCTACATCGGTAACGCTTCGAGTCCACCCGCCCCTGATCCGAGGGCAGACTCTTTGGGAACTCTTCCCAGACCAACCGAGTAGCCCGTCCATGTTCCGTTCAGCGAGGGACCTCAGTCCCGCGTCGGCGCAGCTCTAGAGCGTGAAGAGCCTCAGGAATAAGTCAATCAGCCGACCGAATCTCCGCAACCAGTGACCTGTCCGTACCAAGAACGTCATTCGTGCGCGTTTGGCGGCGTCGAGGGTTCTCCGATAGCCCGAACTCGTTGGAATTCGGTGCGTGTCCTGCTAGCTTTTTGACAGCAGACACAGCCTGCATTTATCTACCGGCATGTGCGTCAAAGATTTGAGAGATTTCCAGCATCCTATATTATTTCGCATCTCCGAAGAAGACACACTTTCTAGGCGAGGTACAAGAGATATCCCGAAAGTACTGAACGGCTCAGTTGGAGGCAACCGGTGTATATTCTTGACTGTCAGATTGCCCGAGTGGAATTTCGGGCTTGTCCTACTTATCCGCCGCAACATGGTGTTCGTCTCCTACATCCACGTGCTTTCAGCCGCATTTTTGATGGGATTGGCGGCGGCCGCGCCGAGGGGCCCTGTCAACATGCTGGCCATCCGCCGGGGCGTGATCGACGGTTGGCGCCACACTCTCGCCTACCGAATCGGTTCGGTCACCGGCGATCTAATACTCTTCTCTCTGGTCCTCCTCAGGGGTCAGTACCTCTTTTCCGACCTGTCCCACCCGACGCTCCAGACTGTCCTGGATGCAGCGCTGCTAAGCGGACCCTCTTTCTTACGACGTCCGAGGGAAGCCGTTGACATAGATCTTGCGATCCACGTGGAAGCCGTTTAGATAATAAGGTCGGGTATGAAGAAAGAATTGTTACAGAACGACGTGGCAGGGCTTGGATGGGCCCATCCGCTGGTGCGCGATTGGTTTACGGCGCGCTTTGCTACTCCTACCGAACCCCAAGAGCAGGGATGGCCTCACATATTAGCGGGACGGACGACGTTGATCTCCGCGCCGACAGGCTCCGGGAAGACCCTGGCAGCCTTCCTCGCATGTATTGACCGTCTTGTGCGCAAGGCCTTGGCCGGTGAGCTCGGCGACCGCACCGAAGTGCTCTACGTCTCGCCCCTCAAGGCGTTGAGCAACGACATTCAAAAAAACCTCGAAATTCCGCTGGGCGAAATCCTGCAACTGGCGGGAGAACGCGGGTTGCTGATGCCGCCAATTCGCACGGCCGTGCGTACTGGCGATACGCTCGCCCACGAGAGGCGCGCGATGCTGTCGCGACCGCCGCACATTCTGGTTACCACCCCCGAGTCTTTGTACATCCTACTGACGGCGACAAAAAGCCGGGAGATTTTGAAGACGGTCGAGACGGTGATCGTCGACGAAATTCATGCGGTCGCGGATGACAAGCGCGGTGCGCATTTGGCTCTGTCGCTCGAGCGACTGGAGAGGCTGACGCTGAAGCCTCCCACGCGAATCGGTCTCTCAGCCACGCAAAACCCCATCGAACTGGTCGGAGAATTCTTGGCCGGGTCGGACCGGCCGGAACCGACCATCGTACATGTCCAGAATCGCCGGGAGTTGGATTTGGCGGTTGAAGTGCCAGGCAGCGAGTTGGGGCCGATCGCGTCGAACGAGGCGTGGGGTGAGATCTACGACCGTATTGCGGAACTCGTAAGGCAGCACCGTGCAACGCTGATTTTTGTGAACACGCGCCGACTGGCGGAGCGCGTTGCGCTGCACTTGAGCGAGCGGCTCGGGAAGGATGCGGTGGCCGCGCATCACGGCAGCTTATCCCGCAAATCGAGGTTGGCAGCAGAGAACAGGCTTAAGTCCGGAGAACTGCGAGCGCTGGTTGCGACGGCTTCTCTTGAACTGGGGATCGATATCGGCAGCGTTGATCTCGTTTGCCAAATCGGTTCGACACGATCGATTTCCGTGGCCTTGCAACGCATCGGTCGCGCAGGGCACTGGCGGGGAGCCGTGCCAAAGGGCCGGATCTTCGTAACCACACGAGATGAGCTGCTCGAATGCGCGGCGCTCGTCCGTGCCGTGCGTCAACGCGATCTGGACCGCCTCGCGATTCCCGAGGCGCCTCTCGATATTCTGGCGCAGCAGATCGTTGCGATGTCCGCGGCCGAAGATTGGAATGAGGACGAACTGTTCCAACTGGTGCGGCGCGCGTATCCATATCGCCATTTGGCCCGGCGAGATTTCGACGCCATCATTGAGATGCTGTCCGAAGGCATCGCAGCTCGTCGCGGCCGGTACGCGGCGTACCTGCATCGCGACCGAGTGAATCGCCGGGTGCGGGCGCGGCGCGGAAGCCGTCTCGCAGCGATCACGAGTGGCGGCGCAATTCCCGACAATTCTCTCTGCACCGTGGTCGCGCAGCCGGAAGGGGTTGTTGTTGGCACGGTCGATGAAGACTTCGCTGTGGAAAGCCTTGCGGGCGACATCATCTTGCTCGGAAATGCGTCGTGGCGAATCCGTCGAGTACAGTCGGGGACCGTTTTGGTGGAGGACGCCCACGGTGCGCCGCCAAACGTGCCGTTTTGGTTAGGCGAAGCTCCGGCCCGCAGTCAGGAACTTTCCGCACAACTGGCTGAACTGCGAGAAACAATCAGCCGTCTTGCTGCCGATGCGCCATCGGGAGTGAATCGCCAGGCGTCGCCGGGCGTCGCTTCAGCAGTCGAGTGGGCCAAGTGCGAGTGCGGCCTCGACGATGCGGGCGCGGAACAAGCAGTCGAGTACGTCGTGGCCGGGCGTACGATCTTGGGCGCGGTGCCAACGCAGACGACGGTGATCGCCGAGCGCTTCTTCGACGAAGGCGGCGGCATGCAACTCGTGATTCACGCGCCGTTTGGCGGGCGTATCAACAAAGCGTGGGGCTTGGCATTGCGCAAGCGCTTCTGCCGGTCGTTCAATTTCGAACTGCAAGCGGCCGCCACCGATAACGGATTGAATATTTCACTCGCCGAGCAGCACAGTTTTCCTCTCGCTGACGTCTTCAATTTTCTTCAACCTGCTTCGGTGAGGCACGTGCTGGAGCAGGCGGTGCTTGATTCGCCGCTGTTCACCACGCGGTGGCGCTGGGATGCTGGCCGGTCGCTGGCCTTGCTGCGCTTCCGCAACGGAAAGAAGATCCCACCGCAGATCCAGCGCATGCGCGCGGATGATTTGCTGGCGTCTGTCTTCCCGGAGGCGCAGGCGTGCCAAGAAAATATCGTTGGCAAGATCAAGATTCCCGACCATCCCTTGGTTCAGGAGGTAATGAAGGACGTACTGACTGAGGCGATGGATATCGAGGGCCTCGAGCGTGTGTTGAGCGATATTGCCGCCGGACGCATCCGATGCATTGCGGTCGACACCCCGGTGCCATCCCAGTTCTCGCACGAGATACTCAACGCGAATCCGTATGCGTACCTAGACGACGCCCCACTCGAAGAACGGCGCGCTCGCGCTGTCGAGATGCGCCGCGTGCTCCCTGAAGCGGTATTGTCCGAAATCGGGCGGCTCGATCCTACTGCGATCGAAGAGGTGCGCGCCGACGCCTGGCCGGACGTGCGCGACGCCGAAGAACTCCACGATGCGATGTTGACGCTCGGGGCCCTGCCGATGGACGCAGGTGATCGGGGGAGTCCGTTAGCGAGAAGGCTGCAAGATTCAATCTCTGCTTGGCAGATGTATTTCGAAGAGCTTGACGCCGCGCGACGGGCTTCGCGCGCTTCGATGGATGGCGCACATTTCTGGGTGGCCGCGGAGCGAGCGAAACAGTTCACGCAGATTTATCCTATTGCCCATTTCGGGCAAGCGCTGCCCGAAGTGGGCGAGGGCGCAAGGTCGCGAGACGATGCCTTATGCGCGATGGTCACGGGTTGGATGGCCCACAGCGGCCCGGTTACCGCGAGCGAATTGGCGTACGTGTTGCATATCGAGCCTGCTGAAATCAAGAAAGCTCTGCTGCGGCTTGAGGCGAGCGGCTCGGTGCTCCGCGGGAAGTTCACAGAAGTCGCGATCGATGAAACGGAATGGTGCGACCGCCGGCTGCTCGCGCGGATTCACAGAATCACCGTGGGAACACTCCGCAAGCAGATTGAGCCGGTGAACCCGGCTCAGTTCATGCGTTGGCTCCTGCGCTGGCAGCACGTCGCGCCAGGCACGCAAGCGCTGGGCGAACGCGGCACTCTCGAGATCCTTCAGCAGATGCAAGGATTCGAGGCGCCTGCAAGTGCATGGGAACGGCACATTCTGGTGCGGCGTGTTGCGAACTACGATCCGAAGGTGCTCGACCATCTTTCGCTCACAGGCGCTGTGGGTTGGGGCCGGTTGTCACCGCATCCGGCGACACTCGAGTCCGCTGCGCCCGAACGCCGCCGTGTGGTTCCCACGAGCGTGGCGCCCATCACGTTTTTCGTGCGTGAAGATGCGGACTGGATGATTTCGCGGCGTGAAACCGGTGAGAAAGAGAAGCGCGGGCTGTCCCCCACTGCGATCGATGTGATGGAGTCTTTGCGGCATCGCGGCGCTTCTTTTTTCACGGATATAGTGCGCGCCACCGGAAGGCTCAAGGCTGAAGTGGAAACGGCGCTGTGGGAATTGGTGGCGGCGGGTTTGCTTACCGCGGACGGTTTCGACAACCTGCGCGCGTTGATTGATCCCAAGCGTCGTGCGGGGCAGGGAAGTGGACGCGGCGCGCGCCCGCGGCATAGCGCCGGCAGATGGTCGTTGCTTTACCCGGAGGAAGCAGTGGATCGCGGGTCTTCACTCGATGCAATTTGCCGGATGCTGCTGCGCCGCTATGGCGTGGTGTTCCGCGAAGTGCTCACGCGCGAGACGATTCTGCCCAAGTGGCGCGAGGTATTGATGACGTTGCGGCGCCTCGAAGATCGCGGCGAGATACGCGGGGGAAGATTTGTGAGCGGCTTTTGGGGCGAGCAGTTTGCGCTTCCTGTGGCCCTGGATTCTTTGCGCGCGCAACGTAAGATGCAGCCCGCCGAGGAAATCATTTCGGTATCCGCCGCCGATCCGCTCAATTTGGTGGGGATCATCGTACCGGGCGAGCGCGTGTCGGCAAGCTCGGGCAAGTTCGTTACTTTCCTCGATGGGGTAGCGGAGCCTTCCGGCGGCCTAGCGGGCGTTCTAGAAATGGCGGTCGTGCGTGGAGCTGCATCCTAAACTGCATTTCAATAGAACAATTTGCCATCCGTTCACTTCATGCGACGGTTCGCCGAAACCTGTGAAGGTGCAGCCGCCACAACCGAGAGGTCGGAGAAAGTGCGCTTAGTCGCCTTCACCTCAATCGCGGGTGTAAAGCTCGTGACCTTCGACGGCGCGCTTCGGTCCAGGCCAATGAAGCGCGCTTACAGTTGAGGCTGCTGGCCTACAACCTTGGCAACCTGTGGCAGCGGATCGCAAGGCCAACGGCGGCAAGCTCACGCCGGAGGAACGCAAGCAGGTGAACCATCAGCAGAATCAGGCGAGCAGGAAAATTTACCAGGATAAGCACAACGACAAGACGGAAAAAGACAAAAAGTAGTACGGGGCTTTACGAGAACGGAGCATTGCTGAACGAAGTACCGTTGGTTTCGTTGCGCGGGAATTAGATGGGAGTTGAGGGGCGTCCGCCGCGGCGGACGCCCCTTTTCTTTTGCGGCGAGAACAAAACACCAGGCGGCGATGCTCTATTCTTGCGAGACCGCGTGATATTTCTCCGAAAACGAAAGGGCCATCCCTGCGAATTCGAGACCGGCCTTCGCCGACCTTAGCGGATGGCCCCTGCGGCAGGGGAATCGCGTCCAAACTCGCGGCAAGAAGCATCGATGTGGTTCAATGAGCTTCACCGATTTAGTACATCCCCCCCATGCCGCCGCCCTGGCCCGCCCCCACAGCGGCCATTGCCTCGTCTTCCTTGATGTCGGCGATCAAGACTTCTGTGGTCAGCATTAGTGCTACGATAGACGCGGCGTTCTGCAAGGCGAGGCGAGTGACCTTGGCTGGATCAATTACGCCTGCCTTGATCATGTCGCCAAACTCGCCGGTCTCGGCGTTGAAACCGAAGTTCTCTTCCTTCGAATCGAGCACGCGGCCGACGATTATCGCCCCTTCGTGCCCTGCGTTTTGGGCAATTTGGCGTGTCGGTTCCTCAAGGGCGCGCTTCACGATGTTGACCCCGATGGCTTCGTCATCATGGAGCTTTAGCTTCCCAAGTGCTGGGATACAGCGAAGCAGTGCCACACCGCCTCCTGGAACAATGCCCTCCTCGACCGCAGCACGTGTAGCGTGCATGGCGTCCTCGACGCGAGCCTTCTTTTCCTTCAACTCGGTCTCGGTTGCGGCACCGACCTTAATGACTGCTACGCCACCAACCAGCTTGGCCAGGCGCTCCTGGAGCTTTTCCTTGTCGTAATCCGAGCTGGCTTCCTCGATCTGAGCACGGAGCTGCTTAATGCGGCCCTCGATCTGTACGGCCTTGCCAGCCCCCGCGATAATTGTGGTGTTGTCCTTGTCGATGATCACTTTCTTGGCGCGGCCCAGGTCCTCAAGATTCACGTTTTCGAGCTTGATGCCGAGATCTTCGGTGATGGCTTTCCCGCCGGTCAGAATGGCAATGTCATCGAGCATTTCCTTTCGGCGATCGCCAAAGCCAGGAGCCTTCACTGCAACACACTGCAAGGTTCCCCGGAGCTTGTTCACAACGAGTGTCGCAAGAGCCTCCCCCTCAACATCTTCCGAGATAATCAACAGAGGTTTGTTCATCTTGGTAGTCTGTTCGAGCAAGGGCAGCAACTCCCTTAGGGAGGTGATTTTCTTTTCGTGGATTAGGATGCAGACGTCTTCGAGCACGCACTCCATGTGCTCAGGGGCGGTGACGAAGTAGGGCGAGAGATACCCGCGATCGAACTGCATCCCTTCGACCACTTCCAGGGCCGTATCCATCGTCTTCGATTCTTCAACGGTAATGACGCCGTCCTTGCCCACCTTCTTCATGGCCTCGGCGATGATGGAGCCGATCTGCGTGTCATTGTTGGCACTGATTGTCCCGACCTGGACGATCATGTCGCCCTTCACCTCTTTGTGGAGCTTCTTGATTTCCTCGACCGCAACTTCAACAGCCTTTTCAATGCCGCGCTTCACTGCCATCGGGTTTGCGCCAGCCGCTAGAGTCTTCACGCCTTCGCGGAAGATGGCCTGTGCCAGCACGGTGGCAGTGGTTGTGCCGTCACCGGCAACGTCGGAAGTCTTTGAAGCAACCTCTTTCACCATCTGCGCGCCCATATTCTCGAGCGGATCCTGCAGCTCGATTTCCTTTGCCACGGTCACGCCGTCTTTCGTGATGATCGGCACACCGAACTTCTTCTCGATCACGGCATTGCGCCCCTTCGGGCCCAGCGTGATCTTGACCGCGTCGGCCAGAATGTTGACGCCGCGCAGAATCGCCTGACGTGAATTTCCACCCGTTACAATTTGTTTTGCCATTGGACTCCACCCTCCTAGGGTGAATTCATATTTCTGTCCGGTCCACAATCTTGGATCGGAGAAGCTACTTCTTGCTGGATGCCGCTTTAGCGATCCCGCTAACTTTCGCCAGGATCTCCTCCTCGCGAAGAATCAGATATTCCTGTTCATCAATCTTGATATCGTTGCCGGTATATTTGCCGAATAGGATGCGGTCCCCGGGCTTCACGTCAAGGGGAATGCGTTTGCCCTTCTCGTTGAGCTTGCCGCCGCCGACGGCGATCACTTCACCTTCCTGGGGCTTCTCTTTGGCCGTGTCGGGGATGATGATTCCGCCCTTCGCGGTTTCTTTCTCCTCCAACCTGCGCACCAATACGCGGTCATGCAGGGGCGTCACATTCGTTGTCATTTTGTTACCTCCGTTTGATCCGTCCTGAAATTCACAAAAAGTCGAGTCACCAGCGAGAACCGACGCTAGGGCCGAAACGCCTTCAAATTGGCCTGCCGCATTGTTTCGAGGTCGTCGGCTTCCTTTTTTACGCGCGCGATTTCTGTCTGTGGAGCGTCTTCGCGTTCCTGCTTCGATGCCGCGGCGATTGCCGCCTCAGCTTGGCCGTTCAACTGTTTTGAAAACATCACAAGCTGATACGTGCTCGCAAGAGGGGAGCGAGAAAGTGTGAGCGAATATTGAGAGTCTTCCCAGAAGGCGATTGTTTCGCCCGTGCCGCCGTAGGTCACGATCGGCGTAGGGCTTGTCGCAGCAACCGGCCGGGTCGCTGTACCGTATTTCGCCGAGACGGCTTCGACCATGTCTGCGGCTGTCAGCCCCTGGGTGGAAGCACTGTCATACGTTGCCACAATCCTATAGAGCTCGCCATTGTAGAAGGAGAATCGAATCTCCTGGACTGGATCGGCAGTCGCAGAGGACTGGTGAGATGGCACCGCCCACCACGTCAGCTCCTGAATGACTGCCGGACTTTGATGGATCACGCTCATTTCGCCAGGCGTTGCATTCACCTGCTTTGAAATGTCGGCCACACTTGTTCCGAGCGAAAAGTTCCGGTATTTGGAAAGATCCTGGCCCCAAACCAACGGAACGGAAAACAGGCTCATGGCAAGGCAGATCGCTACATTTCGTATCATGTTCACTTGACCATCTCCTTCTAGCAACTACTGACTCAAGATCGATACCGCGGCGGGTTCTTTCGCCGGCTCGTGTGAAAACTGTGTATTGTCGCTTGAAATTCCCGTGCTTTGGCTGGGCGGCTCACTTTTCCCCGTCTCCAGCTTCGGAAAATCCTCGGCGCGGCAGAGAAACAAGCTTTCCTGAATGTGTCGCGAGTGAACGGATACAGTTACATAGTGAACTAACGGAAAACGCTCCGAGCCCACTAAAGCGACTCGCGTGATTTCCAAGGAATTGAACTTCTCCGACTTCGCTCTGGCTAGGATTCGCTCGATTGCCCTGCGAACCATCTTTTGCCTGTCAATACCGAACACGGTCACCTTAATTTCTCCAGCCAAGCAGAAGAAGGTCCATCCCGTTTTCTGGATCTCTCGATTCAATGCGTACGCATCGAAATTCTTGACGAGCCTCCAGCCCAGCACGCAGGGCTCGGTTTCGAGCTGCAGTTCTTTGGGCAAGAGCGCGCCGTCCTTGATCAGGATTCTCCCCGTCGCGATCTCACGTTCCATTGACGACTCCTCAAGCTCTTTCGTGGTGCTTGGCATCATCAAACTCACGCCTTAAAAGTGATCTGCTTGAGGCCACCCTCCGAAATGACGAGTTCTTTCGCCCCGCAGAGAGCTTCGCTTGCAGTTCCTTCCTTGCTGATGCTGCGAGGGGCGGGGATTCCCCGCCCCGCAACCCAGAGAATGGTTCCTTGGTTCTAGACCGCTACCGCAGCAGCGATCTTATGGAAGGTGGAGTTAGCAACGTTGTACGTTTCCACCTGGGGTGGTCCGTCAATCACTGTCGCGAGGCTCTTCGCCACTTCCGAGTAACTCCCGCGGTTGTAAGCCTCTGCGCTTTCCGCACGATCCCACAAACTGATCGCGAACGCTTCCGTTCCGGACGGGGCAATGAACGTGATTTCGTCTTGGAACCCCTTCTGTTTTCGAAGCGTGGGAATGACATCCTTTTCAATCTTTCCCGTAAATTCGGCTACCTTATTGGCCTTTAGATGCATATAGACTCTGCGTGCAAACATGTGGGTCTCCTTGTTTTTTCATGTCCAAGAGTTGATTCAGATAACTTCCAACTGTTAGGTCAGCTGAAGAAGCCCTCAGTCCGTTAACCATACTGAGTTAATTAACTTGATTAGTCAATCTAATCCTGAGAATATCTTTCTTGATTTATTGATATTAGTTAATTGCTGGGAGGCACTCCGTGGACGTCTGTCTGGTGATCAAACAGCGGCTGGAAGAACTGGGGCTTGAGCAAAAAGACCTAGCAACTGCCGCCGGAGTTACCGATTCCTATGTTTCCCAACTACTGACCCGGAAGAAGTTGCCCCCTGCACCGGACCGAACAGACATCTACGGCAAGATGGGCAAGTTTTTGAGACTCCCCACCGGCAAACTTTCAGAGCTGGCCAAGCACCAGCGCAAGGAGGAATTGAAGAGAAGTTTGGGGGACCCGCCCATGCCCTTACTGAAGGAAGTACGAGAGCTGATCCTGTGCAAGTGTGCACCCGACAAAGCAAAGGAAGTACGCGCCATTTTTGAACGACAGCCCTTCGGTGAAGTCGAGCGACTCGTAACACAAAAGCTTTTCGGCGTGGTCAAGAGAGTCGCCAAGGAAGAATTGGACAGCGATAGCTGGCTACACCTGGTGGCACGACTGAGTGGCCGCAGCCACAAGGAGATGCGAGTGATCATGCTCGAATTCCTGGACACGGATGTCTTCAACGTCTCAGCTGGGAATTGCATATCTTTCCTCGAGCCGGTAATTGAATCGTGGGATATTGACCTCGCGACTTTCGGAATCGAAATCGTATTAAACAAAAGGCTGGCCCCGGGCGATCCTAAAAAATTTGAGTTCGTTGAAACGGAAGCTGAGCAATCGTTCGAGGAAGAGTCCGGCTTCAAGCGATTCCTACAGGATCCCTCGCTCAGCAAAAATGCCACCCAGGAAGAAATCGATTTCTTGAAAAGACTGAAGTTCAGGGGCAAACGGCCAACTCCGCTGTACTATTACCGGGAATTGCAGAATCTGAGAGACCCTCTCCACTTTCGCCCACGTTAGATCGATCGGCTGTCGCCCCGCCAACCCGAAAAAGTCCAAAATTACAAAACGAACTCACCTAAGTCTTCTAGCTTTCGCAAGTTGACATTCGAAGAGTTGCTCGTCGTATGGGGCTTTCGATCAGAGAGAGGGACAAATCAAGTCATCGATGTAGTGCTGCGAAGCGGACCGTCTTATCGGGGAGCTTCTGCGCCTTGGCCTGCAACAGAAGGTTATAGAACTAGGCCTTGAGCGGCATAGGATGCGAGCCGGTGGTGTGCAGCGCCGAAGGATCCGGATACTTCGCCTCCCGCAGCCAAATGGCAAAAAGTACGTACAAAGTGGCGATGAGGAGCACGCAAAGCCAGCTACCTTCCGGCCCCACGGTCCCGCCGGTTAGCCACTGCGGCCCCGAAAAACTCGCGTTGAACAAATGCCCGGACGCCACCCCTCCGCTATTCGGCACACCGTAAAAGTAGGTTTCGCCCCAGTTCCATGCGGCGTGAAAGCCAATGGGCATCCAGAGATCGCCCGTCCGACGCAAGAGCAAGCAAAAGAGAAATCCCGCTGCGCCAGCACTGAATGTTCCCACCAGTGTTTCACCAGAATTACTGTAGTGCACGTAGCCGAAAAGTGTGGATGTAAGCATCGCCGCTGGCCAAAACCCGATGCCTGTCGTCAACGTGAATTGGATGTAGCCGCGGAAGAACAATTCTTCAAACAATCCCCCGAAAAGAAAAACGACGCCCGATAAAACGGCGTACTTCCAGATCTGCACGCCGTGCAGGCCGATCGTCCCAAAACTGAACATCCCGATCACATGCATCGCGCCTAGGAGCGCCGTGATGGCCGCAAAGCCGATCGCAGCTCCCAGCCAAACCCCCCCGCGAAACGCCCTCTGCAAGGGGAGCCCGTACTCCGCGACTCGCCTGCCCTCGATCCTCGCCATGATCCAGCTCGCGATCAAGAGAAGAATAAATACACGCGCTTTAGTATGGGTCATCCACCAACCTAGTCCTTGCGCCGTGAATCTGCTTTCCGAGGGGTGACGCTGACCCATTGCCCGCGAAATCAATATTTCGATCCCGGACAGCGTTGCCAGAATCGCAAAGAAAATCAACAACCGCCATCCGGCCCGCAGACCGTTTGGGCCCCAAAACACGGCTAGGAGTGGCGAAGTCTGCGGTGGCTCGGCTGCGGGTCCGGGAACGCACGGGAGCCGGCTCGAGCGGGGCGTCTGGTTCATCCATTGGCGGCGGTCTCCTTCGGCGATGATAAAGCTCGCGAGGTTCGGCGTGGGTGGTCTTCTCCCAAAGCGGGGAATCTCCTGAAGGCGGGAAAATTGTCGCGACTGCTGAGTCATGTCTCCCCGCCTTCCGGAGCTAAATCAGACGAGGTCAGAAATCCAGCGTCCCGATGATGATGCGGCTGAATTTCGTAACCTCGCGCAGCAGACCCAGCCCCGTCAGGCTAGGCTTTATGTACTTTTTCATGTACATCTCCTTTTAGCGTGATTTGAGCGGATCGGCCCGTCTTGCGGACTCCTCGACACTCGATCCGTCCACGAATCGATGGCTCCCCAGCCACCCCGCCAACAACGGGCGAGATGACCATTCACCTATGAGCCGGCAAGTGGGATGCCACTCAGACCTCAAAATGCACGAGCCATCCGTTGATAACGTGCTTGCTATCTTATGACTATGACTAGTGCCGGCAGTGACACGGCCCTTCAGACCAAGCATTTGCATCGTAGAGGAAATCCTCTTCCCTGGTGTCAAGGGCGGGAGTTTTATTCCGCACTTGTCCGCGAGCAAGTTCTGGTAGGGATCGAGGCCACCGGATCGATGCACTGGTTTCTGAAGCTGATGGAAGAGCTGGGGATCGAATGCCGCGTAGGCCATCCCCAGAAAATCCGCAAGGCCGAAACCCGCAAGCAGAAGCACGATCGGTGGGACGCGCGTTTGCTGCTGAAACTGCTGGCGGAAAACCGCTTTCCCACGATTTGGATGCCTTCGAATGAACAGCGGGATCTCCACACTTTGCTGCGGCACCGTCATCAATGGGTGCGCATGCGGAGTCGCGTGCAAAACACTCTGCAATCCATGGCGCTCGCGAATGGTTTGCAACGGGGCCATTCACTGTGGAGCCAGGCAGGCCAACACGAACTCCAAGCGTTGCAACTGGCTCCCCATGCGAGCCAACGAAGGACTGCTTTGCTGACTTTATATCCGCGCTTTCAGGAATCGATCGACGACCTCGATCGGCAAGTCAGTGAAATAGCCAACCAACGTCCCCGAGCAAGAAGGTTGATGACGCATCCGGGAGTCGGTGGGGTCACGGCGTTGGCCACCGAAGTATTCTTGGGTGACCCCAAGCGGTTCGCCGCCAGCACAACCGTTGCCAGCTACATCGGGATGATCCCGAGCGAGCACTCCAGCGGGCGCCGGCAACGACTTGGAGCGATGCGCAAGCAAGGCAATGCTCTTGTGCGTTACCTCTGGTGTGAGGCAGCAATGCACGCCGTCAGACAAGATCCAGAGCTGAAACGCTTCTATCGACGCAAGCTAATACAAAAAGGAATGGGAAAAGCGAGGGTCCCGGCAGCACGCAAACTCGGGATCCGACTCTGGATCATGATGCGCGACGAGATCGATTATCAAGAGTTCTGTCGCCGTGGACAGCTGCGACAGATAAGGGGTGTGCCCGTGCAGGAATGCCTGATTCGCACAATGGTCCTGCGGTGCAGTGATCGGTCTCATGAATAGGCTACCTGCCTCCCCGGGATGCGGGGAGTTCGAATAGATCATCATGGTCGTGAGTGATCGGAGAGATGTTTGGTGGGCAACACCGAGTTGATGAACTAAGACGGGCCGAGCGAGCAGGTTGGACAGGCAAGGGACAACGACTCGAAGAACCTGGCGCCACTGCGCCAAAGGATGGGTGTCGCAGGCACGAACGAGAAAACGGATCAAATCCCGCTTGACCCGGCCGACTTCTTTAGAGATGTGCGAAAAATAGCGTACGTTATCAACCCGTTCCGGAATTTCGAGCGATCGCCCGCGTGCCCCTCAGGTCAGGGTGCGGCAATGACTATCCTGAGTGAGCACCTTACCGCCAGGCAAGAATATCCGTAGGTGGGAAAGATCTAACGACGATCGACTTTAAGGAAAGGCTTCGGAGTACTGTATGAAACTGCTACCGCGGAGTTTGTGGATTTGCGCGATGAGAGCTCCAACTCTCGTCACTGTCGTGGGGTGAATATCGTGCGCAAGGACAACGCTCTGCTCTTGGGTCACGATCTGCTTCATTGCATACTCGACCCAGCGGTCTTGGTATTTAGGGTCCCAGTCATTGGTGTTCACGTTCCACAAGAGTAGACGGTAGCCGAGTTCTTGGGCAACCTGGTCAACCAGGGAATTGTGGGCTCCATAGGGTGGGCGCAGAATTTTGACACCTTTGTTTACGTCGCCGATTAACTGTTCAGTTTTTAAAATCTCTTGACGAATCTGATTCTCTGTTAACTCTGTCAAACGGGGGTGTGAATAGGTATGATTGCCGATCTGATGGCCTTCAGCAGCAGCACGGTGGATGAGTTCCTGCCCGAGCGACGTTTCAAGGTGCATGCCCATCACAAAGAAAGTTGCCTGGATACCGGCGTGCTTGAGCTCCTCTAGCAGCTTCGGCGTGTTGGTCGGATGCGGGCCGTCATCGAATGTCAGATGGATTCTGCGTTTTCTCATTGCTACAACTTGATGGAAGAGGAGGCGAATGTCCCGTCGATGGCGGCGGTTCGCTCCGGCTCGGCAGCTGAGTACTTCCGCCAAATCGTCCTCCTGCACTGCTGTTGCCATGCGAGAAAGGAGTTGAGAAACGCTCTGAAAAAATAGATGAGCCACCGTTTCCTCCATTGACGATTGTCTCAACAGATACCGATGCGCGCAAATAGTGCGCCCGATCCACGGCCCTAGTACGGTCGTACTGTAGCCGCTGTTGCCAATACAGCCCTATTGCGTGCGTTCGGACGTTAAGTGCTTCAGATCCGGTCGTGTTCGTCTTCAGTACCTCTGAGAGTAAGGGAGACGATTTGTTAGCTACGGTTCTAGGCTGAGCGCACCCGTGGTTGTTTGGTTCAAGCGGCTGCAATTGTGCCGGAACCGCTCTTCGAGCCTGACACGTTTTTGTTCTTCCCTCCGTTTCAGAATTGCTTCCGCCGTCCGTAGTACACATCGCCGGGCGCGACGTTTCCGATTCCTTCGTGATAGCGGCGATGATTGTAAAACTCGATGAATTCCGCGATCGCCCGCCGCAAATCCTGCGGGCGGGAGTACACCAGCAGATTTATGCGCGCCTTCAGCGTCTCGTGGAAGCGTTCCAGCTTTCCGTTCGTCTGCGGATGGTGCGGCGAGCAGCGAGTGTGCCGGATGGCCAGCATCCGCAGATAGTCCTCGAAGGCGTGCGCCAGGTAGCCCGGCGGATCAAAGCGCGTGCCGTATCCCCCAATCGGGTTGCTGGACTCGATGATTCGGTCTTCGTGGAAACTGCGCTGGTGGGTTCGTGCTCTTCGTCGTACATGTTCACCCTTTCCGGCCCGTGCGTGGCGCCGGATTAGACTGCCTCCGCCGCACCCCGTCCGGCCAGACTCAGGCCGGCTGGGGTCCCGCGGCTCTGGCAGTCTGATCCCAGTTGCGGGTGAACTCAGCTTCGAAACTGTAGCTTACCGCTCGTCTGCACCCACTCCCATTTCCGCTGAAGTCAAACACGTCGCTCCGAAGCAAGCGCGTGCATGGAGTGATTACGCGAGGATTGTTAATTCTGGATGACAGCGCGATTAAAAAGTGCCCGTGGCGTCGCTGCTGACATGCTTTGCTCGAGTTGCGTTGATACTTTCTTGGCGCTGGCCGTGGCTGCCTTCGTGTACATGTCCGAGCGGAACACGGTTCTCCCGGCGCCGTTTCGTCTCGCGCACGCACGGCACATGCACTCGGCGCTTCGATGTTCGCTGGAATTGCCGCGCGGCACGGTAGCTGCGCGGGCAGCGGAGATACTGGCTGATCTGGGTGTGACTATAGACCATGTGTGCTTCCTTGCGCGTGACTCTCGCTGACCTCCGAACAGGAAAGTTCTTCCCACGCTGCTGCCGGAGCGATTGCCTCCAAGTTCTGAAAGGTGTACGTTCGGCATTCCAAAAGCGCGAGGAAGTCCCAAGCAAAGTCTGCGTCGACTCAACTTGGCAGTCGAAAAAAGGCAGAGAGTTATAATAGGAGGCTGGCGGCCAAGCATCGAGTGGAGGGATCCCATGGGTGAGATAATTCAGTTCAAGCGACCGGATGGAAAGACCTGCCCTGGCTATCTGGCGACGCCCAAGACAGGATCGAGCGCGCCCGGCTTCGTGGTCATCCAGGAGTGGTGGGGACTAAACGATCAAATCAAAAAGACTGCGGATCGGCTCGCCGGGGCCGGTTACCGCGCGCTCGTGCCGGACCTCTACCGAGGCAAGGTCACCACGGCCAACGACGAAGCAAACCACCTGATGACGAACCTCAACTTCCCCGATGCCGCCGGTCAAGACATCCGCGGCGCCGTGCAGTACCTAAAGCAATCCTCCAAGAAGGTGGCCGTGGGCGGGTTCTGCATGGGTGGTGCACTCACTATCCTATCTGCTGTCCGGGTCCCGGAGATGGACGCTGGCGCCTGCTTCTATGGCATTCCGTCCCTCGACGCCGCCGAGTTGAAGAAAGTCAAGATTCCCCTGATTTGCCACTTCGCGAACAGGGATGATTGGTGTACGCCCGCCAAGGTGAACGAACTGGAGGCCGCGCTCAAGCAGTCGAAATCACAGTTCGAGCTCTATCGTTACGACGCGCAGCACGCCTTCATGAACGAAGCCCGTCCCCAGGTGTATGACGCGGTGTCCGCAAAGAGAGCGTGGGAGAGGACGCTCGAGTTCCTGAAAAAAGCACTCGCGTAAGCGATCTCGTCGCGCTCGTCACGTAAGCACGAAAGCGGCTGCCCCGGTATGACAGCGCGTACATCGCCGAATTGTCTTGCCAATTCCCCCTCGACGACTCGGGCTTCGGTGAATCATCACAGTCGTTTTCACGTCCTACAAACACTCAAATTTTTTTCTCGTCGGGTGTGGGTTCGCTTTCAGTCTGCGAAGCCATGCTTAGCAAGTTAGAACTGTTAACGCTTCTACCGCGGGCTGTAGAATACAGATTGTTGCTCCCAGCAGCGGTTGTCTCATATTGAGATCTTTTCGTCCGTCAAGATGAGCTTGGTGCTCCGGCCTTTTCTCTCCAGCAATTGCGCTTCCGGCGTTAGCGACACAAAACGTCCAGGGAAGAGAATTTCCTCAACGACGCAAATGCTTGGCCCGAGGGGCTATGTCACTGCCAGCACTCATCCCGGTCACACGATAACGAGCAAGTTATCAACGAGTTACTCGTCGATTTTGACGCCTAAGTGGCATTCCAGTTGCCAGGAAATGGACGATTGGCCATCTCGCTAATTGTTGACGGGGTGGCTGGGGGGCCATCGATTCGTGGACGGATCGAGTGTCGAGGAGTCCGCAAGACGGACCGATCCGCTCAAATCACGTTAAAAGGAGATGTACATGAAAAAGTACATAAAGCCTAGCCTGACGGGGCTGGGTCTGCTGCGCGAGGTTACGAAATTCAGCGACCCCGGCTGCAAGCCCAGTATCTTCTTCGTCAACTGCAAAGACTAATTTAGCTCCGGAAGGCGGGGAGACATAACTCAGCAGTCGCGACAACTTTCCCGCCTTCCGGAGAAAAATTAGCTCGCAGCTTCGAAAAGTTTGACCGAAGACGGAGGCACGGAATGATGAATCGCGAGAGTTGCCCGAAGCGCATGGAGCAGGTGATCGCTCAAAAGGCATCGAACGATTTTCTGCTCTTCAATATGGACGATGGAAATTACTACTCGCTGAACGATATTGGCGGCAGGATTTGGGAACTCTGCGACGGAAATCACAGCGTGTCGCAGCTCGTTGCGGCCATCGCCGCGGAATATGACGCTTCGGCTGAAGTTCTTGAGAAGGACATCGTGGAGCTGCTCGAGGGCCTCCAGAACGGGAAGCTAATTATTTAGAAGAGCGGTTCAGATACGTTTGCGTCCGACCAACAGGAAGAAATCGGATGACGTTTCCGGCTAGAACTCTTGATGAATTATCAAAGCGAGAACGTGCGGCCGAAATCTCATCCGATCGCGATCGGCAAAGAGGGCCGTCGAGACCAAGTATGAAACTGCGATTCATCTCCAATGCTGCTCTCTTCTTACGAGTGTTTGCTTTTGCGGCTGCTGTCCCATACCTGCTAAGGCTGAAGCTGCCCAGGGTCGCCCGCGCGCTCGAGCCCCACACGGATCCCTCGGCCATACATGAAGACAACGTCGGGAAAATCGCGGCTTATGTCGAGACCGCCATTCGGCACGGCCGGCCTTTCGTGCGCCCAGGATGTCTGACCCGCGGCCTGACGCGCTACTACTTCCTTCGGAGAGCCGGAATGGATGTGGCGCTGTGCTTCGGGATGGGCCGGCTCGATAAGGAGTTTATAGGCCATTGCTGGCTGGTGAATAACGGAGAGCCCTTCCTCGAGGTCGAGGATCCGCGGCCTCGATATGTAGAGATGTACCGCATCTCGCGCGATGGCGGCCAAGCGTCTACGCTTGCCAGGGCATGCGGACCATGGAGACTCTCAAACTCGTGAACAGCACTCAGCAACTACGAACGTATCGTTTCCATGGGCTGGATCTCCGAGTGCGATGTTCGGCGGCCATCGCTGCGGCCCTGGACGACCGGCTCCGCGTGCTTCCCTCAGAAGGCGAGCAGCGGGGAACGATTTCCTTCGATTTTTGGTCCGTAGCTGATGGAAGCCGGCACTGTGTCGAAAAACCGCAAGGTCAGGGACGGGTTTTTTATGAATTCCCCCGGGGCGAAGCCCTTTATTTCGAAACGGGGGACCAACTCTACCTTAGCTTCGGAGACGGTGTGCGCGTGTTGAGCAGCCCTAGCCTAGGCTGCGCTTCATTTTCCACTGTTGAGTCGGAGCCCACGAACTTGTTCATGGCTTCGCATCTTATGCTCACGATCCTTTTGGTTGAAATCTGGAAACGGCGCGGCTGCTATAGCATGCACGCGGCGGGATTCAGCAAGGATGGCAAAGCCATTCTCATTCCGGGCACGAGCGGCGCCGGCAAGTCTACGCTGGCCATCACGCTTTTGAGGAGCGGGTTTGGTTACCTGAGCGACGACATGGTGTTCTTGCGACGGCGTTCGGATGGATTGGGAGTCCTCAGCTTCCCAGAGGACGTAGATGTGAGCGACCAAACGATCAATTTTTTCCCCGAGCTAGATTTCCTGCGAAGCTTTCCCAAGTCGTTCGCGTGGGCGAAAAGACCGGTCCGGGCAGACGAGGTCTACGGAGTCGAAGTGATTCGCGAAGCCCGGCCGGGAGCCATCGTAATTCCGAAAATTTCCAGCCAAGAAAGAAGTGCCATGCGACCGATCGACGCGGATGAAGCCTTGCTGGAGATAGTTTCAAACGTTTTGCTCACCGAAGCGCGCTCCTGCCAGAGTCATCTTGATATCTTGACCGAACTGGCGAGGCAAACGCCGTGTTATCGGCTTGAGACGGGGCGCGACTTCGATTGCATTCCGATTCTCTTCCGCGAGCTGTTGAATGGCAGTCGAGAGGAAATTCATGCCTGAATCACGTGTGCTGTCCGGCGATGCAAGAAGCGGGCCCGAAGTGGACTTGCTCTTATCCTGTGCGCGGACTCAGATCACCCCGGAACTCTCAGATCGGATTCGGGCCGCTGTTCAGAAGGAAGTAGATTGGATGGCCCTGATCCGGCTGGCGATGCGTCACGACGTCATGCCACTCTTGTATCGGAGCCTCCAACGTGTCTGTCCGGATTCCGTGCCGGCTAACATTTTCGGGCCACTCGGTGCGCGCTATCGAGAGCAGGCGAAGCAGGCTCAGTGCCGTGCCGAAGAACTGGTGCGGATACTACCGCTGTTTGAAGAGCAGGGGATTCCCGCAGTGCCCTACAAGGGGCCGACGCTGGCCCAAAGGCTCTATGGCGATCTATCGCTGCGGGAGTTTGGCGATCTGGACATTATGATTCTTGAGCGCGATGTTCCGAGGGCCCAGGATCTGATTCGGCGCAACGGTTATGACTTTGCCTGCCTGAAGGACGCGAGCAAACTCGCTGAATACGTCCCGATCAACCGTGAATTGCAGTTCTATCGCTCCGATGGAACGCGATTGGAGTTGCACTGGCGATTTGCGTTGCAATTGGCATGTGTGAAGCACGATCCGGAGCGCTTTTTGCAGCGGTTTGAAATGATCTCACTTGCTGGTGCACAAGTGACCAGCCTGCCCCTGGAAGTTTATTTGCTTATCCTCTCCATGCATGGGACCAAGCACAAGTGGAGGCAGCTCAAGTTGATCTGCGATATTGCCGAAATTCTTGGACAACCCGATCTCGACTGGCGATACGTGCTGCGCGAAGCGCACGATCTGGGCCTAAAGCGGATGCTGGCGGTCGGAATCCTGCTGGCCGAAGATCCGCTCGAGGTAGTGATCCCTGCAGAACTGGCTCAGGGGTTGAAAATCGATCGCACGGCCCGGGTCTTGGCTGCCCAAATTCGCCGCAGCCTTTTCGAGGAGCCTGATAAAAACTGGCACGCGCAGGCCGATTATAGATTTCAGTTCAAAATCCGGGAGCGCCTGCGGGACAGGGCGAGCATGTTGTACCGGGATTTGCCGTCCAAACTTGTGCCAGAGGAACGCGACCGGCAGTTTCTGCCAATGCCAGAGTTTCTTTCTTCCATGTATTACCTCATTCGGCCCTTTCGATTGGCCTGGGAAAGAATGACAGAGCCGAAGTTTTAGTGCGCCAGCAAATAATCATTGTAAGAGTGTCGCGCCCATCCCAGGTAATGCGGATTCGCGCGATTCGCGTCGTCGAGTTTCTTCAGCATCTGTGGAAGCATCTCGCCATAATCTGGCGTCCGAAGTGCGATCACCATTTTCGCCAGATTCCGGTCGCCCAATCCGTCGTAGGCCATGTCGAGGAATTTCTGACTGGCGTTCTGTGCTTTTTCGGCCTTTTGTTCCAGGCTCTCTCCGTCTCCGGGACTGCTCAGCTCGTACATCATCAATGTGACCCGCGGCACCGCAGACAGAAGCATCTTGCGTTCGCCAAGATCGCCCTTGAGAAGTTTGTTCTGGATGTCCGCGTTCACCGTCATCCCGGCCGGCTCCGCGATCTCACGTACTGCGCGAAAGGCCTCGGCGAGGCCCGGCAGGAATCGAAGGTTTCCTGCGCCTTTATTTTCCGGCCGTTGTTGCGGCTCCACATCCAGATGAATCCCGTCGAACCGATTCGCCGGATGTCTCTGATTGAATTGCACGATTCCCCGGATATGATTCAGCAGCGTTTCTCTGTGTTTGCCCGACTCGTCGGCGTCCGTACTCGATAACAAGGCTTCCACTCGAATTGTCGAGCGATGGAGCACGGCGATGAGGTGAGCAAGCTGGCTTTCTTCAGCCGCCTCACAGCGCGCAGAGACTGACACATAGACTTCATTGATGCGCTCGGATTTGCAGAAATCCAACAAATCCTCCGCGCCGCGCGGCGCTTCGAGGACGGTCGGGCTCTTCCAGACCCACAGGCCATGAACCGGGGCGGGGGCCGCTTCCGCGAACGCGGAGAGAAAGAACGCGCCGAGAAGGACTGTGCAGAATATCCATACGGAAGCGACGCGGTTCTTGAGGTTCATTCTGACGAGAGAGGTCTCAAGCCCTTTCTCGTGAACCAATTGTAACTTGGAATCCATCGGTCGAGCACAACCCTGCCGTACTTCTCAGCTCCCGATAAACGCATTATAAAAGGGGGCCCCTTTCGAGTAGGTTTGATCGTTCGCATCAACGCCTGCAGAAAGGAGAGCCCTCATGAAAGACGCGAAGTATATTGGGCTGGACGTTTATCGGGCAACCATCTCAGCGGTGGCTCAGGATTGCTATCACGTTAGCTTTGCGCGCCATTCATTACGGGTGATTCTGCACTCGCCTTCTACGACCACCTGTGATCGTTTTCCACCGAGAGTGGGCACAAAATTGGGCGCAGTCCCGCGGCCATTTTCACGGGAACCCAGTCGCCGAACGCCAAGCTCCCCTGCTCGATCACTCACACTCACGCTATCGCGGCGGCCATGAACGTACGTGATCCAGTGGGATTCTTGTGCCAAGCGGCTTAGATATGGATCATGGGCAACCATGTCGGCCGGACTGCATCAGTTTCCGATAACGCGACCATCGTACACTTCACGACTTTCACGTCGACGGGAAAAATCAAGTCACGGCGTACGATGAATTCAAGCGAGCGCCCTGCGATCCGTGTCCCGATCAAAAACCCCGACCCGACGGGTGGCGCTACGCAGATGAGGTGAGGTGAACAATTCAGGCTCGCCATGAGGCGCTCGTAGCGCGCCTGGCAGGAACACCTTGCGGGTTCAAACCTACCAACGAGGATTAGGAAGAAGTCAAACTGGAGCGACGGAAGGCACCTATTCCCGAACATCCTTTCAGAGGAGAAAGTTCGCCAGACGCTGCGGCAGATCTAGGGCTCGCAAATTCTCGTTAGCCTCCGCACGTTAACTTGCTTCACGACGCGCCCTAAGATACCCGCAATAAGGCAGTCGCCTCTCGATGATTGGCCGAACCATTTCGCACTACCGCATCCTTGAAAAGTTCGGTGGCGGCATGCTTATCTTGAAGCTCTCAATCGCGACCGCGATGCCCACTTTGTCAGAGCCTGAGCCCGGCTCTTCCACGCGCACCACCCGAGCTCTTCCGGCGACGGTGGCCTGGTTCTCCTGGTGGATGTCTGCAAGCAGCGTGAACGAGAATTCGAGGCTTAGCCCAGCTGCTACCGGCAGGTCGATCGTAAAGTAAAGGCCGTGGGTAGATATGTTCCGCGTCGTGCCGTGGATAACATGAGTTTTTCGCGACAGTTCAGCGAGGACGATGGGCAGAGCCAGGTTGTGCCGATGAGCGCCCCGTCTGTTTTTCATTTCCTCCGCTCGATCTAAACCTCACGCCGCGGGCTCTGCTGGTTTTGATTCGCGGACTGTTTTGTCTCAGGCAGCTTCGGGTTTCTCTTCTTCGCACTTAGCAGCGTGCTTGGAGTCGCCGAGAAGGTATTCAGATGCGCGGCGAAGCAACTCATCTAGTTGACGAATTTCGTCTTCGCTGTTTGGTTCGGCGATAGGGCCGCTGAGAAGATCCTGCATCGCGGTTCCTCCTGACAATCCAGTTCCGTCCTCCCCGTCAATCAACGGACATGAAGGCCCTACTTATCCCGAGTAGCGCTTTCGTACTTTTACAGCGGTGCCAGTCTATCACACGCCGCAATAGCCACACTATCAGTTGGGGTGAAAATTCTGTCGCCACAAGAGAAAACTAAGCTGCCTTCATCCCGCCCGCACCAATGGCAGCAAGAATTTCATAGGAGCTCAGGCGGTTGCCGGGCTGAATAGCCTTTGGTCCTCGTGAACGGGAATTCGCACAGTATCACGCAAGGGTGTTTACGAATTGCGATTTGTCGGAGACACCGCGCTACTGCGCCCGCGAAACATTGAAGCTAGGCATCTAGGAATAGAGGAGGGGCTGCCGGGCAAAGCGCAGCCCCTTGAACCGGGAACGACAGCGACCTACCAATGTAGGCGCCGCCAGGGGAAGAACGGTTGAGCTACTGTGCCGGCTTTGTTAGCGTCCTGGTCAGTTTGAGCTTCTTTCCCTTTTTCAAACGCTTGGTGGGTTTCTTGGCTGCCATGCGATTTCTCCTTCTCTGTGAGATTGCCCCCCAGGGCGGTCAGCATGCTTATATGCAATACGCGCGCCAATGTAAACAGCACGGCCCTTGTCCAGCATCCCCTTTCGATTGTTCGCCGATAGCTCCAAACGCAGCTGCGTTGCGCGAGCCCGCCATTGAACCATTGACCATCAATTGAAATATTCAACGCTGCTGGATGCGATTCCCTCGGCGCCAACATCTCTGAGACCGTTTTAGTACTCTTAATTAATGAGCAGGGCGAGAAGGAAAAAGGAAGAGATGAGCGGGAATTCTCTTGGTGTTCTTTCCCCTGGAGCTTTGGCTGGCGCGGAACGGAGCGAAGGCGAGCGTAGCGAGCCGCAGCACAGTACAGCGGCAGCCAAAGCTGAGAAATCGCGGGGAAGCAACAGCTCGCTCACGCATGCGGCGATCGTACGGCGCTCGTGAATGCTGCAGGAGGGTTGACGAAATCGTACGGCGAGCGGCTGCAGAAATGTGGCACTGGCCAGGGGTAATACAGGCGTGCCAATCATCCCTTAGCGGTTACTTGACGGCCGGCAGGCGGAACGAGTGAGTCCACCAGGTCAAGGTAGATACGCTTGTTCTTCTCCCAAGTGTGGCCCTTGACGAATTCCCGCGCGTTTCGAACCAATTCTTGCCGCAGTCCCGGGTTCTTGATCAACTGTAGCATCGCTTCGGCCAAGCTCTTTTCGTCGTTGGCCTGAAAGAACTTTACGAGGGAATCATTGAAATAATAGCGGTCAATCGCCGTCTCGGGAACAATTACCGGTACGTCCAGAGACATGAACTCGAAGATCTTCGTGCTGAACGCTTCATTGCCAAAACCATCTTTCCGCTTGGAAACAACCCCAAGATCGGAGTTCTCCATAATCACCGCTATCTCTTCAAGTGACCGGCTGCCCTTCAGAAACACGCGCTCCTGCAAACTCAACTCCGCAATCAAGGTCTTCAGGAAATCGGCCTGATCTCCGTCGCCATAAATGTGAAATTCCGCTTCCGGACTTTTATCCGCGATAAGCGCAAACGCGCGAACCGCGAGGTCCACGCCCTGGTGATAGTTCAGAGTTCCCGGATACACCACAATAAACTTGCGGTCATTCCGGTTTCGGCCCCGAAGATGAAAAATGTCCGTATCGGGGAAATTCAGGATTACTGTGCAATCCGCGCTCCTAACGGACCTTTCGTGAAGCCGTTTCAACCAGATATGATTTGCGGCGATCACGTGGTCGGCAAACGCGGCGGACATTCGTTCCACGGTGACAAGCAACTTAAAAGCCAGCGAATTCGAAGAGGCCTTAAATTTGCTGACGTAAAACTCGGGCACCAGGTCATGAATGTCCAGAATGATTTTCGATCCCGTGAGTTTCGGAAAAAGAGCAGCGAAGACTTCGAAGTCCGGAACGGAGTGGACGTGAATGAGATCGTAGCGCTCCCGCAATTGTTTCCAAGTCAAAAAAACCAACGAACGCAGAAAAAAGAAAAGAAGCCTCCCGAGATAGGTGAATTTCCCCTTCTCATTGAGGGCCCGGCGCTGGATTCGGAAAACGCAGACGCCGCCAATGACATCCTTTGAGGACTGGCCTTCCCTGCGCAGCGCCACAACATCGACGCGATCTCCTCGCTTTGCAAGGGTTTCCGCATACCGACGGACGCGGTTGTCTTGCTCATAAAACGTGTATGCAACCATGCAAACTTTCATCAGCAATGCCCCAGACGAGTATCGTTTACGCCCCGGATACAACCGACTCGCACGGCGGAATTCGAATATCCCAGTCGCGCCATACCCAGGTTTGTATACCCCCATAAATTGCTGCGCCTCGATCAATACGCAGCTACTGCTCTGACAGTTCTGTCCATCCGGCACAATCAGCGACTACTAACTCCACCAATTTCACGGTCTTCAGGCGCTCCATCCAAGGTATAGACAAGACGGTCGCCTTCGAGGCTCGCATATGCGATTCGCGCCCGGGCTTTATCTGGACCCTCGATCCGCCAGGTATCGCCGTCCGGAATCAGCTTCATCTCATTGCGGTTTCTCCACCAGCGATCGATCTCTGCTGGAAGAGCAATCCACAGACTTCTCTCTTTGCGCAGGCGCGCCAAATACGCCAGCAACTCACTATAAACATCGCGTGCGCGCTTCTCCATGGCATAGTCCGGATGGACAATGAAGCTGATTAGGCCATTTCTCTGAAGAATCAATGCAATTTGCTGTTTCCACAGGTCGATTGAGTAATCGCCCAGGATGTGAAACAGCGTGTAATCCTGTACCGTCGTCAACGGCAGCTCCAGAATCTTCCCGATGAAATACGGCATTACCGTGCAGCAACCACCTCTTTGTGGCTCCAGATGGGCGACATTCGGTACCGACATATCGTATGAGCACTCGAAGGCGTCATACCATTCCTGGTTCCGATACAAGGCTCCGGAACGAAAGCCCTGCGTCTTCATTTTCTTCAAGTACTGGTTGATCTGCGCTGCCCTGCGAAGAAATTCCTGTTTTTCCTGAAAAAGTCGCCCATCGTGGCTGAAATCATGGACGTTCACTTCGAAGCCTCTGGCGCGGAAACTGCTGAGAAACTCCTCCCAAATCTTGTATCGCTCTTCTGGAATAAGTTGAAAAGCAGACTTGATACCAAAGGAATCATCCAAATCCATAAGCTGGCCACACAAATCGCGTCCGGAGGCGGCTTCTACGTCATGCGTCATCATCACGCTGCTGCGTGCGCCATCCGGCCAAAACCAGATGAAAGGAATCCTTTCTATCCGGCGATACTTCAGAATCAGTCCCAGTAAGCGTTCCATCAGGGATTCGACCGTAAAATCCACGGGCCAATGAGGAAAGAAAATCTTTTCCCATCCGCGGAGATATGCTTTCTGCAGATGTTTCCTCACCGGGACTGGCAGAAGAGGCCGCACTAAATAATACATTGCTCTCGATGCACGTCCCCAGGTGATCCTTTGGAAGGAGTGCCGGGAATTTAGGCTGTATCGTTCATAACGCAGGTTTTCGACGACCTGGAAGAGATCAAACGGCAAGCACAGCCGTCCCCCTTCAAATCCGACCGCTTGAGAGACGTCTGGCAGGGTATGGGTGAGCTGTTTGGAGGGCCTGCCGCCAGCGGATTGACCAAAACAAATCGCGCTGTCGCCGAACCGGAAAAATCCTGAATCTTCGGACAAAGCTCCGCACACACCGACTTCCGCGAACTGTTCCGGGCAGCGAAAGTAATCCAGGAATGCTCGGTTCATAGCCTGAAATGCCTATTCTCCGTCAGGACAATCTCTTCGCTTCTTTGCAGTCAGTCCAGATAATCGAAGGGTCTGCTTTTAAACAGTGTACGACAGACTCTCTTAAGCTCACAAGATAAGTCGTTGCTGCCAGTTTCATGCCGGCAACCGAATGAGCAGGGACACCTGCGACCGGACAAAATTCTCGCATTGTGCCTGGCCGGCGGCTTGCCAGCCATCTCTTCCTCCTATGGAAGGCAACATGTGCGGTCCTTCCCCCGCCGATTGCGAAAAATCCTTTGTTCGCACCGGTGTCGTCACCGCTGGCATGCACGCCGGCCCTGCTATTTCTCCGTGTGCGTCGCGTCACACCCTGGTGTGATGGCTGTCACAGCTTGCCCTGATGATCATGTCTATACTTTTAGGTACGCACGCAGAGGGTAATGGAGAGTTCGTCCCCCTTTCAGAATAGAATGGGCATGGAACTTATCCCAGTGTGGCCTCCTGCTGCATCTCTTTCTCGCCCCTTATGCGCTGACACTCCCCTATGCACAGGGTTGGCCAGCCTACCGATGTCGCGGCAACCGGCGGCACCAGTCGAAACTCGGCGAGATTCTGGACCTCCATTTAGAACCCCAATAGGTCAAAACCGTCAACCTGGTTTGATTTTGTGCGCCATGCCTGTTCAAGCGCAGGCAGGAACGGAACTTGCCGGCCGAATCTGTAGTCATGTCCTCGAGTCACCACTCATCCCTTGGAGGACCGTTTGTTCCGTCGATACGGTCCGGAGCCTTGATCCGGCATCTGACCGCGAACCAAGAGTCCTGGATTCGTCCTCTTGCCGCTCGAGGAGTAGCGAGAACTACCTATGATTCGAAATCTGTCTCAAAGGCTTCTTCACATTATTGCTTTCATGGGCCCGGGGGGAGGGAGCTTGCGGCCATGGCTTCATCGAATGCGCGGGGCCAAAATCGGCAAGCATGTTTGGATCTCCCACTTTGTCTACATCGATGACCTTCATCCGGACGGAATCTCGATTGGCGAGAACTCCACGATCGGTCTTCGAACCACCATTTTTGCTCATCTCTATTGGGGTCCCCTGAGGCACGGAAACAAGGGAAAAGTTATTATCGAAAAGAATGTGTTCATCGGCCCGCACTGTGTGATCCTGCCCAATGTGAGGATTGGAGAAGGAGCGGTGATCAAGGCGGGTACCACTGTCAGTCGGAATGTCCCGCCCCACACCCTTTGGGGATCGCCCTCGGCCGAGGTTTTGGGAGAGGCTACGGTTCCTTTGACGGCAGAACACAGCTACGAAGAATTTGTGCAGGGGATGCGCTTGCGCCTCAAACCGAAACGTAGATCGAATGAGGCAGCCGATGACCTCTCTTAGCGCGCAGATGTTTCACCTCCGGTACACGAAGGTAAGAGGCAATTGTCCGATTCTCTTGTCTTCTTGGGTTATAACGATCTCTGAAAAAAGGAATGAGTAGTCCAAAATGTGTGGGATTTGCGGCATTTTAAATCTCAATGGCAGTCCCGCGGATGCGAATCTGATCGCCGAGATGCTCGGCACGATCCGGCATCGCGGACCGGACGATTGCGGAATCTATAGAAGTGGCAAGATCGGCTTGGGACATGCTCGCCTGAGCATTATCGACCTGACCAGCGGCCATCAACCCATGCAAAATGCAGATGGCACCTTGTGCATCAGCTTTAACGGAGAAATTTTTAACTACTTGGAACTCCGGAGACAATTGGAACAAAAAGGGCATCGCTTCAGCACTCATTCAGATACCGAGGTGATCCTTCATCTCTACGAAGAAGAAGGTGAACACTGCGTTCACCGGTTCAACGGCCAATGGGCGTTCGCAATCTGGGACACGAAGCGAGAGAAGCTATTTCTGTCACGCGACCGGTTGGGTGTTCGGCCCCTGTTCTACACCCGGACGGCTGCGAGCTTTCTCTTTGCGTCCGAAATCAAAGCCCTTTTGACCTCTCCGGAAGTCTCAACTGAAATCGACCTTCACGGCCTGAACCAGATTTTCACTTTTTGGGCCCCCGTTCCGCCACGGACCGCGTTTAAGAATATCTTCCAGTTGCCCCCGGGTTGTTCTCTTACGATCGAGGACAACCACTTTAACGTTCAGCCCCATTGGTCCGCTTCCTATCCACCAAGCGCGAACTTTGATGGCAGGAAAGAAAATCAACTCGCCGAGGAGCTGTTGCAACTGTTATTTGATGCCACGCGCATTCGCCTGCGTGCGGATGTTCCGGTGGGCGCTTATTTGAGCGGCGGTATCGACTCTACGGTAACGACGGCCTTGGTCAGAAAACTCGCGGGAGATCGGCTGCGCAGTTTCTCGATTACGTTTGAGGACGCAGAATTTGACGAAAGTATTTATCAAGAGGAAGCGAGTTCCTACCTTGGGACGCAACACACGCGTGTCAGCTGTTCGCGTTCAGATATCGCTGGCGTTTTCCCGGAAGTCATCTGGCACACCGAGCAGCCCGTTCTTCGAACCGCTCCCGCACCGATGTTTCTGCTTTCAAAATTAGTGCGTGAGAGCGGCTTTAAGGTCGTCTTAACAGGGGAAGGCGCAGATGAAGTTCTCGGTGGTTACGACATTTTCAAAGAAGCCAAAATCCGCCGTTTTTGGGGGCGAGACCTCTCTTCGCGCTGGCGGCCGCTGCTTCTGAAGCGCTTATATCCATACATGGGGGATATTCAGCGCCAGTCGGGCGAATACCTCCGACAGTTCTTCCGCGTGAACAAGGAGAATCTCGCGAATCCGTTCTTTTCTCACCTGCCACGCTGGGAGCTTACCGCTCGCCTCCAACTCTTGCTTTCCGACGGGGTCCTCGGCGAGTTGCGCGGGTACAACGCGATCCGAGAGCTCGAAGACACCCTGCCAGCCGCCTATGCTTCTTGGTCCCCGTTTAATCAAGCTGAGTACCTGGAAGTAAAGCTTCTGCTTCCCGGTTACATTTTATCGGCGCAAGGCGACAGGGTGGCGATGGCACATTCGGTCGAGGGACGTTACCCATTTCTCGACCACCGTGTCGTTGATTTTGCATCAAAGCTTCCTCCCAATCTGAAGATGAAGGTGCTCGATGAGAAGTACCTGCTGAAGCGGGCCTCCGCGGGCCTCATCCCATCCTCCATCATGAAGCGTCCGAAACAACCCTATCGCGCCCCTGATGGAAAGTGCTTCTTCGGTCCACACGCACCCGACTACGTACAGGAACTATTGTCCGCTGCTGCCTTGCAAAAAACAGGAATTTTCGACGCACAGGCGGTGACCGCCTTAGTCAACAAATTCAAAGCCGGCCGGGCCAGCAGCACAAGAGATAACATGGCCCTTATCGGCGTCCTTTCTACTCAATTGTTGTTGCACCAATTCTCAAACCAACAGCGGAGGCCATTCGAGCAATGCACACAACTGACATCCAACCTGAGATCTACAATTTTGTCGTAGAGAACTTCCTGTTCGGCAAAGCCGATGGGCTTGCCGCGGACGACTCGCTGGTGGGTAAGGGTGTGATCGACTCGACGGGAGTGCTCGAGCTGGTCAGTTTTATCCAGGAGCGTTTTGGTATTCGGATGGAGGATCAGGAAATCATTCCTGACAATCTCGACTCCATAAGGAACCTCGTCACTTTCATCACCAGAAAGCGGCAGCAGAGCTAGTTGGAGAAACTGAGATGCAAGTCGAAGAGTTTCTTGAGCGCAGTGCGCAGCAAGATCCACAAAAGATTGCCTTGATCTGCGGGAGTGCACGTTACACCTACCAGAAGATCGAAGAGGCGTCGAACCTTCTGGCGCATGCGTTGGTTTCCTCGGGCGTACGGCGTGGGGATCGCGTTGTCATCATTCTGCCGAATTCACTCGAAGCTGTCTTGGCGATCTTCGCCACCTTGAAAGCGGGTGCTGTATTCGTTGTTCTGAACTCGACCACCAAAGCCGATAAATTGGCTTACATTCTGAACAATTGTCGGGCTTCGGCCATGATTCTGGGCGCCAGAACGATGGCCGCAATTTCTGGCTGTTGGACCGACGCGCCGCACCTGCAATCTGCTTTTTTAGTTGGTGGTACGGAAGCCGACCTTGATCTCATCCGGTCCGCGGGCAAGAAGGCATTTTCGTTCGACGAGGTACAAAGGCAGGCAGGGAACCGCTTGCCTCCAATCAAGAAATGCATCGATATTGATCTGGCTGCGCTTATTTACACCTCGGGTTCCACCGGGCGTCCCAAGGGCGTCATGATGACGCACCTGAATATGATCTCCGCAGCCACTTCCATTACCACATATCTGGAAAACCGGGCCGACGATGTGGTGATCAACGTACTGCCCCTTGCTTTCGACTACGGCCTCTACCAACTCCTGATGATGTTCAAAGTGGGTGGAACCCTGGTCCTTCATGACTCCTTTGCCTATCCCAACGTTGTCCTCGACAAAATCCTCCAAGAAGGAGTGACTGGTTTTCCCATCGTGCCCACAATTTCCGCTTTGCTCCTGCAGATGAATCTCTCCCAGTACACATTTCCTAGATTGCGCTACATCACCAACACAGCTGCGTCCTTGCCCGTCGAGCACATTCGCAAGTTGCGCTCTCTTTTCCCTAACGTAAAAATTTATTCTATGTACGGATTGACCGAGTGTAAGCGCGTCTCTTACTTGCCTCCAGACCAGATCGACAATCGGCCTGCTTCTGTGGGCCGTGGCATGCCGAACGAGGAGGTTTACGTGGTGGACTCCGAGGGGAACCGTGTCGGCCCCGGAGTCGTGGGTGAACTTGTCATTCGAGGCGCAAACGTAATGAAAGGCTATTGGGAACTGCCTGAAGAAACGGACCGGTGCCTCCGCCCAGGTCCTCTTCCAGGCGAAAAAGTCCTCTACAGCGGCGATCTTTTTCGCACCGACGACGAAGGCTATCTCTACTTCGTTGGCCGCCGGGATGACATCATTAAGACACGCGGTGAAAAAGTTAGCCCCCGGGAGGTAGAAGAAGTGCTGTACGCGCTGGACGGTGTGGCAGAAGCCGCCGTCATTGGCGTTCCAGACCCTGTTCTCGGCAGCGCGGTGAAGGCCCTCCTCACCTTACGTCCGGGGGCAAATATCACGAGTCAAGACGTTTTTCGTCACTGCTCGTCGAGGCTCGAAGACTTCATGGTGCCCAAACTTGTCGAATTCTGTGAATCGCTTCCAAAAACGGAGTCTGGGAAGGTGAGCAAGCGGGCGATCAAGGAAAGAGCTTCGAAATTTGATGCAACACAGGCGCTCAGCCCATCGGAGTGAGCTTTGCGGGGATTGGCTAGTTTTTGAAAAGGATGACTCATGCGCGCACAGTTGAAGACCGCTGCGGACCTGCTGCACATCGAACCGGCGAAGGAGATCGAGCGGATCACCCTAGCCATTCGCGAAACCGTGTTTAGCCAATTCAAGCGGAAAGGCGTCGTCGTCGGCGTTTCGGGTGGCATCGACAGCAGCGTCGTGGCAGCACTTTGTACTCGGGCGCTTGGCCAAGATCGTGTCCTGGCACTGTTCATGCCCGAAGCAGAGTCCTCTTCGGAGAGTCTTGTTCTTGGGCGCAGCCTTGTGGAGAGTCTTGGGATTCGCTCAACTTTGGAAGATATCACGCCCATTTTAGAAGCAGTAGGTTGCTATCGCCGCCGTGATGATTCGATTCGCAGTCTGATTCCTGAGTATGGCGAGGGATATAAGTGCAAAATAACTCTCCCTGATCTGTTGGCCGAGGATCGCTATGCCCTCTTTTCGGTTGTGGTGCAATCCCCGTCGGGCGAAATGAAGAAGACCCGTTTGTCTCTGGATGCCTACCTGGGCATCGTTGCGGCGAGCAATTTCAAGCAACGCACCCGCAAGATGATGGAGTACTACCACGCGGATCGGTTAAACTTCGCGGTAGCCGGCACTCCCAATCGCCTGGAGTATGAACTCGGCTTCTTTGTAAAAAATGGCGACGGAGCTGCCGATCTAAAGCCCATCGCCCATCTCTATAAAACGCAGGTTTACCTGTTGGCGGATTATTTGAACATCTCGGAAGAGATCAGGAAGCGGCCCCCAACCACAGACACCTATCCGCTGGACCAATCGCAGGAAGAGTTCTATTTCTCGATGCCGCTGGCGAAAATGGACTTGTGCCTCCTGGGAAAAGATCAGGAAATCGCACCTAGTGACCTCGCGCCGATCGTTGGCTTGACGGAAGAGCAAGTGAAGAGGGCCTATGCAATGATCGATTCCAGGCGCCAATCCACCCGATACTTGCATATGCCTCCGGTCATACTTCCTTGTGTCAAGGAGAGTTCCCTTGCCTAGAGTGAGCCGAAGGAATCGTGCATTTGTCTTCCAGCACGATCAGCAAGGCAAAAGACTTGCTCACTCTTCAATTTGGCCGAACCGTCCCGCGTTCGCTGCGCCGGGTCCCCGGGCTCAGATACAAGCGCTTTTGCAAGCCTCTTCTCCGGAGCTCTCGTGATGGAGGTACAGCGCACGCTGAGGCAATTGCGTCGTCAACTGTACGGACTCCGGGCGTTTGTGCCCGGTTGGCGCCGACGCCACAAGCTGGAGGCAATGGTCGGACCGCTTGGATTCTGGAACCAACTGCAGAGATATCAGCTTCAAGCTACTACCCATCTCGGGTTGCGGCAACACCATACGCTGCTTGACATCGGATGCGGTCCCCTACAGGGTGGCATCGCCTTCATCCGCTATCTGGAGCCTGGGCGGTACGTTGGTGTCGATTGCAACCCTACCGCCATCGAAACCGGCCATGAGGAGATCTCCAGGCAAAGGCTTACAGGGAAGAACCCTCGCTTGTTGGTCTCTCACAGTTTCGGCGACGACCAACTAGCTGCCTCCAGCTTTGATTTTATCTGGATGTCGCAAGTGCTCTACTACTTCGACGAGCGAACCATGCATCAGCTGTTTGAGATGGTCCGTCGCCGCCTCCGGCACACTGGAATCATGGCCGGCGACATCCTCGGACCCGCCAGCGACCGAAGCTTCCTGCGCCATCCTCTCCCACCGGTCCATACGCCTGAGTCTCTGGACGCCCTCGCGCAGGATCATGGGTTGCGCGTGGTCGCGCAGGGAACTTTGGCCGATTTTGGCTACCCCAAGCGTTTGGGACTGCGCAACAACATTCTCCTCAGAATCAACCATTGGTCTCACCCTGCTTCCTGAGCGGTCTCGCCGATCGTTGGTGGCAGGCTTATTCCGGCCGTCATGAGCTTAGGATTACCAGGAACAAAGGCCCCACAGCGTTACATAGCAGCGAGGCTTCTGGCGACGGGCGCGAGAACTTTTGAAAAATCCCCCCAACGTCATTTTGCCCTCCGATCGCAACGCAACCGTCACTTGGCATTCTTGCCCAAAACGCGTGGAAGCATTCCACCCCTATCCCTACCACCGAACAGTTCAAATTTGAGCCCAACAGCACCAAGTGGAATCCCGCGCCCTGCAAAATCGTTCCACCGCCGGCCCCACCGCCTCGCCCCTCCGGCTTCTGAGACTCTTCACTCGCGCGGCGCGCCCTCTGAACGAACCACGAATCACTCGCCACCGGTCACTTCTTCCCGTACGCTTTCTTGTACCACTCCCACGTCCGTTTCAAGCCTTCTTCGAAATGCACGAGGGGCTGGTAGCCCAGCACCTTCTTCGCAAGCGAAACATCCGCCTGCGAATCGCGGATGTCGCCCGTGCGCGGAGGCTCGTACTGCGCCTGAATCTTCTTTCCGGTGATCTTTGTAAGCAGCTTCAGTACTTCATTCAGCGTGATTCGCGCGCCCGTACCGCCGTTGAAAACTTTCCCTGATGCGCCGCTCGCCTCGCACGCGCGCAACGTCACATCCACGATGTTGTCGATGTACGTAAAATCACGCGACTGCTCGCCGTCGCCGTAAACCACCGGCGGGTGGTCCTCGATCACCGCCAGCATGAAACGTGAAAGCACGCCCGAATACTGCGAAGTGGGATCCTGCCGCGGTCCAAATACGTTGAAATAGCGCACGGACGCGTTCTCGAGCCCGTACACGCGCCCGAAAACCTGTGCGTACAGTTCGCCAACGTATTTCGTCACGCCGTACGGCGAAATCGGCTCGGGCGCCATCGTCTCGATCTTTGGCAGCGTTGGAGTCTCGCCGTACGCCGACGACGACGCGGCATACACGAATCGCCTCACCTTCGCATCGCGCGCGGCGACCAGCACGTTCAGCGTTCCATCGATATTGACCCGGTTCGTCTCGAGCGGATCCTGCACCGATTTCGGCACCGACGTGCGCGCCGCCAGGTGAATCACGTAATCCGCCCCCTTGCACGCCGACTGCACGGCCGCCAAATCCGTGATACTTCCGGCGCGAAAATCGATTTGGCCGCGCACGCCCGCGAGGTTTGCTTCCTTCCCGGTCGAAAGATCGTCGAGCACGACCACGTGGTGCCCGCGTCGGACAAGCTCATCCACGATGTTGGAGCCGATGAACCCGGCACCACCCGTCACCAAGTAGCGCATTCGAACACGCCTCCCATTAGCGTAGTCCTCCGCCGCGACTACAGCCGTCTCCGCACAATTTGTCGCGATGAGATGATTGTGTCTCGCGTTTCAGGTACGTTTGAATATAGCTTGGCCTGAGTGGCCGGGCAACAACCAGCGCGGCAGTTTTGCTTTCGCCTCAATCCGATGAATGGAAATCGATGTATGTTTAGAAGTTCACCACAGCTTTGATTCAAAATTGTTTCCCCAATAAGCCCGCGATCTATAGTCTTACTTAGACGCTTGGAAAGTCTCGAATGAATTCTCACCCAATCGACCACTGGAATCAGTACGCGCGACGCCTCCCCCACCGGTGTTCCCATCTCCGCTTGCCGCAACGCGAACGCGATCTGCTCTTCCGTACAGCCGTCTTTTTCATCCGACAAATCCTCCCCGCTGAACCGCCAATTTTGCCGGATTCTTCTCTGTTTCGCTGGACCGGTTTTCGGGGAGGACGTCACTAAGACGTGTACGCCAGATGGCTCTGGACAATCCAGGGGAGAGGTGGTAAATAGAGCCCGCCAGCCAATCTTGAGTTCTTTTTGGGAGACGCTTGTGACTACAGCCTCGGTCCTGGTCAGGAAGACGAAACGAGCCATGGCGTCCGGTCTCACTTTGTGGTTCATCCATGTGCTTGCCTTGCAACTCGTATTGTTTCCAGCGCTGGCTGACGGACGCGCGGCGTCACAGGAGCAGGAAAAGCAACCCCTCGGCTCTTTGAGCGGCGTTGGACGTGTGTACGTGAGCAACTCCGTGGCACCGGCTGAATCAACGATTTTCACTGGTGACACGCTCCGTACGGACGAAATGGCCACGGCAACATTTACCATAAGTGGAAAGGGCTCTTTCGAGATCGCTTCGCGCAGTCAGCTTGTGTTCACCGGCATCCAGCAATATGTTGCTGAGTTGAAGTCAGGAATCGTGGTGATGAGTTCTTTGAGCGGACCCTCCGGTATCAATCTGCGAGTCGGAAATTTTGTTGTGGTGGCGGTCACCCAAGGAGAACAATCCACTTCGAAGATTGAGGCTGCTTCAGACGGTTCGTTCCTCGTCAGTTGTTCGGAAGGCAGCGTAGGTATTGTTCCACTCGAAGGGCCTCCAAACGGGATCTTCCTCCAGGTAGGCCAATCGGTCAGCATTTCCCCACAGGGTGAATTGTCTGCCCCGACAGCAACAGTTGCTTCGACCACCACCGCGCCGACTCAGCCGACTCAATCAGTAAAGAAGAACAGCCACACAGGCTTGATTGTTCTGGGTCTGGCAGGAGTGGGCGGAGCCATCGGCGCCGGGGTGGCCTTGGCCGGACATGGAAGCAGTACTGTTAGCCCATCCTCGCCTTGAAGTCCGGCGCTTGCGATTTCAGCTCTCCTCGAGGATTTGGACAGTCGTGCTCATTTTCTGAGGGCCAGATAGCTCACGGCCTTATTTCAGAGAATTAGCCTGCTCGGATCGCCCTCAGAAGGTGGGAAGCTCTCTCTAGTTTGGGTGGGCTGCCTGCTTCAACAGTCGGAATGTTATGGTGATGTCTTCTTCGGCCTCGACCGGCTGACCGCCGACGGAGCTCGGCGTGTAGCGCCACTGTCGGACGGCGTCCGCGGCCGCTGGTATTAGCAAAGCCGGGCCGCTTCTTTGTTCGACGGTCTGAATCGTCCCATCCTGGGCAATGATGGCATGTAGTTTAACAGTTCCTTCTATTCGTTGCGTTTCCGCGTCTTCAGGGTAAATAGGATCAACACGTGACAACAGTTGACCGATCTGCAAGGTCGCGCCTTGTCGCGACGTCTGCGACTTGAGCCCGGACGGTATTCGAATCGAAGGATAGAGGCCAAAACTAACTGAAACCGAAGCCTTTTCGACTTCTGGATTCTCCGCTGGCTTCGGAGGCAGCGAACTTTCTGGCTCCGCCCTGGCAGCCGTTCGTGCGCCCTCCGGCTGATTCACGTTTGGGCTTGGCGGCGTAGTGACGCTTGTCTCCTTCGGCTGTGCGGCCACGATCCCAGGGCCCGCCGGTAGGGCATTCTCAGCATGGGAACTGAGAACATTTCCAGCAGTGCTCACAGGAAGAGGCTCTAAAGCATGCTCTTGCGGGTGCGCAATCTGCACCTTGGAGCTGACAACGCTTGTGTCCCTGGTCGCTGGAGCGAGCCCTTTACTACGCGCTTCTGCGCGCGGATTACTCACCGGCCCACCGGGAAAGTCGCCGGCCGTGCTCGAGGAGAGAGGTTCTGGCTCATCTCGGTGGGGGGGTGCATTCTGCACCGACGGGCTGGGAACACTACCGACGGAGCTCGCGGGGGGGGACTCCACACCATTGGCCGTTTCACTCGTTTTCAATGTCGTTTTCCCAAACCGCGCGAGTATCCTGCTTCCAGTACCTGGTGCCGTAAACCAGCCGGTAAGAAATGATATGAATGCCCCGAGGATGACTACAACCGCAAGGGTCCTCCCACGTCGCCTGTGCACAAGAGCTTTCCTCGGACCATATCCCGCTTCGACACCGGGCCTATGTTCTGTTCCTCCCCATGACCTCGGGCTTAGAACGACAGAAGGGCGGGCTGCGACCCACGTCTTTGCGCCGAATAATGTGGGCGCCGCGTTCAAGGTTGGCGTCGACACTTGCGCATGCATTTGGGTGATTCGGTCAGGATTTGCAGATTGAGGAGGTATGCTCTGAGGCGTGCCGATGGTCGGCATCTCTAAACGCCGCCAAACCTTTTCGCGAGCACCGACTCCGTCTGGTTGGAACTCGACAGGGGGGACTTCCGACAAAATCCAGCCCCTGATTCGATTGCGGACATCTTCAGATAGATCCACAAACCGCAAACCAGCTTCTCTCTTCGATTCGCTGATCCACGCGATCTCGCCGCTTACCTCCAGCCAATCACTGGAACCTGGCAATTGAAAATGCATTCGTGCTAGGCCATCCGTATCCAAAGGCGCAGCCGAGGTTGTAGCCAATCCGTCTTCACCGATGTTCAGGATGATCCCGCCGTTGTTCTCACCCATGTCGACGTACGCCAGCGATGGGACCGGTCGGCGCACGTGGACACGTCGATCAGGATGTTGCAGAGGGTCCCGGTTGTCCGGCACGACCCGTTCTTTATGCGGGACGCGGCTTGCAACGAATCCTTCTGCCCCGCGTGAACGCGCGTCGGTCTCTGCGGCAAGCATCGAGCCCGGAACTTCGTCGTGTGCCACCGCGTCCGGCTCTGCGAATTCGGCAATCGCGCTCTTCACCGTGCGAGTGGGCGGCGGGCCCGAAGGTTGCTCTTTCTCCACAGAAACTTTGGCTGTTTCCCTCTGAGATTGGTTGGAAGATTCTTCCAAAGAAATCCAGTTTCTGATTCGATTGCGGGCATCCTCGGAGAGATCCACAAACCGCAAACCAGCTTGTCTCTTCGATTCGCCGATCCATGCGATCTCGCCGCTTGCCTCCAGCCGATCGCTGGAACCTGGCATTTGAAACCGCATTCGTGCTAGGCCATCGGTATCCAAAGGCGCAGCCGAGGTTGCAGCCAATCCGCCTTCACCGATATTCAGGATGATCCCGCCGTTGTTCTCACCCAAGTCGACGTACGCCAGCGATGGGACCGGTCGGCGCACGCAGAGACGGCGATCACCAATCGTGAGAGGAGATTCAGCGCCTTGTGGCGTGTTCGACATGCAGTTTGCTTATTGCGGGGCAGGTTCACACAGGAGACCGTGCCCTATGCTTCCGATGCCATCTGACGCCCGGAAGGGCATTCTGAAAGGTATGCACATGGTGTGAGATCGTGCCCCTCTAAATCCATCGCTCACGAGGAGGATGAGACCCGGACTATCGAGTCGTGCACGGTACAACTCGCATTCTCGACCCCGATTGTCAAGGATTCAGCCGTCAGGGGGACGCGCCGAGGGCGTTTTGGTCAGCGCTTCCCATCAGTCACCAGGCGACCGAGTGAGAACAGACATTCGCGGGAGCGCAACTCTACGCCTAGTCGCGGCGAAGCCCTACTGTCGCAAATCCTTTGACGCGGTTTTGCCTTTGCCATAACCGTAGCCGTCAGCTTGATAGTAATGCGAGCCATTCGCGTGAAATTCATCTATGGCATTAAGTACCACGCCGACAATTTTTCCCTGCAGCTCTTGGCAAGCTCTCTGAGCAACGCGTGTCGGTGTGGACCCCGCCCGCACCACCAGGACAACCCCGTCGCAGAGGGCAGCAATAATGCTGGCGTCTGCCACGGGAACGCAGGGCGGTGAATCCAGAATCACCCAGTCGAAGACGGGTGTCAGATGATCGAGCAGCTTTTTTAATCGGCCGTTCGAAAGCAATTCGCTCGGGTTGGAAACCTCATTCCCCCCGGGAATAAAACAGAGATTCCCTTCCACGCCATGCTGAATAATGGCCATCTCATCAGCCTCACCCCGCAAATAGTCAGTCAAGCCCGGAGCGGTGGGCGCGCCGAGCGGCAGATGCAAGCGCGCGCAGCGCAGGTCCGCATCAATGATCAGTGCGCGGCGGTCCGGCTGATGAACAATTGCCTGGCCTAGGTTGCTCGTCACGAACGTCTTCCCCTCGCCAGCAACTGCACTTGTAACCAGCACCGTTCGAAGCGACTGGCTGCTGCGAAGCTGATATAGCCGCGTCCGAAGCGTGCGGAACTGCTCCGCAGCGTGCGGGCTCAACCCCGTGTTGAAGAAAACGTTCACGTTCGGGTCCAGCTGCCACTCCGGGTGAGCGCAACGCGCCCGCAAGTCATCAAACCGAAGGTGGCTGGACGGTAGGGCAGCCAGGGAGCTAGCCCCGGTGGCTAGATCGGACAGCACGGCTGGCGCGCTGCTGTTCCAATCGGGTGACGCGGGAACCGCTTCTGGCGGCAGGGCGGCACTATCCCCTGCTGGGACCGTTGCCCGCTCCTGTGTAGCCTTCTTCAACGCATCGTGTATACGGCTCATGATTTCCTTTCTCGCGACGGCACGGCATTTATGTGACGCAAGCGCCCGAGCAATTCATCCACGTTGTTCAGTACCGATTGGGTATTGGCGGCCTGCTCCCCTAGGGAGAGCGCCACCGAGGCGGTCGGAGCGATCTCATCGAGCTGAAACTCTCTCGCCACCTCCTCGACCACGTGAGCCGGGACTGGGCGCACGCTGTCCACATAAGCGTTGATCATCGAATGCTCGCAGAGGAGATTCACGACACGAGGGATCCCGCGGGAATACAGGTGCACCGTCTGGATGGCTTCCTTCGAGAAAATCGGTTCGCCGTTCGCGCCGGCGATACGCAAGCGTTCGCCAATGTAACCGAAGGTCTCTTCCAGCGAGAGCGCAGCTGTGCGGCACGAAATCGTGATCCGCTGGCGGACCTGGCGCAAGTGAGGCAGTTTCAGCTTTTCTTCAAGCTCCGGCTGACCAGTCAGCACGATCTGCAGGAGTTTTTCTGTCGCCGTCTCCAGATTCGTCAAGAGTCGAATCTCTTCCAGCACCTCCGCAGAAAGGTTCTGCGCCTCGTCGACAATCAGTACGGCTGTTTCTCCCGCGCGATAGCGCTCCAGCAGCCACTGGTTGAGCCGCAGCAGCACGTGGCTCTTCTCCCGTGATTCGTAGGGAATCTCAAAGTCTGCCATCATGAAATCAAACAGGTGGTTCACCTCTAAACGCGAGTTAAAGATAAAAGCGGTTGCCACCCGCTGTCCGCGCAGCCAGTCGAGCAGGCGGTTCAGCAGTGTGGTCTTGCCGGTGCCGACCTCGCCCGTCAGGAGAATAAAGCCCTTGCGGTTCTGAATGCCATACGTCAGCCCTGCCAGCGCTTCCTGAATCTGCTTCGTCATAAACAGGTAGCGCGGATCCGGATTGACGTTGAAGGGGCTTTCTCGCAAGCCAAAAAATCTCTGATACATATTTTTTTCAGGCTCCTGCGCGCAATCCCAGGCCGGTGTCAGCCAGGCCCCCAACCGCTGTCGTATTCGACTTTTTGCTCACAACAGGTTCGATCGCCGGGACCATGGCGAGGACAGGCAACCGAAGACTGACTTCGACGTCTCTCTCGGTCCGCAGCGATGTGTCCTGCGTCTCCAGCAGGAACGCCAGCCCGAGCCCTACTGCCAATCCGCCGGCCAGCCCGCCCAGCGCAAACAGGGGACGATTCGGAAACGAAGGTGTGTCCGGCAAATTGGCGGGATCGAGCACCACGAACTGTTCTCCCTGCTGCTCCCGGTTCAGCTCTCCGGACATCGCGGACTCACTTCGCTTCTTCAATAGGTCGTTATAAGAGTCCAGTGCCGTTTGATAGCCGCGGGTTAGTTCCTTATACTGCTCCTCGACCACCGGGCTCCCTTGCACACGGCCCTGATAGAGCTCGATCTGCTTCTTGATCTGCTCCTGTTCTCTTGTCTTTTCCGCAATCATCAGCTCGGCCGTGTGGATCTGCGTTCGCCACTGCGTGATTTGTCCCGGTTCTACCGAGGACTTCTGGGCCTTGCCCAAGTCAGGTGCAGTTTTCCCATCGGCACTCTCTGCAATTTCCCTTTTCAGCGCAGCGACATCGCTCTTTGCTTTGACCACATCCGGGTAATCGTCCGTATACCTCAACTGGAGGCTTGCAAGCTGATTCTGCATTGCCGCAAGCTGCTGTTCGAGGGTGTCCGGGTTATGCCCGTTCTGAGACGCTTGCCAGGCCGCGACCTGCTGCGTCAACATGGACTCGGCGAAGCTCTTGTCCTGCTGTGCGCGTGCGAGCGCTTGGTTCGCCGCATCGAGTTGCGAAGTCAAACCGGTCAAGAGATTCAGGTTCGTCTGCTCGTCATCGGGGAGCGACCCGATGTAGCGGCTCTTAAACGCAGCCAGCTTGGCGTCCTGCGCGTCGAGGTTGGCCTTCGCCTCAACCAGCTGCTCAGAGAGAAACTGGGTTGTTTGCGCCGCATGCCGCTGTTGAATCCCGAGGCTCTCCTCGATGAACATGGAGGTGACGGCCGTGCACACTACTTGGGCGTTGCGGGGGTTGTCCAAGCTTACACTGACAAAGAACCCGGGCAAATCCCTGACGCCCGTTTCAATCATCGGCTGCACGGGAGTCACGTCGATCGCCTTTTGTAATCGCGCGACTAGTTGATCCATAGGTACTTTGTTCATGTCTTCCGAATACAATCCGAATTGGCGAACGATCGGTTCCAGGCGCGTGCGGCTCAGGATTTGCTGCTGCATGCTGGCAAGTCGCTGACCAATGCTTGTCATGTCGACCTGCGGCACGAAGGTTGTTGGCACATTCGGCGGCTCAATCAGCACCAACGTTTGCGACTTGTAACGGTTCGGAAGAAAGCGCGAGATGCCGTAAGCGAGCGGCGCCCCGATCAGGGCAAAGATCAGAATCAAAATCCACCGACGCCGAAGCATGGCGATGTAGTCCGCAGGGGTTAATTCACGCTGATGTTTTTCTTCCATGTCTATCTGTTCTCCCGTTGGCCGTCGTTAGGACATTCTTACTAAAACAAGAGCGGCCGCTCGTGCCAGCCCACTCCGAACGAAATTAGATTCCGTATGATACTAGTTCCGCATGTTGATCCGGTACAGAACGCGGAATTAGAATTCTGATACTGCACTAAATAGGATAGAGTTAGGCCCAGGGAACGGCCCACGGGGTGGCTAAGACTCGCACTGCCGAACCAGTAATCGTACGTCTGGTTCAAAGGAGTTCCCGTGACCAAGGCCACTCCCTGATTCCGGGAATAGCCGCCTGTGATGCCGCTCGAAAACGTCCGCGAAACCTCTCGCGTTATCGAGCCACTGACCGTATCGCCAATCGAGCCCGCCAGGACTCCGGACCCGCCGTTTGCTCCGCGATAGTAAGCGAGCGTGAATGTGTTCCGCGCAGCCGTCCACCTCAGAGAACTGTTCAGCGACAAATACAGCTGGGTTGTTGAAGTTGCGGTCGTCGTCCCCGCCCCTCCTTCACCGCCTGAACTCCCGCCACTGCCGGTGATTGCAATGCGAGAAATGACGACCTCCGGCCCAGCTGCTATTTGGAAAGCGAGCCGCCCTGTAATGAGCCGGCCATAGGAAACCTGCACCGTATGGGTGTTGACGGATTGAGCGAAGTTGCTGTAGCGGTATCCGCTGAACGTGTACATCGCGGCGATCGTGTCTTTGCGGGTCATCTGGTAATTGTAGCCGCCGCGGAAATTCGGATTGCCGGAGTTCAGGAGGTCGCTACTAAAGTTGTGCAGCAGATAGTAACCACCGACAAGAGTGAGCGATGAGCGAGGCGTCAGAGATGTGTCGATTTCCGTGACAAAGGAGTTCCCCAAGTCCTGGCCCTCTCCTGTCAATATCGTCTGGCCTGGCCCGAAAACCGGCCCGAGTCCTGACGAACCCAAAGTCCCACCGAGCCCGCCGAGTCCGCCGAACCCGAAAGACGATCCCGGCAAATAGATAAGCTGGTCAAAGAAAGAAATGGTCGAGCGACGAAACGAGAATTTGTCGCCAAAATTCAATCCTTGTACGATTCCATTGTTCACGCCGCCATAGCTCGAAAATATTCCACCGGCGTTATAACTCAGAGTCATGGAGGAGTTGCCCGAGATCCGATGGACGTCCACGTGACCTGACAAGGCAGCGTCCCCCTCCCAATCACTGCCCTGCGGAGTTTCACCGGGGTTTGAGTCGACCATCGCGAACATGTCGATGCCCGGCTGCCAGTAGCTGCGTGTCGACAGCATTTCTGGTGAAAGATCCTGAGCCCCTGACAGCGAGCGATTATCCGGTACGAGCTGTTGGGAATCGGAATCGGAATCGCTATTGTCGGCGGCTGAGGCGAGGGGCGAACGATAGGCCGGGATCGGCGCAGCGCCCTGGTCCGGGGCCTGTTGCTGGCTCGGGGTCTGCTGCTGGGCCCGGGCTACAGGCACACCTAGTACTACCACACACAAGGCAGCCCAAAAGGTGCTACACAGCGTGCGCATCATTCCTCCTAAGGCACCACGATCGTGTCGCCAGCCTTCAGCACTACGTTCTCGTCGGACCGTTTCCCGTCAATGACTGCCTTGTAATCGAACGGATACTTCACCTGCTTCCCGTCTTCCACGCGGAACATATAGATCTTCTTCCGGTTGGCGAATTGGGTAAAGCCGCCCGCACTAGACAGCGCCTGCAAGATGGTCATCTCTGGCAACAGCGGATATGCTCCTGTGCGGGTAACTTCACCAAGGATGTAGACGCGCTGGCTGTTGATTTGAGTAACGATGACTGTGACTTGTGGATCGGTCACGAATCTCTTCAGGCTCGTGGTGATCTGCGCAGCCAACTGGTTGGGCGTCAACCCGGCAGCCCGCACGTCGTTGAGCAGCGGCAGCGAAATCTTCCCATCGGGACGGACCGGAACTGTGCGGGTCAATTCAGCTTCCTTCCAAACGCTGATATCGAGCACGTCTTGCGCGCCAATAATGTAGTTCGGATCTTGGGCAGCGGGTTTCTGGATTGGGCTCGTCGCAGCGACCGCTGCCTGAGCCTGCGCGGACTCTGCGGCGTCCCCATGCGCTGGAGCCGGAAAGTTGGCCACCAGAAGCACAACCACCATCCAGAACTGCAATCGTCCAAGCATCGATCTCTCCCGTCTCACTGATTCACTTCGGAATCCTCGAATCCGATCTGCTTTAACTTGTACAGCAACGACTTGTAGCTGATCTGCAACTCCTGTGCGGCGCGCTTGCGATTCCACCGCGTCCGCGCTAAGGCCTGCATAATCATTTCCCGCTCAGTCTCGCGCGAAGCCGCTCGGGCCGCCGCCTTCAGTGAATAGCTCCGTACTGCCGCCGGCGTCCTTTTTTTCTCTGAGATCGGGATGCCCAGCTCTGCAACCGCAAGGCGCTCGTCGCCCAGCGCCACGATTTCCTTCGCGACGTTTTCGAGTTCCCGAATGTTCCCCGGCCAGGAGTGATCCAGAAAAATCTGTGATGTCTGAGGACTCAATGACGGGCGCGACCGGCATAATTGGGCTGCATGCTTCTTCAGAAAGAATTCGGCCAGCAGCAGAATGTCTTCCTTGCGATCCCGCAGCGGAGGCAGCCGTAAGCAAACACCGTTAATCCGGTAGTACAGTTCGCTGCGAAACCGGCCCGCGCGCATCTCTGCATCCAGATTCCGGCTCGTCGTCGAAATGATTCGCGCCGTGAGCGATCCCCTGCGTGATCCCGCGTCCCCGTCCGGCAGCGCGCACAAAAGGTTGCGCTGGCATGCGGCGTCGAGCTCGCCGATCTCGTCGAAAAATACCGTGCCGCGGCTTGTCACGTTTCCGTCTCTTCCGGCGCCGTGATCCAACTCCAGCTCCGCGGACAGCGATGCCGGATTCATCGACGCGCAGGAAATCCTTGTCAGCGGCCGTTTCGAATGTTGCGAAAGGCGGTGAATTCGATTCGCGAACATCTCCTTCCCCGTGCCGCTCTCGCCGACGAGCAGCACCGGAATGTTCGTTGGCGCGATTTCAGCAATCGCGCCCTCAAGGGTCTGAATGGCCGGGCTGGCCCCTCCAACCCAGCTCGCGTCCTCCTGGATCATCAGTCCGTCCGATTTTTCAGTAGTCATGCGATTGTGCGCGTTGCCAACGTGCGATGCGAGCTTTGGCGATAATCTCGCCTGCCGCCTCGCCAATTCAGATAGCAATGCGTATGCCAGCACCTCTCTACGCTCAAAATGGCCATTCATTCTATTTATAGCTTTCATTTACAGTAAGTTGCAAATAGCCTGTCGAATTCTACAGTATGAGCCATCCGTTAAGAAAGTCCCACGCACCTTCCACCAAAGGGCAAAAGACTTGCCCCGTTTCCTGTCAAAGTAAAGGCAGCGCGCCCCTCTCGTACGTGCTTTGAATTACGCTGCTTAGAAGACGTCGGTGCCGGAAAAATCGGGCAATTAGAGATAAATAGCAGCCCAAATATGGAATTTTAGTTCCACTGGCCACCTCTGACCCGGGCCAGCGCCCCGCCCCTTGCCGGTTTCATCACCTAGGTCGGACTGTAGGCATATTCACATAACCTATTTATTCTTAGTCGCTTAATCGTTTTTTCGTATCGTCCCCGGACCGGACGCTCGATTGCAGGTGGGTATTTGTGCTACTAAACCTGTGAACCATACCCAGCCGGTCGGCTTGCAAGGACCGAAATGACTCTTCGCGGGAAACACCCTCTCTGGTTTGCCTTAGCGGTTGGTGTTTGTTTGCTGGCCGGGTGTTCGCTGAACCCACAGGTCCGCAAAAAGAAGTACGTGGACAAGGGCAATTCGTACTTTCAGCAAGCCAAGTACCGCGAGGCAGTGATCGAATACGAGAATGCGATTCAGATCGATCCGAACTTCGGCGACGCGCATCTCGGCTTGGCGCAGTCTCTATTGAAGGAGGGAGATTGGCCGCACGCCTATCAAGAATTGACGAAGACCGTGGAGCTCGAACCCGCCAATTGGGACGCGCAATTGGCCCTCGGCGATCTCCTTCTTGCCGGCCACCGCTTTTTGGACGCGCGAAGCCGCGCTGAAACCATCCTGGCCGGGGACCCTCAGAACGCGCGAGCCCAGGTGCTACTCTCGAGCGCCGATGACGCCCTCGGACAGGCTCCCAAAGCAATCGGCGAGGCGCAGCAGGCCATTCAGATGGATCCGAATCGATCGGCATCCTACCTGTTTCTTGCGGAACTCCAGGAGAAGAACAAAGACGTTGCCGGAGCGGAACAGAACTATCAAAAAGCGATTTCCGTGGATCCGAAGTCGATGTCAGCTCTTCTCTCGTTCGGAACTTTCTTGGCGCGCCAGAGTCGTTGGGCCGATGCACAAGCGCAGTTTCAAGCCGCCGTTACGCTCGCTCCGAAAGATCCCGCGCCGCCGGCCGCCCTTGCCCGTCTATTTCTGGCACAAGGTCAAAAGGACAGGGCCGAACAGACCTTGCGGGACGCCAGCAGCACCTTCAAGGACAATCCGACTGGCTATCGCATGCTTGGGGAATTCTATTTGGCCCAGGGAGAATTGGACAAGGCATACGCGGAGTTCACCTCGCTACACACGCAGCATCCGGCGGATCTGCTCGTGACGAAGGCTTGCGTCGAAATCCTGCTTCAGCAGAATCGCTTGGACGATGCAACCAAGCTGAATGACGCCGTCCTGAAGGACTCCCCTTCCGATCCCGACGCGCTCATCGCGCGCGGCGACATTCTGATCCGTGAGGGCAAGCAGAGCGATGCTGTCCCGGTTCTTGCCACGGCGGTCAAGAATGCACCCAATTATGCGATGGCCCACTATCAACTCGGAGTGGCTTATGCGGGCGTGTCGAATTTCGGCCAGGCTCAATCCGAGTGGCAGCAGGCAGCGCACCTCCGCCCCAATATGAAGGAGCCGCAACGCGCACTCGCCGCGCTCGCCGTGCGCAAGGGCGACGCAGCGCTGTTGGCCAGTAGTGGCGAACAATTGATGAAGCTTGAGCCAAAATCGTCCGAAGGTTACATCTTTCACGCTAGGGCGCTCTACACGAATGGAGACAAGGCGGGCGCTGAAGCAGATCTGAAAAAAGCCATCGAAGTCGCGCCGCAAGATCCGGCGCCATACACGCGCATGGGCGAGTTGCGTGCGTTGCAAAACCAGCCGGATGAAGCTGCGAAACTCTACACGCAGGCTCTGGCACTCAACCCGTCTGCGTCTGACGCGCTGGCGGGACTCGTTAACATCGATCTCGCGCGCAAGCAGCCGGCACAAGCAATCCAGCGGATTCAGGCCCAAATCTCGAAAGTTCCAGACAACAGCAATTTCTATCTACTGCTCGGGCAGGCTGAACTCCGCGTTCAGAATCCAGGCAAGGCGGAAGAAGCGTTCGAAAAATCCATCGATCTCGACAAGAACAACGTAACAGCCTTCCTGTTTCTCGCGACCACGGAATCGGCCCACGGATCGGTCGATCAGGCGATTGGGAATTACGAGCGCGCGCTTCAGGATAATCCCAAGGATGTCCGGCTGTACGTTCGGCTGGGCAGCCTCCTCGAAACCCGCGGACAATGGCAACAGGCGCAGGATCTGTATCAGAAGGCGCTTCAAATCCAACCGGATTACCCTGCTGCGGCCAATAATCTGGCCTATCTAATGCTGGAGCACGACGGCAACGTCAACGTCGCACTTTCACTCGCGCAGACGGCCCGGCGCGGAATGCCCGATTCTCCTAACTCGGCCGACACACTCGGTTGGGCCTACTACCATCAGGGCGCATACGCATCCGCGATTGATACCCTGCAGGAAGCCGTGAATGCGGACCCAAAAGACCCAACCTACCACTACCACCTCGGCATGGCGTACGAGAAGGCAAACAATTACGCGATGGCGAAGAAGCAGTTCGAATCCGCGCTCCAAATCAGCCCCAACTACAGCCAGGCCGCCGAGATCAAGAGCCTTCTCCAGCAATCCTCGCAGACAAACTGAATCGGAGATCGCGTTTCACACTCGGCGCGGAGCTCTGGCGGGGGCCGTTCGTTCCCCAAGAGAATTGCCCAGGTGAGTTCGACAAAACTTAGAGAATCATAACGACTCGGATCGGTCCTTCTTCTGGCGGGAAATGAAACGGTGAAGACCTTTGTGACCTTCCTCTGCGTACAATAAAGCTCCACTTTTTAGGAACATTTCGCAAACTTGTGCGAGACTCCTCCCTTCCTTCCTTGCAATTTGAATCAGTGCCCTCTTCAACTCTGCGGAGACTCTTAATCCAATTCGGTCGTTCTTTATCATAGGTTTGCGGCGTCATTCTACGGCACTCCTTGGACCTTCGCAAACTCTTCGCTTGACAGCATGTTCACCATTGTATACCATTGTTGAACATAGATAACCTGCAGAGATGACATGAGGCTTTTCGACTGGAGATCCGCGGAAACAAGGCCGACGAAACAAGCTGGCGGCAAATCTCGCTAGCAGACCTGGAGATTGCTGCCTTGGAGGAGGCTCAGAATGGCGTCTATGACCTCGAGGAAATAGTTTCTACGGCCCATTGCCAACGGGAGGGCCCGACCGAGGCCGGCCACGAAATCATTGAGCGGATTCCGGTCGAAGGGGATTCAAGTCATATCGATCGTTTCAGTAAAGCGCTCTCGCGAGCCCAGGTCCGATTTCAGATCGTGAGCGGGGTAGGTAGCCGTGGCCAAAGCTCGGGGCATGTGGCCGTCGTCGTCTCTTCGCTGCTGTCTGCGAGAATCAGCCTCTGGCGCGCGGGTTTCATCGAGAGTCCGGAATCGAAATACGTCCTGATTGATTCCCAAACTGGCTGGAAGGTGCGCTTGCTCGAGGAAAGGCTCCGCACGAGTGACGGATCAGGCGTGTGAATTGCGGGGAGACTGAATTCGCGGTTTGGGATGAGTTAACTTGCCGTTCAAACCCGCTGCCGTCTCACAATCGTTCAGAGCTGGATCACGGACAGACCGGGGATTCTCTGGAAATCGCGGAGGTTCAGCGTCGCCACTTCGTAGCCGAGATGCAACGCTGTCGCGCCGATCAACAAATCCTCGAACGCAAACTGGATGCCAATCGCTTCCTGTTGGCCTTCGATGCGCCGGGCCAGCCGAGCAATGTCGAGCGTCACTGGATGCACCGGCGCGTCGTTCGAAAGCCGCTCGATGAACTCCAGCCGTCGCTGCTGCTGTTGTGGGGTCTTGGTGCGATAGGCTCCATGCACCAACTCGGCGATGGTCACCACTGACAATCCGATTTCGATCTCGCCCTGAACTGCCTTAACCTATTCTAGGATTTCCCGAACGGTATGGCCTCTGCGTTCGGCGGCGATAATGACGCTTGAATCGAGGACTATTCCCACGCTGGCGGGTTCCACGGCTTGCGGTGGCTGATAATGTGTTCCACGTCTTCCGCAAAGTCTGGATCGAGGACCGGGGCCTTGCCGGTTTCTTCTTCATGCGCTTTGGCCAACGCGATGCACTCCGAGATGCTGCGGCGCTCCAGCTCGGCGGCATGAAGGACCGCCACGGGCCGCGCGCCATTCTCGATCATGACCTTCGCGCCCGCACGCACGCGTGCCATCAGCGCAGCAAAGTCGCCCGTCGCTTCCGCCTCCGAGATGTGAATCACGTCCTTAGCCATGAAATAATTGTACACCGTTATCTGCTGATGCTGTGCCCTTCTGCCTGCGGATGCTCGTGCACCTGGCTTTGTGCGGATGACGGCTCGATGTCGCGCGCCGGGGATACGGATTGACGGCTCGGTTCGATTGCGGATCGGTGGGACACGTCGCGCGCGAGTTGCTCGGCAAGCTGGCCTTTGTCGTTTGTGTAGCCCGCGTGGCTACGCTCAGTACTGAAAATCACGGGGCAGGCCCACACCTCCGTGTTGCGACTTCGCACTATGCGAAGCCTTCTCTTGACAGGAACTTCGCAATATGCGAACATCCTTGCGTGAGGGTCATCAGCCGAAAGAAGATCCGGGACGCCAGCAGGGTCCACCCGGAGTGGGAAGCGTCATTGTCGGCCTGGTACAAGGTAGCCAAAAATGCTGATTGGGCACGCTTTCCTGACGTGAAGCAGAGTTGGAGCAACTCAGACAAAGTTGGCGCATGTATTGTGTTCGACATCAGCTATAACAAGTGCCGGCTGGTAGCTTGGATCAACTATAGAGGTAAAAAGGTTTTCATTCGTTATATTCTGAGCCACGCTGATTACGACAAGGGGAAATGGAAAGATGACTGCGACTGCGATTGAAAGATACAACATCAAAGGTTTTCCTGCGCCTCGACCGATCACTTCCGACGCGCAGAATGAACACTACGCAGAGATGCTCTACAACCTGGAGCGTCGGGGTAATCTGTCGGCGGTAGAAGAAGAATACGCTGAGCTGCTAACGGTTTTGATCGAAGCGTACGAAGAGGAACACTATCGTATCCGCGCAGCCTCTCCTCTGGAGGTATTGACTGAACTGATGGCGGCGAATCATCTCAAGCAGAAGGACCTAGCCCCCCTGCTTGGGTCGGAAAGCATAGTCTCTGAAATTCTGAGTCGCAAAAGAGAGCTGAACAAGCGGCACATCGAAAGGCTTAGCCAGAGATTTAAGGTGTCGCCGGCACTCTTCTTTTAAAAAGCGACGCCAGTTGTTTTCAAGTCATATCGATCGTTTCAGTAAAGCGCTCTCGCGAGCCCAGGTCCGATTTCAGATCGTGAGCGGGGTAGGTAGCCGTGGCCAAAGCTCGGGACACGTGGCTGTCGTCGTTTCTTCGCTGCTGTCTGCGAGAATCAGCCTCTGGCGCGCGGGTTTCATCGAGAGTCCGGAATCGAAATACGTCCCGATTGATTCCCAAACTGGCTGGAAGGTGCGCTTGCTCGAGGAAAGGCTCCGCGCGAGTGACGGATCAGGTGTGTGAATTGCGGGGAGACTGAATTCGCGGTTTGGGATGAGTTAACTTGCCGTTCAAACGCACTGCCGTCTCAACTCCACACGCGGCGGGCGATATCGACCACCAGCTTCAGCTTGGCCCACTGCTGATTTTCGGTCAGAAGATTGCCCTCGGCGGTCGTCAGGAAGAAGGCGCAACGCCTGAGTGTTGATAATTCTAAAGTCATATCTTACAATACTCACATGCGATACATCCCTCGAAATCTGGACCACGTGGTCCGACAAGCCGCCCGGCGTTTTCCAGCGGTGGTCGTAACAGGACCGCGCCGCTCCGGAAAGACGACTCTTCTTCGCCAATTGTTCCCCAAGGCTCACTACGTGCTCCTTGAGGATCCTGACATTCAGGGACGGATTCGCAGTGACCCACGTACATTCGTCGAAGAGCTACGTCCTCCTGTCCTATTCGACGAAATTCAGAATGCTCCCGAACTTCTCAGTTACGTGCGCACGCTCGTTGATGCGGCGTCCCGCAGGATGGGGCAGTGGCTATTCACCGGATCGCAGGAGGCGCCGCTGATGCAGGGCATCGCCGAGTCGATGGCCGGTCGGGCTGGCATTCTGCAACTTCTGCCTTTCAGTGTCACCGAGACTGCAAAGGTGAATATGCTTCACGGCGGTTTTCCAGAGGTACTCGCTCACCCGAAATCCCGAGCACTTTGGTTCGCTTCCTACCTCCAAACCTATTTGGAGCGAGACGTCCGGGCAATCACGAACGTACGGGACTTAGTGACCTTTCGTCGATTTCTGGCGCTACTGGCTAGCCGGCACGGTCAAATCCTTAACAAGACGGATCTTGCCGCACCACTCGGGGTTTCCGTGCCGACCATAAGCGAGTGGTTGCACGTTCTCGAAGTCACCAGTCAGATCATCATTGTTCCGCCATATTTCGAAAATCTTGGGAAACGGCTTATAAAATCGCCGAAGGTCTATTGGGGTGATCCTGGCCTTGCCTGCTATCTCTTGGGAATTACTTCGGAAGCTGAGCTTCAGCGCTCGCCCTTTTTAGGACAGTTGTTTGAAGGTTTTGTCGCAGCGGAAATACTCAAGAACCAAGTGAACCAGGGCGCTCGGAAAGAGCTCTATTACTTTCGCGATCAGCAGGGCCTGGAGGTCGATTTTCTTCTACCGAGACCGAATGCCGGGCTATGGCTCATTGAATGCAAGGCTGGGAAAACCGTTCGTCCCGCAATGGCCAATCCACTCCTTTCTTTGCGCCGCCCATTGGAAAAACGCTCCACGCGGCTGATTATCGTGCACAGAAGGTCGCGCTCGGCCCCCGCCACAAGTGCCGTCGCTAGTGGAGTGGAAGCGATTGATTTGCAGCGATTCGTCGCGAATCTAACTGACGGCTGACATCCGAAGCGCGTTCACTCAACCAAAGCGGGGAAAGCGAAGCTCAGAGCGAGAGCTTTCAAAATTCCTTTCTCTGTACGCATCAAGGGAAATAATGGGAAGACTATTGCTGCAAGCGTTTGAATGCGGACAGAAAAAGTGGCGCGCCTGAGAAGATTCAAACTTCCTAGCCCTAGTTCCCGGGCCCACACGATCGCGTTGTCGAGCATGGTGCGACGGGACCTGTGTCCGATGCCGCGAAGTCGCGAGTGAACACGCCGGAAGCCGCCCTGCCTTGATTTTTCGGCCCGCCAGGAATCTAATTGAGCCGTCCGGCGAATCTCCTCTATAATTGAGTGTTTGTCGAGCAGGGAAAGGCCGCACCGACGATATGTTGAAAAGCATTCAGCAGCGCGATTTGCCTCGGAACCGCTGGATCAAGATCACCATGACCGTGTTTCTGGGTCTGATCTGCGCCAGTATGCTGACGTATCTGATTCCAGGCTTGATGAGCGGCACGACAGGCGCGACCAGCCCCGATGCCGTGGCCACCATCGCCGGGCAGAGCATCACCGTGCTGGACTTCCAGCAGCAGTTCAACCAGGCGACGCGCAATCAAGCGATCCCTCCGATGCTGCGCGCCGCCTACGCCAAGCAGATTCTCGATCAAATGGTTTTCCAGCGCGCACTTGAATATGAGGCGGACCGCCTGGGAATCCGCGTGACTCCCGAGGAAGAGACCGAGCGCATCAAGGAAGTTTTGCCGACGGCCTGGTCGGGCAACACCTGGCTGAAGGATCGCTACGCCGACGAGGTGCAGAACCGCACGGGAATGGGCGTGGATCAGTTCGAGACACTTCTCCGCGACCAGATGCTTCAGGACAAATTCAAGGAGCTCGTGACGGACGGCATCACTGTGAGCCCGCTCGAAATTGCGCAGGAATTTCAGTTGCGAAACGAGAAAGTGAAGATCGATTTTGCGTTGATCAAGCCTGCTGATCTGGCTGCGTCGGTTCATCCCTCCGACGCCGACCTTTCGGCCTGGTTTGCGAAGAATTCGGCGCGCTACCAGGTACCTGAGAAGCGTTCCGCCCGCTACGCGCTACTCGATCTTGCCAAGCTACGCGCCGGCGCCCTGGTCAGCGATGACACGCTTCGCGCCTATTACAATTCGCACATCGACGATTACAAAGTCGAGAACCGGGTTCACGTCGAGCACATTCTGTTCAAGACGATTGGCAAGACGGACGCGGAGGTCGCCGAAATCCGGCAGAAGGCCGAAGACGTCCTGAAACAGGTGCGGCACGGCGCCAATTTCGAAGACCTCGCCAAAAAATACTCCGAGGATGACGCCACCAAACCGAAGGGCGGCGACCTCGATTGGATCGTCGAAGGCCAAACCGTGCCGGAGTTCCAGCAGGCTGCCTTCAGCCTGCCGAAGGGTTCGATTTCGGACCTCGTGAAAACGCAGTACGGCTTTCACATCATCAAAGTCCTCGACCACGAAACCGCCCACACCAAAAGCTTCGAGGAAGTTCGCGATTCCATCCTCCAACCGGTGCTCGATCAAAAGGTCAGCGCCGAGGCGAACGACATCTCGGGCCAGATGGCCTCCGCGGTCCGGCAGTCCGACCGGCAATCACTCGATGACCTGGCGAAGAAATTTCACTTGGATTTGGGTGAGACCGCCCCCGTCGGCGTCACCGACACGATCTTGCCGTTGGGCAATTCGCCCGAGTTGCATCAGGATCTCTTTGCGCTCCATCCAGGCGAACTCAGCCAGCCGATCCAGGTCGATAGCGGCTTCGTGATTGTCACGGTGAAGGAGGTTTTTCCCGCTCACCAGGCTACCCTTGCCGAGGTCCGCGACCGCGTCCTGGCCGACTACCAGCATGAAAAGTCCTTGGACGTTGCGCGCACACGCGCCGGCGATCTCGCCAAGCGCGCTCAGGCCGGCGAGGATTTCGCCAAGGTCGCGAAGTCACTCGATCTTACGGTGAAAAACTCCGATTCGTTCGCGCGATCCGGCTCGATTCCAGACGTAGGCACCGGCCGGCAGGTCGGCGCCGCGTTCAATATGAATATCGGGCAAGTCAGCCAGCCGACCCAAATCGGCGAAAATTGGGTCGTCTTCCGTGTCGCGTCCCATGACAGCATCAACCCTGCCGATATTGCCACTCAGCAGGAAGACCTCCGGCAACAATTGCTGCAGACCAAGCAGAGCGCGGCGTTCGAGGCATTCCATAAAGCCCTCGAGGATCGTCTGAAGAGCGAAGGCAAACTCACCATCAATAATGAAGTGCTGGACCGCATCAGTCGCTCCAGCTAAGAGGGATTTAAGCGCGACTTCCTCCGTAAGTATCGATAAATAAAGGGCTTATATTTTAGAGTGTGATCCCTTGCTCCACATCCAGCGCTTCGCTAGAATGTGGCTATCCGCAGGGCCTGTCCCGTCGCCAGCGGGACCTAACTGCAGGCGGGAGCCTCCCCAGCCTGAGAAACTCTGGCAGCACGGTTCTTGGACCGATTCTCCCTGAGGAGTAATTCTATGCCGACGAAACGATCTGAGGCAGGCACGCTCGAAATACTTCTTCCCGAAGCGGAGAACCCGAGGCGGTCGTCCCATCGTGGGGCGTCCGGCGCGGGTTCCGGGAGAGGCAAGCCGAGGAATATCATGTCAGCGAAAAATGGGGCCAGCACCAACGAATATCTCTGCGCCATCGAACGAAATCAGAACGGCAAGTACAACGTGCGGGTGAGGGCCCTGTTCGCCCTTGGCGGGCTGGCAACAGACGAGGATGGTTCTGCCCAGGCCGGCGACAATTCCCACGGCCGTTGGACGCTGCCGGTCTATTTCCTTGCTTCGTCCTTTAACGCGGCGATGAAAAAACTCGAGGAATCGCTCCAACTTTTGCAGAAAAACGAAGACCGCCTCCGCTTCTGGGGTGTGGAGCGCACCGACGATCCCAAGCTCGCCGGGGATCTATTGCAGGAATTCGGTCTGTGGCTCGACCGGCGCCGGGAATTCCCGCGCAAGATTGCCGAGCTAGGCGTGCCTCGCGAGCGCCCGGTGCCTGCGTCGATGTTGGCGCCGGTGCGGCGCGTCCTCGCGGACTCGGTCGCGCAGGAACGCCCGGTCGACCGCACTGCGATGGCCGGCGACTGAAAACGCGACTACTTGATTCACCTTCCCAGCAACTTACAAATGTGGTTGACGCGTTAATCCGACTCGGGAGCTACTTCCCGCGGAGGACGACTTCGCAGTGCGCCACGACGACGTCATTGAGCGAGAGGCGGTACTTGTACGAGCCCGGATTCAGGCCGGGGCGCGTGGCGCCGCTCGAAAGACGCACGCCGGGAGGAGCCTGAAACACGTTGGAGCCAAACGGCGATCGCTGCGGATCGAACTCGATTTTCAGGTTCCCCGCGTTTGAAAACCAAGTCACCTGCTCGCCCGGATCGATCACGACGGCTTCCGGGAGCACGCCCACCATCACCATTTTTTCAGCAGCCATTCATCGAATCCTGTAGACAGCCGGAGTTAAGAAGCAATTTCACGGACGGCCGCGGCGATGTGCCGCGCGGAAATTCCGAAGGCGTCCACCAACTCATCCGGCTTCCCGGAATGAGGCATATCCCTGACCGCGAGCATACGGTACTTTGACGGCGCGACGCCCGCTTGTGCGAGAGCGCCAAGCACGGCTTCGCCGACGCCACCTTCGGGCCAATGATCCTCGACGGTCACGAGGCGTCCGCCGGTCGCGTTGATCTGCTCGGCGAGAGCCTTGCCATCGATCGGTTTCACGCAGTAGAGATCGATCACGCGAACGGCCGTCCCCTGCGCTTTCAATTCATCGGCCGCCTTCAGCGCTTCGTGCACCGTGATGCCCGCGCCGATTACGGTTACGCGGTCCTGCGCGCTCTGCTTCGGAATTTTGAAGCCGGGAACCGGAAACTTTTCATCCTTCGAATAGAGGATCGCAGTCTTCGGGCGGGACGTGCGCAGGTAGTTGATGCCGCTGCGCCTCGCCATCGTTTCTACCAGCCGCTCGGTGGACACGGCGTCGCTCGGATAAAAAACCGCCGAGCCATGGATGGCGCGAAACATCGCAAGATCCTCGAGCGCCATCTGCGACGGTCCATCCTCGCCGATCGAAACGCCGCAGTGCGAACCGCACAGATTGATGTTGCTGCGGCTGATGGCGGCCATGCGGACATTGTCATACGCGCGCGAAAGGAAGCAGGCGAACGTATCGAGGAAAGGAACCTTGCCGCGTGCCGCGAGCCCCACGCCGAGGCTCACCAGATTCTGCTCGGCGATGAAACCCTGGTAGAAATGATCGGGAAACGCGTTGCCGAACATGTCCGAGAACGTGGAATTTTTCACGTCTCCTGAAGCCGCGACAACACTCGGATTCACGGCACCGAGTTTCTTGAGCGCAAAGCCATAGGCCTCGCGAGTCGCGACGGGCTTGCCAGCTTCGTAATCCGGCGCGGCGGGTGCAGGAAAATCCGGAGGCTTCGGGAGCGATTTCCTCTCGTAGGATTTTCCCGGATCGGGAGGAACTTCGATCGGGCCGCCGAGCTCCTGGATCGCCAGCGCGAGCATATCTTTCGGAAACGGCTTGCCGTGCCAGTTCTCTTTTCCAGCGACCTGGCTGAATCCGTGACCCTTCACGGTGCGGGCAACGATGACTTGCGGGCGGCCCTTCGTGGCTTTGGCCCGGTCGAGAGCGCCGAGAACCGCACTGACGTCATGGCCATCGATCACTTCGGCCGCAAATCCTTCCGCGGCGAATTTGGCGCGGTACGTTTCCATGTCGTGCTGATACATGGTCGGCTGGCTCTGGCCGAGCGCGTTCACGTCCGCGATCACCGTCAGATTGTCGAGCTTGTAATAACCCGCGAACGCGGCGGCCTCCCAGATCTGGCCTTCCGCCATTTCGCCATCGCCGAGCAGGACGTACACGCGCGTCGAACTCTTATCGAGACGCGCGCCGATCGCGAGTCCCGCTGCCACGGACATTCCCTGCCCAAGTGAGCCCGTCGCGGCGTCGACCCCGTGAATGCGCGGCGTGGGATGGCCTTCGAGCTCGCTCGAAAATTCGCGCAGCGTCATCGTGCGCGATGCGGGAAACACGCCCGCCTCCGCGAATGCGGCGTAGAGCACGGGAGCGGCGTGGCCCTTCGAGAGAACGAAACGATCGGTGTCCGGGCCGTTGGGATTTTTCGCATCGAACTTCATGGCGTAGAAGAAGACGCCGGCCATCAATTCAGCGGCCGACATACAAGATGTTGGGTGGCCCGAGCCCGCGGCGGTGGTCGACATCATCGAGAGAATGCTCAAGCGCCGCGCTTTTTCTTTGACGGCAGCGATCGTGGAGGCGGATGGCCCAGCTGACGAGGTCGCGCTCATGAGGTCGGCTCCTTGGACGGTGTGCGTGCGCAGACGGTGAATATTACATCGTTCGGGCGCGGTGCGCGAGCCGGTTTCTGGGACACATGACAAATCGGGAGGCCGGGTTTCAGTTTCGAATAATGCGACCCGCGATTGAGTGTTTTTCGTGAGTTACGCGGACTTCTACTCGGCAGCAGTGTCGAGTAGAAACTGTGCGATGGCGCATTCCGAGCGCTCACCATCTCTGGCCTCGAGCCTGGCATCTACGCCATCTCCTTGCGTGAGGTTCGAATCCGAACCTCCGACCACTCGCGGCCGCAATTCGGCCGCATTTCAGGCTGGCAATATGCGTGGCGGAGCGCAAGCGGGTTGTTGCTCCATTGCCGTTTGCCATGACCCGACGAAATTGGCTGTCGCTGTCAGTCGTGCGGCGTGAATCGTGCTTTCGCAGGTGGACTCACGCGCCTACAATTGTGATCTCCCCGGGTTGCATTGGGCGGTCAAGGGACGGCCGTCGCATTTGGAGGCGCTGCTCTTAAGCTAGGTACGGACGTGCGGCCGGCCGCAAATAAAAAAGGGTGCGCCACCTGACGGATGCTTACTTCTCCTGCAGCGACGCCAGATAATCGCAGAGGTTCTTGACGCGCTGCTTGACGGCAGTGTCGTTTTGTTTGTCGTTGAGGAAGAGGAAGAGAGTTCCCCACGTGGGCATGTCGGTCGAGCCGTGAGCGGCGACGCCAGGGCCAAAAAGGAGAATGCTGGAAACGTAGGTGTCAGGGAATTGTCCGCCATGACGCCTGGCGAGTGTGGTCAGATCCGGTGGCGGTATTTTGAGCACGGATGCAGTAGGGCCGTGACCCTTGGCATCGGCACCGTGACAGGCAGCGCAAAATTGTTTGTATATGTTCTCGCCCGAGGGCACGTAGATCGGCGGAAACTGTGCGTCAGACCGTTTCCCTGAGAAGGCGTTGGATTGCGTCACGGTTACCGAGGCACTTCCCCAAACCGAAGTGTTGGCGTTGGAGACAGCCGTAATGGTTGCGCTGCCCGCAGAACTGCCCGCAGTAAATCGGCCGGATGTGGATATCGTCCCGTCGCCCGTGACTTGCCAAGTCACAATTTGGCTGACGTCACTGCCGGTGGTTGCGACCTCAGCGGTGAATTGCTGAGTCATTCCCGCCGGGACACTCGCTGTGGCCGGAGTCACCGTGACCGAAGTAACAGTCCCGGCGACGGGCGACGAGCACGAACCGCAAAGGAAGCCGATGAATACACAAGCAAACATCGCCGCGCTTTTGGCGTAAAGAGTTTTCATGTTCCGTAATCTGGGATTTCCACTGTGGGTTCCGGGCCGAGCAACAACATACAAGTGAGACCTCAGCATGCAATACTCAGGCGCAGTTTTCAATGCATCGTTCTCCCAACGCCGTAGCAGCGCATTTCTGTCTCCACTGCCTGGGTGCGGATTAGCGGATAGTCTGTAGCCGGTGGACAGCAAAGCGGGGTAACGGTCCTATTCTTGCAGCATGTGTTCTCGCGGAAGCCGTCCTGTTCCTGCACCTGCTTTGGTGCGCGTGGGTGCTGCTGGGCTGGACAGTGACACGGTGCCGCCGCGTTCTGCGGACGCTACACGTGGCTTCACTGATCTATGCCATCGTCATCGAGCTAGTTCCCTGGCCGCCGTGCCCGCTCACTGCGCTTGAAAACTGGCTTGAGGCTCGCGCTGGCATCGAACCCGCGCGCGGACCGTTTCTGGTGCATGTTCTCGACGCAATTGTGTATCCCGACCTGCCGGAGTGGCTCGTCGCTGGCGGCGCGGTACTTGTTTGCGTGGCGATCTTATGGATGTATCTGCAGCGCTATCTCCACCGTGCTGCGGACGGTCGGTGGTGACGCGGGCCAACTCGGAACTAGCTCCACCAGACGAGGGCTGAACAGAATTTTTGTGCGGCACGGCCTAGACGACCTTCCCCGAACCGTGCGTTTCCGGGTGGATTGTCGTCTACTCGGAAGTAGTTATCGGACCCGATCTGCCCGAGGCGTGGCGCGAATCAATGTTTGCCTACTTGACGCGTAGTTCCCGAGGACCGCTTGGAGCGGCGTGCATCCGAATACCTTTGCTCGATACGGGAGTCTCTCCCAGCTTATTGCCGCCATCCGTAATATCCCGGCCCGACGCGCATATGGTGGTGCCAGGCCATGGGAAACGCCCATCCCACAAGCATCGACAGCAGGGCCTGTCCGACCCCAAGCGGAATGATGTTTCGCACGCGTCCAAACATCCATGCCATTGCCACCCCGCCAACAAATGTCAGTGGCACGAGCACCGGATTCGGCCAATGACATGCGGCAAAGATCACTCCTGTCAATGCTGCAGCCACCCATTCATTCTGTACGAGCGACAGCACCCGGTTGTGGAGCAGAGAATTGAGCGCCACCTGCTGCAGCACGCAAAACGCGAAGTAGCCCCCCAGCGACGAAATTGAAATCGGCCGGAGACGCCGCGACGCACCCAGCGAAAAGCCAATGATCACGAGCCCCGCCGCCATTAGACTGAACACGGCCAGAGCCTGCTTCGTCGCAGGCCAAATATTGTCGCCGCGCCACCCAAGAGTTTTCGCCGTGTCGCGATGCAGCAGAAAGCTCGCAACCAGCCACACGACGAATATCACCCAGGTCCCTCGCGCCGTGAATTGGAGCCGCCAGATAAACCACATTATGAATGCGGGCAGGAGCATCACGTCGGCAAGCGATAGCCATCGCTTCAAAAGGGGATTCATCACTGCCTCGCCAGATACTCTTCGCAACTGATTTCAGCGAAGAGCCATTGGCCACGATGCCGGATGCGATCTCGCTTGGCGGCACAGGGGGAAGCAAAGAACCATCTCGGACACGCTTGCTGCACAAACGCTATGATATCCGCTGGGGAGCGGATCCGCGGATAATTTATAGCCAATGGACAGCAAAACGGGGTAACGGTCCTATTCTTGCGGCACCTGTTCTCGCGGAAGCCGTCCTGTTCCTGCATCTGCTTTGGTACGCGTGGGTGCTGCTGGGCTGGACGGTGACACGGTGCCGCCGCCTTCTGCGGACGCTACACGTGGCTTCACTGATCCACGCCATCATCATCGAGTTAGTTCCCTGGCCGCCGTGCCCGCTCACCGTGGTTGCGTTGAAATTACACGCGTGTTCACACGATCTTATTAAGGCAAAACAATTGCAGTTCACAGCGGAGAGCGCTCGTGCGCATGCAAACGCGGGGCTGCTGTAGGGACCGTCGATACGTGCTGCGAGAGAGGCAACGCAACGGAGGATGGGAGCCTCAGCCACACGATCGTGTTCATTTCCGTGGTGATTGTCTGCTTCCCAACTTGGCGCGCCACAGTAGATACTACGGTCGTGAGCTCACCCACGGCCGCCGTCCTCGGCGAAATTGGATTGCCCGCTCCCGTCCGTGAATTAGCCTCGCGCCGCTGGGATGTGGTTGTAGTCGGAGCCGGCCACAACGGCCTTGCCTGTGCGGCGTACCTAACGCGTGCGGGCAAGCGCGTGCTGGTGCTGGAGAGCCGCACGCGAGTCGGTGGCGCCTGCACCATCGAGGAACCTTTTCCCGGCGTTCACATGTCCCCGTGCGCGTATCTAGCCGGACTGCTACATCCCCTGGTTGTTTCAGAGTTGAACCTGCCCGAGCGCGGCTTTCAGTGGACACCTGCGGTCAATGGACTCTTCGTTCCGTTCCACGACGGCTCCAGCGTTCAGCTCTGGGACAGTGACGAGCAGTGCGAGGCGGAAATTCGCAAACTCGCTCCGGGAGATGTGGAAGGCTGGCGCGCGGTGAGCGACGTGCTCCGCCGATTGCGCGATGCCTTGCGTCCGGCAGGCGATGGCGATCTGTGGATTGGCGAGCCTCCCACGCGGGAACAGATTGAAGAGCGGCTCGGGAAAGATGAACAAGCAAAGCGCGTGCTCTTCGACTGGTCGATGGCAGAGTTCGTTGAATACTACTTGCGCGATGAACGGCTGCAGACGGCGTACCTCGGGCAGGGAGTGATCGGAACCAACGCCAGCCCATTCGATGCAGGGACCGCCAGCATCCGCTTCCATCACTCATCGGGCCGACTGGGCGGAATGCCCGGCATGTGGGGCTACGTGAAAGGCGGCATGGGCATGGTCTCGTTCTATTTTTGCGATGCCGCGCGAGATGCGGGAGCGGTGGTCGCCGCCGGCGTTCCTGTCGCACGGATCGTGCCTGGCGAAGGCGTAATCCTCGAAGGCGGCGAATTCATCGCTGCTCCGGTCGTGATCTCGAATGCCGACCCACGCCAGACGCTGCGATTGCTGGGCACTGCGGCCGATCCCGCGTGGCGCAAACGCGTCGAGCAGATTCCGATGGAGGGCTGCACCGTGAAGCTCAACGTGCTTCTCCGCGAGCTGCCCAACTTCACCGCGCGGCCCGGAACCGATCAGCCGCACCACTACGGACAAATCAACACGCCGCTCACCAAAGCTGAGTGGAAGGCGGCGTTTGCCGCTGCTCGCCGCGGCGAATTGCCCGAGCATCTATGGTGCGAGCTGTATTTTCAGAGCGTCCACGATCCGACCGTGGCCGCTGGCGGGCAGCACACAATGAGCGTCTTTGCGCAGTACGTCCCATACAAATTTGCGCGTGGCACATGGGATGAGCGGCGGGAGGAAGTCCGCCAGCTCGCACTCAACTCCCTTGCCCGCTTCTGCTCCAATATCGACAGCGCCATCATCGATACCCAAGTGCTTGGCCCCCCAGATATCGAGCGGAAGGTCGGACTCACGGGCGGTCACATTTTTCAGGGTGAGTGCTTACCTCCGTACATGTGGTCAAGACGGCTTTCGGCGCGCACGCCCATGCCGGGCGTCTACTTGTGCGGAGCATGCACGCATCCGGGAGGCAGCGTGATCGGCATCAATGGGCGCAATGCCGCGATGGCGGTTCTCAGCGATACTGCCTAGCTTCGCAGTCGTGGCGTACTAAGGGGCGTACGAAGATATTCTGCATGCACATGTCTACTAAACCCGCTCTCAAGCGCGAACTCGGACTGCGTGACCTTACCCTGTTTGCCATCGTCTGTGTCGTCTCCGCACGATGGATTCCGATCGCGGCACATGCCGGACCAGGTTCCGTCACGCTTTGGCTTTTGGCAGCGGTGTTGTTTATGGCGCCCCTGACCGTGGCAGTGGCGACACTCGTAGCGAAATACCCAGGCGCGGGCGGATTATATCTTTGGACCCGGCAAGACTTCGGAGCGTGGCACGGCTTCCTCGCTTTCTGGATTTATTGGATCGGGATAGCGTTCTTGTTCCCGACTGCCGCCCTTCTGTACGTCAAGGTCGGCTTCTCAATGTTCGGTCCCTCGTTCGCTCGCCTGGGCGACAACCGTTTCTATCTTCTCGCCGCCACAGTGGCGTTGATTTGGATCGCGCTCGGCTCGAACCTGATCGGGCTGAAGGTCGGTAAGTGGACGGAAAATATCGGCGCTTTGGCCACGTGGGCGGTTGGGCTCTTGCTGATCGCGGTGGCATGGATGGTGTGGATGCGTCGAGGTTCGGCGACGCCCATCCATATTCTTCCGAAATGGAGTTGGGGAACCGTCAATTTTTGGGCCGCGATCGCCTATGCGATGTCCGGCATGGAAAACCCTGGCATGATGGCTGGGGAGATCCGCGATCCTGAGCGAACAATGCGTCGCGCGGGCTGGATTGCTTCCGGGTTTGCCGCGGCATTTTACGTGTCAGCGACAGTTGCCTTTCTGGTGGTGCTTTCGCCCGAGCACATCAGCGAGCTAAACGGCTTCGCGGAGGTGGGAGATTCGGCGGGCCTGCTCTTGGGCGCTACGTGGCTCTCTCCGCTCATCGCGTTGCTGGTGGTGGTTAGCGGAGTCGGGCTCGTCGGTGGAATCGGCACAGCGACCTCGCGGCTTCCATTTGCCGCCGGCGTGGATCGCCTGCTGCCCACGGCTTTTGGAAGGGTTCATCCGCGATGGGGAACGCCTTACGTATCGATTCTGGCACTCGGACTGGTGGCGACCTTTCTACTCGTCGTTTACCAGCTTGGCGACTCCGTGCGCGTGGCCTACGATGAGCTGGTATCACTGATGGTGATCACCGGGTTTCTGCCCTATCTCTACATCTTCGGGAGCGCATGGAAGGCCGGCAAACGGCTGAGCGCGGCATCCGGCGGAGCGATGACTGCGATGGCGCTGTTTTGCTCGGTGGTGCCACCGGCTGAAATCACCAATGTTTGGCTATTCGAGGGGAAACTCGCGGCGGGAACGCTGGCTGTGGTGGTGTCGGCCTGGCTAGTCTATCGCCGGAAAAAACCGTCGTGACTCCCGCCATCGGATTCTACCGGGCTTCGCCGGTAAAACAGTCCTCGTTGAAATTGCACGCGTGTTCGCACGATCTTACTTATTGAAGCAAAGCCGCTGCAGTTCGCAGCGGAGGGCGCTACTTAGTGAGTTCCTTGGAGAGATAAATGATCTGGCCTACGTGATGGTAGGCGTGGGCGGCCATGCGGAGGAAGACGGTGAAGCGGTCGTGGGCTTCCGGTTCAAGTTGGGCGGAGTAGGGAGCGCAGAAATCAGCCGAGGACTGGCGGCGGATTGTGGCAGCAACCATAGCGATGGCGCGGTCGAAATCCGCGAGGACCCGCTCCTTCGGCTTCCTTTCAGATTCATTGAATTCACGATCGCGATCACGGACGTATCCGGTTCCGGCGATTTGAGCGCCGATGTAATAGTTAAGATTGCCGGTGAGATGCAGCAGCAGATGACCGATGCTGTTGCCGTAGGGATACGGCTTTCGCCAGAGCTGTTCGGTCGATATAGGCGCAACCCATTCGTGGACTTTGTCGCGAACCTCTTCATAGTAACTGGCGAGCGAGGAAGCGACGACTTCAGCGAGTTCGCGCATTCGAGTCTCTCCTTTCGTTGATTCCGCCGAGTATAACAGCCGGGCACAAAACCGTTTGAGCCGAACCGTGGCGCGGCGACATCCAAAATCATGAGGCCCGGCGCCGGTGTGATATTCTGCGCGCGAGCAAACGGCCAGGAGGTGAAAAATGGCAAAGCCGAAGATTTTGATATTGACCGGAGACGCAGCGGAATCGCTTGAGGTGATGTATCCGTACCAGCGGTTGCTCGAAGAGGGTTACGACGTAAAGATTGCGGCGCTGACGAAAAAGAAGCTGCACTTCGTGGTGCACGATTTCGAGCCCGGCTACGACACCTACACCGAAAAGCCCGGCTACAGCTGGGATGCCGATTTGGCGTTTGCGGACGTCAATCCCGCCGATTATGCGGCGGTCGTGATTCCAGGCGGACGAGCGCCGGAATACATCCGTAACAACGCCGACTGCCAGCGCATCATTCGTCACTTTTTCGAGCAGGCCAAGCCGGTGGCGCAGATTTGCCACGCGGCGCTCGCGCTGTCGGCGGCAGGCGTGCTGAAAGGCAAGCGGACGGCGGCGTATCCGGCGCTCGAGCCGGACGTTCGAGCGAGCGGGGCGGAGTTCGTCAATTCGGAGGCGGTGATCGACGGCAACATGATTTCGGCGAGGGCCTGGCCCGATCACCCTGCGTGGATGCGCGAATTCGTCAAGCTGCTGAAACAGAAGGCGCCAATCCAGGAGCAGCGAGGCGCGGCGCGATAGAGCCGGCCTGAAAGAGCGAAGCGCCCACGCCTGGGATGACAACAGCATGGCAAGGTGGCGGAAGCGCGGACTGCGAGTTAGAATGCCGGGCGAAGGCAAAGGTGACGACCGATGAAGCATATGTTGAGAACGATCGCGGCGATCGTAGCGCTCGGCTTGCTGACGATGATTGTGGCCGTGCGCGCCGACGCGCCGAATACGGAGACGGTCCAGTTTCCGAACGGAACCGAGACAGTCAGCGGGTTCCTCGCCATGCCGGAAAAGCCCGGCCGCTATCCGGCGCTCGTCGTGATCCATGAATGGTGGGGCTTGACCGACTGGGTAAAAGGGCAAGCACAGAAACTCGCGGACCAGGGATACGTCGCGCTGGCGGTGGATCTATACCGCGGGCACGTGACATCCGATCCCGAAGAGGCACACGAATTGATGCGCGGACTGCCGCAAGATCGGGCGGTGAGCGAACTGAAGGCGGCGTTCGAGTATCTCTCGACGCGCAAGGATGTCGACAAGGATCACATCGGCTCGATCGGATGGTGCATGGGCGGAGGCTTTTCGCTGCAACTGGCGATTCATGAGCCGCGCCTTGCGGCGTGCGTGGTGAATTACGGCGCGCTGCCGACCGACCCGAACGACATTCAGCAGATCTACGCGCCAGTGTTGGGGAGCTTCGGCGCGGACGATCGCGGGATCACGCCCGCGGACGTCCAGGCGTTTCAAAAAACGATGGAGACGATGAAGCGGCGAATTGACGTGAAGGTCTACGACGGCGCCGGGCACGGATTTGAAAATTCAACGAACACCGCGGGCTTCCGCCCGGAAGCGGCCGCGGATGCGTGGTCTCGCACGCTGGCGTTCTTGAACAAGACGATGAAGTAGCACATCGTGCCGGGGCGGCGAGCCCACCATGCGAACGGCGCGAATTCAGTGATTCAAACGCCGCAGCAATTCCTGCAAGCGTGCGCGGTCTCCAGTACCCATGCGCGTGAATTCTACCCCGATGCCTTTGTCCTTGTCCGCATAACGCACCACACCGTGGATGCGTGTCTCGCCCTCGGGCAGGGCAAACAGAAGCACGACCTCGGTGCCAACCAGAACGGGCGCCTGCGTAGATATAAAGACTCCGCCCGCGCTGAGATCGCGCACGCGCGAAACCGTGCGCGGGCCGTCCGCCTGCCATGCCACCCACACACCCTTGGATACGGCGATGCGTGCGCTTCGGCGATTGTCACGAGATTGCGGAAGCGTCAAAGTAAGCGATCCAACCTTTTTCCGTCTGCACCGATCCGCGAGCGGTTCGCCATTCGCGGACCCGCGACTATTCTGTCGAAGCGCGGACTAGATTCCGCGAGGCAAATCCCTGATTGCAAGCTAAGCACATGGTCCGCTGCCCCGCAAACCGACCGCAAGTAAGTTGAAGGATGAGAGCCGCCAGCATGGGTCGGAAAACAGGCAGTCTAGTTCCGAGGGAGGGCTGAAAACAAGCTGCCTCTCGCGGCTGTGCACCGGGAGACAACTTGCGCGTTCACCTCAATTGGGGAGCTGGGACCCGGCCGGTCAGCCTCCGGTCGATTCTGGATCGACTTTCCCTCCAATCCCCTAGCCTGTAGGCATCGTTCAGATTGGTTACGTTTCTACCCACGAACACTCGTCTTGGCGATGAGCAATCCTCGTCACACGCTCTAACTGTCCTATCAACATGGTCTTAGAGCGGCTCTGCGCTGGCCTAATAGGTGCACTATCGTTGCCGATGATGAAGACTGACCCGCGCAACCTAACGCCAGTTGAGGGTGTAAGCGTGAAAACTATGGAAGTGAAGCCGAGAAGGGCCCGCCGACAGCAGGCACAGGAGAGAGGATTTTCGATCCTTGAGCTGCTCATCGTGACTGCCATGATTTTTGTGATCTCGGCGATGGCGATCATCCAGTTGCAGCCTACCTGGCAACAGATTCAGGCGAACGCTGCTATGGACCAAGTCAAGACGACTCTGCGCCAGGCCCGCGAAACAGCGATTTCGCAACGCCGGACGATTGTGGTCACGATGCCGACCGCGGCAATCGGCACCCCATGCCTGCCAGGGGGCGGGATCGTGAACTGCATCGAGTTGTATCAAATGGTAGTTTCGGGAACGCCACCCACGGCCATAGAAGCCGCCAATCCATTTCTGGTAATTCCGATCGAGAACCACGCCCAGCTCTTGTCCTTCGCGGGCGAACCGGACACACCCGACAAGTTTATTGGAAGTCCTCCCGTAGCGCCCGGGGGGATCTACTACGGCTCAAACTCAGGGGCACCACCGTCCGGCATGCAGTTTCAGAGTGACGGGACATTCACAAACGGCAGTGGCAACCCGATCAACTTAACGCTCTTTCTCGGCGAGCCCAACTACACCACGACGGCACGAGCCATAACAGTTCTCGGCAACACGGGACGCGTGACGGCCTATCACGGCACGGGCGTGGCTTGGTTCAAGTGACCAGGAGAATACGGATGCGCATTCGCAAATCCAATCGTTCGGCTGGATTCACCCTGCTCGAGGTCATGGTCGCGATTGTCGTCCTCATGGTCGGCATCCTGGGCCTGGCCGCGATTCTGGCGGATGGCATGGCGTACATGAGCATGGCTCAGGACGACTATATCGCGCAGGAGAAGGCAACCGAGGCCATCGAATCGATCTTTACGGCCCGCGACATGGGCCAGGCGACGTGGAACACGATCTGCAACGTCGGTTCGAGCGTGTGCAGTGGGGGCATTTTCCTCACGGGCGCAAATGCATTGTGCGACCCGGGACCGGACGGAATCGTCGGCACGGCGGACGACTATATTGGTTCCGCATGTGCGGTGCGGGCGGACGCGATTATCGTCCCGGGCAGCACCGGAGCGGTGAACATCAATGCCGGCGGCGGCCAACTGCTCGCACTTTCGAACTTCAAGCGCACGATCACCATCACGGCCGTCGCGGGCATTGCCAACCTGCGGCAGATCCAAGTGACGATTACGTACTCGAGCGGCCGCTTCCAGGGCCGGACGTACACAATGACGACGAACATTTCGAATTTCTCATGAAGACGCCCGAGGAGAGACGCGCAATGAAACGTTCCGCAGGATTCAGTCTCGTCGAAATACTCGTGGCAGTTTCTCTGATGGGAATCATCATGGCGGCCACGCTGGGAACGCTTACGACTGCCATCAATGCCACGCAAGGTATCACGCTGATGGCGGACACGCAGGAAAACCTTCGCGCGGGACTGAACTACATGTCCCGAGACTTGATCCAGGCGGGTGAAGGAATCCCGCAGGGAGGAATCACGATTCCGAACTCCGGCGGCACCACGCCCACTTCGGCGGTCACGCGGCCCGGGCCATACACGGCTCCGGCGACAAGCTTTGGCAACTTCCCGTCGGAATGGACGGCTCTTCCCGCCGTTACGCCGGGGCCACTTAAGGGACCGACCACAACCACATCGGGCGTCGCTTCGGACATGGTGACCGTGATGTACGCCGACACGACGCTGGTTGACACGAATAACCACTGGTTGAATGAGTTCCCGATCTACCTCAAGTCAACCGGCACACCCGGTTGCGCTTCGACGAATGCCACGCCGCAGCCGCAGGGAAGCATCTCCACGTCGGGAACTACAACCACTGTAACCTTTGACACGACTTGCATCATCATCGGGGCCGGTAACACGGCCATACAGCCGGGCGATCTCATCCTGCTCCAGAACAACAACACGATCGGCGCCAACATCAACGTAACCACCACCGATACCGACGTGAGCGATAGCAGCGGACACATGGCGCTATTGACTGTCTCCAACGTCCCGAGCGGCGGGAATTCGATCGTATTCAGCTCGAGCGACGCGTTCAATCTAAACGCGTCAGGTCAGCCTGCGGGCACCATCGCGCAAATCATGTCTCCCCCGAGCAGCGGAACTTTCCCGACGACCACGGCCACGCGCGTCTGGATGGTCACGTATTACATCGACAACACGAACCCCCAACGGCCGCAGTTGATGCGCGAGGTGAATCTGAATCCCCCGCAAGCCGTGGGAGAGGTCATCGAGAACCTCCAGGTTTTCTACGACATTCTGAACGCGGGATCGTCGCCCGCATCGGTGACTCCGGAAGTGGAGGCCCCCTCGGACGCGCAAATTGCATACATCCGGGACGCTTATGTCCTGTTGTACGCCCGGTCGGAGAACACCTACGCCCAAAGTGGCGCTTATTTCCGGAACAATCTGGAAACAGTCGTCAGTATGCGCGGCCTCGACTTCTACAACGAGTTCGACTGAGTTGAGCGGGATATGAACAAGCCAATGAATTCGATCGGTCTGCTGCCAAAAAGGAGAAAGCCCGTGAGGAACCGTCGTCAAAAGGGCGTCGCCCTGATCACTACGCTCATGATTCTGCTGTTGCTCTCGACCATGATTGTAGGCATCGCATGGCTCGTCATGGGCGATCAAAAACTGGGCGGAAACAACTCCGACCGTCAGTTGGCGTTCTACGGCGCCGAGGCGGGCATGGAGCAGATGACAGCGAGCCTCGAAAACCTGTTCGATGCGAACTACAAGCCGGACGCGACCGAGATCAATGCCCTGATGACGACTCCCGGGCCCCCGACTAATGTTCCGGGCGTTCAGTATCTGGCTCCAGGCAACACCACCGCCGGTTCCGGCTATGTAATTGGATTCACACCGAGCACGGCCAACGCCAACATCCCAGCGTCCGGCTTCGGCACGATTCCCACGGGAACCTATGCGGGACTCGTCGGCCTGATGACTCCCTATACACTTTCCGTAACGGCCCACACCATGAATGGATCCGAAGTGAAGCTTCAGCGTGAAGTCCAAACCGTGGGAATTCCGGTGTTTCAGTTCGGATTCTTCTCCCAAACGGATCTCAGCTTCTTTGCGGGCCCCAACTTCAACTTCGGGGGCCGTGTCCACTCCAACGGCAATCTTTGGCTCGCGGAGGGAAGCGGGAACACCCTGACGCTGGCCCAGAAAGTGACAGCCGTCGGCGAAATCATCTCTTCGAACCTTGAGAATGGCTATCCCACCAGCAGCGCATACCCCGGCGCAATCAATATCACCAACGGTTCGGGCGTGAAAAATCTTCTGAGCCAAACACCCGTGCAAAGCGTGACGGGCACGTCCAACAATTTTACTTCTGTCAGCGCATACAACACTGCATTCGGCCCCATGGCCAGCAGCGTTTACAACAGCGACATCGCCGTCGGGCAAACGGGTGTAAAGACTCTCAACCTGGCGATTGCCACTCCGGCCATCGGTGGACAGCCGATCGACCTGATCCGCCGGCCGGTGCTGGGCGAGGCCGGGACAAACGCGGCAAAACTGGCGGAACGTTACTACAGCCAGGTAAGCTTGCGGATTCTGCTCTCGGATTACGGTTCCGACGGAACTTGCAAGACGAGCGACATCAGCAGCGCAAGTGCGACAGCCATTCCGGAGCTCTCCACTAATTTGTCCTCGCCGGTCACACCCATCGATTTGTCCACATTGGCATGGGACACGTTCGCGCCTTCGGCCGACAGCAACAGCACGATTCCTTACTACGCGCCTCCAAGCTGGCTCACCTCGGCAAACCTGGGGAAGACGCTCTTTCCACTCCCGGCATCCTATGCAGAGGGCGCGACCTACAACGGGAGCGGCACGGATGGATACTGGGTTAAGGAGTTCTACCCAACCATCACGGGCTGCATCAAGATCGACTATCAGACTTCGGCTGGTGGCGCTTGGACAGACGTGACACCAACTATCCTGAACTTGGGTTACACGGGCCGGGACATTAATCCACAGGCCAAGACTGGGTTCGTTGGCCCTCCCTCTCAGCCATCGCTGCCTGGATCGCAAGTAGGGGCTTCAGGTCCGACCGCCGCGACCGGCCTTAGCCCGACGGCTCTGACTTGCACGGATCCGAGCCCCGGGGCGATCATTCGCCTGGCTCGAGTGCGGGACAATCCCTCGTGGGCCGTAGGAGCAGGGGGATGCCCTGCCCCTCCCACGGCAGCCACGAGCCAGCATGGCACGGACTACTGGCCGAACGTGCTATTTGATACTCGCGAAGCTCTCTTGCGCGATCCCAAGCCCGTGGGGCTGACGAACAGCCAGCTCCCCTTGAATGGCGCGATGTACTACGTTGAGCTGGATGTTGCCAATCTAGCGGCTTGGTTTGTCGCGAACAGCACGGTCGTCAACAACACCACCGGCTATTCCGTTTACTTCTCCGACAGGCGCAGCGAACAGCCGGACACGGCTCCGCCGGCTTCCGTCGGCGCGGCCACCATGCTTACCGGCGGGTACGGCTATGAGGACATCGTAAATTCCGTTGCTGGCACTTCGACGACCAACGGATGCCCGAATAACTCGCTCGACCAAGGAGAAGACCTGGAAGGCGACTACAACAGCACAGGCACCGACTCAAGTCCGAGCTTGCGGACGTACGGCAATATCCTCTCGACCACGCCGTCAAGCCTGTGGCCCATCGCCGGCACCGGGACTCAGCTGGGCTCCGTTTCCACACTCTTGACGGCGGCGCTTGCTAACAACCCGACTTGCACCACGCCAGGTATCAAATGGCCGTTTGCTATCGCCAACAATCCTCAGGATCTGCGTGAAAACCCACCGATCTTCTTCCGGCGGGCGCTCAAAATAGTGGACGGCAGCACGATCACTCTCGGAACGTGCAGCAGCGTTGCTTGCGGCCTCACAATCGTTTCGGAAAACCCTGTGTATTTGCAGGGTGACTACAACAATCCGGGCTTGAGCACGACGTTCGCCAATGCGGGTATCGGCGCGTCGATCATCGCAGATGCCTTTACGTTGTTATCGGACAACTGGAACGACGTCAATTCGTTTGCCTTTCCCTACTTGAGCAATACGGACGGCCGCGTCGCAGCCGATACGACCTACCGCGTGGCCGTTGCTGCGGGGAAGGGCGTTCCTTTCATCAATCCAACCGGCTACTACCAGGACTTCGGAACCGACGGCGGAGCGCACAACTTCATGCGATTCCTCGAGGATTGGGGCGGCTCGAAGCCCAACGGGACCCTGTACTACGAAGGCTCGATCGTGAGTATGTATTACAACCACCAGGCGGAGGGGACGTACAAGTGTTGCAACAACGTGTACAGCCCGCCGGGCCGCGCGTATCAGTTCGACACGAACTTCCTGACGCCGAGCCTGCTGCCGCCACTGACGCCGATGCTCCGGCTCGTGAACACCATCGGCTTCACGCAAATGATTCTGCCGACGCAGTAGACGCATTCACACTCCCTAACACCCGAAGCGGCTCCCGCACCACCCGGGAGCCGCTTTTGTTTTGTGCTGTTACGCGACGGTCTCATGGAACGGCCGGGCGAACGCGCGGATTGAAATTTGTGTCTACGGCCGGGACCGTACACGGAGACGCACCGCTCGATGAGCATAGATCGTTGAACGCATCGCTGAAATCGCCCGGGACGGCAAACTAGCTATGCCTTCGTCACCTAGTGCGTTGCGTATCCGACGATGTCGTGAATCGCATCATACCCGTTTGCCGCCAAGGGGATGTACGTAAGGTACTGCCAGCGGAATTTATTGCCTTTTAATTTTTCCTTGCGGGCGAAATAGAAGGGCAAACTGAGGGCTGCGAACCTGACAGAATATCCCGATAGCCGCGACGGGTGGGGCCCCCAAACGGGATTGCCTTCCCTGCATTCATGGGCATGGAGGCAAGCTTCTGTCAGCTCGATACTGGTTACAATGGAGGCAGCATCCAGTGCCCATGGAATCCAAAACTCTTTGCCAAGATGAGGGCGAGCCGGGATGACGTTTTGGAATTTCTCCTGACTGTATTGGGGAATGTTGAGACTTTGGATTCCCGCGAGGCCATAATCAGAAAAATGAGTTTCTGCGCTAAAGTCCCACTGCTGCCGACCTTCCTTCAGATCCGTTTTTTGACTGGAAATGTTTACAAGGCAAAAAGTCAGCACGAACAATTGGAGCGAGAAGGTCCTCGAACAACGCCCCGTGAGATTGAAATCATTCGCCTTTTGGCTGAGGGGAAGTCGAACAAAGAGATCGCAGTGCTTTTGGGAATCACTGTCAGTACCGTCGAGACGCACCGATCTCATATCATGCTCAAGCTTGGCCTACACTCTCTGGCCGAGCTGATTCACTATGCGATGCGCCACGGGCTAGTTCAGGCGCCAAGCCAGCCGTGAACTCCAGCCGCCTTCCTAGACTGCAGAGTCTGGGACGTCGGCTTGGAATTACGGCGCCGATTTGGGACCAAATCTATGCTGCGTCGGAGAGCATGGCCCGGAGAGCTGAGGAGAAATCGTCGGAGCGGAACTGATAGCCCGCAGCGAGCAACTTTTCGGGAATCGCGCGTTGGCTCGATAGCAGCAATGGGCCGGCCATTTCACCGAGCGCGAGGCGCAGCGCGAATGCGGGAGCTGGGAAAATTGCGGGCCGGTGCAACGCACTCGCGACGACGCGGGTGAACTCGGCGTTGCGCACAGGATTCGGCGCAACCACGTTCACCGGCCCGGCAAGCCGCTCGTCCACGATGGCCAGACGCGCGATTTCGACGGCATCCTCGAGCGTGAGCCAAGAGAGCCACTGCTTGCCGCTGCCAAATCGCCCACCCACGCCGAACTTGAATGGCATGAGCATTCGCGGCAGCGCTCCACCCGTGGCCGAGAGAATGACCCCGAAGCGGAGCAGCACGGTGCGTATGCCGCTCGATTTCGCGCGGGTCGCTTCGGCTTCCCAGTCGCGAGCGAGCAGCGAAAGGAAGTCCGTGCCTGGCTCGCTCGACTCGGTGAGAATTTCGTCGCCGCGGTCACCGTAGTATCCGGTCGCGGAAGCGCAGACGAATACGCGCGGTTTCTGCCGAAGGCGGGCAAGCGAATCGACCAGGACGCGCGTCGAATCGATGCGGCTGCTGCGCAGGAGCGCCTTTCGTGCGGGCGTCCAGCGGCCATCGCCGACGCTCGCCCCGCTCAGGTGGATGACGGCGTCAGGGCCCTCCATGGCGGAGAGATCTACCGTCGCGGCCATCGGGTCCCAAGCGACATCGCCCGCAGACGGTGTGCCCCCGGGACGCACAAGGCGCACGACCGTGTGACCCTCCGCGCGAAGGCGCCGGGAGAGCGCATTTCCCACCAGCCCCGATGCGCCCGAAATCAAGATTTTCATTTTTTCGCTCGTGCGTGCCGCATCCCCAAACTCGATAGAGGTACCCTACGGCGCGCGATTCGCCGCGTCAAGCGACGAACGCTCGCGGCGGCGATTTCAGCGCCTTTGACGCGGCTGGTGGCAATGAAATCCGAATCCGGCAATCGTGCGGCGGCCAGGCACGCGCGTCTCTGGATGAGATAGAATCAACATCTTTCGTCGAGAGGTGGGGATGAATCAAAGATCGCGGCAACTCCTGGCCGGGTCGATTCTTGCCAGTTTGTTTTTCTTCGGCGCCGTGATTTCCGGCAGCGCTCAGGAATCTTCCGGCATCACCGGCTTTGCACCCGCGCGCGTCGCAGCCGAACGCCAACTCGAAGAAAAACTCCGCGCCATCCCCGACGCCGCCCATGCGGAAAGCAACCTGCGGCATCTCACGCGCGAGCCACACATGGCGGGAACGGAAGCGAGCCGTCGCGTGGCCGAGTGGCTGCGCGACCAGTATCGAAGCTTCGGCTTCGACGCCGAAATCGTCTCGTACAACGTATGGATGCCCCAGCCTCGCGAGGTGAAGCTTGAGCTCACGAAGCCGGAGAGCAAGCCGCTTGCATCGCCGGAACCGCCCGTCGAGGGCGATAAGGACACGTACGACAAACGCGCCGCGCCCGGATTCAACGCCTATTCGCCTTCGGGAGAAGTGACTGCACCGATAGTCTATGTGAATTACGGCATGGTGGAGGATTACAAGCAGCTGGAGTCGCTGGGCGTGAATGTGGAAGGGAAAATCGTGCTCGCGCGCTACGGCCACGGCTATCGCGGGATCAAGGCGAAGCTCGCGGAAGAGCATCAAGCAGCCGCGCTGATCATCTATTCCGATCCGCAGGATGACGGCTCAGTGGCGGGCACGCCGTATCCGGATGGTCCGTGGCGGCCCATGAACAGCCTGCAGCGCGGCTCCATCATTTACACGCAAATCTACCCGGGCGATCCGCTGACACCCGGAGTTGCCGCGACGCCAACTGCGACACGCCTGGCACCCGCCGATGCAGCGAACCTGCCGCACATTCCGGCGATGCCGATCAGCGCGCAGGACGCCTCCGTCATCCTCGAAAGCGTGGGAGGCCAGCAAGTCCCTTCGGGCTGGCAGGGCGGTCTGCCATTCACGTATCACGTCGGGCCGGGAGACGCGGAAGTCCACATGAAGCTCGTGATGGATTACCAGCAGCGGCCGGTTTACGACGTGATCGCCAAGCTCCGCGGCACGACAGATGACGAGTGGGTCGTGCTCGGCAATCACCACGACGCATGGGTGTATGGCGCCGTAGACCCGGGCAGCGGCACAGCGTCGATGCTCGAAACCGCGCGCGCCCTCGGCCAGCTTGCGAAGTCCGGATGGACGCCGCGCCGCACGATCGTGATGTGCGAATGGGACGGCGAGGAGTTCGGCCTACTCGGCTCGACCGAATGGGTCGAGGGCAATCGCGCCGAGCTGCAGGCGAAAGCGGTCGCCTACATCAACACGGACGTCGGTGTGAGCGGGCCCAGTTTCACGGCGTCGGCCACGCCGTCGCTCAAGGAACTGGTGCGCGATGCCACGCGTGAAGTCAGCGATCCGGCTACGGGCGGAAGCGTCTATGACGCGTGGCGCGAGCATGTCGGACACGAAAAGGCGGACCTTTCCGGCACGGCGCGGCAGGCCGCGCCAGCGGATACTTCCGGCAAAGTTCCCATCGCGGCGCTGGGCTCAGGCTCGGATTATTCGGCATTCTTCGACTATGCGGGGATTCCTTCGATTGACGTTGGGTTCAGCGGGCCGTACGGCGTGTACCACTCCCTGTACGACGATTTCTACTGGATGAAGCATTTCGGCGATCCCACATTCGCGCATCACGCGGCTCTTGCGGAGATCATCGGAACGCTAGCGCTGCGCCTCGATGAAGCGGACATCCTGCCCTTCGATTATCCGGCCTACACTTTGGAGGTCGAGCACGCCGCAACGGATGTATTTACGCGGGCCACGCGCCAAACGGACCAGGACACGATCGAGCCGACACTCGACGCCGCGGCGCATTTTTCCGCAGCCGCGTTTCGCGCGTCGCAGGCACTTCGCGGCATCTCGGGTGAACCGCTCGACCCTGCCAAAGCGTCGCAGATCAACCACTCGCTGGCGGCCGTCGAACAGGCGCTTCTCGAGCCCGAAGGTCTCAGCGGCCGGCCGTGGTTCAAGCACACGATCTTCGCTCCCGGAAGCTACGCCGGCTACTCCGCGTACCTCATTCCCGGCGAAGGCGAAGCTCTCGACCGCAACGATTCTGTCGCGCTGCGCCGCGAAGCCGAAGCGCTGGCGGCGGCGTTGCTGCGCGCCGCGGCGCGGCTCGACGAGGTCGCGCGCCTCGCCCATGAAGCGGAGCCCTCGGCAACGCCCGCGCATTAGGCCCACCGAATCGAGAAGGACGATTCCCCGCGCGCTTCTCGTTACGGCTGGCACGCGATAGAATGAGTATCATGCGTGTTCGGGTCTTATTTTTCGGCCAGCTCAAGGAAATCACGGGTGTCGCGCAGGAAGACGCCGAACTTTCCGAGGGCGCGCGCGTCGAAGATCTCTTCGAACGCTACGGCCGCCGCTTTCCGAAGCTCGCGGCGTTTCGCGCCTCGGTCGCCGCATCCGTCAATCAGGAATACGCAGGATGGCGCGCGCCACTCGCGAGCGGCGATGAGGTTGCATTTCTCCCGCCGGTCAGCGGCGGACAGCAAACTGCCATCGATGAAGATGTATTTCAGCTGGTGCGCCAGCCGATCCGACCGCGCGAAATCGCGGAAGGCATGAAGGCGCCGGAGGACGGGGCGCTCGTCGTCTTCGACGGTTTCGTGCGGAACAGTTTTAAAGGCCGCCAAACGCTTTACCTCGAGTACGAGGCTTACGAGCCGATGGCGTACGCCAAGATGCGCGAGCTCGGCGCGGAAATCCGCGCGAAATTTCCGATTCACCGCCTTGCCATCGTTCACCGCCTGGGCCGTCTGGAGATCGGCGAGACAAGCGTCTGGATCGCCGTGAGTTCGCCGCATCGCGCTGCGGCATTCGACGCATGCCGTTATGCGATCGACACGCTCAAGCGGGCGGTGCCCATCTGGAAAAAGGAATTCTTCGTCGGAGGCGCGGTGTGGGCCGAAGGGGAAATACCCTCGCAGAAAGCCATTTCGGGTTCTGATGAATCTACCTCTTAGATGAGGAAAACTCTGCGAGTGGCGGCCTGCCCCGGGCGCTCCCTGCGAAGGAACGTGCTCCTCGCGGCAGCGATTGCATCTGGCGTGGTGCTCGGAATACCCCTGGAGGCACAGCAACAAGGGCGCGGCGGCCCGATACGGGTGCAGACGGAGCTCGTCAACATTCTTGCGAGCGTCACGGATGAAAACGGCCGGCCCATCCCCGATCTCACGCAGGATGCATTTCAGATTTCTGAAGAGGGTGTGCCGCAAAAGATCGAACGCTTCGAAGCTCAGACCGACCGGCCTCTTGATCTGGCCCTGATGATCGATTCGAGCCTGAGCACGTTCAAAGAATTGAAGTTTGAGGGCGAAGCGGCGGCGCGATTCATCGGTCAGGTGGTGCGGCCCGGTGATTCGCTCGGCGTATTCGAATTCGCGGAAAATGTGACAAAGCTTTCCGAGTTCTCCGACGACGTTTCAAAATTGCAGGCGGCGGTGAGGAAAATCGAGCCGGGAACGGGCACGTCGATTTACGATGCGGTCGTCCTGGGCTCGAACTCGCTGCGGCGACGGCCACCGGGGCGGCGGCGCGCGATCGTGCTGGTCACCGATGGCGGCGAGACCACGAGCATCTCGCAGTTCAACGAGACGCGGCGCGCGGCCATCGCCTCCGGAACGCTGCTGTATACGATCCTCATCCGTCCCGTGAAGAATGAGAATGGCCGCAATACGGCCGGAGAACACGCCCTGATCACAATTACGGACAGCACGGGCGGCGCGATGTTCGTCCTCGACGAGATGGATCAGCTGAACGCCATGTTTGACCGAATCAATCGCGAGCTGCGCACGCAGTATCTGCTTGGCTACTATCCGAACCCCCAGCCGCCGCCGGGAAGCGATCGCCACGTGCAACTCGGCGTCAACGGCAGCTTCGTGGCGCGCTATCGCAAGGAGTATTTCACGCCCTCCGCACCGGAGTGATCTGCCGCGCGGTCACAACCAATGAACGAATACCTAAAAGTCGCCATCGAAGCCGCCCGCGAAGCCGGAGCCGTCTTGCGCGCGGAATTTTACCGGCCCAAGCAGATTTCCTATAAGGGCGAAGTGGATATCGTCACGGAATCGGACCGCCGCTCGGAAGCGTTGATCGTGGCGCGATTGCGCGAGCATTTTCCGAGCCACGCGATTATTGCGGAAGAGGGTGGCGGCGCGGCTGCGTCGGGCGCTAAGTACTGCTGGCACGTGGACCCGCTCGACGGCACCACGAATTTCGCTCACGGCTACCCGTGCTTCGCCGTATCGATCGGCGTCGTGGAGGATGGCGAGCCGCTTGCTGGCGTCGTGTTCAATCCGGTGAGCGAGGAATTGTTTACTGCGACGCGCGGAGAGGGCGCTTATCTCAACGAGGAGCGCATCCACGTCTCACCAGTGGAAACATTGGCGCAAAGCCTCGTGGCCACAGGTTTTCCGACCCATCACCGCAAGCGCAGCGCCAACATCAATTACTACTGGGAGTTCACGCTGCGTTCCCACGGAGTCCGCCGCGATGGCTCCGCTGCGCTCGATCTCTGCTCGGTGGCCGCCGGCCGGTTCGACGCCTTCTGGGAGTTCAACCTGCATTCTTGGGACACGGCTGCCGGAATTCTGTTGGTCCAGGAAGCCGGCGGGATCGTCACCGATTTCGCGGGCAAGCCCTATCGCCCCGGCGGACACGATATGCTCGCGTCGAACGGCCGCATCCACCGCGAAATGCAGGAAGTCGCCGCCGGAATCGCCGCGCGCGCCGCAACGGATGCCTGACGGAACCGGCAGCAACAAATGAACGTAAACGAGTTCGATTTCGATTTGCCGCCCGAGCGGATTGCGCAACATCCACTCGCCGAAAGGGACGCTTCACGATTACTGCTTCTCGACCGGGCCACGGGCGCCTGGGAAGACCGCCTGTTCCGCGAGCTGCCCGATTTGCTCAGGGGTGACGAACTTATCGTCGTCAACAACGTGCGAGTTTTGCCGGCGCGTCTGTTTGGCCACCGGCAAGGGATTCACGCTGAACCCCTCGGCCGCAACAATCCTGCGCGCCGCGAATTTCTGCGAACGCCCATCGAGGTGCTGCTCGTCCGGCAAATCGGCGCGGATACGTGGGAGACGCTGGTGCGGCCCGGAAGAAAAGTGCCAACGGGCGAACGAATTGTCTTCGGCGAAGGCGAACTCGAAGCCCGCGTGGAAGGGCGGGGCGAGTACGGTCTCCGCGTGCTGCGCTTCACAGCAAAGAACGGATTTCGGGAAACGCTGGAGCGCCTTGGGCACATTCCCTTGCCGCCGTACATCAAACGCGCGGATGAGCCGCTCGACCGCGAGCGCTACCAGACGGTTTTCGCGCGCCAGGGAAGCGCCGTCGCGGCGCCCACGGCGGGCCTGCACTTTACGCCCGAGATCATGGGGCGCTTGCGCGATCGCGGAATCGAAATCGCCGAGATCACGCTGGACGTGGGCCTTGGGACATTCGAGCCGATTCGTACCGAGCGCCTCGAAGACCATCCGATCCACGCCGAAATGTACGAAATCCCGGAATCCACGGCGCTCGCGATCGAGAAGGCAGAGCGCGGAAACCGCCCCGTGCTGGCCGTCGGGACGACCGTCGTGCGCGCGCTTGAGGACGCCGCCGAAAAAAATGTGGGACAGCAAGCGCCCGTCGTAGCTGGAAAATCCGAAGCGCGGATCTTTTTGTATCCCGGTAAGCCGTTTCGAATCGTGAGTCAGTTGCTCACGAATTTTCATCTGCCGAAATCGAGTTTGCTCGCGCTGGTCGCGGCCTTCGCGGGCCGCGAGAACATCTTGCGCGCGTACCGCCATGCGGTGGATTCCGGCTACCGTTTCTACAGTTATGGCGATGCAATGCTGATTCGCGAGAGCCGCTAAATCCGGCTCTCTTTCTTTGCCGCGTACGCGCTGCGGAGATGCAAGCAGGCGCGTGTTCGTCTATTATGATGTGTCTTGCCGTGGGGGCACGGCTGCATGCGATACCTGATCCTGAGCGATATTCACGCGAATATCACGGCCTTCGAGACCGTTCTCGAAGCGGCTGAGGGCCGTTGGGACAAGGCCGTCTGCTTGGGCGATCTGGTGGGTTACGGCCCCGATCCCAACGAAGTGATCGACCGCGTGCGGGAGCTCCCCGCCGTCACGATCCGCGGGAATCACGACAAGGCCGTCACTGGCCTAGCGAACCCCGAAGAATTCAATCCGCTCGCGCAGAACGCCGTGCTTTGGACGCGCGAACAGCTTCGGCCGGAGAATTTCGATTACCTTGTAAATCTACCGAAAGGCCCGGTCCCGGCGGGCGCCTTTTCCATCATTCACGGCGCGCTTCACGACGAGGACGAATACGTGTTCGCACCCGAACAAGCGCTTACGGGATTGCTCGACGCTCCCACGCCCGTCGTGTTCTTCGGCCACACGCACATTCAGGGCGGCTTCACGCTGCGTGGCGAAGAGATGGCGATTTTGCACTCGAAGCCGGCCACCGACAAACGATCTTCAGTTCTCACGGTCGAGCCGGATGTGGTCTACCTGTTGAATCCAGGGTCGATCGGACAGCCGCGCGATGGCGACCCTCGAGCCGCATTTGCGATCGCGGACCTCGAAAATCAGCGGGTTGAGTTCTGGCGTTTGCCGTACGATATTCAGAGCGTGCAGCAGCGCATGGCGCAGGCCGGGCTCCCCGAGCCATTGATCCTGCGCCTCACTTTCGGCCGCTGAGGAAAAACCGAGCGCACAATGGACCCGGGAGAAAACGCGGAGCGCGACGAAGGTCGACAATTTCCTGCTGCGTTCGCGATCGGGCTGGTGATCGTGCTTATCCTGGCCGGCGGACTCGTGCTCGTTACGCACCTCACGCGGCCAAAGGGCCCGGCTGCGGGCGATAAGCTTCCTTTCGGCCCCGACGAGCAGGCCTACGCGGCGCAGATTCATTTCCAGAGTGGCGAGATGTCCCAGTCCTCCAATTTGTTGAATCAGGAGTTCATCTACGTCGCCGGCACGGTTTCGAACGGCGGCACGCGCACGGTGCGGGCTCTCGAGGTTCAGTTCGAGTTTCGCGATCCATTCAACCAGATCATCCTGCGCGACACCCAGCGAATCGTCGCACCGCAGGCGCAACCGCTGAAGCCTGGCGACGCGCGCGATTTTCAGATCACCCTCGGCCAGCATCTTCCCTCGGAGTGGAATCGGCAGTATCCTGCTGTCCGCGTGACGGGCCTGGTTTTGGAGTAGTAAGCGGAAACTGTTTCTAAACGCAGGGCGGTTGTCTATGAACGATTGGGCCGAACTGGATCGCGCCCTGGGCGCGATGGCCGCTTCCGGACGCACCGAAGTCCGCGAAGACGGCGAGTGGCTCGCGGAACTGGCGGCGCTGCACTGCGAGTTGCGCCACGAAGGAAATAGCCCGCTTGTACACCTCTGGTCTGACGAACGTAATCTGACCCGCCGCGTTCTTTCCATCCGGGAACAATCCCAGGACCGAATCGTGCTCGAAGTGCGGCGCTTTGGCCGCACGAGGCCGGGTCGGCTTGAGTTTCTGCGCGCGGATTCGCGCCGCCCCGCGGGACGCATCACGCGCGAACAGTTTCGCGCCCGCTTGCGGCGCCTTCTCGCCGAGCGTTTCCCCGATGCAAGGATCGACTCCCTCACGGCGGCGCCTGACCTCGAACGCTCCTTCTCCGGCGTATACGTGCGCGGGCGCATGCGCGAAGGATCGAGCGCATGGGCCGTGCTGGCAGTTGCGCGCGGCGAGAGCACTGCGGCGATAGAGGGGATTCTCGCTTTCGGAATACTGTGGCTCGATGGGACGCGCGCTCGCGCGGAGCGTCAAGCGGTCGAAGGGCTGCGGCTGTTTGTCCCCGAAGGCACGAGCCGTTTTGTGCGGGAGCGATGTTGCGCGCTCTCCTCTGCCGCTCGCGTGGAGGTTTTCGAATTCAACGAGCCGGACGGCCGAATCCGGAAAATGGATCCCGCCGACGGGGGAAATCTCGAAAGTTGGCTCGCGCCCCGGCGGGAAGTCGAATCCGCATGCGCGGCGGCACGCGAGGCGATTGCGCGAATCCATCCGCTGGCTCTCCACATGCCTCCGGCAGGCAGCGAGATCGGAACGCGCTTGGTGCCGGGAACGAACGAAGTAGCGCTCTGCTTCCGTGGCCTTGAATTCGGCAGATGGTCGAGCGACGGCATTTGTTTTGGTCTGGGCGACGCCCGCGAGAGGCTCACGGACTCAACGGAACCCGCGCTGGACCGGCTGATCCGCCGGCTCGATCTTCATCGCAGCTCGCTTGCAACCGAGACGAACCACTCGCTCTATCGCGCGGCGCCCGAGCGATGGCTCGAAACTCTCGTGCTCGAGGATCCCATGAGACTCGACGCTCAGCTTGATGCGAGCCACCTTTACTCGCAGGTTCCGGCTGTCGCTGCGGGCGATCGTGGAGTCATCGATCTTCTCGGAGTGACGCGGCGAGGCCGGCTGGTCGTAGTCGAGTTAAAAGCATCCGAAGATATCCAGCTGCCGATTCAGGCGGTGGATTATTGGCTGCGCGTCCGCAGGCACCAGCGCGAGGGAGATTTCGAGCGGTACGGCTATTTCGCCGGCGTGCAGCTTGACCCGAGGCCGCCGGTCGTCTGGCTCGTTGCGCCCGGATTGCGCTTCCATTCGGCCACGGACACGCTGCTGAAATATCTCTCCCCCGAAGCGCAGTTCGCGCGAATCGGGTTGAACGAGAATTGGCGCCGCGGCTTGAAAGTGATCTTCCGTCAGTGACGTGCTGGGTTGGCGCGATTCACATTCGCGCCGCGCGCAGGAAATTGCTGAGCTGAAAAAAAAAGGAGGGAAGCGGACCAGTTAAAAACTGGCCTCGCCTCCCGGGGTGTGTCCTAGAAGTATTTGATAAATTAGACGCTGGAATCCCGCAAAGGTTGCATGCGGCGAAATCAGTAGAAAAGATACTTGCGCCACTTTTCGTCGCGATGCCCTATCAGGCGCATCAACTGCCGTGAAGTGTGCAGCGTGAACGGCCGCGGCCGGCGCTGGAGCTTCAGTCCGGCCTCCTCCGGCGTACGGTCACCCTTGCGGTTGTTGCATGAGTAGCAGGACGCAACCAGATTCTCCCACGACGAGCGCCCGCCACGCGAGCGGGGCATTACGTGGTCGAGCGTCAACTCGGAAGCGGGGAATCCGCAGCCGCAGAACTGGCATGTATTCCGGTCGCGCAGCAAAATGTTTTTCCGCGAAAGCGCACGGCTCTGCTGCGGAATGTGCCGGTAGGTCAGCAGGCGGATGACGGACGGCACCAGAATCGCCTTCGACGTCGAGTGGACTTCGGAGTGGTTCGTCTCTTCGGCCTGCGCCACTCCCTTGAGCATCAGGATCAAGGCGCGGCGCACCGCAGTGACATTGATCGGTTCGAACGTGGCGTTCAGGACGAGCACGGGCGCCTGCATCACGGATGGCCGGCTCGGCGGCGCGGTAGTCGCAGGCTTCGCGGACGCGGAGTCAGCCGCAGTCCCGCTCAGCCCGATTGCGGGCCGGGGACGCAAGCCGACTTTGTGGCGGTTCTCCACCCCATCCACCTTGGTTCCGCGCAACTTACCTAAAATTTGATGCTGCTGCCGCCCCTATAGTTTCCCTAGCGCTCCTGGCTTCCCGCTGCCGGTGACGAACCCCGGGCGCTTAGCGGAGATCGAACCCGCCCGATCGTCAACCCCAGAATCGAGGCGGCACCGGCCTTCTTCAAGACGCGAGCGCAGGCATCCAACGTCGCGCCGGTCGTCAATACATCATCTACCAGCAGGACGCGTAAGTTGTCAACTTTACCGCCCTTATGGATGGCGTAGGCGCCACGGACGGATTTCCAGTGCTCGCTACGCGAAAGGACTAATTGCGGCGGGCGCGGTTTCGTACGGATCAGGGCGTGGGCCTCGAATCTCAGATTCAGGCGCTTCGCAAGCGGGCGCGCGATCAGCTCCGCCTGATTGTATCCGCGCTCGCGCCGTCGGTCCGGGTGCAGCGGTACGGGCACAACCACATCCGCCCGCCATTCGCCGGCGGCGCGCGCCATCATTTCGGCCAGCCGCGCTGCAAACCAGTCGCCCAGGCGCGTCACTTCTTCATACTTCAGCAAGAGGATCGCTTCCGAGAGGGCATCGTCATACACGGCGAAGCTCCGCGCGCGCTCGAACGCGTAGAAATTGACGCGGCACAGTCGGCAGAGCGGCTGCGCCGCCTGCACGGCCACCTCGGACGCGAACGGCCGCCCGCAGCAAAGACACATCGGCTCCGTGATTCGGTCGAATCCATCGAGGCAAGCCTTGCAGATCGGAATGCGGCTGGCTGTCGTCAGCGTCCGGCCGCAAATCCGGCACGGCGCGGCAAAAAGTACGGCCGCGAGCCCGTCGAGCGCGCTCTTGAAGATCACGGAAGCGTTGCTAACCAAGAGGGTACGGTCGAACGCTACACCGAATCGGCCGGCGAGGGAAGGGGTGAGAGGGACGGACGGGCGAACGGAAAGACAACAGGGGCCTAGAGCAGCCCCTTTTCCTTTTTCTCCTGGCAGGTGATGCAGTAGCGGGTCCACGGCACGGCCTCGAGCCGCTTCTGCTGAAGTTCCTCGTGGCAGGATATGCACTCCCCGAACGATCCGTCCCGGATTCGCGCCAGCGCATCGTCCACGAGTTGCAGCAGTGAGCGGTCAGCGTGGGTCTGGCCGAAGAGAAATTCCTTGGTGTACGAGTTGGCGGCCTTGTCCGCAAGATCCACGGTGGGATCTTCGTCAGCCTCGCGGCCTTCCTGTTGCGTGCGCGCGATGCCGCGCAGGAGCTCTTCGCGGCGCGTTGCCAATTTTTTCTTGTAGTACTCGAGTCGCTTTTTGTCCATGGCTCAGATCCTATAGTGAGGTGCGATGCCCCCACTCAAAACGAGCGATTCTAGCGGCAGCTACCGTCGTTGTCAAATTAGTGATGGGCACGCACGGCAAACTTAGATGCGCCAGCCGACCGGAGGTTGCAGCTCAGGGCTATCTTTCGTGCGTCCGAGCCGCCGCGCTAGGAGTTGGCTCGTCGTGCCGGGAACATGAAGTGGATGATCACGGCCCACAGGAGCAAGACCGGAAAAACTAGGAGGCTTCCCTCGGGCCCGACTGTTCCACCTGTCAGCCAGTTCGGCCCGTGGAACGACGAATTCATCAGGTGTCCATTGGCCATCATGCCGCTGTCGGGAACCGCGTAGAAGTATGTTTCTCCCCAATCCCACGCGGTGTGCATCCCGATGGGAAACCAGAGATTGCCAGTGCGCGACAGTGTGAATGCTTCGAGCAAGCCGAATGATCCGGCCATCATTGCCCCCACCTTGGCCTCGCCAGCGTTCCCAAGGTGGACCGCTCCGAACGCAACAGCGAGTAGAATCGCCGCAGGCCAGAATCCGATTCCCGATGCGAGTGTTGACTGCAAATACCCCCGGAAGGAGAACTCCTCAAAAATCGCCACCAGTATGAATGCCAGCAGGTAGAGGAACGCGTATTTCGCGACTGCTCCGCCGTGAAGCGCGAGTCCCTCGATCGAGAATCCATGCAATGCCCCGATCACCGCCATCAGGAGCGTGACCATCACGAATCCGCACGGGATCCCCTGCCAAAACCGCTTGCCAAACGCCTCGCCACCCGGCAGGCCGTATTGCGCGAACGAGCGCTTCTCGATCAGCGCCATAATGAAAACCGAAAGCACCAAACTGAGCACGGAGATGCCTTCGGAAAAGAGAATCAAGCCGGGTGTGGCAGCGCCTTTCGCTCTGCCATGCAGCCACGCGTGGATGGCGGGGACTCGAACCAGCCCCGTTTGCAGTCCGATCAGGAACACCAAGAAAAGCGTGATCGCGATGAGAAGCCGCCAGCCTGCGCGAAATCCATTTGGCCCAAAAATGATCCACTGTACACGGCGTTGGAAAGGTGACATTCCGTCATGTAGCGGCGAAGGGGAATTCGAAGCACCTGGAGATAATTCACTGACCATAGTCGTTTCCTTTGCAACCGGCCCGCGAGAGTCTCCCCAAAATACGCCACGCGTCTCGCGACGAGAAGTATTTTCTGGTCTTCGCGATGAATAGAAGTGTTGCCTCGGAAGTCCGGCGCGATAGGTTGCGACCGCGGGTGGCCGCTGTTAGAATTTAGAGTCTGCGCTTGTAAGAGCTGCGCTCGCAACTACCGTTCCATGCAACAATTGGCCCGGCTTAAGGGAATAGCCAAACTGAGGGGAGGGCTGGCTTGCCTAAATACGATCTCGTGATCATCGGGAGCGGGCCGGGCGGATACGTCGCCGCGATTCGCGCCGGCCAGTGGGGCCTGAAAACCGCCGTCGTGGAAAAGGACCCATTTCTCGGTGGCACTTGCCTGCACGTCGGCTGCATCCCCACGAAGGTCTTCTTGCACCACGCGGATATCTACGATTATTTCCAGCGCGCCGAGGAATTCGGATTCGAAGTGAAGGACGTCAAGGTCAACTGGCCCGCGATGCTCGCGCGCAAGGATAAAATCGTCAAGAAGCACGCGGGCGGAATTGCCAGCCTCTTCCGGAAGAACAAAGTCGACTCGATCACTGGGTGGGGGCGCATCGCAGGTCCGGGCCGCGTCTCGGTCGAAAAGGACGGCAAGACGACTGAACTCGAGACGACCTACACGATGCTGGCAACCGGATCGGAAGCGCGCTCTCTGCCGGGTGTCGAGATCGACGGTAACGCTATTCTGACGAACCGCGAGATTCTGCAATTGCAGGCGATCCCCAAATCGCTCGTCGTGGTCGGCGCCGGCGCGGTGGGCGTGGAATTCGCATCCATTTTCCGGACGTTTGGCACCGACGTGACGATCCTCGAGGCGCTGCCTCGGATCGTGCCGCTCGAAGACGAAGACATCTCGCCGGAACTCGAAAAGGCGTTCAAGAAGAAGGGCATCCGGATCGAGACCGGTGCCAAAGTAGACTCTGTAAAGAAAGATGCCGCGGGCGCGACAGTCGCGTTTAAGGACAAGACCGGCAAGCCGCAATCGATTACCGCGGAAAAAGTCCTTATCGCCGTGGGCCGACGCCCGCTCACCGAAAACATCGGGATCGAGAAGACGAAAGCCAAGCTCGAACGGAGTTTCGTGCACGCAAACGCGTTTCTTGAAACGGACGAACCCCACCTGTATGCCATCGGCGATATCGTCGCGGGACTTCCGCAACTTGCGCATGCCGCTTCGATGGAGGGCATCATCGCCGTCGGTCGCATGGCTGGCAAGGAAATGCAGCCGTTTGACCGCAAACGCTGCCCCGCCGCCACCTATTGCGAGCCGCAAATCGGCTCCATCGGCCTCACCGAAAAGCAGGCGCGCGAGGCCGGCTTTGAGGTCAAAACCGGCAAATTCCCGTTCCTGGGCAACAGCAAGGCGACCATCATCGGGCAGCACGAAGGCTTCATCAAAGTTGTGGCGGAGGCGAAGTACGGCGAGATCCTTGGCGTCCACGCCATCGGCCCGCTGGCAACCGAAATCATCGCCGAGCCGGTCGCGGCCATCAGCCTCGAAGCCACACTCGACGACATGGCGGCCATGATCCACGCGCATCCAACCATTTGGGAGGCGATGGGTGACGCCTTCAATTCCGTGCGCGGTCTCACGATCAATTTCTAGCCTTGCGGCGATACGCCGCCGTTCTGAGGGGCGTGTGAAACAGCCTGAAAAAATCTGCTGGGTAGTGGACCTGGGGCGCATACGCTACAGCCCTGCATGTGAGTTGCAGCGGCAACTCGTCCAAGCCCGCAAGGAAGGCGCTGTGCCCGACGTGCTGCTACTGTGCGAGCACCCGCACGTCATTACGCTGGGCCGCGGCGGAAAGCGCGAGAATTTGCGCGCGGGAGAGCGCCTGCTTGGGGAAATGAGCGTGGAATTTCATCTCACAGACCGCGGCGGCGATATCACGTACCATGGCCCCGGACAGATCGTCGGTTACCCAATCCTGGATCTCGCGGAGCATCGCAGGGACGTTCGCTGGTACGTGGAGCAGCTCGAAGAAGTGATGATTCGCGCGACTGCCGATTTCGGAATTTCGGGCCGGCGCGTGGAGGGCCAGCATGGCGTCTGGATCGACACGGCGGCGGGCGAAGAAAAACTTGCGGCGCTCGGCGTCCACATGAGCCGGTGGGTCACGTCGCACGGATTTGCCTACAATGTCTCGACCGGCCTCCGGTATTTCGATTTGATCGTTCCCTGCGGCATCGCGGGGAAGCGAGTTACTTCGCTCGAACGCGCGCTGGGCCGATTCGTTCCGGCCGGTGAAGTACGCGGTCAACTAACGTCGCATTTCGCGGGCGTTTTCAACCGCCGCTTGGAAAATCTCACGCGCGAGGACTTGGCTGACACTTTAGGCTCGCTACGGGAAACCGCCGCTGGCGCGCTCACGTCGATGGTTTAGTCTGTAGGTGCGGGCTCAAACCCGTCCCTGCCGCGGCAAGTCGTCGCAGTAGCGCAGGCAATTCAGGAACTCGACAACGAAAGAAGAGATGAATTCGAAGCTGACGCGCGAACAGCACCTTGAGCTCTATTACTACATGCAGCTCAACCGCCAGCTCGAAGACCGCCTCGTAAAGCTCTTCCGGCAAAATAAGATTGTCGGGGGCGTCTATTCGAGCCTCGGCCAGGAAGCAGTTTCGGTCGGCACGGCCTACGCCCTCGAGCCGCGCGACTGGCTCGCGCCGATGATCCGCAACATCGGCGCACTGCTCGTCAAGGGTTTCAAGCCGCGCGACATCTTCACGCAGCACATGGCGAAATACACCTCGCCCACGCAAGGCAAGGACGGCACAAGCCACTTCGGCGATCTGAAAGTTCGCCACGTTGTTTCTCCGATTTCCATGCTCGGCGATCTGATTCCCGTGATGACCGGCGTGGCAATGGCCGGGCGTTACCTCGGCCAGAACATCGTCGCGATGACGTGGATTGGCGACGGCGGCAGCTCCACCGGAGCGTTTCACGAGGGCCTCAATCTCGCCGCCACGCAGCGGGCGCCTTTCGTGCTCATCGTCGAAAACAACCAATGGGCTTATTCGACGCCGGTTTCGCGCCAAATTCCGATGCGAAATCTTGCCGACCGCGCCGTCGCGTACGGGATCGCCAGCAGGATCGTGGACGGCAACGACGTGGTTGCGGTGTATGAAGCCTCGAAAGCCGCCGTCGATGAATGCCGCGCCGGCCGCGGCCCCATCCTGATCGAAGTGAAAACCATGCGCATGAAGGGCCACGCGCAGCACGATCCGGCTGAGTACGTCCCCAAGGCGATGTTCGACTACTGGAAGACGCAGGACCCGATCGCGCGCTTCGAAGCCTATCTGACCGAGCACAAGCTTTGGGATGCGAAGAAGAAGTCCGAGATCGACGCGCGCATCACGCGCGAGTTAGACGAAGATCAAAAGTTCGGCGAGGATTCTCCCTTGCCGCCCGCTGAATTGGCCGGACAGGGCGTCTATTGCGACGGCTGCCACACCATCGAAGCCGACTGGCACCGGCCGAAAAAGGAACTGATGCCGCCCGCCGCAAGCGTCGAAGCGGTTTGGAAGGTCACGGACTTTGGCGCGTTCGGCGGAGGGAGCGAGGCTCCGGCGCGGCCCCAAGCTTCCGGCGGCAATGGCGCGAAGGCTCCCGAAGAAGCGGCGCCGGCCGAGATCGAGCTCGAAAAGCAGCCTCCGATGCGCGTTCCGTTTGGCAGAGGGCCAAAAGATCGATCCGTGGAACTCGCGCGACGGGAGAAGCCGCCCGACCGGCCTCCGCGACACAAACCGCACAAGCGGCGGGGGCGCTGACGATGCCCGAGATCACCATGGTCGAAGCCATCCGCGAGGCGCTCTTCGAGGAGATGGAGCGCGATCCGGCGGTTGTCGCGCTCGGCGAAGACATCGGCGTATATGGCGGCGCGTTCAAGGCGACCGAGGGCCTGCTCGCAAAATTCGGCCCGGAGCGCGTGATCGATACGCCCATCGCGGAGACGGCGATCGTGGGCGCGGCCTGCGGGATGAGCTATCTCGGATTGAGGCCCGTCGCCGAAATGCAGTTCATCGACTTCATCGCTTGCTGCTTCAATCAGGTCACGAATTTCGTCGCCAAATCGCACTATCGCTGGGGCGCTCCAGTGCCCATGGTGCTGCGCGGGCCTTCGGGAGGCGGAGTCCACGGTGGGCCGTTCCATTCTGCCAATCCCGAAATGTATTTCGTGCACACGCCGGGCCTCAAGGTCGTCTACCCCTCGACCGCATACGACGCGAAGGGTCTGCTCAAGTCCGCCATTCGCGACAACAACCCGGTCCTCTTTTTCGAGCACAAATTTCTCTACCGACGAGTGAAGGAAGAAGTTCCGGCAGGCGATTACACGGTTCCGATTGGTAAGGCCGTCGTGCGCCGCGAAGGCCGCCACCTGACGATCTTGAGCTACGCCGCGATGGCACACGTCGCGCTCGAAGCGGCCGCGCTGCTTGCGAAGGAGGGCATCGAAGCCGAGGTGATCGATCTGCGGACGCTTCTGCCGCTCGATCGCGAGACGATCCTCGCGTCGGTGAAGAAGACGAACAAACTGCTGATCGTGCACGAAGACACGCGCACGGGCGGAATCGCAGGCGAAATTGCCGCGATTGTCTGCGAGGGCGCATTCGAGCATCTGGATGGGCCGATCGCGCGCGTCACTGCGCTCGATACGCCTGTCCCGTACGCTCCCCCGCTTGAGGATCATTTTCTGCCCAACGCCGAAAAAGTTGCTGCGAAAGCTCGGGAATTGGCAAAATACTAATTTCAGAAGAAAGTAGGTCTTGCGCCTTGGGAAAAACAAAAGGGCTGAACAACGCGGAGTTCGAAATCGGGTCCGAGGTCCGCATTGCGGACCGTGCTTTCCTCGAGAGTTTCCTCGAAGAGGGCCAGTACCACAATGAGCTCGAGCCCGAGCAGCTTGAATTCGCGGGCCGCGTAGCCAAGGTGAAATCCGTCGAATTCTTCCACGGCGGAGATGAGATTTATACGCTTGAGGGAATTTCAGGCGTTTGGCACGAGGAGTGTCTGAGCGCCGTTTGAGTTTAGGGTCCTGAGGAGAGAACCATGGCTGTCGATGTAATCATGCCGCAGATGGGCGAAAGTATTTTTGAAGGTACGATCACCAAGTGGCTGAAGAAGCCGGGCGACAAAATCGAGCGTGACGAACCGCTCTTCGAAATTTCGACCGACAAAGTGGACGCGGAAATTCCATCCCCGGCAGCCGGCGTGCTGAAAGAGATCAAGGTCACTGAGGGACAGACGGTCCCTATCCAGACAATCGTCGCCGTGATTGACGCGGCCTCTGCTGGCGCAGCGGCTCCGGCACCTGCACCGGCAAAGCCTGCGCCTGCTCCAGCCAAGGCCGAAGCTACCAGACCCGCCGCACCTGCGCCTGCTCCGAAACCGGTTCCTGCACCTGCCGCAACGGCTCCTGCACCACAAGAGCGGCCCGGCAACGGCGACAAGATTCGCAGCTCTCCCCTCGTCCGCCGCATTGCGCGCGAGCATCACGTGGACCTCGCTCAAGTGCCCGGCACGGGCGCCGGTGGCCGCGTCAGCAAGAGTGACATCCTCGCCGCCGTAGAGGGCGGCGGCGCAGCGGCTCCGCCACCGGCCGCCTCCGCGCCCCCACCAGCTACGGGAGGCGCGGTGGCTCGCGTTGCACTTGAAACGGGCGTCCCGCGCGACCGCCTGTATTTCGGCCACTACGAAGTTCAGCCGATGTCCGCCATGCGGCAGAAGATCGCCGAGCACATGGTGATGTCGAAGCGCGTTTCTCCGCATGTGTATTCGATCGAAGAAGCCAACGTCACAGGCGTTGCGGCTCTGCGCGCCAAAAACAAAGACAAATTCGAGAAAGAAACCGGCGTAAAGCTTACATTCATGCCGTTTTTCATCCGTGCGGCCGTGGAAGCCCTTCGCGCCTTTCCGACGGTCAATTCGTCGGTCGACGGCACGAACATCGTCCTGCACAAAGAGTGCAACATCGGTATCGCCGTGGCGCTCGACTGGGGATTGATCGTGCCCGTCATCAAGAATGCCGAGGAGAAAAATTTCTTCGGCCTCGCCCGCGCGGTTACCGATCTCGCCGAGCGCGCACGGTCGAAAAAACTCAAGCCCGAGGAAGTGATGGAGAGCACGTTCTCGATCACCAATCCAGGCGTCTATGGTGGGTTGATGGGACTGCCCGTGATCAACCAGCCGAACGTGGCGATCCTCGGACTCGGCACGATTGAAAAGCGCCCGGTCGTGGTGGACGACGCCATCGCCATCCGCTCGATGGTTTACCTCACGCTGTCCTACGATCATCGCGCGGTGGACGGCGCTATCGCCCATCAGTTCATGGGCCATGTGAAGCACACGCTCGAAAACTGGACGGAACCGATTCTGTAGCGTTATTTGGAGTCGAGAGTGAAAGGCGGAATCTCAATCGTGGATGTTCCGCTTTCTGGCTCTCATCTTTTCCCTCTCGACTCTCGTAACCATCCTCTCCCATGAGCCCCGCCATGGCGCGCAATTCTTGGGGAACAACTCCCTGGCAAGTTGACTTCATTCCGCCCCGGCGGCAGATTCCCGAATCGGTCGATTTCGCCGTCATCGGCGGCGGCTTCACGGGGCTTGCGGCAGCTGCGTGGCTGCGCGCGCTCGCGCCGCGGAAATCCGTCGCCGTCCTCGAAGCCGCTCGCATCGGCGCGGGAGCGAGTGGGCGAACCGGCGGCATCGTGCTCAGCGAAACGGCTGCCGGCTATCTTCCGAGCTTGGGCGACGTCCTCTCCGGACTCAAGAAAATTCATCGACGGCTTCGCATCGATTCCGATCTTTCGCTTCCCGGCGCGTGGGAGATTGCTCGCAGCGAGCGCGCCGAGAAATCCAAGGACGGGCGTCCGCTGCGCGGCCCTTCTCCGATCCAATGGCAGGATTCCGGGAATCTCCGCGTCGTCAATGCCGTGCCCGGCGGCACGCTCGATCCCGGAAAGCAAGTGAGCAGTCTGGCCCGCGCCGCCGTGCGCCTAGGCGCGAACGTCGTGGAGAGTTGTGAAGTAAAACAAATCCGATGGAGCGATCCTCCAGAGCTGCAATTCGCGGGCGGCCGCTTGCGAGCCGGGAAAGTTTTGCTCGCGACGAATGCGCTTTCAGTCGAGCTTTCCGGCCTGCGCTCGGTCGCGCACGCGAAGCTCACGCTCGCGGCGCGCACCGCGCCTCTGCGCGAAAAGCAGATCGAAGCTATTGGCCTTGCGGCGCGCAAGCCGTTTTACACCGTCGATTTTCCATATCTCTGGGGACGCCTCTGTCCGGACAATTCAATTGTCTGGGGAGCCGGACTCGTGGATGCGCTGAAGCCCGGCGATCTTGAAACTATCGACGTCGCGCATGGCGGCCCGGCCCAGATGTTTGCGTCCTTGCAGAAGCGGATTCGCGGGCTGCATCCCGCGCTCGCGAATGCAGAATTCACGCATCAGTGGGGCGGCCCGATCGCTTTCCGCAGCGAATTCCTGCCGGTTTTTGCGCGCCATCCCGAAAGCGACAATGGCATCGTGCTCGGGGTCTTTGCCGGCCACGGCGTCGCGCTGTCGGTCTATCTCGGTGCTTGGGCGGCTGAAGTCCTACTAGGCCGCAGGAAATTACCGAATTGGGGGCGAATCGATCCGACGCGAACGCAAGATCCTATTCCGCGTCATTAGAAAGCTTGGTAGCGCTAACGGGAATCGAACCCGTATTTCAGCCTTGAAAGGGCCGCGTGCTAACCGTTGCACCATAGCGCCGCACTGGAAGTGAATATATCGGAAGAGATTTGATTATCCGGGAAAGCCGCTGAATTGACAAGCCGCGCAGTTACCTCGCAGTTTCCCCTTCGCGCTGCACCTGTCCTTTGGTACACGCTTACTGATACAGCGCAAAAAACCGGTATTACACAACTATTACAAAGCGGTTTGCGGGCTGCTGCTATTCTGGTCTCGCACCTCAGAAAGCGCCAAATCCAATAGAAAGCACACGGGCCTATGACACTCAACGACCTAGGGAAAGAGTCTGCGAACGACAAGGGAATTAATTGGGTCACCGCTACTTTTATGATGTTGTTTCATGTGGGCGCCGTGGCGGCGCTGTTTTTCTTTACGTGGAAGGCGTTTTTCGTCGCGGTTTTTCTCTACTGGGTTGCGGGCAGCCTGGGGATCGGCATGGGCTATCACCGCTTGCTGACTCACCGCGGCTACAAGACTCCGAAGTGGATCGAATATTTCCTCACCGTCTGCGCGACGCTCGCCCTCGAAGGCGGCCCGATCTTCTGGGTGGCCACGCACCGGATTCATCACCAGTACTCCGATAAGGAAGGCGATCCGCACTCCCCGCGCGATGGCAAGTGGTGGGCGCACGTCGGCTGGATTCTCGTCGGCAAGTCCATGCACCACGACACGAAGACCCTGTCGCGTTACGTTCCCGATCTCGCCAAGGACAAATTTGACGTCTGGATCACGAAGTATCATTACGTTCCCATGATCGTGCTCGGGATCGTCCTTTTCGCGATCGGTGGAATGCCGTTCTTGATGTGGGGCGTCTTCTTCCGCACCGTCTTCGGCCTGCACACGACTTGGCTCGTCAATTCGGCCACGCACATTTGGGGCTCGCGCAGATTCCAGACCCGTGACGACTCGACAAATAGCTGGTGGGTAGCGCTGTTCTCGTTCGGTGAAGGCTGGCACAACAACCACCACGCCCATCCGGTCTCGGCGCGGCACGGTCTCGCGTGGTACGAAATCGATCTCAACTGGTACGGCATCTGGGCTCTCAGCAAACTCGGGCTAGCACGGGATATTTACCGGTATCGGCTATCGGAAATGCAGCAGCAGTCGAACCCGGCGATTCCCGCGCCCATCGTTGCGCCCGAACCCGAAACCGACTTCGTTTCGGTGTAACCAATCGCGTACATGGCGCGGCCCGGTGGGCTGCGCCATGTGCATCCGCTAGCCGCAATCCCGAAATCTCCCCGCCGGAATCCGCTGTACAATTGTTAGTAGCCGCCATGAAATTCACGGACCGCCGCAAGACCATCGCCTTCTTCGTAGTCCTGGGCATCTGCCTCGTTGCGGCGGTCACTCTGAACGTTGGCTGGATCATTCTCCACTGGCGCCAGGGAGTCCTGCTTTTCTTCGGCTTCCTCGGATTTCTTGCCATCATTCTCGGCCTGATCCTCAATACGACTTTCCTGGTGCGCGAAATCCGGCGCAACGAGCACCACGACAGTTTCATCAACGCCGTTACCCACGAATTGAAAACGCCGATCACCTCGATTCGCCTGTATCTCGAAACATTGCAGCGGCGCGAGGTGGATGAAGCCCAGCGCCAGCAGTTCTACGGCCTGATGCTCGACGACACCGACCGATTGCGCGGTACCGTGGATCAGGTACTGAAGGCGGGCGAGGCAGGTTACAAGCACTCAACGCAAAATGTGACGGAGGTCGATCTGGATGGCCTGGCGCACGAGTGCATGGACTTGGCCCGCACCCGGCATCACCTCGGTCCCGCCGCATTGCACTGGCAGGGCCCGATGAACGGCAACGCGGCGAAGGTGCGGGGCGATCCCGACGAACTCCGCACCGCCATCTCCAATCTCCTCGACAATGCCATCAAGTATTCGCCGGCGAACGTGGACGTCTCGGTCTGGATCGATGCACCCAGCGAGAAGCGCGTGGCGCTCCACGTTCGCGACCGCGGCGTCGGAATCCCAACGGGCGAGCTGAAGCGGGTCTTCAAGCGCTTCTATCGAGTCTCGAACCGTTCGGTTTCCAAGGTGAAAGGGACCGGACTCGGCTTGTTCATTGTTCGAGCCATCGCGCGCGCGCACGGCGGAAAGGTGTACGCCGAAAGCGCCGGAGAGGCCCGCGGCACGACGGTCACTCTGGAATTGCCGAGGTACGTAGCGTGAGCCGCGTCCTGATTGTCGAAGACGAAGCCCATCTGGCCGAGGGCCTGCGCTTCAACCTGGAAGCGGAAGGTCACACCGTGCAGATTGCGGGCGACGGCGAAACCGCCGTCGAACGGCTGGTCCGCTCGAGCGAGAAGTTCGACGCCGTCGTCTTGGACGTGATGCTCCCCGGCATGAATGGCTTCGCCGTCGCGTCGACGCTGCGCAAGGCGAGGAATTACGTGCCGGTCCTCATGCTGACAGCCCGGGGACGGCCCGAAGACGTACTCGCTGGATTCGCGGCGGGCGCGGACGACTATTTGCCGAAGCCGTTCGACTTGCCCATCTTCCTGGCGCGACTTCAGGGTCTTCTGCGCAGAAGCGCTTGGCAGAAGGATTTAGGTCGTCGTGCCGGACAAGCGCCCACCGCCGAAAAAGCCGGTGAAGCCCCGGCCGACGCCGACGAGCCGGAGGTCTTCTCGCTCGATGGGAGAACAATCGATTTCGACACTCTCGAACTGCGCACCGACGGCAACATCATCCAATTGACGCTCATGGAGGCGAAACTTCTCCGCCATCTGATCCGCAACCGGGGACGAACGGTATCGCGGAAATCCATTCTGGAAGATGTGTGGGGCCTGCACGAAGACACGGACACACGCGCGATCGATAATTTCATCGTCCGCCTGCGCCGCTATCTGGAAAAAGATCCCTCGAAACCCGAGCATCTGCTTACGGTGCGCGGAGTCGGATATCGCTTCGTCGCCTAGCGCGTCGCTTGCGGCCGTTTATTTGGCGGCAGTGGCGGGCGCTGGGGTCGGCATTGGCTGCGGCGAATAGGCCCGCGGGTCGCCGACCCATGGCACCTTATCCGCACCGGTCCACGCGTTGATGTACACGGACTTGAAAACCCACTGGCCGTTTCTTTTCACGCAGAAGTTGTCCCAGGTTCCGATGCCGAAGACGAAATTCGTGCGGTAGTCCACGTTGTACTGAAGGATCGAAAAGAAAGCTTTCACGCGCGCTCCCTCGCCTTCGCGCGTGATCAGGAAATGGTTCGCCAGGTGCTGCCGCCCGATCCACCAGCTCGGACGGTCGTACCACAGCTCCTCGAAGGCGCGGCGCAGAGCTTCGCGGCCCTGCAGCTTGCCCTGCCAGAGATGGTCTAGATAGCCGTCCTCCGCGAAGCAGGCGACGACGCCGTCGAGATTGCCCGTGTCGATGGCCCAGGCGTATTTTGCAAACAGCTCCTGAATATCGAGCCGATCCTCTACAGAAAGTTTCAAATTGGAATCTGACATCCCGGCATCTCCCTTCACATCCTGAGTTTATTGGCGGGCCAATCGATGGGCCGCAGCGGGGTCGTTCGGTGGCAATAGTATGCGCGCGGACGCATCATTGCAATACAATCGGCGCGGACAGCCTATTCCAATTGGCTCATGGGTGCGGGGCAAATTTCAGGGAGTTAGAGTGGTAGGCCCGTGCGGGCTCGAACCGCAGACCTCTACCGTGTCAAGGTAGGTTAGAGCCTGCTACTGAGTCCCTCTAACTTATAACTCTATTGCTTTGCTTTCACTTAAGAAAATCGGTCAAAACAGGTCAAAAGACAAACAAGCAGGTACCGCTACGAAAGCCGCTACGGGAAGTCCCCTGCGATTGGGCAGCCGCTGTTTAGATAAGTTCTGCAGAGGCTGACGCACACAATGGAAAAACGACTGAAAACGTCGCACAGTACAGAAGAATTGCAGCAAATTGCGATTTTCCAGTTAGCGTTAAGTTACGGGAAAAAGGGCCGAGAGGTTGGGAGCTAGAGGCGCAACACAAAAACGGGAAAAATTGCGCGAGTAAACCAGAACCGAGGATTCCCCGCAACTGGCAACGATTGCTCCGGATGCGCCGTGATCCAGGCACGATCGTCAAAGTGGACGCCATGTGCGGATTGGAATAGAATCCGACCACGCTGAGGTCGTTCCCCGATTCACTCCGAACGTCATCGCGCGCCCCGTCATTCGTTCGTGGCCGGCATCGATCTCATCGACCTGCAGTCCGAAAAGCACGTTGTGGCACATACCAAGAACTTGAACCTGCTGGGGTGCTTTGTGGAGACAATGACTCCATTCCCTGAGGGCACGAAGGTCAGATTGACAATTTCGCATGCTGGCATGAACTGCATTGCGATAGGGAAAGTGGCTTATTCGCGGCCCACTTCGGGGATGGGAATCGCCTTCATCACGATCGAGCCAAGGAGCCTGCCCGTCCTGGATGCGTGGCTGGCGAGCTTGAGAAAATAGCGATTCTGAACTGCCGGTAATGCGGGTGATGGTGTGGATTGAAAGACCATGGCAGCCTCTCCAACGGCCCGGTTCGAAGCCATCGAACCGGTGATGGCGCATGTCCCAGAGGGCTGGTTCTGGATGGGCTGCGAAATCGGGCGCGACGATGAAAAGCCAGTGCATCGCGTCTGGGTGGATGCCTTCGAGCTTGCCGCTCACCAGGTCACGAACGAGGAGTACGCCTGCTTCCTCGCCGCGATGCGTTCTCCGCAGCCGTTGTGCTGGAACGATCCAAGTTTCAATCATCCGAAGATGCCTGTCGTCGCCGTATCGTGGCATGAGGCTGTGACCTATTGCGAGTGGCTAAGTCACGCGACTGGCAAGCCCTATCGCTTGCCTAGCGAAGCGGAGTGGGAACGCGCCGCTCGCGGCGGCGCCGAACACTTGCTGTACTCGTGGGGAGATGCGCCTCCCGAAGAGGTTCCCAATTACGCAGGGCGTTGGAAGAGCGGGCCTGAGCCGGTGGGTATGTATCCGCCAAACGCTTACGGGCTTTACAATCTGGGCGACAACGTGCACGAATGGTGCATCGACTGGTACAACGCGGGCTACTACGGCTGCTCTCCCGAACGAAATCCGCGAGGACCCACCAACGGTAGCCGTCGAGCCTCGCGAGGCGGCTCCTGGCGGCACCAAATCAAGGTCACCCGCACTGCGGCGCGCTCGAGTATTCCGCCAGAGTTCAAATACGCCGACTATGGTTTCCGAGTCGCGAGATCCTCGATCACCTGAGGCTGCAGTCGCGCCTCGCCTCGACCAGCGTGTATCTGGACCTGCAGCGGGCATCCCGGGCATGTGGCGCTCGCGGGCCACAAATGGGGTTCGAGGAGATGACAATGGAAGCGACGTTCGAGAAAACCTCACTTCCTCCAAGCGGACTTCTGGACCGGAATAACTTCCAGTTAGCCCGTCATCCAGAAATGACATTGTCATTCAATGGCTCCTCATGCCTGCTAGCTCTTCCTTCGAGAAAAATTGGCCATGGAGGAATACGCCATCAATCTTTCGCGTGTTAGAGATGCTCTTTAAAGGGTCGGCGTCGAGCAGCAGCAAATCTGCCGTCTTGCCTACTTCAACGGTACCCACGTCCTTCGACACACCCATAGTCTTTGCTGTATCCCGAGAAGCTGCTTGAAGAGCTTGAAGTGGGGTCAAGCCCGCTTCCACAAGGAGTTCCAGCTCACTGTGAAGAGCGTCGCCCCCCTGTGCATAAGGACCGTCGGTCCCGGCAATAACAGGTACGCCAGCCTGCTTCATTTCACCCACCACTTCAAGGTCCTTTGCGAAAATTCTCTTTCCGAATTCCATGTCCCGGTCACTTAGCTTGTGGCTGTCCTTATTGGCCTCCCAGAGAGTTTTGAGAACATAGAGGGTTGGCGTCTGTGCGACACCGTTCTGCGCGTAGAGCTGATAGAGCTTCTGAGCTTTCTTCTCGTCGAAAGTGTTCAAGAGCTTTTCAACGAAATCAGCGCTGAACTGGGGTTCGTTCGCCTGGTGCTTCTCCTTTACGGCGACCAGGAGATCTTCGTAGGTTTGTCTTATCACTCGGTTGAAATATGCTTCGTCACTCGAACAAGAAATCAGAATGTTGAGAAATCGGCCGCCGAGGTGCTCCACATCGGTTTGATTCGCTTTCACAATGTCTCGGGCTGAAATTTTGGCCGGTATGTGTCCGACCAGAGGAAGACCCTGGAGCCTAGCCTCGTCCGCAATCGCCCAGTACAGCTCAGGGGTGAGCGTGGTATCCACTTCAATGTAATCCACATTGTGCTGCTTAAGACTCCTCACCTCCTGACGTGCCTGACTTTCGCTGAAAAGATCTGCAAAGAGCCCCATTTGTATTGGAATCGGACCCTCCAACAGCGGTCCTGCAATGAACACACGCGGCCCGATTAGCTCTCCCGATGCAGTTGCATCCCGAAGGCGCACGATGTCGTCCAAAGGCGCCCCCATGTCTCGCACCGTTGTGATTCCGTAGGAGACTAGCTCTGGAAAATACGATTTAGCGTCTTCATAGGAGCCATGCAGATCGTTGTTCCAGAGGCCGGGAATCAAGAATTTTCCAGTGCCGTCAACTATTGCCGTGCCTCTCTGAGGCTTCTTTCTCGCGTCTGTAATCGCGACGATCTTTTTCCCTTCGACGATAACAGTCGCTTTTGTTCGAGGCGGATGCTCGGTTCCGTCGATGATTGTGACGTTGACGATCGCAACTGTGTCCTGTCCGAATGCGGGATGGAACATCGTGGCAGCGAGAAAAACCAAGCGAAAAAGCTGTCGGATCATGCGAATAGATACGAGGTATCGCGGCCGAAAGTTCCTCGGTCCGTAAACACCTGATGTCAGAGTGAGCTCGGAGCGATGCCGAGACGAAGGGTTCTGTATTGTCGGCAAACCGGAAGTTGGCCAGAAACGGGGTTCGAGGAGATCGGGGCGTGAGCGCCACTCAGAAGCTCTGTGTTTCCCCCAACCGGACTTCTCGGGACTTGGCTTGCGACGCTGGCGACTGTGCTACGATTCGGGTCCCGGCGCTGAAAGGGAGAAGCCTCTGGCTCAAACCCTGAGTTTTTCTCAACGAAAGATTCGCCTCATCGCGGGATCGTTGACCGCCTTTTTTCCTCCATTCATCTGGTGGGCTTGGAGTTTCGCCCTTGGCGACGACTTCATCCAGAAGCATGCGGCGCTTTATTACCGGCTGGTAGAGCCGGAAGAGATTTATCTCTTCCTGTTGGTTTGCGGTGGTCTGCTGGAGCTGGTTGCGCTCTTCATTCTAGAAAGAAGCCGCCAGAAACCTCGCGATTGGATATCCATTCTCGCCGTGATTGTTGGGGTTTGTTCCATTCTCCTGGTGATGTTCTTCTTCGCGTTCAGCACCGGAATCATTTTCGGCGGTTCATGAGCTGCTGGCGCAAACCGCTATCTAGAGCCCTGGATTGGCCTGAAACGTTAGTGCTTTATCGGAGGTGCGCGTTCACGAAGACGCGTGCATCGGCGCGTCACTCTGGCGCGCCTTCGATAAAGCCGTTTGAACGAAGCCGCCCGGCGGCGGACGCGGGCCCTATG